>Ga0326728_10006544_pt1 | contig 31209 bp, 28 predicted proteins | sample MB3enrmetagenome_FD_207602 | JGI IMG/M metagenome (GOLD analysis project Ga0326728, IMG submission 207602) | Lab enriched peat soil microbial communities from McLean, Ithaca, NY, United States - MB31MN | ecosystem: Environmental > Terrestrial > Soil > Wetlands > Peat | place: USA: New York...
GGAACGCTATTCGTTCTTATCGATCTTTGTATCATCCTCTTGATCGAAGAGCTTTTGCGGTTGTGACACTTTCTCTGAAAAGCCCCCAAAGATCGAAAGTGTCACAAAGACCAGAAGCGTCAATAGTAGACCGGCCATCGACACTCCTAGCGCAACCAGCTCCAGTATCCCGAGACCGACAAAGAAGCCGCCGCCGCTGCGGCCTCCGCCCATCGAAAGAACAAATGTGACTCCGCACAGTCCCAGCGAAATCCCAAAAACAATCGCCAGAACGGTAATAATCTTCGCAAATGGAATCCGATCAACCAGCCGCTTGCTCATTGCTCTCCTTCCTCCAAAAACAAAAATCCAAAACCATACATAGAATCCCCGCCAGACAACTCCACTGGATCAGATTCATTCCGCCGATCAACGGCTGCGGCTTCCAGAAGTCGATCAGGATTCTCCAGACCAGGTAACTCCCCATAAAGATTCTGAACCGCGCGCCGTCCGGCAGTTCCATTCTTCTAGTTAATAAGATTCCCAACAAAATCAAAAAAAGAATCTCGTAGACTTGCACCGGATGCCGTCCAACGCCATCACCCAGATTTACAGCCCACGGCAGCGCGGTCGGCTTTCCATAGGTGTCGTCCGCCAGACCGGCCAACAGACACCCCACGCGCCCCACCGCAATCCCCACGCAGAGCGGCAGCACAAGCAGGTCGCCCGTCCGTCGCCGGATTCCGAACAACTTTTTCGCGGCCACTACGCCCAGCCAGCCGCCCAACAAGCCCCCGACAATCGTCTTTCCTCCCGGCGAGAGTAGCAGTTCCAAAAACCTCCCACTCCTCCAGGCCTCCATCACCGTGGGCCATTGTTCGGCAATCCCCAATAACCGGCTCCCTACCAGCGCACCCACCGTTGCGGCGGCCAGCACCGTCCAGCGCTGCGGTTCGTCTACCACGTCGCCTTGTCGCCTGCGTAACCATCGAAAGACCGCGAACCCCGAGGCATACGCCAGCGTCTCCATCACTGGATGCCATGCCGGATGAGAACCAATGGGGATCATTGCGATAGTATAGCGGTCGCAGGGATTCATGGACTCGATCACACGTATGGACTGCCCACTTGAGCTTGTCTGAAGAAGACTTGATTCCTGTAGAGGAAGATGCGTGTTTATGGTTGCAATAGACAGCTTCCCCATTTCTTTGCCACCAGCAATCGCAGGAAGGTTCTTGCTTATTCCGGCGTCTTTCTTCTGGCCGGCGCCGGCCTTGCTTTTACGCTTAAGACGCAGTTCTTTCCCGACGATACGCAGTACTGGTCCTACATCGATCTCTGGCTGCCTGACGGCACTCCGGTTTCTGCCACCAACGCCGCCGCCGTACGGGCAGAGACGGTTGTCGCGAGAGTACTCGCTGCGTATGAAGCCCAGCAGGAAGGCAGTCAGGCCGGCGAACCCCCTCTTCTGCACTCGTTGACCTCCTTTATCGGCTCCGGCGGACCGCGCTTCTGGACCTCTGTAAATCCGCAGCCGCAGCAGTCCAACTACGCGCAGATCATTGTGCGCGTCAGCCGCAAAGAAGCAACGCCGGAGATCGTCGGTCCCTTGCAGGATGCCCTCTCCGAAGAACTTGTCGGGGTTGTGCCTATCGTGCATCAATTGCAAACCAATCCCGTCGAGTTTCCCGTAGAAGTGCGTATCAGCAGCACCTCGGATGTCGATCCCGCCGACGAGGAGGCCGATAACCGCAATCTGCGCCGCTTTGCCGACGAGGCCGGAACGATTCTGCGCCGTTTGACGGGCGTCGCCGTTCAGGATTCGGACTGGCTCAATCAGCCTGCCGAGGCCAGCTTGAAGATCGATCCCGACAAGGCCAATCTAGCCGGCGTTACCAACCAGAATGTGGCTCAAGCCACGCAGGCAGCCACAGACGGCGTTGGAGTCACCACGCTGCAGCAGGGCAACAAACAGATTCCTGTAGTCGCGCGCTTGCGCCAGGACGAACGCGCCTCGCTCTCCGATATTCAGAACATCTACATTACCTCTTCCGACGGAAAGCAAAAGATTCCGCTTGAATCCATCGCCAGCATAGAAACCACACTGGCCGACCGGCGCATCCGCCGCCTCGAACACTTCCGCACAATCGGCGTTCACGCCTATCCGCAACACGGCGTTCTCGCCTCCGAGGTACTCAATGAAGCCATGCCCGCTCTGCGTGATATGCAAAAGCGACTGCCCTCCGGCTACCGCATGGTCATCGGCGGCGAGCTGGCGGCGCAGAAGGACGGCTTTGCCAATCTCGTCATGGCGCTGCTCATCTCCGTCTCTGCCATCTACGCGGCGCTGCTGCTGCAGTTTAAGAACGCCATCAATCCGCTGGTGGTCTTTGCCGCGGTGCCTTATGGCGTGATCGGCGCGCTGCTGGCGCTGGCTATCACCCGGACGCTCTTCGGCTTCATGGCCGTTCTGGGCATCGTCAGCCTCATCGGCGTCATCGTCAGCCACATCATCGTGCTCTTCGACTTCATCGAGGAGATGCATGACAAGGGCGAACCCCTGGAAGTTGCTCTGTGCGATGCAGGCATCGAACGGCTGCGTCCCGTGCTCATCACCGTGGGCGCCACCATCTTCGCGCTCTTCCCGCTCGCCATGCATGGAGGCCCGCTGTGGAGGCCCCTGTGTTACGCGCAGATAGGCGGCCTGACCGTTGCCACCGCAATCACCTTAGTGCTTGTGCCGGTGCTCTATAGCGTCGCCGTGCTCGATTTGAAGGTGATTCAGTGGAGACAGAGGGAGCCCGTTTCATGAGACGGAGTCTTTGGGGAGTTATCTTGTTGCTCGTCTTCATGGTGCCGGCTGGTTACGCGGACTCCATCGTGCTGAAGAACGGAGATCGGCTCAGCGGCGTGGTGGAGGGCATCTCCGATGGCAAGATGACTCTCAAAACCGATTATGCTGGTACGATTCGCATCGACTGGAACGCGATTGCCTCATGGAACGGCAAGAGCATCTCAGGACCGCCTCCAGCCGGCATTCCGCCTGCCTCCGGCATCAACGTCACTCCGGCAAAAGACGCGCAGAAACTCAAGAAAGATCGCTTTTCTTTGAATGCGGATTTCAACCAGAATTTCTCGATCCACAAAGATTCCTATCAGTTTTCTACTCATATACTTTCAAGTTACGTGGGCACCGGCAAGTGGGATGCGTTCCAGACCATACACTGCGATCTGGACAGCGGCTCCACTGATCAGACCGTCACGGCGCTGGTTACCGCAAATCGCTATCTAGACAAGCGCCTGTTTGTTTTTCCAAGTTACATCGCAGTGCATATTGCCAACGATCCTCCCTACTGGTTCACAGCGCAGTATGCCGGCGGGGGAGCCGGATGGACCTTTCAACGCGAGCCCGATAAGATGCTTTTTGTGCGTTCCGGTTTGTACGCCTCCGGCATCTCTGGCACTGTGGCTTCGGCCACGGGTTCACAACCCATAGTTCACTCGCCGCTTTTTGCCGACCTGGAGATTGCTGATAAGACGGCGCCATTCTCCTGGCTGAAACTGAGCGCGACCATCGACCTGTTCCATGCGCTGCAATCCGGTACTCAGTTCAAGCTGTTCTACGACACCACGGCCCGCATTCCCATCAGCAAAAAGATCTCTTTTGATCTGCACATCTACGATCCTCCCGATTCCTCTCAATCCGGCGTGGTTACTCTTCAAAATACGAATATTTCGAGCGGCCTGGGGTATTCTTTCTAGTCTGAAAGTGATTCACTTGACAGGGAGAAGCGAAGAGCTGCCGCCGGCAGCAATGGACGAGAGCATCGCGTAAGACAGCCCGGGAGATTTCTCCCCCGGCTGATCAGGACCTCAATTGGGTGCTGTCTGCGGCGGTTGTTGCTGTGTTTGCTGCGGCAGAGGCTGCTGCTGTGGTGTTTGCGGCGTCTGCGGCTGCTGCGGCAGAATCCATCCCCTGGCGATTGCAGTATTTCTGGCTGCTATAGCCGTGCGCCCTTACGTAGCGCCGCCCGCCGTGCAAGCGCAATCCAACGAGGCTTTTCCCTTTTATATCGAGCCGGGCACAAACATGCTGCGCGCTCCGGATGGAAGCCAACAGGTGTTCGGCAAGGTGGTTATTGACCTGCGCAACGGAAATGTCTGGGGATTTCCGACTCTAAACCGCGAACCCTACCCGGCCAGCGGAACGCAGACTACCCCGCAAACCTCCCATCCATTCCTGCTCGGCAAGTTTGCTTTGCCTGACATGGACAAGTGACTCTATCGGATGGGGTAGACGGGGACGCTATTACGGATTCGTACCCATAACGCTCTTAGGTTCTCCAAACCTCATATTTCCTGGACAGTGGCAATACCGAAGTTGACCGGGCTGCCAAGATCACCGGCTCTATAATCCCCTTCACAGCGCTGCCGCCTAAGCTTCGCGCCACGGATCACAATGACCGGAGACAAAACCGATTCGTTGCAATTTTCGTGTGTGTAATACGTGTGTGGAAACCACGTTTCTTGCGTTTTGATAGTTTTGAGCGTCTAATAATTTCAATAACTTATTTAGAATCAATAGGTGGCGGCAATCCGCCACCCACCCGGCGTCATTTAAATGATTAAAATTCAGCACATTACAAGATCTTCTGATCCCCTGTCCTTGTGCTATTGTGTGAATCCGTGGAACTGCAACATTTCTATTAAATTGTGTTGACAACCTCACATCATCTTTTTAGACTGTTTTCATCGGAATTGAACGAGATTCCTTTCCCCGGAATTGATCGAGGTTCCAGTTTCCGGAATTGAACAAGATTCCTTCCCCGAACCCACCGAAAGAGTCGAAGTGTCCTGCGATCCAAGGAACTTCATTCACACTCAACAGATCGGAGAATATGGTTATGCTGAAAACGCCTAAGTATGCGGTTACGCTCTTTGCGTTAGCCGTTGTATTTCTGCTTGCGGCTCCCGCCGTCTCATTGGCCGAAACCGGCCAGCAAAAAACTGCCAAGTTTGTCGACCATGGCGAGGGAAAGCAGAAAGGACCCACCATTCAGGGAGACAAGAGTACCCCAAAAAGAACGGCAACCCACCACCACGGCACCGTGACAACCCACAACCCAAATGTTGGTCATCTGAAGGGGCCGGAAGTGCGCGAGAGCGGCAAGGGCAAGCTCGAGGGTGGCGTAAAGCAAGGTGACAAGTCCACCCCCAAGAGGGCTCCGACGCGCGGCTTCAAGCGCGCCTAACTCTGCTGCGGCCGGACGAATTCTGCCCTGAAGTTGAAAGGGTTTCACACACACGATTTTTGATACCGAAAGGAGATTTCCCTGATGAAACGAATTTCTATCTGGATCGCCGTGGTCTTGATGATGACGGCGACCTCCGCATTTGCGACCTCAAAGACCTACAATTTCAATGGCTGGTTTGCTGACGAGTCCAGCGTGGCGAATGGCGAATACGCCTTGGCTTCCCAAGCGGCCGCCGAGGTCTGCCCTTCCTATGGAAGCTGGACCGACAGCTTTCAGTCTTTCACTTACACACTTACGGAATTCGACGACATCTGGAAGGACTATTCAGCCGCTAACGTGAATTTCTCCGTGACCTGCAACTATGAGTCGGTCAACTACACCTTCTCGGGCGCCTGGTTCGCTGACGAAGGCAGCGTTCAGGACGGCGAAAACGCCATACAGAACGACCTGTGGCAGAATACGTGTGGCGGCGGCAACCATTGGCTCACGAACATGCACTTCAACACCTTCTATTGGACACTTACGGAATTCGACGATATCTGGAAGGATTATTCAGCCTCCAGCATAAGCGGTTCGTTCACATGCGACGAATGAGATGATTCGGGCAGCATGGTGGCTGACGCCATGCTGCCTGAATTTTTGAGCAATGATTCCATTCGCACCACGATCTCTGCAGGGCGGACGTTCAGCACGTCCGTCAATGATCGAACGTATTATCAGCATCTCATATTATTCAATAACATATTTAGAATCAACGCCAACCGGCAATCCGCTCCCCATCGCCATTTACTTTCTTATCATCAATGACTCAACGTATCCTTGTCGTGGTCAGATCGTGAATTCGGGTCCAAATTCAGAGTGCCCGGTTTTCATGAGACTGGGGCATCCCTTCATGCGATTTCTTGTTTTCGTCAGCAGAGGCAACTTCCGGGTTGCCCGTGATCCGGCCGGAACATCGTGTACACTAGGCTCAAGACTACAAACAACAGGGCTTCATCTTGGATGATCTTGTGCGAGAGCGTGCGGTGTCGCTGCTGAGCGGCGACGAGGCGGTAGCCATGGCTGCCTTCGACGCCCAGGTGACGCTCGGAACCGGCTATCCCGGCACTCCCTCGACGGAAATACTGGAAACCTTCGAAGCTCTCGGTGGACGAGCGCAATGGTCGCCCAACGAGAAAGTGGCGCTGGAAGTGGCCATTGGCGTCGCCTTTGCCGGCAAGCGCGCCATTGTGACCATGAAGCACGTCGGGCTGAATGTTGCCGCGGACCCCTTGTTCACCGTGGCTTTTATCCGGCTGGACGGAGCTCTGGTGGTGGTCTCGGCCGACGATCCGGGGATGGCCTCCAGTCAGAATGAGCAGGACAACCGGCGTTATGCGCTGGCTGCCGCGGTGCCCATGCTGGAGCCCTCGGACTCGCAGGAAGCCTACGAGTTCACGCTGCGCGCCATCGAAATCTCCGAGCGATGGCATACCCCTGTCCTGCTGCGCATGACCACGCGCGTCTGTCATTCCAAGACCGTCGTCCGGCGCGGCACGGTGACCATTCCCCCGCCCGGTCCGGCGCACTTCGAGCACGATCTTCCCGCCCGCGCCATGATTCCCGCCTATTCGCGCCCGGCGCATGTGCGGCTGCGCAATACACTGGCGCAGATTGCCGCCTGGAACGACGAGGCTGGACCGAACGAGTACATTCCCGGATCGTCCTCGCTGGGCATCATCACCTCGGGCGTTGCCTTCCAGCATGTGCGCGAAGTTGCGCCGGAGGCCAGCGTGCTGAGGCTGGGAATGACCTATCCGCTACCTGTGGAGCGGATGCGCGCCTTCGCCGCCGGCGTCAAGCGCTGCATAGTCGTCGAAGAAGGCGATCCGTACCTGGTCGAGGGGGCGCGTGCCGCGGGTATCGCAGTCGAAGGCAAGCCGGAGATGTACCGCTTCGGCGAACTGAATACCGCCCGCGTTCGCCGCATCCTTGAGAGCGACACTTCGCCGGAGCCGAAACGCGTTCCCGGCAAGGCGCCGTCCTTTTGCCCTGGTTGTCCGCACCGCAGCGCCTACACGGCCCTGAAGAACCTGGACTGCATCGTTCCCGGCGATATTGGCTGCTATGCTCTGGGAGCCTTGCCGCCCTTCGAGGCCATGGACGCCATGGTATGCATGGGCGCGGCCATCGGCATGGGCCTGGGTCTGCGCCACTCCCTGCCGCCCGAGCAAGCCAGGCGCGTGGTGAGCGTTATCGGCGACAGCACATTTGTGCATAGCGGCATCACCGGCCTGATCGAGATGGTCTACAATCCGCCGGACACGGGCCATGTCGTGCTCATCCTGGACAACGGAATCACGGCCATGACGGGGATGCAGGAGCATCCGGGCACGGGGCGCAACTTATCTCATGCTAAGACCGGCAAGGTGGTCTTCGAGGATCTCGCGCGCACCCTGGGCGTGCGCAATGTTCATGTGATCGACCCCACGCTGGACCTGGACAAATTTCAAGCGTTGATTCAATCTTGCCTGGATAAGCCGGAGCTTTCCGTGGTGATAGCCCGCCGCAACTGTCTGCTGGCAACTCGCGCCATCCGCGATTACGAGAGGTGCAATGAGCAGCAAACCGACTAACGTGGTGATCGCGGGATTGGGCGGACAAGGCGTGCTCAAGGCCTCCGACATTCTGGCCGACGTGGCCTTCGGCGCCGGACTGGATGTGAAGAAGAGCGAGTTGCATGGGATGAGCCAGCGCGGCGGTTCCGTCTCCAGCGATGTGCGTTTCGGCGAGCGCGTTTTCAGCCCCATGGTGCCGCCGGGAGAGGCGGATTTCCTGGTGGTCCTCGCGGAGGATCAGGTTCCGGTAAATATCGCGTCGCTCGGCCAGGGAGGCGTCCTCATTGAGCCTTCTCTGATCGATGAATCCAGCTTGCCCAACAAGAAGAGCGTCAACGTGGCGCTGCTGGGTGTCTTGAGCCGTCATTTGCAGTTTTCCGTCGAGGCATGGACCGGCGCTCTCAAGCGCAACCTGGCTGAGAAGCTGCATGAGGCCAATCTGCTGGCGTTTTCCATCGGGCGGGGCAATGTTTAGGACGACGGGCAATCCATAGGACGGGCAATATGAAGTCGATTCCGGAAACGAGCGCTACCGGCTGTCATCCCGCCAGCGTGCCGGATTACACCCCGGTTCCGCAGCTCCGCGATCTCCAGTTGCAGCGTATGAAGGCGGTGGTTGCGCGCGCCTGGCAGCATGTCGAGCTCTTCCAGTCGCGTCTTGCCGATCGCGGCCTCGCGCCCCAGGATATTCGCGCCCTTGATGACGTTGCCAAACTGCCGTTCACAGAGAAGCGCGATCTGCGCGACACCTACCCGTTTGGACTTTTTGCCAGCCCCATGAAGGACGTTGTCCGCCTCCACGTCTCCAGCGGAACCACCGGCAAACCCATCGTAGTCGCTTACACCAAGGAAGATGTGGATGTGTGGACCTCGGTGCTGGTTCGCTCCTTGGCCGGTTGCGGGTTGCATCATGGTGACATCGTTCAGAACGCCTATGGTTACGGCCTCTTCACCGGGGGCCTGGGCGCCCACTACGGCGCTGAAGCGCTGGGCGCTACGGTCGTTCCCACCTCCGGCGGCAATGCCGACCGGCAGATCATGCTGATGAAGGACTTTGGGGTGACGGCCATCTGCTGCACTCCAACCTATTTTCTGCACCTGATCGACCGCGCTGCCGAACTCGGCGTTGATATGAAGGAACTGCCGCTCCGGGTTGGAATCTTCGGCGCCGAGCCATGGACCGAATCCATGCGCAGGCACATTGAAAATAAGAGCAGCATCAAAGCATTCGATATCTACGGGCTCTCGGAGATTATCGGGCCGGGCGTGGCTTGCGAATGTCGCTGCCATCAAGGCCTGCACATATTTGAAGATCATTTTTATCCGGAGATTGTCGATCCCGAAACAGGCGCGCCGCTGCCGGATGGGAGCGAGGGCGAACTGGTGCTGACCACCTTGAGCAAGCAGGCCATGCCCATGATCCGCTACCGCACGCGCGATATCACCATGCTTCTGACAGGCAGTTGCGAGTGCGGGCGCACACTCAGGCGCATGGGCCGCATCGGCCGGCGCAGCGACGACATGCTCATTATTCGCGGCGTCAACGTATTCCCGTCGCAAGTGGAGTCCGCATTGCTCGAGATCGAGGGCGCTTTGCCGAATTACCAGATTATTCTTACCCGCGAGCAGGGATTGGACCAGATGGAAGTGCAGGTCGAGGTTACGCCGCATATGTTCAACGACAAAATCGGAGCGTTGCAGGGGTTGCAAGGCAGAATTCAGGGCGCGCTCGATCACGTGCTCGGCATCCGCGTGCGGGTTAGCCTGGTCGAGGCGAATACCCTGGCGCGCAGCGAAGGCAAGGCAAAGCGCGTCATCGACAGGCGGACATCATGAAGATTCAACAGATATCGCTCTTTGTTGAAAACAAACCGGGACACATCGCCGCCCCCGCGCGCCTGCTGGCGCAGAATGGCATCGATATCCGTTCTTTATACCTGGCGGACACGCAGCAATTCGGCATTGTGCGGATGATTGTCTCTGACTGGCAAAAGGCTGCCGCGCTTCTTGAAGCCCATGGATTTGTCGTGAAGGTGACAGAGGTTCTCGCCATCCAGGTGCCCGACCATCCGGGAGGCCTGGCCGACGTGCTGGGAGCGCTGGACGGAAGCGGCATCAACATCGAGTATATGTATGCCTTTCCCTATCTTTGCGAAGGCCAGGCAATCCTCATCTTTCGCTTTGCCGATCCGGATGCGGTGATTGCGCATTTGCAGAAGGCGGGCGTCAGCGTGTTGGCCGGCGATGAACTGCTGAAGAAATAGCAGGACCACGACTATGCCCGTTTCAAAAACCATCGCCGCGCAACTCGAAAACGCCTCCTGGATTCGACGCATGTTCGAGGAAGGCGTGCGCCTGAAGCGCGAGCGCGGGACCGATGCGGTCTTCGATTTTTCGCTGGGCAACCCCGATCTCGAGCCGCCCCCCGCGGTGCTGGATGCCTTGCGGCGCGTTGCGGCCGGCAACCGCTCCGGCTCGCACGGTTATATGCCCAATCCGGGCTATCCGCAGGTCCGCGAGGCCGTCGCTCGAAAACTCCACAGAGAGACCGGGCTTGCCTTCACGGCCGAAGACGTTTTTATGACAGTCGGCTCCGCGGGCGCATGTAACGTAATCCTCAAGTCGATCCTCGACCCCGGCGACGAAGTCATCGTCTTGATGCCCTGCTTCTCCGAGTACCAGTTTTATATCGCCAACCACGGCGGGCGCATGGTCCCTGTCGAAACCGACGCTACCTTCCTGCCCGACGTGGAGCGCATCGCGGCGGCCATCACTCCCCGCACACGCGCCATCCTTCTCAACACGCCCAACAATCCTACCGGCCGCGTCTATCCGGAGAGCGTGCTGCGCGATTTGCAAACGATGCTGGCGCGCGCCGGCCAGCCCATTACCGTGATCAGCGACGAGCCTTATAAGTCCTTCGTCTATGACGGGCAGCGGCAACCCGAAGTGGCGTCGCTCATTGCCAACATTGCGATCTGCAACTCCTGGTCCAAGTCGCTGGCATTGCCCGGCGAGCGCATCGGCTACCTGGCGCTCTCGCCGCAACTGGCGGATGCCGCAACGCTGCGCGGCGCCTGCGCCTTCAGCAATCGCATTCTGGGTTTTGTCAACGCGCCCGCCATCTGGCAGTGGGTGATGCTGGAAGCGGCGGATGAGACGGTCGACATTGCGCCCTACGAGCACAGGCGGAATCTTCTTTGCGATGCGCTGCAGAAGATCGGCTACGAAGTGCGGCGCCCCGAAGGCGCGTTCTACGTCTTCCTCAAGACGCCCATCCCCGACGACCTTGCGTTTGCCAAGCGGCTTGCGGAAGAAGGCGTGCTTGCCGTCCCCGGCACAGGCTTTGGACGTTCCGGTTACATTCGCCTGTCGCTGACCATTCCGTTGGAGCATATCCACAAATCGATCAGCGGATTCCAGCGAGCATTTCAACGAGGATGATGCCGCTATTCCGCTCGTGAAGCGCGATGCCCTGTAGATTGCAGGTTCGACTTATTGCGCCAGGGAAACCATTATCGAAACCGCCGCAACGCTTGTCACCACCAGCCATGGCTGAATTCTCCAGACTGTGAGCAGAGCAAAGGCCAGCAGCGCGATGCAGAAGTCGCTCACATGAAGAATGGTGGATGTCCATAGTGGATGAATGAGCGCGGCGATAAGGATGCCGACGACGCTTGCGTTGATGCCGCTGAGGGCGCATCGCAAGGACCGGTTTCCACGAACGGCGTTCCAAAATGGAAGCACGGCGGCCATGGCCAGCATGCCGGGAGTGAAGATGCCGATAAGAGCAAGCAACCCACTGCGGAACGGGGTTGTGGCCGGACGTATACTGGCGCCGAGATACGCGCCGATTGAGAAGAGCGGGCCGGGCAGGGCCTGGGCTGCGCCATAGCCTGCAAGAAACGATTGCTGCGCCACCCATCCGCGCGCGACAACCGTGTTTTCGAGCAAGGGTAGAACGACATGTCCGCCCCCGAATACGAGCGCCCCAGCTTGATAGAAGGCCGAAAAGATGTCGAGCCCCTGCACCGCGAATACGCGAGAAAGAAGCGGGAGCGCAACCAAAAGCAGGAAATATGCAACTGCCGAAACAGCTCCCGCTCTCTTCGACAAGGTCAAATCAGCGGGGTCGTGGCTGGTCTCATCGCCAGAGCGGACGAGCAGAAGCCCTGCCGCAGCGCCCAGAACGACGGGGGCGATAGTAGCCACCTGCGGCGGTAAAAACAACGCAAGCGCAGCAGCCGCAACAGCCAGCGCAATGCGCGTGCGATCGGGCGCGAGCGACCTTTGCATCGCAAACACCGCTTGTGCGACAACCGCGATAGCCACAATCTGCAAGCCGTGCAGCAGCCCGCCGCCAACTTTTCCGACAACAAACGAGTGGCCGTAGGCGAAGGCCAGCATCAGCAGCGCGGAAGGCAGCGTAAAGCCTACCCAGGCGGCCAAGCCGCCAAGCCATCCCGCGCGAAGAATGCCCAGCGCGAATCCGGTTTGACTGCTGGCCGGGCCGGGGATTGACTGCGCAATAGCAATGATCTCGGCGAGCGTGCTCTCGCTGCACCATTTGCGCCGCTCGACAAGCTCCTTGCGGAAGTAGCCCAGATGCGCGATCGGCCCGCCGAAAGAGGTGCAGCCAAGACGGAGAAAGACGAACAGAACCTCAACGCTGGAGGCGTGCGCGCGGAGACGATTCGGCGGTGCAACTGGAGCTTCAGTTAGCATGATGGGCAATTGTGTCCTGATTCGAATTGGCAAGCTAATGCAGTTGGGCTTGCAACAGGACTTCGCCAGCACTCTTGCCGCCGGCGTTCTTGTCTTTTCCCCAAGTCCAGTACATGCCTGCGTAAGCGTAATTCTCTGTTTGGCCGGCGACAGAATGACCATAACAGAACAGGAACTGCTCGCCAGGATGATGCTTGAAGTGGTAATAGCCGCCAGCGTCGATCATCGCTGAGCGCTCGGTTTGTGCCGCTGCAATTCCTTCGCGCCCATGCGCAAAAAGCTCTGTGCCCAGCTCTAGCCTCTCGTTGAGTTCCCGTTTCACCAGCCATCCGGTATACGGGAAGTCGCGATAGTTGGCCTGCGGCGCTACCTGATAGCCGCCGCCTCCATCAACCAGCCACTTGCCGTAATTCTTTTGCAGCCAGATGGGAAGTTTGTACCAGACTTTTCCAACTCCGAGCCCCTTGTCAGAGTTCCCTGTCAGCATCTCAAACATGGTGAATGTCCCGATTTGCGGAAAGTGCTTGGTCTCTTTGATGATGGCGAGTTTCACGCCCAGTTCCATGTCGTTGAGGCCAAACGCGCTAGGGCCCGTTCCGCCAGGAAGGTAAACCGGATTATTCGATGGAAAGACGCCTCCCCAGGGAAGTATGGCGTGCAGTTGCACCCTGGGTATGGCGCCCCAGTTGAACTCAAAAGCCGGGCCGGTCGAGTCGATCTCCGCTGGTGTGCCGTCGACGCCGCCGAATATATAGAACTCGTAGTGATGCAGGTCGACCGGCACCGGATCGTCGGTTTGATAAGGAGGGCCCTGTGCCCATAGCTTGGGAGCCGCAAGCATGAGCAGGAGAAATAGTGCCATTCGTGAACACCTGGTGTTCATTTTTCTCGCCTTAACAACATTCCGGCATAAACCACGAAGTTCGCTTGGGAGATATTGCTCGCCAGAAAAGAGCATATATATATTCGATAACCGGCGATAAAGAGTGATTCTAAAAATCGATAACAGGTAATTGCAGTGAGCAAACCGGCCCGCATCACTATGATGGGAAGAGCGCACGCTCCCCATGCCCGCCAGCGAAAACCCAACCCGCGCCCTTCCATCGCTGCACGAGTTCTTCTCTCCCGGCGGCATCCTGGCGCGCTCTTCGCTGCCCTATGAATACCGCACCGGCCAACTGCAAATGGCCAGGGCCGTTGAGCAGGCCCTCGAAGAGCGCCGCCATCTGATCGTCGAGGCCGGCACCGGAACCGGCAAGACCCTCGCCTATCTGCTCCCCGCCCTGCGCACCGGCCAGCGCATCATTGTCTCCACAGGAACCAAGGCCCTCCAGGACCAGCTCTACTTTCGCGACATTCCCTTCCTCGAAACGCTGGTCGGCGAACTGCGCGTCTGCTACATGAAGGGCCGCGCCAACTACCTCTGCCGCCACAAGCTGGTCTCGCTGCGCAACCAGCCCATTCTGTCAGGTCTTGAGGAGATCGACCAGTACCGCCAGATCTCCGAGTGGGAGCAGACCACCGAAACCGGCGACCGCGCCGAGCTCTCCGGGATGCCCGAGTTCAGCGCCCTTTGGGCAAAGCTCGACGCGAGGACCGATGCCTGCCTGGGATCGAGTTGTCCCGATTACCGCCGCTGCTTCATCACCGAGATGCGCCGCAAGGCTCTCGAATCCGACATCATCATCGTCAACCACCATCTTTTCTTCGCCGACCTCTCCGTCAAGCGCGAGGCCGCCAACGCGCCCGACGCCGGAATACTTCCCGAAGCCGCGGCCGTCATCTTCGATGAGGCTCACGAGCTGGAAGAGGTCGCTTCCAGTTACTTCGGCCTTTCCGTCAGCAACATTCGCTTTGAGGAGCTGGCCCGCGACACCGATGCCCTGTTGCGCGGAAAAGAAGGCGCGCACAACCTGCCCGCCCTCACCCAGCAACTCCGCGACCGCGCGCGATTGTTTTTTGCCGGTTTACCCATGACCGGCGACGGACGCCAGCCCTTCACCGAGCGTGAGCAGTTCCTGGAAACCTCCGGCGACCTTTACCTTGCAGTGCGCACCACTCTACAGCGCATTGAAGCGGAGATGGACGTTCTGGACGGCATCGACGAGGCGCCCGGCCTCAAAAAGCGCGTTGCCCGCCTCCGCTCGGAGTTTGAGTTCCTGCTCGAATCGAACGCCGGCAACATGGTCTTTTGGATGGAGCGCCGCATCTATGGAGGCACAAACACAAATGCGTTCGCCGCACGCGGAGGGCCGCGCACCACCTACCTGCAAGCCACGCCCATCGATGTCTCCGAGCTTCTCCACGAGCTGGTCTTCGATCAGATTCCCACCGTCATTCTCACCTCGGCCACGCTCACCGTGCAGGGCGGCTTCGAGCACATTCGCAAGCGCCTCGGCCTTAATGAGGCGCGCGAGCTGGTTGTGCCGTCGCACTTCCGTTACGGCGAGCAGGCCCTGCTCTATCTGCCGCCGGAGATGCCCGACCCCCGCGACCCCGAATTTCCCGAGGCCGCCGCCCGCTGCATCCAGCGCGTTCTCGAGATCACAAAGGGCCGCGCCTTTTGCCTCTTCACCAGCTACGTCCAGATGCGCACTCTCTACGAGCGCCTCCTGCCGGTGCTCGACTTTCCCATCCTGCTGCACGGTACTGCACCGCGCAAAGCCCTTTTGGAGCAGTTCCGCTCGACGCCCAACGCCGTCCTCTTCGGCACCTCGAGTTTCTGGCAGGGCGTGGATGTGCAGGGTGAAGCCTTGAGCTGCGTCATCATCGACCGCCTGCCCTTCGCCGTGCCCAGCGACCCGGTCATCCAGGCCCGCATGAAGGCGATTGAGGAAGCCGGCGGCAAACCCTTCTTCGACTACCAGGTTCCCTCCGCCGTCCTAACTCTCAAGCAGGGATTCGGCCGCCTTATCCGCTCGCTCGAAGATCGCGGCGTATTAGTCCTCCTCGATCCCCGCGTCACTCGCCAACGCTACGGCCAGACCTTCCTCACCAGCCTCCCGCCTTACCGCATGACCGCAACGATCACCGATGTAGAAGAGTTTTTTCAAAACGAAGAGCTATCATAATGCTTTATACTAAAAGCATCTAATTAAGTGCTCGGTTTGGAGGCGCATATGCTCAATATTGCTAAAGACATTCAGTCGTTGACCACCTTTCGTCGCTCTTCCGGTGACTTCATGAAGCAGCTCAGAAAGAGCAAGCGCCCCATGGTGCTCACCGTGAATGGGAAGGCCGCAGCAGTCGTGCAGGACGCCGAGGCTTATCAGCGCCTGCTCGATATTGCCGCACAAGCCGATGCCATGGAAGGCATCCGTCAAGGCCTGGAAGACGAAAAGAATGGAAGACTCCGGCCAGCCAGAGAGTTTTTTGCTGAGTTTGAAGCCAAACATGGCATTCATGAAAAGAAAAACACGAATCCCGTCCGCCCCGCACAGAATCTGCGGGGCAAACGAGAGCCAATGAATCAGAACCGCGCCGTCAAGCTGAACGACACTGAGCGGCCGCGACCGGTGACCGGGGTCATGTTGCCTGTGGCGCTGTAGATGTCGATGTTATTGCCGCCAAGCGGCAGTTCGTAGAGACGGTTGATAAGATTGTCCACGCGCAAGCCCCCCTGCACATACTGGCTCTTGTAAGCTGCGTGAAGGTTGAAGAGCGCATATCCTGGGGTACGCAATTCCATGCGGTTAGGATCGAGGCGCGACTTGCTGTCCACCATCTCCGAACCGAAGCCGGCGCTCAGCCCCTTGATCTCCTCGTCAAACGCGAGGCGCAAGTTGAGCGGCATCATTTGGTAAAGCGGAGTGTCGCTATCGGTACGCGTGCCATGCAGCCAAGCTCCGCTGGCGCTCAGTTTGCCAGTGCCGGCATCGTCGCTGCTCCACAGCGTGGCGAAACCGGAGAGATCTCCGCCGTAGATGCTGGCGTCGTGGTTGGCAAAACGCAGCAGCGGCAGTCCCATCATCGTCATGGTGGCCACATCCACGTCAATGAAGTCTTGAATGGAATTCAAGTGAGGCGTCAGCTTCACCTCCCAGGGCTTGGTCGCCTGCCCGTGCAGCAGCAGGGTTCCGCTGACCACGTTGCCGGTCTCCGGCTTCAGCGCGACGTTGCCGTAATACATATTGCCGTCGCCGAACCAGCCGATCATGCTGGCCGCCATCATATTGGTGGACCACGTGTATCGCTCGTAGAGATTCGGCGAGCGGTTCTTGCGCGCGTAGCCGAACTCAACGGCGGCGTGCTCATTGGCGTCGTAGCGGGCCAGCGCCGTCAAATCGAAGTTGGCGTCAGTCTTGGCGTGGCTTTCCGCGTTGAAGGCCGCGGCGTCGGCGGCATACATCATCGAGTACCCCTGCACGTTGCCCGCATCTGACCACACCGTATCGTTGCGCGCACCGAACAGAGTGGACCAACGCGGGTTCCAGTGGCTGAACAATTCGGCGTACGTTCCCAACCGTGTGCGGCGGCCATTGTTGATATTGATAAAGGTGTTGGGTCCCATCATGGGCGCCATTCCTGCTACCGGCGGCCACCAGTCATCCAGGCGGAAGCGGTGCAGTTCGTTGCCGGCACGGAAGGTATGGCGCGTGGAAAGCGCAGACTCATAGCGCACAAGATAGCCGAGGTCGCGGCCGTGAGTATTCATCGGCATGGATGCACCGGTACCGTCCACGGCAATCTTGTCCGGCAAAAAGTTCATCTCGTGGGTGGTGTTCTGCCAGTAGAAGCGGGCATCCAGCGAGCCTGTGGCCAGTGTGCGGCGGTAGCGCAGATTCAGCGAAGCCGCATCGTTGTGAACCAGGTCCATGTAGTCGTTCACAAAGCCCTCAAAAGGGGTGTGGTGAAAACTTCCAGTTACGAGGAAGAGGTTCGGTCCGCTCTGCGCCGCCAGAGTTACCGCGTGATCGGTGCTCTGTGCGTAGGTTGACGTGACTTTGTGGCCGCTGCCATCGGAGTAATCATCGGTGGTGGTGAAGGAGCCAACATAATTGATGCTGAAGTGCTCGCTGGCGATCCCTTCCTTGAGCGATCCGCCCCAGTTATCGCCGTTGGAGCGGTAGTAGCCGCTGAAGGCGCCATCCTCGCGCACTTTGCTCCCAGGTTTGGCGAAAGCAGGCGCGGGAGACTCGACCGAGATTGTGCCGCCCAGGCTGTCTCCACCCATGCTGACCGGCGTGATCCCAGCCAGCACCGTCATCTGCGCGGCTTGGGCCGGGGCAACATAGCTAAGCGTGGGATTCATATGGTTCGGACAGGCGGAGGAGACCGTCATCCCATCCACCACGATTTTGGCGCGCTCGTCGCCCAGCCCATGAAGAAATGGAATGTCGGCAAGCTGGCCGTTTTCGCGCAAGCTGACGCCGGGCGTCTCCGCCATAATCTCGGCTGCGTTGCGGCTGCGCGCCTGCTCGGCGTCGTCCACCGCGCGCCGCGTTCCCGTTTCCATCTCCGGCGCGTTTACCTCGACATCGGTTCTAACAGGCGCAATGCGCAGCGTTACATTGACGGTCGTCTCTCTGCCCGCGCTGACGGTAATATCTCGAATGATAACGATTTGAAATCCGGAGACAATAATGGTTGCGTCATAACGGCCTACGGGAAGCCCATCGAAGGCGAAGCGGCCCGCTAGGCTGGTGGCAAGCGATTTCGAAATTCCATTGGCTTGACTCTTAACTTCAACCTTTGCGCCGGGGACGACCGCGCCTGTAGGGTCGCGCAACACTCCGGCGATGCGTCCGGTTGCAACGTCTCCTGGACTTTGCTGGGCGCGGATCGAATGTGCCGGCCCGCATAGGCAGACGGCCGGCAACAGCGCCAGCAATAGCTTGGCTTTCATGGTTTCTCCTCTGGTTTGAATGCACGCAAAGCGGCGAATGGAATGGACAACGCCACTCCTATCCGAAAGCACTACAGCGTTTCAAACGAAAGGAACAGGAGGGCCACGCTTTGGATGGCCGCGGAGAAACAAGATCCGGAGACGAGCCTCGCTCCGCGGTGCGCGCTCCGGATTGAAAACCACCGCGGCATAGAACCGCTTAATGGCTTCGGGCTTGTAAGTAGGCGAATATACGGTGCAGACGCTCGCCGGAGAGCAAGGGCACTTTTCGCTGACCGTCGTAAAACCTTTTTGATTGCCGGCCTGTCGCGCCATCCTGTGCATCCTGCACATGCAGCGATGCTTGCCGTTTCTGCAACAGCAACAGGCGCAATGATTTGCCTCAGCATCCAGGGCGAGCAGCGGCGCAATCAGCGTCCAACTGAAGAGCATCATCAGCGAGATGGCGATGGCGCGGCGCATAGCGAACCAGACAGAATAGCATGTGGCTTACTTCGCAGGCTCGCCGGCCCAAGGCCGGGGTGCTCCAGGATGCTCTAAAATCACAGCAGTCCCGGCGCCCTTCGCCGCCGCAAAAACATGTCGCGCTATTTCTACATCCTGGCCGCTACGCTGCTCGTCTTCGCACTGCTCTCGGCGGCGATTTCGTTCATGCCGTCAAGCCTTCAGCCCGGTCTGCCGGCTACTGCCTCGCTCTGGCGCACCGGGTCGCTCTTTCTGTTGCTTGCGGGTCTCGCCGTGGCGCTGGCCGGCGTCTTCACTCACCTCTTCGAACAGGTTGACCGGCGCAGCGAAGAGGTCCGGCTTAAATCCCGCTCCGAAAAGCACTAAAATAGAGTCTGGGGCGCTTCCCCGCGCAGAATCGAGCAGACGCAATGTTTGAAGTTACTGTGGAGGCCGGTTTCTCCTCCGGACACTACCTCCGCAACTATAAGGGCAAGTGCGAGAACCCGCACGGCCACAACTACAAGGTCCGCGTCACTCTGGCCGGGGCGGAGCTGGACCCCGCCGGCCTGCTCGTGGACTTCAAGCTGCTCAAGCAGTTGCTGCGCCCGATTATCGACCGCATCGACCACCGGATGCTCAACGACCTCGAACCCTTCACCGAACTGAACCCCTCGGCTGAGAACCTGGCCAAATACTTCTACGACCAGACCGGCGAACAGCTTGCCGCCCTGACTCAGGGCCGCGTCCGCGTAAAGAATACGACTATCTGGGAGACGGACACCTGCATGGCTACTTACTACGAGTAGACGTTCTAGCTTGCGATTTCTTCACCCCGGCGGCGCGGCGGCGCTTCCATTGCTCCGGCAACTCATCGCCCTTGCGCGGCGGTTCGCCTATACGCGGACGCCGAAGCAGCGCCAGCGCCTCGGCTACATCGGCGCGCTTGGCTCTTTGAGCTATGTAATCAGCGGTGTCGTGATATGCGATCATCTGAGCCACGGCGACGTTGATCAATTGGTTAAGCGCCACCCCCTCTGATTCCGCAAGTTTGCGGGATGCTTCCATCAGGGAGGGCTGTAGACGTAGCGCAAAGTTGCTTTGCTTCATGGAATTTTCACCTTTTCAAGCGCCTCTCTTGGTGAGAGCACTTTAAAATCAAACTGCCTTGCGGCGTGGATGAAGTCGGCTCGATTGAATGTTACGATGGCGTTCGCGCGGCCATTCGTTGCAGTTTCCAATATCATTTCATCATTCGGATCGAGCAATTGTGGCCGCCACTGCCAATGAATGGCTACTTCTGTAGCCATTCGACATATCGCATCCAATAATTTTTCGACATCTCCAGCCGTTAGTCCTGCTGCGCGTAAATGTTCAGCGCGAGTCAAAACTGCCTCGTACTCCAAGACCAGTGCGGTAGAGATCAAGATTTCTATCCGGCCATTGAGCGCTGCATTGAGAAGCGCCATCGACGCACCCGTGGGGCTGCGAACCGCGGCAACCAGAACCGATGTATCGAGTACAAGTCGCACGATTGCATCATATCACATGCAATATCATTAATTCATCTGGCTGGACTTCGATTTGAGATATTTGTCGAAGGGAATCTCAAAATAATACAGCTCGTTGCCGTCGGCGTCGCGCAGCTTGCGCAAGTGCAGTTTGGCGCCTTCCAGCGGATGGTCAAGCCCGGAGACATCGTAGAACAGGAACCCCGCGCGCGTGGTATGCGGCTCGACCTTCAGTGCGTTGTATTCGAAGGTATCGAAGTCCTTATTGATCTCCTCGATGCTGGCAGCGGGCTTGAGCTTGATGTTGGGCAGCGGGCTGGGCAGCGGAATCGTGCCGCCCTCGCGCTCCTTGCGCGTCATCAGCCGCTCCACGTCTTCCGGCTCGGCTACTTGGATATTATCGCCGGCAGCCGTAATGAAGAGAATCCGCGCCTCCGTCATGCTGATAGGCCGGTCGCCGTTGTTGGTGACGATGAGCCGGATGGGCATCACGCCGTGGCTCAGATAATCGACGCGGAAGATCGCCGCCTTCTCGCGCGTGTCATAGGGTTCGGCGGCGATAGCTACTTTCTCGTCCGCGTGCACTTCCACCGCCGCAAACGACGTGGCCGGTTGCACTGGAGGCGGAGTGTGGCTGCTGCCCCCGGCCGGCAGCGCCAGCCATAACAGAAACAGCGGAATTGTCCGCAGAGCCTTCATCATCCTCGACTCTATCATTGCAGGCGCCTGTATCATGTGAGAATTGGACTGGGAATAGGATGATTCCCAACCGCATGATTCTGCTTTTCTACAATCTGGCCTTGCTCGTGGTTCTGATCGTGGGCGCGCCCTGGTGGCTCTTCCGCATGGCCACCACGCAAAAGTATCGCCAGGGGCTGCTGGAAAGGCTCGGCCTCGTTCCATCCCGGCTCCGCAAGCAGTTGGCTGGATTGACTGCTGAACGCCCCCTCATCTGGGTCCATGCCGTCTCCGTCGGCGAGGTTCTGGCCGTCAGCCGCCTGGTCAAAACGCTCGAAGCCACCTTGCCGGATTACTTGATCGTCCTCTCTACCACCACCCGCACCGGTCAGGCGCTGGCCCGCGAGCGCTTCGGCTCTAACCGTGTCTTCTATTGCCCGCTCGACCTGCCCTGGGCTGTGCGTGCCTACCTTAACGCCCTCAAGCCGCGCCTCTTCATCCTGGCGGAGACCGAGTTCTGGCCCAACCTGCTCAGCGGCTGTTTTCGCCGAAAAATCCCCGTGGCCGTCGTCAATGCCCGCATCTCCGACCGCTCCTGGCCGCGTTACCGGCGGCTGCGCCGGCTGTGGAGGCCTTTCCTCAGCCGGTTGAACCGTGTCCTCGCCCAGAGCCAGACTGACGCCGACCGCCTTAATGCCATCGGCTGCGTACCGGAGTGCATCACGGTCGCCGGCAACCTCAAATTCGACGTGCGCGCCAGTGGGGAACCCGGCGCCACCCGTCTGTTAAAGAATTTGTCGCCCGGCCTGCGCCTCATCGTCGCCGGAAGCACGCTCGAAGACGAGGAGGCCGCTCTGCTCGAAGCCTGGCCCCGCCTGCTTCAGGTCGATCCGCAACTGGCCATGGTTCTTGCGCCCCGCCATCCGGAGCGTTTCGCCGCGGTGGCCGCGCTGCTGGAGAAATCCGGAACGGCCTGGGTCAAGCGCTCCTCTTGGCTCACCACCCCCGAAGGCTCTCTCAAGCCGTTAAACCCCGGCACAATCGTCCTGCTCGACACCATCGGCGAACTGGCCTCGGTCTACTCGCTGGCCTCCGTAGCCTTCGTCGGCGGCAGCCTGATTCCCGCCGGCGGACACAACCCGTTGGAGCCGGCCCAGTTCGGCGTTCCCATCGTGATGGGCCCGCACTTTGCCAACTTCCGCGCCATTACAGAAGATTTGCTCGCTCACAACGCCATCTGCATCACCGGGAAGGAGACACTCGCGAAAGTTCTTGTCGATTTACTCTGTGATCGAACCGCAGCCACAGCCATGGGCGCGCGTGCCAAACAGGTTTTCGAACAGCAGGCGGGAGCAACCGGCCGCTGCATGGAGGCGCTCATGCGGTTGCTTGTGGCGCAGGAAGAAACGGAGAAGTCCGCATGAATCAGCCCTTTTCCGCGCGCCGTCTCCTCTTTCCGCTGGTTCCCCTTTACCGGCTGGCGCTCGCCTTCCGCGAACTCCGGCTTCGCGCCGGACTTGCGCCGGTTCGCCTTCTCCGCTTCCCGGTCGTCAGCATCGGCAATCTCTCCACCGGCGGCTCGGGCAAGACGCCCCTCACCATCGCGCTCGCTCAGTCGCTCGCCGAACGCGGCCTGCGCGTGGATGTGCTCTCCCGCGGCTATGGCCGCCATAGCAAAATCGCCGCCAGCGTCAACCCAAACGGGACTGCCGAAGACTTCGGCGATGAGCCGCTCCTGATCGCCCGCGAAACTGGCCTTCCCGTCTACGTGGCTCCGCGGCGCTACGATGCCGGTTTGTTGGCCGAGGCCGATGCGCAACCAATCTCCGGACAGAACCATCCCCCCATAGTTCATCTGCTCGACGACGGCTTCCAGCACCGCCAACTCGCCCGCGCCGTGGACATTCTGCTTCTCGACAGCCGCGACTGGCAGGACTGGCTTCTCCCGGCCGGCAACCTGCGCGAGCCGCTCCGCGCCATTCGCCGCGCAAGTGTCATCGCCATTCCTGCCAACGAGCCGGAATTGGCAAACGAATTACAGGCCTGGGGCTGGAAAGGACCAATCTGGCGTCTGCGCCGCGCCATGGTAATCCCCGCCGTCAGCGGCCCGGTCGCCACCTTCTGCGGCATCGCCCGCCCGAAGCAGTTCTTCGCCGGCCTCGAAGCTGCCGGCCTTCATCTTGCTGTCCGCGACGCTTTTCCCGACCACCACCGTTACACCGCCCGCGACCTCGACCGCCTAATTGCCGCCGCCCGCGCAGCCGGAGCCACCGCAATCATCACCACCGAAAAAGACCTTGTCCGCCTGGGAAAGCTCGCCTCTGCCTTCCCCGCATCCATGCCTTTCGCAACCGCCCGCCTGCGCATCGAGATTGAGGATCAAACTGCCGCTATTGACTGGCTGATCAATCGGATTGGGTTTTCGTCCGCCTCATCCGCCCTGTGAGAAAATCAGAGTTTGCAGACCCATTCCAACTTTCGCTTGCTGGTTGTCCGGCTCGGCGCCATGGGCGACATTCTGCACGCCCTTCCTGCAGTGACGGCTCTGCGCCAGGCCCATCCCGATTGGGTGATCGATTGGGTCGTCGAACCGCGCTGGCGGGCGCTGTTGGCCGCTGAAGGTAAAACCGGCCGCAGCAAAGCCCTAAGCCCCGCGCGGCCCCTCGTTGACCACCTGCACTTTGCCGCCACCAAAGAGTGGCGCAAAGCCCCTTTCGGCCGCCAAACCCTCAATGAATTCATGGCTTTACGCTCGGCGCTCCGGGCCGGCAAGTACGACGCCGTGATCGACCTGCAAGGGTCCATCCGTTCGGCAGTTGTTGCGCGTCTCGCCGGCTGCCGCCGTCTGATCGGCGAAGCTGAACCACGCGAGCGCGCCGCGCGCTGGTTCTTTTCTGAGCGTGTAGCCACTCATGGTGTTCATGTCATCGAGCAGGACGTGGAGCTGGCCTCTGCCATCGCCGGCGATGCGCTCACCCCTGTCGAGCCCTGGTTGCCAGTTGACCCCGCCGCCGAGCGTTGGGCCGATGAAATCATCCCTCCAATCACCAACAAAACCGCCGTGCTTATCACTCCCGGCGCCGGATGGGGCGCCAAACGATGGCCCGTCGAGCGTTACGCCGCCGTGGCGCAAAGTCTTATCGTTCTCGGTTGTCGCGTGCTGATCAACGTCGGCCCCGGTGAGGAGCCGCTCGCCGATGTCATCGTCCACGCAACCAACGGCGCGGTCATCCCCCTGGCCTGCACGCTGCCCCAACTCATCGCCCTTACCCGCCGCATTGCCCTGGCCATTGCCGGAGACACCGGCCCGCTCCACTTGGCCTGTGCCCTCGGCCGCCCCGTTGTGGGCATCTACGGACCCACCGATCCCAGCCGCAATGGCCCCTTCGGCACGCGCTTCATCGTCCTGCGCAGCCCGGAAAGCCGCCGCGATCACACCCGTCGCGCCGCGCCGGAAGCAGGACTGCTCACCATCCAGCCATCCGACGTCCTGCGCGCCGCCGACGCCTTGCTTTATCCTGAATCAGCCTCATGACCTCACCCGCCGCTCCGCATCCCGACCCGTCGTTACCAGACTGGATCGCCCGCTGGCAGCGCATTGCCCGGCGCATCCGCGTTCCGTTGGGTTTTCTCGCCGCCGCGCTCTACCTTTACGAGCTTCTCCGCCACGCGCCTCATCCGGCCGCCGTTGCATGGAGCCTGGCGCTGGTCCTGCCCGGCCTCTGGTTGCGCGCCTGCGCCTCCGGTTACGTCAAGAAAAATAGCGAACTCACCGTAACCGGCCCCTACGCCCACACCCGCAACCCGCTCTACCTGGGCTCCATGCTCATCGCCGCCGGTTTTGCCCTGGCGCTGCTCAGTTGGCCGGTGGCGCTGGTGCTCGCCCTCGGCTTCGCGGCCATCTATGTCCCGGTCATCGCCTCCGAGGAGCGCTTTCTGCGCGCCACTTTCCCCGATTTCGGCGGCTATTGCCAACAGGTGCCGCGCCTGATTCCCCGGCTCATTCCGGCCCGTCATCTCGGTAACGAAAGCACCCACGGTGCTGGAACGAGAAGTTTCTCCCTGTCGCTCTATCTCCAGCACCGCGAGTACAATGCAGGTATAGGGGTTCTGCTGCTTTACCTCAGCCTGCTCCTTCTGCGGCCGCTGCTGGCTGCATTTGTGAATCTGCCGCAATAAGCGGTTTTGCTGCTCGGGCAGTCCATTCAGCAAGGAGCATCTCGCCGGTGAAGACGCACACAACCCTGACCGCTTTTCTTTGCGCGCTCGCCCTGGCCGCCGTGGCGACCCTCCCGATTCAGGCCCAGCAGCCGCCTCCGCTCGCGCCGCCGCGCCCCGGCTTCAGCTTTCCGCTCAAGCAGACCCTTACCTATTCGGTGGACTGGCGAGTCTTTCCCGCCGGAACGGCCGTGCTGCGCTTCGAAGCCGCCGGTGACCGCGAGAATCTCACCGCCAGTGCCGACACCAGCGGCGCCATCAACCTGCTCTTCCACGTCAGCGACCGCTTCCAGTCCAGCTTTGACCGCGCCCAGGGCTGCACCTACGACTTCAACAAGCAGACCGTCGAGGGACGCCGCCAGGTCAACTCCACACTCCATCTCGACTACTCCCAGAACCGCGCCGTTCTGGACGAGAAAAATCTGCTCACCAAGCAAACCAAGCACGTCGAATCCACCGCGCCCGCCTGTCTCACCGACCTGCTCACCGGCGTCTACTATGCCTCGTCGCAGCCCATCACCCTGGGACACAACTTCGTCATCCCGGTCTTTGACGCCATGCGCGTGGTGCCCGTGACCATGAAGATTGAAGGCCGCGAGGAGATCAAAACCCCGCTCGGCACATTCAAGACCCTGCGCGTGCAGCCCACCGCCGACGCCGGCGTGGTCAAAAATCGCGGCAACATCTGGATCTGGTACACCGACGACGCGCAACACCTTCCCGTGCAGATGCGCGCCCGCCTCTTCTGGGGCACCATCACCTTCCGCCTCATCGCCATCGACAGCAAGTAGGCGCAGGTATTCTGTTTTTTTAGCTGTCATCCTGAGCGAACGGGGCCCCAGGCGTACTCTTCAGCCTGGGGGTGGTGAATCGAAGGATCTGCGGTTGCTCGTACGTCTTTTCAAATCACAAATAGCCGGGTGCTCCGGGTCCCTCGCATTTGGGAACCTGGGAGAGTAACCACCTCACCCGATCAGCTCCCCAACAATCCCCGCCGCGGCCTTCAGCGCCGCATCGATCTGTGACTGGTCTTTCCCGCCGGCCTCGGCAATCTCCGGCTTCCCGCCGCCCGATCCGCCGACGAGCTTGGCCACAGCGCCCACCAGCTTGCCTGCCTGAATTCGCTTGGTCAGCCCCGCCGTCACCCCGGCAATCAGCGCCACTTTTTCATCGGGCTGCGCGGAGGCCACTACCACCACGCCCTCGCCCAGCTTCTGCTTCAAATTATCGACGAGCGTCCGCAACTGCCCGCGCTCCAGCGCATCAGCCCTCAGCGTCGCCAGCTTGACGCCTTTGACCTCGACGACACGCCCCATCGCCTCATCCAGCGCCCCGGCAGCCCCTTTCATCCGCGCCTCGTCCAGCTCCCGCCGCAGCCGCTTCAGTTCATCTTCCTGCGCGGCCAACTTTCCGCGAAACGCTTCCGGCAAATTCTCCACCGAGGGAACCATCTGCGCCGCGATCTGCGCCACGGCAAAGTCCTGCCGGAAGGCGTCCAGCGCGCCAAAGCCCGTGATCGCCTCCAGCCTTCTGACTCCTGATGACACGGACTCCTCTCTCAAAATCTTTACCAGGCCAATCTCGCCTGTGGCCCGCGTGTGCGTCCCGCCGCACAGCTCCGTCGAAAAATCGCCGACCTTGATCACCCTGACCTTGTCGCCGTACTTCTCGCCGAAGAGCGCCATGGCGTGGTACTCGTTAACCGCCACGTCGATGGGCACATCCTCGATGGTTTCGACCTTGGTATCGGCCAGCACTTGCCGATTCACAATCGTCTCAATCTCGGCCAGCTCCTCATCGGCCACCGGTGCAAAGTGCGAAAAGTCGAAGCGCAGCCGCTCCGGATGAACCGCCGACCCCGCCTGCTTCACATGCGTCCCCAAAACCTGCCGGAGCGCCGCGTGCAGCAGATGTGTCCCCGTATGATTCCGCCGGATCGCATCGCGCCGCTCATGATCGACAACACTCCGCACATGATCGCCGACCGCCAGCGGCTCCTTGAGCAGAGCCTTGTGTGCCCTCACCCCTTGCACCGGCAGCACGCAACCCTGAATCTCGGCGACAGTCGTATTCCCGTCCGTCGAAGTAAACCACCCCGTATCGCCCGCCTGCCCGCCCGCATCGCCGTAAAAGCTCGTCTGATTCAGCACCACTTCAACTAAATCGCCCGCTTTCGCCGCCGGAACGCCCGCGCCGTCTTTCACAATCGCCAAAACCTCAGCGTCGTTCGCAGTGAGCGACTTATAGCCCAGAAACTCCGTCTTCTGCAAATCGCGATATGCCGGACTGGCCGTCTTCTGACTTCCGCCCTTCCACGATGCGCGTGCGCGCGCTTGCTCTTCCGCGCGGGCAGCTTCGAAGCCCGCATCATCGAAGAAAACTCCCGCATCGCGGCAGGCATCTTGAATGAAATCTTTGGGCAGGCCATAGGTTTCATAGAGATGGAATGCATCCACTCCGAGTAATACTGGCTTCTCAGAGCAGAGTCTCTTCCATTCTGTAATTAGCTCTTCAGGGCTTTTTCCCTGCAATAGAGGTTTAGGCAAATTCTTTAGTTTGTCCTCAATGGCAGCAGAATCAAACTTACCGACTTTTTGAAGTTCGTCAGCCAGCCCTACGTCTACAAGGAATTTTCGGCGCGCATGGATAAGTGCCTCGATGCTTTTTTGCAGTTCTTCATTTAACTGTGTCACACCGATCTTCAGCACACGATCAAACTGTTTCTCCTCCGCCTCAACGACTTTCGCCACGCGCGCAGCCGAATCCACTAGCTCCGGGTACGCCCCCTGCATCAAATCGCGAACGGCATAAACCATCTCGAACAAAAACGGCTTCTCCTGTCCCAGCAGCCGCCCATGCCGAATCCCGCGCCGCAGAATTTTTCTGAGTACATAGCCATGGCCTTCATTTGAGGGCAGCACTCCATCGTTGATGAGAAACGTAGACGCACGCGCATGATCCGCGATGATTCGCAGGCTTGCGTTGGCGATGTACGGGTCTAAAGGAATAAGCGGGCTGGTAAAGCTGCCGGTCATAGGGCTGGCGGTCAGATGGTATACGAGTTGGGCAGCCCTCTCAATCAGCGGCGTAAACAAATCCGTCTCAAAATTGCTCACCTTCCCTTGCAGCACGGCCGCCAACCGCTCCAACCCCGCGCCCGTATCAATCGATGGCTTGGGCAGAGGAGTCAGTTTGTATCCGGTCGTCTTGCCCTTTGCGTCCACCACAGCCGAGCGGTCGAATTGCATGAAGACCAAATTCCAGATCTCGACGTAGCGCGCCTCGTCCTGACCAAAGGGCTTATCCACTCCAGGCGTCTCGGCCGCCTCCAGCCCCATGTCGTAAAAAATCTCCGAGCAGGGGCCGCACGGGCCGGTTTCGCCCATCTGCCAGAAGTTGTCCTTCATCCCACACGCGTGAATCCGCTCCTTCGGCACGCCGGCCTCGATCCAGAATTTTTCCGCCTCGTCATCGCGCGGAACGCCCTCTGCTCCCTCAAAGATCGTCACGTACAGCCGACTAACTGGAATCTCGAAGCAGCCCTTTTCGCGCTTGCCCGTAATCAGCTCCCAGGCAAAGGCAATCGCCTCCCGCTTGAAATAATCTCCAAAGGAAAAATTCCCCAGCATCTCGAAAAACGTATGGTGCCGCCGCGTGAACCCCACATTCTCCAGGTCGTTGTGCTTGCCTCCGGCGCGCACGCATTTTTGCGAGGTCGTCGCCCGCGTGTAATCCCGCCGCTCGGCCCCCAGAAACAGGTCCTTGAACTGGTTCATCCCCGCGTTGGTAAACAGCAGCGTGGGGTCGTTGGCCGGCACCAGCGACGAAGAGTGCACCCTCCTGTGCGGCAGCCCCCTTGTCTCAAAAAAGCGCAAAAATGCCTCGCGAATCTCGTTCCCCGTCATTTCGTTTTTTGGGCGATTTTCCATACGTATTCAGTGTATCGAATTACAGGCCGCGCGCCTCATCCCGCCCAATCATGGGAAAATAAGTTAGTACACCATCATGACTATCGACAACCCGCAAGAATCCCAGCCCACCCCCGAAATCTCGCCTGAGTTTGTCGCCAAACCTGTTGCGGAGCCTGCTGCCGTCTCCGTCGCGCAACCCTCCGAGCCTCCCGATTCCGAGCCATCCGAGCCTCAGGAGTCCTTTGCCGACCTGCTCAACGACTTCGAGCGCAGCCACTCGCACCAGTCCGGGCCCGGCCAGCGCCAGCTCCAGGGCACGGTCGTCTCCCTCTCCGCCGACCAGGTCTTCCTCGACATCGGATATAAAACAGAAGGGGTCCTGCCCCGCTCGGCCTTTACCAATAACGCCGAGGGCGTCAAGCCCGGCGACACCTTCCCCGTCTCCGTCACCGGCCGCAACACCGAGCATTACTACGAGCTTTCGCGCTTCAAAGTGGCCCAGCCCCGCGACTGGTCCGCCCTCGAAGCCGCCTTCGCCGAAAAGCTGGCCATCGTCGGCACCGTCACCGAAGTCCGCAAGGGCGGCGTCACGGTCGATGTCGGCGTGCGCGCTTTCATGCCCGCCAGCCGCAGCGGAACCCGCGACGCAGTCGAGTTGGAAAAGCTGGTCGGCACGGAAATCACCTGCCGCATCACCAAGCTCGACGTGATGGATGAAGACGTGGTCGTCGACCGCCGCGTCGTCCTCGAAGAGCAAGCCCGCGGCCTCAGCGAGGCTCGCCGCGAGGAGCTGAAAGAAGGCGCCATCGTCACCGGCACGGTCCGCACCCTCATGCCCTACGGAGCCTTCATCGACATCGGCGGCCTCGACGGCCTGCTCCACGTCTCCGACATCTCCCACTCTCGCGTCGCCCGCCCCGAAGACGTGCTCGCCGTCGGCCAGGAACTTCAGCTCAAAATCCTCAAAATCGACCCTGCAACCCAGAAAATCTCCCTCGGCCTCAAGCAGCTTCAGCCCGAACCCTGGCAAACCGTGAGCCTCGCCGTCAACCAGCGCATCACCGGCACGGTCACCCGTCTGGCCGACTTCGGCGCATTCGTCGAGATCGAGCCCGGCATCGAAGGCCTCATTCACATCTCGGAAATGTCCTACGGCAAAAAGCTGCGCCACCCCTCCGACCTGCTCAAGCAGGGCGACCGCGTCGATGCCGTCATCCTCGCCATCAAGCCACCCACAGAGTCTCAAGCCGGCCGCGTCTCTCTCGGACTCAAGCAGACCCTCGCCGACCCCTGGACCGGCATCGAGCGCACCTTCCCTGTCGGCTCGCAAATCACCGGCCCCGTCACCAAGCTGATGAACTTCGGAGCCTTCGTCCAGCTTACCGACGGCGTCGAAGGCCTGGTCCACATCAGCGAGATCACCGCCGAGCGCCGCCTCAATCACCCCTCGGAAATGCTGCGCGAAGGCCAGATCGTCAAGGCGCAAATCCTGGCCATCGATCCGGAAAAGCGCCAGATCAAACTCAGCATGAAGCAGCTTGTCCCCGGCGACATCGATGAGTACATCGCCGAGCACAAGGTTGGCGATACCGTCTCCGGCCGCGTCGTCGAAGTCTCTGATTCCCTCACTCAGGTCGAGCTTGGCGACGGCATCCGTGGTACTTGCCGTACGGGCGGAGCGCCTTCGGCGACGGCAGGAACATCGGTCTCATCAGGCGCCGAAGGCGCAATGGCCCCACCGCAGGTGGTCGATCTCTCCGCGCTCTCCTCGCAGTTGAAGAACCGCTGGAAGGGCAACACCACCGCGCCTTCCGCCAAACCCGAAGCACTCGCCGAAGGTCAAATCCGCACCTTCAAAATCACAAAGCTCGACACCGAAGCCAAGAAGATCGAGGTGGAGTTGGCGTAGTGTCCTGAGTCAGCAATGTGCAACACAAAAATTGCTGTCATCCTGAGCGAACGAGGCCCCAGGCGTACTCTTTAGCCTGGGGGTGGTGAGTCGAAGGATCTGCGGTTGCTTTGTACGGGATTAGATATTCGTTGAAA
>Ga0326728_10006546_pt1 | contig 31205 bp, 32 predicted proteins | sample MB3enrmetagenome_FD_207602 | JGI IMG/M metagenome (GOLD analysis project Ga0326728, IMG submission 207602) | Lab enriched peat soil microbial communities from McLean, Ithaca, NY, United States - MB31MN | ecosystem: Environmental > Terrestrial > Soil > Wetlands > Peat | place: USA: New York...
GACTACAATCAGATCAGACCTCACAGTGCATTGGGTTACCGACCTCCTGCACCTGAGGCTATCATGCCGGGCTATGGTTCAACAAGTCTAACTCTGAGTGTGGTACAATGATTGGGGGCCGGTCACACCTTTCTGGACCTTACATGTTTGTAGTCTCATTATTTTAATTGTATCAGGATCTGTAACTTCGAAATACGGGTCAATAGCACGCACAGGTAGTATCCGGAACCTATTGAAGAGCCTATCATAAAAAAATGCAGGGAAAATTTTGGGATTCACTGCATCTGAAATGCTAATGACAAAATATTGAGAATCAGGTGTCCAAGCAACTTTTTCAACTTTTACTTCTCCCTTGTAGGATCTATACAGATGCTTTGCGATAATCTCTCCACTTATTTTCTTTATTTCAAATTTAATTCCCTGATAACTATTATCTTTCTTATCATATGGCATAACAACAGCTTGAAGGCGACGATCAGGCGAAACATATTCTGTTGCTTGTTGTGCTTTTGCCGATAAAGGGCCTGATATGAACACAAAAAATGGTACGATAAGCAGAATAATTTTCATTACAATGTTAGAAAAAGACGATGCAATATTAATGGTTCTCATTTTTTCCTCTTCTATTTGACAGCATAACAATTAATATACGGAATACCCGTTTATCCCTAATCTTTGCTCTTACCATATCATAATTGGGGTACCCGTTCAATCATAATCCGGGCTTCTGCTTGCACGCACTCCTTTGAAAGTGATATGTATATAGATATCGCCGGTTTCTTCTCAAAATCAGGATTAAAACGGCATAGAAGGATAATTTTATGAAGCTTCCTATCGTCGGGATCACGATGGGTGATCCGACCGGCATCGGACCGGAAATCATCGTGAAGGCTCTTTCCACGGAAGAGCCCTTCCGAGCCTGCCGGCCGATCGTCTTCGGTGACATGGAGGTGCTTTCAAGAGCTATCCGAATACAGAAGCTTTCTACCACCATTGAAGTCATCGAGAAAATTCCCGAAGACGGATACCTCCCTGGAAAAATATTCCTCTTCCCTGTAAGCCGATTAGACCTCACTTCTCTTCGTTTCGGCAAGCCGGACAAAGCATGCGGAGAGGCGATGGTGAGATATGTCGAAGAGGCGGTCAAGTGGGTGACGAAGGGATCGCTGGATGCGATCACGACCTGTCCGATGAATAAGCAGGCGATGAATACATCCGGTTATTCATTTCCCGGTCATACCGAGCTTTTAGGTCATTTGGCTCAGGCTTCTCCTGTCGGCATGATGTTTTTGGGATCGAAATGGAAAATTGTCCTCGTAACAACCCATCTCCCTCTTAAGGATGTTTCAGGATCGATCACTGCAAGCCGTATCCTCTCCATCCTTCGATTAACGGACGAAGGGATGAAAAAGTATTTCGGGATTCCTCATCCCAAAATGGCTGTCCTCGGCCTCAATCCACATTGCGGAGAAGAAGGGCTTTGGGGAGAAGAGGAGAAAAAAGAGATCGTTCCGGCGATCGCTGAGGCAAGATCTCTTGGAATGGATGTGCAAGGACCTTTTCCTGCTGACTCTTTTTTTAACCTTTCAGGCAATAGCGCCTTTGATGCCGTGATCTCCATGTATCACGACCAGGGCTTGATCCCGATTAAGATGCTCGATTTCAAACAGGCCGTCAACTTTACATTGGGATTGCCTTTTATCAGGACATCGGTCGATCACGGGACCGCCTATGACCTTGCCGGAAAAGGATTGGCCGATCCAGTCAATCTTGTCAAAGCCATTATCACTGCTGCTAACCTATCGAAATTAAGCAGGATGTATTAATATTTCATGGTTCGAGTCCAACCCTTAGTTTGAAAAAGCGGTTGACAAAAAAAATGTTTTGGGCTAAAGAAAATGATTTTAAGAATTATCTCTTGAATAAAGAGGTTGTCTATCTTTTCTATTTTATATCAAATCTGCCCTCAGGGGATTAGGAGGAGAGTCAAATGAGAGAAGTGGTCGTTGTGAGTGGAGCCAGAACTGCCATCGGCACGTTCGGGGCATCGTTGAAAGAGGTTTCGGTAATCAAGTTAGGGGCCATTGCCATTAGAGAATCTCTTAAAAGGGTTCGTCTTAAGCCGATTGTTAAAAAAGAACTTCTTGAGGTCGCTCCCGACCCATTTAAATGGACAGGAATGACAGAACTGGAGAGATCCCATCAGCAATGGGATGAGTCCGCGGAAGGGGTTCAAGTCGATGAGGTGATCATGGGCAATGTCCTCCAGGCCGGGCAGGGACAGAATCCGTCGCGCCAGGCGACGATTCATGCCGGGATGCCGAAGGAAACGAATGCCTTCACTGTCAACAAAGTCTGTGCTTCGGGTCTCAAGGCCATTGCCTTAGGGGCTCAATCAATTATGACAGGAGAGGCAGAGGTTGTGGTGGCTGGGGGAATGGAGAACATGAGTCAGGTTCCTTATGCCTTCCCGTTGGGTCGCTGGGGTGCCAGGATGTTCAACCAGGAGATGGTCGACTTGATGGTCTTCGACGGTCTCTTTGAGATTTTTTATGGGTACCATATGGGACTCACCGCTGAGAACATCGCAGAGAAGTATGGCATTTCGAGAAAAGACCAGGATGAACTGGGATTGCTGAGCCATCAGAGGGCGAGGGCAGCCATCAAGAATGGCATTTTCAAGGAAGAGATCGTTCCGGTGACCATTCCGCAAAAGAAGGGTGAGCCAATCATCTTCGATACGGATGAAAGGCCTATGGACACCTCCTTAGAGAAGATGGCTAAACTCCCGACCGCCTTTAAACCCGGAGGAACCGTGACCGCAGGAAATGCCTCCGGAATCAATGATGCAGCTGCCGCTGTCCTGTTGATGTCTAAAGACATGGCGAAGACGTTGAGATTAGAACCCATGGGAACGATTCGGGCTTACGCTGCCGGAGGAGTTGACCCCGCCTATATGGGCTTAGGCCCTATTCCTGCTGTGAGGAAGGTCTTGAGAAAGGCCGGAGTGGCTCTTAATGACATCGGATTGATCGAACTGAACGAGGCTTTTGCTTCGCAGGCGATTGCGTGCATTCGGGAGCTGCAGTTCGACATGGAAAAGACGAATGTCAACGGGAGCGGCATCTCATTGGGCCATCCTATCGGATGCTCGGGCGCCAGGTTGATCGTCACGCTCCTTCATGAGATGAAGCGTCGAAAGGTCAATCTCGGTCTTGCCACCCTCTGTATTGGCGGTGGGCAGGGCATGGCTATGATAGTGGAAAAAAGTTAAGGGTTCGGAGTTCGTTGTTCGGAGTAGAATAAAAGACAAAAATTCAAGACTCCGAACTCATCGCTCCGAACGCCGAACTGATGATGGAGGCGAGATGGAATACAAAAATGTTTTGGTGTCTTTTGAAGGGGCAGTCGGGATCCTCGCGGTCAATCGACCCAGGGCGCTCAATGCCCTAAACACGGAAACCCTCAAAGATATCCAGGCCGGAATCGAGGAGATGAAGGATCATCCCGAGCTAAAGGCCCTCATCGTGACGGGGAGTGGAGAGAAAGCGTTTGTCGCCGGCGCGGACATTGAGGAGATGAAAGGGATGAACTCCATCGAGGCCCTGAACTTCTCGAGGCTGGGTAATCTCACCTTGAAAATGATCCAGGATTTTGACCGGCCGGTGATTGCGGCTGTCAATGGCTACGCCCTGGGGGGAGGAACGGAGATCGCCATTGCCTGTGATTTCGTCTATGCTTCGGAGAATGCGCGGTTTGGTTTTCCGGAGGTCACCCTCGGCGTCTTTCCGGGCTTCGGAGGAACACAGAGGCTTCCTCGGCTGATTGGAAAAGGGAGGGCGAAAGAAATGATCCTAACCGGGAAGGTGATCACAGCACAGGAGGCTTATCAGATGGGGATTGTCAATCGAGTCTTTCCCCAGGCCTCTCTGATGGAGGAGGCCAAAAAGGTGGCCCTCCAGATCGCAGCCAATGGAGCCGTTGGAGTGAAATTGGCCAAGAGGGTGATGGACGAGGGGTTCAATATGAACCTGACAGAAGCCTGTTCTTTAGAATCCTATGCCTTCGGTCTCGGTTTCGCCACGGAAGACCAGAAGGAAGGAATGACGGCGTTTCTCGAAAAGAGAAAGCCCAATTTTAAAGGAAGATGAGGAGGAAAGGGTGAAGATCGCCGTATGCATCAAACAGGTCCCGGACACGACGGAGCTGAGGATTGACCCAAAGACCAATACGATGATCCGGGAGGGTGTGGCAAGCATTACCAATCCGTTTGACGAGTATGCCGTCGAAGAGGCGCTGCTCCTCAAAGAGAAGCATGGCGGAGAAGTTCATGTGATCAGTATGGGGCCTCCGCAGGCCGTTGACGTATTGAAAAACGCGCTGGCCGTGGGTGCGGACAAGGTCTATCTCGTCTCGGACAAGGCCTTTGCAGGAGCGGATACCCTGGCGACGGCTTATACCCTTTCCAAGACGATCCGGACGGTCGTTGGCGATTTTGACTTAGTGATTTGCGGAAAGCAGGCCATCGACGGAGATACGGCTCAAGTCGGGCCTGGCGTTGCCACCCGCCTGGGAATCCCGCAGCTGACGTACGTATCAAAGGTCAAGGAGATTGATCCCGAGAAGAAGAGGATTGTGGTGGAACGACTCCTGGAGAACGGGAGAGAGGTTGTTGAAACGTCGCTCCCCGCCTTGTTGACCGTGGTCAAGGATATCAATGAACCGAGACTGCCCTCCCTGTTGGGGATCAAGAAGGCCGCCAAAGCGCAGATTCCTACCCTCACCGCAAAGGATATCGGCGCTGATGATAACCATATTGGATCAAAAGGATCACCCACCTGGGTGACGAAGATTTTTTCCCCGGAGCCCAGAAAAGGAGGCGGTGAGATTTTGAAAGGGGAATTATCCGAAGTGGTTCCTCTTCTGGTGGATAAATTGATGGAGACGAAGTTCATAAAATGAGAGCGTGATGGTAATCGGTGCTCGTGGAGGTTCACGAATCACGATTCACGAATGACGAACACGATTTAGGAGGGGCGAATGTCGAAATTGATCATTGATAAGGATACGTGCACCGGATGTGAGTCCTGTATTCCGTCCTGTCCCTTCGATGCCCTGAGTATGCAGGAAGGGAAGGCCGTGGTCGATGAGAAGTGCACCTTCTGCGGGGCCTGTGTGGAGGTCTGTCCGGTGAACGCCATCACGCTCATCAAGGCGGAGAAGAGTGCGGCCGAGGGTACCAGCGCTAAAGATATCTGGATTTTTATCGAGCATGAATTCGGCAAGATCCCGAGCATCTCTTTCGAACTTCTTGGACAGGGAAGAGGGCTGGCGGACGCCGTTGGATGCAAACTCTGTGGGATGCTGTTAGGAGATAAGGAAGCGGTCGATCCGTTTGCCAAGGAGGCCATTGCCCACGGGGCGGAGAAAGTCTACGTCATGGAGAGCCCGCTGCTCAAACAATATCGTACGGACCCCTACGCGGAGGCTGCGGTGTCTCTCATTCGGAAATACAAACCCGAGATCGTCCTTTTCGGAGCCACCACTCAGGGCCGGGATTTTGCCGGAAGGGTTGCAACCACGTTAGAGACCGGATTGACAGCGGACTGTACCGATCTGGGCATCGATCCGGAAACGAAATATCTCATACAGACTCGGCCAGCTTTTGGCGGGAACATCATGGCAACGATTCTCGACCATCCCGAGTTCCGTCCCCAGATGGCTACGGTCCGGCCCAAAGTGTTCCCCATGCCTCCGAAGGACGATTCGAGAAAGGGAGAGATCATTCGGGAAACGCTCCAGATGACCGAGGATCAGGTCAGAACAAAGATTTTGGAATTCATCAAAGGGGCGGAAACGGTCAATCTGTCGGATGCGGAGATCATTGTCTCGGGAGGAAGAGGAATGGGGGGGGGCGAGAATTTTAAAGTCATCCGAGAATTGGCAGGGGTGTTAGGGGCTGCCGTGGGCGCTTCTCGCGCGGCCGTCGATTCAGGCTGGATTCCTTACGAACACCAAGTCGGACAGACTGGCCGAACGGTTCGGCCTAAGATCTACATCGCCTGCGGTATCTCGGGTTCCATTCAGCACCAGGCTGGCATGAAGACGTCGGATATCATTGTCGCTATCAATAAAGATGGTGAAGCCCCCATTTTTAAGATCGCCACCTATGGCATTGTAGGCGATCTCTTTACGGTCGTTCCCATGCTGACGCAAGAGTTCAAAAAACGGTTGGGAAGGTAGTCTTTTGGAAGACCATTCCAAATGTCAAATTCACTGCTTTGGGCAGGGAATTTGATTTTTGACATTGGTCATTGTATTTGTCTCATTTGAACTTTGGGTTTTGGCGTTTGCCATTTCTTTATCCCGCTGTCATTTTATCCTTGATTTTTTCTATCCCTTTCATCATAATGTCGAAGAATTCTCAAAAAGAGGGTTTCTATGATCATCACCTGTGCCTCCTGTCTGACCAAGTTTAATTTAGACGATTCTCGAATTTCGGCCGAGGGTGTCAAGGTCCGCTGTTCACGGTGCAAGCATGTATTCTATGTCGTCCCTCCTCCCGAGACCAAGGAAGAAATCATCGAGAATTTTGAATCCTTTGCGAAATATCATGAAGACTTGATGGGGCCGGGCGAGATCAAAGGGAGGATTCCTCCTGAGGCGAAAGCCGAGAAGGAAGGGGTCCCCCCAGAAGAGGGAGAAGAGGCATTCCCGTTTTTTGAAAAGACTCCTGCGGAGAAAGCGGAGCAATGGGTCCCTCCGGGAGAAATGGAAGGTGTGGCTCCTGAAGAAGACATAGAGAAGCTACCCCCTGAAAAATTGATGAGAGAGGAAAGGGTGGAAAGCAGACCCTTTAGTCCAAAGATGATGAGGCGTGCTGAAAGGAGAGGCCCCCTTCGATTTCTTGCCCTTCTCATTGTTTTGATGCTGCTGACCTTCGGCATCTTCTTTGTATGGTCGGAACTGAGCTCCGGGGGTAGGCTCTCCCCTTATTTGGATTCCACCGTAAAGAGAATCACTGAGCTTTGGAACCAGATTTGGGGCGTGGAGGAAGGAGATCTGATCGTCGGAGATCTGAGCGGATATCAGGAGAAGATTGGAGACATCCCCTTGTTTGTCATCGAGGGAAAAGTAAAGAATCAATCCAGGTTCAGCAAAAAGTATATCAAAATAGAAGTTGTCATTTTTGATGAAAACAAACTCAAGGTGGCTGAGAAGGAAACCATCTGCGGTCGCGTCATCGCTCGTGGGGAGTTGAAAAGACAACCTGAGGAATTTTTTAAAGGGGAGATGGTGATCAAGCCCGAAACGGAACAAGAGATGATCACCCCGTCGGGCAAGGCCACTCCGTTTATGGTGATTTTTAAGGACCTCCCGAGCCGAGCGAAAGATTTCAAATACGAGATCTTAGAAGCCCCCAACCTGTAACATTATTTCAGATTTAAGATTTCAAATTTTAGATTGAAATCGCAGATACCGCCGTCCGAGGTCATTTTGATCCCATGTCTAAATCTTCGATCTGAAATCTGCAATTACTTGATCCCCTGGATATAAATTTCGATAAGGGTCAGGAAAAGCGTGGCCACCAAAGGTCCGGCGACGAAACCGATCAATCCGAAAGCCTGGACCCCTCCCAGCACCGCGAAGAAGAGGAACAAAGGATGGATATTCGTTCTGGTGCTGATAAAAAATGGTCTGAGGAGATTGTCTACCATACTGATCACAAATACTCCCAGACCGAGCAAGAGGAGTCCCTTCAAAACAGCCCCTTCGATCAATAAGATGATCGCCGCCGGGACCCAGATCAAGGCTGTTCCACCGATGGGGATGAAGGAAAGCAGAGCCATTGCTGTTCCCCAGAAGATAGGCGAAGGAAGTCCAAGGACCCAAAAAGATAATCCGCCCAAGAGACCCTGAATCATAGCGATCAGAAGTCCTCCGTAGATCGTCGCGTAGATCATGTCGCGGAACCGTTCGATGAGAAGATCCCTCTCCTTGGAAGGAAGAGGAACGATCTCTTTCAGTCTTGCGAAGAGGTGACTTCCGTCCTTAAAGAAATAGTAGAGGGAGAGGAGGGTGAAGAAGAATGCGACAACAAATGAGGAGAATCCCTTTAAAAGGGTTGTGGTTTGATTGAAGATGAACGTACTGATCTGGTTAAGGTTCTTTAATAGCAGGGGCAAAGGGTTCGCTTGTGAGAAATCGATATGTTGACCTAACCCCCCCAAGATCCATTTGAAGATAGGGATTTCTTTCATTTTATCAATAGAGGTCTGAAGTTGACCGGTCTTGATCATTTCCTCCACCTGGTGATAGAGGTCGACCACCTCGCCGGCTAAAGAGGCCATCAGAAGGCTGAAGGGCAATACGATGACGATAAGCACCAGCAGGGTCATGAGGAGGGCGGAGAGGACTTCCTTTTTTTTGAGGAGACGCTGAAGTCTCTGGAAGAGGGGATAAAAAACCATGGCGAGGAGGATGGCCCATATGATGGACGATAGGAAAGGAGTGAGAATGAGGTAGAGGAGATAAATGGAAAGGAACGTGAGGAAGAGGATGAAGATGAGGAAGATATGCTCTCGTTTCATTTCCTATTCGGATGCCAAGGCATCTATCTTTTCGACCGGATGAGAAGAATGGGCGTTTCAGCTCGGGTTAAGACTTTGAGGGCGACACTCCCCATCACCCACCGGGAAATTCCCGACCGGCCGTGGGTGCACATGATGATTAGATCCGCCCCAACCTCTTTTGCAAAATCAATGATTTCGACAGCCACCTGCTGTCCGGTCCTCACCGTCGCCGCTACCCTAAGACCTCTTTTTTTCAATTCCTCACTGAGGTTCGCGAGATATCTCTCAGCGGCTTCCTTCTGTTTTTCATCGACGATCAGGGGGGTGACCAGCTCTGGCGAACCATAAATGGGCATAATGGGAACCACCTCGAACAGAATGATTTTGGAATCAAAGGTCTTAGCCAATTTTTCGGCCTGGTCCAAGGCCATTTTTGCCAGTTCCGATCCATCCAACGGGACAAGAATCTTTTTGTACATACTCCCCACCTCCCTACGGGATTCCAGAAATCCTTTATATCAATTTTGATAAGGCAAGGCAACACAAAAAGATTGCGTTGTGTTAGTTTATATGGAAAGCAAGATAAGCGGAAGGAATGTGCATAGAATTTTTCAATACTTTTCGGTTTCATTATTGAAATAATCGATTTGACAGAGCGGCGACTTCGACTTACATTTTTAACCGAATAATCTTTGTGTAGTTTTCACCTCCATTATAAATTGGGAGATTGTAACGTGGGAAAAAACCAGACGTCCTTTTCTCTTGGATGAGGGGCCTTATTTGGCCTAAAGAGGCCTAGGTTAGGTCTCCGGTTCAGTCGAAGGAGAGAGAGAAAAGGGGCACTCCTAACTTTTTTCTAACCCTTTGCTTCCTCAATTCCCCTGCCTATCTTTTCCCTCCCTCCCGACCATTATCTATTACGTGCCCCTATAATTCTCACCTATTATTGCAGCGAGAAGGAGGTGAGAGCCGATGAAGCATCGTTATCATTCCCAATATCGTCTATGATCCTTGTCACCGGGAGCCCATAGGCTTGGGCTGACTTCGTTGAAGGGTCAGGGAGAAGAATGGGTTGGTTGGATGGAAGACTCTCATTTCCCTATAGAATGTATCTCAAAGCCTCGTTTGATCCAAATTTACCCATCTATCTAACCTCCATTAAATTTTTCTCCCTCATGGATGAATTTTCATCCAAGGTATGCGGTCTAATCAGGGATCATTTCCTTGCAAATTAAAATATACTTTAATCTCGTTATGATATGAAAGGAGAAACCATGGAACAAAAAAATTATCGACCAATGTGGAAGGATTTGGGTCTCAATTTAGAGGGTCATGACCAGCTCTTAACTGTTCTTGGAAACGCTTACAAGGACATCTATCTATCGCAAGAGAATCGACCGAAGGCGATGCAGTATCTCGACTTTGTCATTTCCGAGGCCCACGGGCTCCGGATCGAAGAACTGATGGAAACGAAGAAAAAAGGAAACAAGGTAATCGGGACTTTCTGTGTTTATGTCCCCGAGGAATTGATTCTGGCAGTCGGAGGGACCTGCGTAGGCCTCTGCGCCGGGGCTGAAATAGGAATTGATGAAGCGGAGAAGGTCCTTCCCCGCAATACATGCGCTTTGATCAAATCCTTTATGGGATTTAAACTCGCCGGCTTATGTCCTTATATCCAGGCGAGCGATTTGGTTGTCGGAGAGACAACCTGCGATGGTAAGAAAAAGGCATACGAGATTCTGAATGACTACAAAGAGACCTATGTTATGGAAATTCCCCAAATGAAAACAGAGAGAGACCGAGCGCTTTGGAGGGGTGAGATCAATCAATTCAAAGATAAGCTTGAGCAACTTACAGGCCGGAAGATTACTGCCAAGAACCTAAAAAAGGGGATAAGGGTCGCAAATGAAAAACGCGAGGCCCTCCAGCGATTGAGCCAAATCAGAAAAACTGTCCCCTCCCCTATTTCAGGTCTGGATGCGCTCCTTGCTAATCAAATCGCTTTTTATGACGATCCCATCCGATTTACTCGAAACATCCATGTCCTCTGTGACGAACTTGAGGGTCGTGTCAAGAAAGGCATCGGTGTAGCAAAGAATGGTGCTCCCCGAATTCTTATGGCAGGATCACCAATGGCCCTCCCCAATTGGAAAATTCCCTTCATCGTTGAAACAAGCGGTGCGACCGTCGTGGCAGAAGAGTCCTGTGTGGGAGAACGAAGCACAAGGGATTTAGTGGAGGAAACTGGAGAGACCCCGGGTAAGTTGATGGATGCGATTACAGACCGGTATATGAAGATCGATTGTGCCTGCTTTACGCCGAACCAGGACCGGATTGAACATATCCTCCAACTTGCCAAAGATTTTAAAGTGAATGGTGTGATTCATTACGCTATCCAATTTTGTACGCCCTATTCCGTGGAGGCTTATAAGGTGGAAAAGACGCTTCAGGGAAAGGGAATTCCATGTCTCAAAATCGAGACCGACTACGGAATGGAGGATATGGGGCAGCTGAAGACCCGTGTTGAGGCTTTTCTGGAAATGGTGGGGAAGTGAGCCTAACCCTCGCCAGGGGTTGAGGCTTTTACGTGGGCAGGAACGGCCTAGGGATAAGACAAACCAAGGAGGGGAAAATGGATTTTAACGTACCGGGGACGAAACCCTTAGTTGACGACGAGTTCGTGGGAGAACCTGCCAAGCGTGCCCTTCACTACCTTCAGTCGAAGAGACAGCAAGGCCATCCCATAGTAGGTATCTATTGCGGATATGCGCCCATGGAGGTCATACGGGCTATGGGGGCAGGGGTGGCTGTGCTCTGCGCCTTCTCAGACAAAACGATCGGAGCCGCCGAAGTTGCCCTGCCCAGCAACCTTTGCCCTTTGATCAAATCCAGTTATGGTTTCATCACCACCGATACCTGCCCCTTCTACGGCTTTTCGGATGTCGTTGTTGCGGAGACGACATGTGATGGGAAAAAGAAGATGTTTGAGCTTATTCGTCACCTGAAACCGATACATGTCATGGACTTGCCACATCTTCCTGACGAACAACAAGCCGAGGGCAACTGGTCCGCGATGATACAGAAGCTGAAGACGTTCCTCGAGGAGCATCTCGCCCGTCAGGCGACTGATAGGGATATAGAGGCTGCTATCAAGGACACGAACCGAAAGAATCGGATCATGAATGCTGTTTTTGACTTTGCCGCTCGCAAGCCCCCTGTCATTAATTGGAAAGAAATATATGATCTAACCTTCCTTGCCGTGCCGGCAGCTGCCGGCGATATTGATAGACTCCTTCAAGAGAGCCTAAGCAGGTTGGAAGAGAGAGTTAAGGACGGCATCTATTACGGCAAGAAGGGTGCGCCGCGTGTACTGGTCACAGGTTGTCCTGTTGCGGGAGACGCCACAAAGGTCTTCAACATCATTGAACAAGCAGGGGGAGTGATTGTTGCTATCGACTCCTGCACGGGCATGAAGGGATTCATGGAGGAAATCGAAGAGGATTCAGTCGATCCAATCGCTGCGATTGCCCGCCGATACCTCAAGATACCATGCGCCTGCATGACACCGAATTTGAGGCGGCTGAGTGAGATGGAGAAATGGATTAAACGCTTCAAGCCAGACGTCATCATCGATGTCGTGCTCCACGCATGCCATGGATATAACGTAGAGTCTCACAAGGTTATGAAACATGTCACAGAAATGAAAATTCCTTTCTTGAAGATTGAGACGGATTATTCCGCAACCGATGTGGGACAAATCCGGACGAGGGTAGAAGCGCTGTTCGAGACTCTGTCGCGAGTATAAGACGCTCTTTTACAGAAGTTTCTTGTTGAAGGATTCGCATCGAGGCCTTTCTGGAAATGATGAAAAGAAAAGATGAGGACGGCTGCAATAGATATCGGTTTGAAAACGATCAAACTGGTTGTAGTTGAATGACTCAGAGATAGCTTGGGACCACAGAAGCATCTGAATTCTTCGGATTGAAACGGGGATGCAAGACAAGAAGGTTGCTGAAATTGGGGATGACAATAACGGCGAGATTCTCTTCGTGCATCGAACCCGGACCTTGAACCGGAGTCTCGATGAGCTCCGGAGAAAAGACGGAATCGCATCGGTGGTAGCCAAGAAAGTGGATGAGCTTATAAGCCTCATTATGCGTACGGAAAAGAAGCACGTTCGTGAACAATTCAGGTTTACCCGTAACGGCGAATACCGGATCAAGTATTGCAGAAAATATGACCTGGGGAGCGGGTACCGTCTCGTGCTCCTTCGGAGGGGGCAGCATTTGGTGCTGTTATACGCAGGGTCGCATGACGATTGTTCGCGATGGATCGAACACAACAAAAAAATGGACTATGAAATAGACGATACGACTCATGCAATACCGGTCAGATACAATGCACGGTCGGACCATTCTGTTTCCGACGAATTACTCGAAGAAGAACCATTTTTCGACGAATACGAGACTGCGCTCATGAGCAGGATTGACAACAACATCCTGAGGAAGATATTCTCAGGTTTGATAAAGCAGCGGCGTTTGAAGTAATCTACCAACTCCTATGCCGAATCTTGTCTTGACTTTTATGCACCAGGAAACACCTAAGTCATAGGAACATTCGGACATGCGAAAATTGTCATCTCTCCTTTCGATGACGGTGACTTTGTTGCTCTTTCTACCAGGGATGGTAAAATTTGTGTTAGAGCCAATCTAAATCATGATGTCCGAAAAGACTGTCTCCGAATGACCCATGGCTGGGAAGAGGCGAATGCAAACGAAGTTACCGGCCTGGAATACTTCGATCCGATATCGGGCTTTCCATGGCTCCGGGCATTCCGTGCAAGGGTGGAGAAGGAAGGAGACTGATTCCAGTGAAGGATACGTCGCCTTCAATAAAGACTAATAGGAGGAGGAATCATATGAAAGAAATCGATTGTCGTGGCATGGCATGTCCCCAACCCGTAATTACGACGAAAAAAGTGTTGGAAGAATCTGAGGGCAAGGAGTTCATTCTCATTGTAGATAACCTGGCGGCCCGGGACAATGTGGAGCGATTCGCCCAAAGCCAAGGGGCGATGGTGGGTGTTGAAGAGAAAGGGAATGACTTTTATCTCCGCATCCAGAAAAAAAGCGCCTGCGATCTGGCAGCATCAGCTCAAAAAGCCGAGAAAGTGGTCATCTACATGAATTCTAATCTTCTTGGAGTTGGGGAGGAGGCATTGGGGACCATTCTCATGAGGTCTTTCTTGAAAACCCTTTTAGATTCAAGACCCATTCCGTCAAAGCTGATCTTTATTAATTCCGGGGTCCGGTTAACCGCCGAGGGGTCCGAGGTTCTCGAAACTTTAAAAACCATTTCCGAAAAAGGAGTGGAAATCCTCTCCTGCGGAACCTGTTTAGATTTTTATGGCCTTAAGGAGAAGTTGAAGGTTGGGATCATTTCCAATATGTATGATATCGCTCAGTCTTTATTGGAGGCTGATCGTTTAATCAGGCCGTGAAACTTGGTTGACACCAAAATGCAATATGGGTAATGTAGTTATATAGACTGTGCGTACACATGAGCAGCGTCGACTCTTGAAGCTGAAGGAGGGCAATATCTTATGAAACACGGTGCGCGAAATCAGATTGCTGGAAAGGTCAAATCGATTAAACGCGGGGATGTCATGTCACTCATCAAATTTGTAGTTACAACACCCACGGAGATGGCCTCGGTGATAACGACTGAATCAGTCGAGGCCCTCGATCTGAAGGTCGGCGACCAGGTCCAACTGATCGTCAAAGCGATTCATGTCCTTCCACTCAAACCTTAGCAGGAGGCGGACCTCCGGGGAGCAAGTTTTATTCCTCGCTCTGACGTTACATGGTGGTTGTAGACTTTTCGGAGAGGTTCGCTCACACATTGCGCTGGCTTCGGAAGGAATTTTCACATTTGATTTTTACTCAGGTGATATATCTTTTGGATCTAGTAAAAGTGATTCAATCGGATAAGCTCTTTTGAGGACATTGGCGGATCTTGGTACAAGAAAAGATCAAGGAGATGATCTACTTCGATAACCCGGCGACCACCTGGCCGAAGCCGCCTCAGGTGAAGGAAGCGATGAATCGATTTATGGAGGAGGTTGGAGCCAACCCGGGTCGATCCGGACACTTCCGCTCGATTGATGCTGCCAGGATTGTCTTTGAAACCCGAGAGGCCCTTTCCTTCCTATTCCGTGTCAAAGACTCTTCAAGAATTGTCTTTACGCTTAATGCTACCGAATCGATCAATTTAGCGCTGAAGGGATTACTAAAACCCGGAGATCATGTCATTACGAGCAGCATGGAACACAATTCAGTGATGAGACCTCTGAGGTATCTGGAGAAGAAAGGCGTCGAATTGACCGTCGCTCCCTGTCTAGATGATGGCACGTTACACGCGGAGGAGGTGGAGAGAAGGATTCAATCCCATACGAAAATGGTCGTTCTCAATCACGCCTCAAATGTTACAGGAACCCTGCTCCCAATCGAAGAAGTGGGATTGATCGCGAGAAAATACAACCTGTTGTTTTTGGTTGATGCGGCCCAGACCGCTGGGGCTTACCCTATCGATATAGAAAAGGGCGGAATCGATCTTTTAGCTTTCACCGGGCACAAGAGCCTTTATGGACCCCAAGGGACAGGGGGACTGGTCATTGGCGAACGTATCAAGGAGAAAGAGATGGTTCCTCTTAAACAAGGCGGGACAGGGAGTCGGTCTGAATTTGAGGAACACCCCGACTTCTTACCGGATTGTTTTGAAAGTGGAACGCCAAATGGCGTTGGCCTTGCCGGGCTGCTTGCCGGTGTTCAATTTGTCCTGGGAAGAGGGGTGGAAAAGATCCGGCGAAGCGAGATGGCTCTTGTCAACAAGCTCATCAGGGGTTTAGGAAATATCCCCCGGGTGAAACTTTATGGCCCTGAACTTCAGGAGCATCGAATTGCTACAGTCTCTCTTACTTTTAGCCACCTCACTCCTTCGGATGGGGCCTCGCGTTTAGAAAAGGAGTTCGGCATCCTCTGCCGTCCTGGGCTTCACTGTGCGCCCGCAGCCCATCACACCCTCGGAACTTTTCCAGAGGGAACGATCCGATTTGGCCTGAGTGCTTTCAACACCGAGGCAGAGATCGAGACCGCCATCCAAGCCGTCTCCCTGATCTCCAAACAGAAAGGGTAGTGCCCCCTTCTTCTACTTACCATTGAAGATAGGTCGGACAGTGTTGCGGGCTATGCGAAGGGATTAGAATATTTGTGAAAAGAAAAAGGAATATATGGTAAAATGCAAACAGAGGCTTCGCGCAGGCAGGCGCCAGGAGAGAGGTGGCCATTGGTTTATTTCCTAAGCAATTTATGAAATGTGTCTTCCTTTTTGAATCGGTCCATCGTGTCATGGGAGCCGAGAAAATTTTAAAGGAAAAAGGGATAGAGGTTGACCTCATTCCGGTACCGAGGGAGATCAGCTCCGACTGCGGAGTCGCCGTTGAACTCTCAGAAGAATCAGAAGAAAAAGCGTTGCTTATCCTCAAGGAGAATAAGATATCGATAACCGAACGTTATACAAAGGATTCAAAGGGAAGGTTTGAGAAAAAGAAGGAAATTCCGATATAAATCCGAGATGCGGAGAGAAGAATGGATGAAGTGCGTCTGACTTCGAAAGTCAAAAAAGCGGGCTGAGCCTCTAAAGTGGGTCCAGAGGATCTGGATCAGATTTTGAAAGATTTACCCATTCCGAAAGATCCGAAAGTGTTAGTCGGTCTGGACACGTCGGACGACGCAGGGGTCTATCAGCTGAGCGAAGAGGTGGCTCTCGTTCAAACCGTAGATTTCTTCACTCCCATTGTAGACGACCCCTTTACCTTTGGTCAGATTGCCGCAGCCAATGCCCTGAGCGATGTCTACGCCATGGGAGGCACTCCCCTCACCGGCATGAATTTGGTAGCCTATCCCATCAAAGATCTCTCTCCTTCTATTTTGAAAGAGATCCTCCTCGGAGGCCTCTCGAAAATGAAGGAGGCTGGCGTGGCTCTGGTGGGAGGGCATTCGATCGAAGACCCTGAGATTAAATACGGTCTGGCTGTAACGGGCGTGGTCCATCCGAATAGAATCCTGACCAATGCGAAGGCAAAAGCAGGGGACAAATTGGTTTTGACAAAACCTCTCGGCACAGGCATTGTTTCCACAGCCCTCAAGGCCAGGATGGCTTCTGAGGAGGCTGTCCGAAAGATCGTGGAGAGCATGGTAACCCTCAATCGAACCGCGTCGGAATGGATGAGAAAATACGGGGCCCATGCCTGTACGGATATCACCGGGTTCAGTTTCATCGGCCATGCCTTGGAAATGGCGATTGCAAGCCAGGTGGGAATGGTCATTCAATCCAACGCTGTTCCTATCTTTCCGGAAGCCATGGAATATGCGAAACTGGGGCTGGTTCCCGGAGGGGCGTATTCAAATCGCGATTTTTTTTCATGCCGAGTGGAAATGAATACCAGTGTGTCCCATCTTTTGGTGGACATCTTTTATGATCCTCAAACATCGGGTGGCCTCCTCATCTCTTTACCTCCCGGTGAGGCAGAGAAACTGGTGGCGACGCTAAGAAAAGAAGGGCTCGTCCACTCCTCGACGGTAGGGGAGGTGGTGGAAGAGCCTCGCGGAAAGATTCGACTCCTCTGATTTTTTCCCTCCAATCCTTGTTGCAACCGGAGGAAAAATTCGGTTACATTATAATGAAATTTGTTTTGGGTCTGTAAATCTGACCTAAAAAGATCGAACCGATCAACGTAAGAGATTGAAAGAATAAAACCGATGGAGATTGAGGTCAAATTATTTGCAACACTTCGAGATTATCTGCCGAAGGGGAGCAGTCGGTTTTCCTGTAAGATGGGGATCGATGGCTCCACCCGGGTTCAGGATATTTTGTTGCGGCTCAAGATACCCGAACAGATACCCAAGATCATTTTGATCAACGGCGTTCACGGAAAGAAGGAGCAGATATTAAAGGAAGGTGATGTCCTGAGCGTCTTTCCTCCTGTCGCAGGAGGCTGACAAAACCGTAATATCCAAATCCCAGGTTCCAAACTCCAAACAATAACCCAAATTACAATCACCTAAATTCGAGCCCCTCACTCTTCCCCTCTCCCCCGAGGCTGTGTCACAATCTCGGCCTTGGTGGAAGAGACAGTCGGGCCTCAAAGTCTTAGAATGCGGTCTTTTAGGAATGGCTAATCGGTGCTTGTGGAAAATGGAGTTACCTCAAGGATATGGAGCGTCTGAATTTAACGTGTAAGAGGTTGCCGCCCTAAGACTTTTCCACCCGACCGTCTCTTCCGCCTTTTTTGGAACCAGTTTTTATTATTATTACGACACAGTTTCCAGGGGGAGAGGGATGGGGTGAGGGGCATTCTTGGATGTCTGATTATTGGGATTTAATCGGTTTCTCTTTGAGTTCCTTAATCTTCTTTTGCAACCTTTCTTTTTGATCTGGTTGTGGATCCAGTTTCAAAGCCCTTTCGTAAAACTCTATGGCTTTTTCGGTCCGGTCAACTTTGAGATAACTGTCAGCAAGGTGTTCCGTGATCGTGGAATCATCCGGTGTCAATTGGTTCGCTTTTTCAAGTTCAGTCAAAGCTCTCTTGTAGTCCCCGAGTTTATAATAAACCCAACCCAGACTATCGGTGATATACCCCATATTGGGTTTCAGTTCCATGGCCTTCTGGATGAGTTTGAGGGCCTCTTCCAGGTGGATACCCCGCTCGGAATAGGAATAACCAAGATAGTTGAGGGCATCGGCATGATTGGGGTTGAGTCGGAGAACCTCTTTCATCTCGGCGAGCATCTTATCGAAATCACCTATTTTATCGTAAAGCGCGCCCGCTTGAAAATGAATTTCTTCATCATTCTGATTTTTCTCAAGCCCCCTTTTCAGCGTGGCCAAGGCCTTTTCTAATTGGTTCTCTTTTTCAAAAACGGCAGCGAGGAAGAGGTAGAGGTCTCCCTCGTTCGGCTTGGCCTGGATGGATTCCTCTAAGATTCGGATAGCCTCCTCCGTCTTGTTCTGTTTCCTCAGAACCAGGACAATATTCCTCCTCGAGTCAGCAAAGAGAGCGGATTCGGGAGGGATCTTCTTAAATTCCGAGATGGCCTGATCAAAAGCCTCTTTTTCCACATAGGCGACTCCTAAATAATATCGGACCCGATCCTCTTTGGGATTGGCAGCGAGGACAAAATTGAATTCCAAAATCGCCTGGTCAAATTTTTCCTGTTCCAAATAGATCAGGCCCATCTTCGTCCGGATATTGAGGTCTTCTGAATCGGACTTTTGCATCTCCCGAAATTGGTTCAATGCCTCGTCGAACTTCTTCTTTTTGATGAAGATCTGGCTAAGCCGAGTTCTTGCGTTTTTGTTGTCCGGATCGAGGCTAAGGACTTTTTGGTAAACCTCAGAGGCCTTTTCCGGTTCATTCTGGATCTCATAAGTCATCCCCAAATCCATTAGGACGGAGACCAGATTGGGTTCGATCGCCAGGGCCTTCAAAAAATATTGCTTGGCCAATTCATAAGATTTTGTCCTGATATAAATTCTTCCCAAAGCATAGAGGCCCATCACAGAATTGGGCTCGATCTCGAGAAACCGTCTAAGGATTTGGATCGCTTGATCGTATTCCTGGATGTCCTCGTACAGAGAACTGAGGAAGAGGTAGCTTTCCTGATGTTGTGGATCGATTTCCAGCACTTTTTTGTAAGAGGCGATGGCCAACGGGTACTTTTTGAGGATGGAATATAATCCACCCAAGAGGAGATGGGCAGGAAGATGATCGGGGTCATAGAGGAGCGCGGTTTTGCACTCTTCCATCGCGTCGTTTAAGAGCCCTTTGTTTACGTAAAGGGTGGCCAATTCGACGTGCAAGGAGGGTTCTTTGGGGTCACGGGCGATCGCTTCTTTAAGTTCCTCAATCGCCTCGTCCACTTTTCCCTCCTGTAACCTAAGCTGGGAGAGGAGAAAGTGGTAATAGGCAAGGGGATTTGAAGGGGGAGTTCCCATCTGAGTCTTTTGGAGTTTCGTTGGAATGGGCCGGAAGGGAGGCGTCTCTTTCTCTTGTTTTTGAAATTCGGGTCTTCCCGCACAACCTCCCAAAAGAAGTAGAGACAGAGAAAAAACGAGGACTTTCGTCAAGAATGGCTTCATTCTTTAAAAAATAACAGACTTCGGAAACAAAGTCAAAGACTTGAATTCGATTTGTCAAGACTTGAATTCGATTTTAAAAGATTCTCCAAGGTGTCCGGGGGGAAATACCCTTCCATTATTTTTCCGTTTTGAAAGAGGAGGGTGGGAGTGGAATCGACGAGCAGACGCCTTCCCAATTCCATATTTTTATTGATGGCTGTGGTATCGCAAGAAGGCGTTTTTAATTCCATTCCTTGGTAAGTTTCTTCCAATGCCTTTCTTCTGTCCTTTGAACACCAGATGGACTTCGCCTTCTCAAACGAAGCAGGAGATAAGGGGTATAAAAAGAAAAAAGCCTGGAGATCTTTCATTTGTTTCAATTCTTCATGCAGTTGGGAACAAAAATGGCACTGGGGGTCGGTGAATACATAGAGTTTTCTTTTTCCCTCTCCCATGGAAATGGCGTTTTCGAGGTTAAGCGTGGAGGGGTCCGCCCTCCGGAGATCTTTTATTCTGTCAAGCGTAAGATTTCTTCTGGTCTGGCGATCCAATATCTGTCCGGAAATAATAAATCTCAGGTTCTTATCAATATAAAGAATGATCCTATCTTGACCTATCCCGCACGCGACCTCCCAGAACCCGTCCAACGGGGCCTCCTTGATCTCCAAGACTTTAAATTCCGTCTGAATATAATCCTTCAAAATACTGGTGGCCTCTTCGTTTGTGAGGGCAAAAGCGTTCCCAAGCAGAAGTAGAGATAAAACGAAGGACCCACAGAAGATGAGCAGAGTTTTTTTCATATTCCGGCTCCTCCAAAATGTGAGATTATTTTAGCAAATCATAGACGGATTTGCCAGCCCATCCCTTTCTCATCATGGAGAGGGGTGAACGCAATCATTTTCTGGCGAAATCGAAGTCACTACGAAAGAAGGGGAGAAAACAATCTCAGTGGATTCAAGATTCCCGTTAAACAAAGGAGACGTTATGCTTGAGCTAAGAAATCGGATGGCTATAGCGGTTATGTTGTGCCCGTGGTCTCTCTTCTTAAGTGGTGCCTCTAACCAGGAGAGCGTCCGGCCTCAGAAGCCTTGGGAAGGGATCCATTTGGAATTTGCAGGTGGGCGAATTGAGCTCCAAAATCCTCTGCGTCGAAGTGCGGAAGAGGTGGAGGTGGCGGTGATTGTTTGCAATCGGGGGAAATCAATTAAGATTGGCCTTTTTTCTCGAAGCGATAGAGGGTTCTTGGATTCACCTTAAGGATTTCCGAGGCAATCCTTTTGTTTCCCCCGACCTCTTTCAGTATCTCTTTTATATACTCGGACTTGATATCACCTAAAGATTTGCGGTCCTTCACTCCTCTCTTAATCATTTCCGAAAACCCCTCCGTCAGATCTTTGGGAAGGTCATTGGACACCAAGTAATCCTGGTCGGTCATAATCACAGCCCTTTCAATGACGTTTTCTAATTCTCTCACATTCCCCGGCCAATGATATTCTAAAAGGAGTTTGATCGCCTCTTTGGAGATCCCCTTGATCTCCTTTTTGGCTTCTTTGGAATAGAGATCAAGGAAATGGTAGGCGAGTAAAGGAATATCCTCTTTTCTGTCTTTGAGATCGGGGAGAAAAATGGGGAACACATGAAGACGGTAGAAAAGGTCTTCCCGAAATTTTCCGTTCTTCATATTCGCTTCCAAATTCTCATTAGTGGCTGCGATCATTCGGACATCAATCTTTGTTCTCTCTGTACTACCCACTTTCATCACTTCCTTCTCCTGAAGGACTCTTAGAAGTTTCACTTGAACGGAGGGGAGGATCGTGGAGATCTCGTCCAAGAAGAGCGTCCCGCCGTCGGCCTCCTCGAATAGGCCCTTCTTCGCCTGGACCGCTCCAGTGAAGGCGCCCTTGGTGTGTCCAAAAAGTTCACTTTCCACCAGCGTCTCAGGGATGGCCCCGCAATTGAAAGGGATGAAAGGTCGGTCCGCCCTCGGGCTATGATAATGGATGGCCTTGGCGACCAGCTCTTTGCCGGTTCCGCTTCCCCCATAGATAATGACAGTGCTACTCCCAAGAGCCACCTTTTCGATCAGGGAGAAAATTTCCTGCATCTTCTTGCTTTTTCCGATAATATTGTTGAACTCAAATTTTTTTCTCACCTCCATCCTCAGAAGCCGATTTTCCCTGAGCAGGAGGCCTTCTTTCTGAGCTTTGGAGATGTGGATAAGGAGTTCGTTCAAATCAACGGGTTTGGTGATATAGTCGTTCGCTCCTATCCTCATTGCTTCCACCGCCGTCTCAATAGACCCATAGGCTGTCATCAGAACAACCGTCACCTCTGGCCTCGTTCCTTTGATCGTTTTGAGAAGCTCGAGGCCGTCCATCTCCGGCATCTTCAGATCGGTCAATACTAAATCGAAGACGTCCTTTTCGATTTTTTCGATGGCCTCGACGCCGTTTTGGGCGACCTCAACACTGTATCCACCCATTTGTGAAAGACCTCTTCTAATGATGTCCCGAACGGGAGCTTCATCGTCGACGACCAATATTTTCATGGACTCCACATGAGACTCCTTTTAGCAGTATTCTTACCAAAAATTGATCCTTAAATCAATGGGGATCCTTTTTTTCCCAGAATTCTGGATCCAATTTTTCAACAAAATTCTTAACAGAGTTGACCTTTCGGCACCGCCTATCCTTGCCTTTGAAGGCGAGAGAAAGGGAGGCTACTTCCATCGACAAGCCTCTCGGCCCTGAGCTTGAGGACGAAGAGCTCAGGACCCGAGTGCTCGACTGAGCCCGCGCGGAAGTCTCAGGCCGAGGTGTAAACTCCGATTTTCAGGCTGAGGGAGTCAAAGGGTTGACTCTTGTGCTATTTTCTTATTAAATAGAGCGATTGGGAGCCAACGGATAAGGAAAGAAAGGGGGCATTCGTGGAAGACCGGATCTTGATCGCGGACGATGAAAAGACGATCTGTAGTGTGCTGTCTCAAAGGCTGACCCGGGAAGGATATTCATGCGTCACCGCTCATAACGGGAAGGAGGCCCTCACGCATTTCTACCGGGAGAATTTTTCGCTGATTATTTCAGATATCCGGATGCCTGAGGTGGACGGTTTGGAACTTCTGAAGAGCGTGAAGGCCGTGCGACCCACCGTGATGTTCATCATCATGACCGCCTTTCCGGAGATCGAAATAGCCGTCGAGGCGATACACCTGGGAGTCAGTGACTTCCTCGTCAAGCCTTTCGATCTGGAACTCGCAGTCTTCAGTGTGAAAAAGGCGCTTGAGCAGAAGAAAATGGAAGAGGAGATCGAGTCTTACCACAAAAACCTGAGGAGAATGGTGGAGGAGAGGACCGTGGAGCTTCAGCAGGCTTATCGCACGCTGAAGAAAGCCTATTTAGATTCGGTCAAGGTTCTGGCAGAGGCAATCGACGCCAAAGACCCCTACCTACGAGGCCACTCTGATCGAGTACGGCGGATGAGTTTACGGATCGCCGTTTCGTTGGGGTTTACCGAGGAGAGGATAGAGATTTTGGAATATGGAGCGCTCCTCCATGATATCGGTAAGATTGGCATCCAAGATGAGATTCTCCGCAAACCAGGGCCTCTGAGCCCCGAAGAGTACCAGACGATTCGAGAGCATCCCTTGATCGGTGCGAAAATTGTGGAGGGGATCGAGTTTTTCAAGGATAAGATTCCCATGATTCGTAATCATCATGAGCACTTTAACGGGGAAGGGTATCCGGACGGTTTGACGGGAGAAGACATCCCCCTTGAGGCGAGGATCATTGCTGTTCCCGATGCTTTCGATGCGATGGCCAGCCTGAGACCCCATCGGGGGACCATGGCCCTTGAAGACATCCTTTTGGAAATGGAGAAATACAAGGGGAGACAATTCGACCCAAAAATTTTGGAAATCTTTTTGCAAGAAAAAATTTATCAATCGTAATTTCAATAAAAAGGGTTCAGAGTCAAGCGAAATGTCAGAGACCTTGCGTTATGAAGTCGTTCAATTTCCGGAGAGTTGAATCTTCAGGAGGCGATGTTAGGGTGACAGCAGAGATACCTTTGGAAAAATCATCACTCGAACCCATGAACCCTTGAATCCTTGAACCCTCTGTTTTGTCAAAAGACGAACATCGGTAAATTTTAAACATGCCAGCCAATCTCACCCCTCAATACTTAGAAGCAGAGCTTAAGTTCAAGCAGGCCAAGACGACACCGGAGAAGATAAAGGCTCTCGAGGTGATGATGGCCGTCATTCCAAAGCATAAAGGGACCGAAAGACTTCGGGGACAGCTCAAGAGCCGGATGGCTAAATTAAAGGAGGAACTCCAGAGGAGACCCGCTGTCGCGAGGGCGGAGCAGGCCTATAATATTAAGAGAGAGGGAGCTGCTCAAAGCGTTCTTCTGGGCCTTCCCAATTCTGGTAAATCAACCCTTCTCTCCCAGATCACTGGCGCCTCTTCCGAGGTGGCGGACTACCCCTTCACAACCCAGAAACCCATTCCCGGAATGATGAAGTATGAGAATTTACAGATTCAATTGGTGGACACGCCGCCGATTCAATTGGATCATATCGAACCCGGATTCCCAAACTTGATTCGAAATGCGGATGCCCTTCTTCTGTTGGTTGACCTGGCGGAAAACCCTCTCTTCCAGATAGACATCCTCTTGAAAGAGTTGAATGAGATGAGAATAAGGGTGGTCGCGAAAGGACCTACTCCCTCAATGGAGTCGGGATGGATTTGTCTGCGGGCACTCGTGGTTGGGAATAAGTGCGATGTGAAGAATGCAATGGAGGAGTACCGTAAACTCGAGAACCGTTTCAAAGATACCTTCCCCATGTTACCTCTCTCTGCCAGAGAAGGAATGAACTTTGAAGAATTGAAAAAGGAGGTCTATCAACTCCTCAACATCATTCGGGTTTACACGAAAATCCCAGGGAAAGAACCGGATCTGTCAGAACCCGTTGTTCTCAAGAAAGGAAGCACGATTGAGGATGTGGCCCGCTCCGTTCACAAGGATTTTGCGGCCAAGCTTCGATATGCAAGGGTCTGGGGTTCTGGAAAATTCTGTGGACAAATGGTCAAGCGGGATTATCTTGTCAGCGAAGGGGATGTGATCGAGCTGCACATTTGAGAAGGGAAATTCAAAGCAGGAAATTCGAAATTCGTAAAAATGGCGAATGACCAAATGTTAAAACTCTAAGCCGAATAGAAAAGGTCTGTATGAGAAATTTGGCCATTTGGATTTCGTATTTTAAAATACGGTTAAAATTGGTTACCGAAACCTCCGAGGGACAGCAGAAAAGGAAATAGATGAAGGGTTTAACGAGAAAACTTTTCTTGAGATATCTTTTGGGACTTTCGCTCCTCTCTTCTTTTCCCCTCCATGCTCTGGAGACATTGGCAGACCTTCCCGCCCTTCCAAGAAAGGGTGAAGGGAGCTCCATTGGCGAGTTCTTCAGGGGAGAGGAACTTCACTACATCATCGGGGTCTGGCTGTTTAAGAAAGTGGCGGTGGGAAAAATAAGTTTCAAGGAGATGAAGGGAAAGGGCCGTTATCTCTCTACTCTTCAAGGGGAGACCTTGGGCATCCTCGGATGGGTGGCTCGTTATCGAGCGGACACGTATCGCTCCGTCATGGAAGAAATCGACGGGGGGAGACGCCTCTGATCCGTATCGTTCGAAGAAGATGTGAAGGTGGGAGACACGTTGCGGCGGCGAACCCATTTCTTCGATTATGAAAAGCGAAAATGGATTCGGGTGAGGCAAAGGAAAGATGGCACCAAGGTAAGGGCAGAGGAGGAGATCCCTCCGGGAATGGTCTATGATGATTTCATCACAGCCTCTTATAATTTCCGTTACGGTGTTTACGGGGAGATCGAGAGAGGTAGCAAATATACCGTGGCCACCTTTCCTAAGAAGGGACCATCCAGTTATGAAGTGAGAGTGGCTTCAAAAGAAGAGGAGGAGAAGAGAAAAAAATCTGAGAAATCTAAGGATGGGAAAGAGTATCTCGTCAAGCTTTTTTTGGACCCAGAGGTGACACACTCCAAAGAGGGTCTTATCGAAGGCTGGTTATCAAAAGAACTTTACCCCACAGAGGGGATGATCAAAGATGTCATGTTCTTCGGGGATGTCAGGGGAAGCCTCATCAAAAAAGTTCGGAGTTAAGAGTTCGGGGTTCGGAGTGAAATCAGTAAGAGGAGGCTGTTACAGGCAATATTAGCCCCTGTAAGTCATTGTGAGGAGAGGCAGCGACTAAGCAAACTCAAGGTGAGATTGCCACGCCCGTTGGGCTCGCAATGACAACTTCTTGTGATTCGGAATGTAAACTATTTTATGTTCTTGGCAATAATTCGTTTAAAGAGAGTTTTAGACTCCGAACTCATAACTAAAAAGCATGGATACTCAATCCAGATATTTCAGGCTGCCCAGGAAAGATATCGCCTATTTTAAATTCATCATCGAATCCTATGAAGGGATGGCTGTGATAAGGACGAAGGATCCGCATGAGGCGATCGTGGAGTTGATGGTGGCTCCTGGGTGGGAAAAGGATTTGGAAGAAGTATTGGAAGGACTAAGGAAAGAGATGTCAATTGAAAACATCTCTAATTTCAAATTTCAAAATCCAAATGTCAAATAAATTTTACACGACGGGTTCGCCACCCGACCAAAAGATTCTTGAAATTTGAGTTTTGGATTTGGTTTGACATTCGAACTTGGGCATTTGAAATTTAAGGATGATTGAAACTATTCCATACCAAGAGATATTGCGCGAAGTTCTTCGACAAGGCGGGGAGTTTGCAGACCTCTTTTTTGAACAGACCCATTCGGCGGTGATCATCTGTGAAGAAGATCGAATCGAGAAGGTGATATCCGGTGTGGATGTGGGCGTGGGACTTCGAATTCTCTTTGGCAGAAAGACATTTTACGGTTTTACCACAGAGATCTCAAAGGAGTCCCTCTTCAATTTAGCCAAACGGATAAGTCGCTCTGCGAAAGAGGGTGGAGGGGAGAGGAAAAATAGTTTTCCCGAGCTGCCCCGGGCCGCCCTTGCGCCCGTTCCGATTTCCAAATCCTTTTATCAGATCCAGAGACATCCGGAGGGCCTCTTAATGGAAGAGAGGGTTTCAGTTGTAAAACGGGCCAACGAGATGGCTCGGAGACTGGATCCTCACATTCAACAGGTGAAAGTCCTCTATCGGGATGTGAATCAAAAGCTTTCTATTTCAAATTCGGATGGGATTTTAGTTGAAGGAGAGAGGGTAGGGACAGTTTTCTCTGTACAGGTCGTTTCTGCAAAAGGGGATGTAGTCCAGACTGGATATGAACCAATAGGGGGAACGGTGGGTTTTGAGCTCTTTGATCTTCATCCTCCCGAAGAAGTGGCTGAGGTGGCTACCAAGAGATCTCTCCTCATGCTTTCGGCCAGAAAAGCACCGATGGGGAAAATGGCAGTGATCTTATCCAGCGAAGCAGGAGGGACGATGATCCATGAGGCTATCGGCCACGGATTGGAGGCAGACCTCGCCCAGCAAGGGCTTTCCGTCTATTCTAAGAAGATCGGGGAAAGGGTTGCTTCTTCTCTGATCACGGTCGTCGATGATCCCACCCTTCCTCAGCGAAGAGGGTCCTATGCGTTTGATGACGAGGGAGTGGCTTCCCGAAGAACGGTGCTGGTGGAGCAGGGAATCTTAAAAGGATATCTTTACGATCGGCTATCCGCTATGGAAGACGGGGTGGAATCGAGCGGCAATGGAAGAAGGGAGTCCTACCAGCATAAGCCGATTCCGCGAATGAGCAACACGATGATCCTTCCGGGGAGGATGAGGCCCGAAGAGATTGTTCGTTCTGTAGAAAAGGGATTGTTTGTGAAGAAAATGGGCGGTGGGCAGGTCAACACCGTCAACGGGGATTTTATCTTTGAAGTCAACGAGGGATATTTGATTGAAAAAGGAAGTGTGGGAGAACCGGTCCGGGGTGCAACGCTGATTGGCAACGGACCCCGGGTACTGAGGGACATTGATATGGTGGGCAGTGATCTCGGGTTCGGGATCGGAACCTGTGGAAAGGATGGCCAGGGAGTTCCGGTCGCTGATGCCCAACCCACTCTGAGAATTCCCGAACTGGTGGTAGGAGGACAACAGGAGATTTCTTGAGAAGAGACAGGGCTACAGGTTTGTCAGATCCAATTTTTTCAGGTCTTCTGAAGGATGATTTGAAGATGGACGATTTCCCTTGACATTCCCCACGGAATAGTATATAAGAAGATCAAACCTAGTTGCTAAGAGTCCTTTTTAGGACGTGAGAGAAACCCGCAAAGAACTCAAAACAGCTTCTTTGCGGGTTTTTTTATCAAGCCTCGGAGAGTCTCTTACCAGGATATACCAAAAGCAAGTCTCTTACCTGTATCTACCGAAAGCTGGCAAAAAAAGGAAAGGGGGTGTGGGATCTATAAAGAGGCACAGGGCCTAAGTGTCTGATATTCCTACTAACTTTTACTACCCAAGAAAGGGGGACATCGTATGCATTTCATAAAGATCTTCATATTGATAGCTTTAAGTCTGGTAATTGGACTTTTTAGTTGTACTAAGGAGGAGAAGAAGGTGGGGGCTGCCAAACAGGAGCAAATCACAAAGAGTTTGGTCCCCCCGAAGGCTGAGCTTAAGGGCCAGAATTTTCTTGTGGAGCTTAGCGACCTTCAAATCGTCATGAGCGTAGACACAGCTTCTAAAGAGATCGTTGAGACGCCGAGCCTCAGGGGTAGCATCAAGATCACCAATAAATCGAAAGATATCCTGGATATCCAGGCGGTCACCCTCGAATATTTGGATGAAGCTGGGAAGCCAATCCCATATAAACCCGAAGAGAAGATAGTGAAGGTTTATTCGTTTTGGAAGGCTATCCCGCCTGAAGGCATTACCGAAGGGACTTTGGACGTCACGATCCCGACGAAGGCTATCAAGGAAAAATCTCTTAGAAAGATAGAAGTCGACCTGGTCTATGTCCCCTCTCCTCTTAAACGAGAGATTTTGACTTTGTCTGAAAAGGTTGAATAGTCCCTGATATCAATCCATGAGGCTAATATTTTGATCACAACATAGGGGGAATAGATACCCCCTGTTCCCCTATGTTGCCAATCTACCTGTGGTAGACAGGGGGTTTGGGTTATCGGAAACACTCTACGTGTTATATCGAAATAGGTTATGGGAGCATGGGGTAGCCGATCAAACCGGCGGGAGGTTACGATGACAAAATCATTGCAAAAGAGTCAACTAAAGCGGAACAACATTCTGGGAAAAATCAAAGTTGAGGGAAATGTGGGTGAGGGGCAGAAGGTAATTGTTCGCTACGAAACTGCCACTCTAAGATGGAAAGGGTTCGAATCTCGCATGGCGATATGGAATAAGATTTACGAACGGGTCTGACGAGCAAGGGGGAATTGGTATGAAGGTTTTCCATAATGAAGTGAGAGATCGCTCAGAAATTCCCTGCGAAGGCAATTGCCCGTATTTGGTTGTTACGGATACTTTGAACTGCCGAAAAGATTCAGAAGGCGTAGTAGACATGGAAGAAGTCCGAGATACAGGCGAATGTCCGTTTTGGCCGAAAGAAGAAAGGGAAATCGGGCGAACTGAGTTGGTATAGAACCCATTATCAAAAAGGCAGATTGAAGCATAGGCCTTGGGAGGATTGAACCGTTCCTATTGGCCGATCATCCGAGAAGTTTTATCAAGGACTAAAAACAATTCAAGATGAGGAGAATGATCATGAATATTTATGTTGGAAATTTATCATCTGAAGTATCAGTGGAAAATCTTCGACAGGCCTTTGAGGCCTTTGGGCAGGTAAGCTCTGCGAGAATCGTTAAGGATAAATATAGTGGCCAGCCTCGAGGTTTTGGCTTTATCGAAATGCCTGACCAGGCAAGGGCCCAAGCCGCGATTGACAGCCTCAATGGCAAAGAACTCCTTGGTCGACAGATGAATGTGAACGAGGCACGCCCTCGCACCGACCAGGGAAGGTTCGGTCGGCAAGGGGATCATAACGGACGATTGGGTTACGGTGATAGAAGGCCTTATTGACCCAGTGGTCTCCGAATCTCTAAACCGGGCGATGGGAAAAAGTTCTGAGAAACAAAATTTATGGATCCTCTGAAGATTGACCAGAAACACCTTGAATCGATTAGTTCTCGCTTGCTGGAGAAAGGGATTCACCTCTCTCTCGAAGAGGTGAATAGGGTAGCCGACCTGATCAAGGATGAAATGCTCTATGGGTATGTAAGCCAATTGATCGCTCAGGTCGAAAAGATCCTTGACATCGATCCTTCTCTTACGGAGAGGGAGATTCTCCAGCTTGTAGCGAGGACCATCGTGGAAAATCTTGGTGCGGAGGCCTCAAGCATACGGATATACGATCCTGAAAGGAAGGAGATGATCTCTTATGGGTCTTACCCGGGCCTTCATGAAGATCATGAGGAGATCATTCTTTTTGAAGATTCGATCGCTGGCGAGGTGGTCAAAACACGTCAAAGTTACTTGGTCCCCAATATCTTAAAAGAAGAGAAGTACAAGAATAAGGAGAAGGTTGCGAAACTTGGAATCCATTCGATGCTGGCGGTACCGATTTACCTTCAGCGTTTTTCTAAGGACGTAGATACAGAGGGAGTTCTCCAGATCTATTATAAGAAGGAAGACAAGGTGTTTACGCAGCTGGAGGTCGAGACTGCGGAGATGTTTTCAAAACGGGTGGGTTATGTCATTGCTTTGAAGAAGATTAATTATCTTCATAAATTGAATGTGACCAAGGACAAGATTTTAGAGCATATCTATCAGAAATTGGCCAGGGGTGAAGGAATCAAGATGAAGAATCTCTTCAACTCAGTCATTCCGGAATTGGTGGACATCATGAGGATCCAGAGGTGTGCCCTCTTCTCGGTCAGCGAGGATCGAGAGCACATTATCCTGGAGGCTGGATATCCAGAAACCGCCCATGGAATTGGAAATATCCGTTCTGTGAAAGGAGAACTTTATGCAAAGGTGATTGTGGACCAGACAGGGCCTTTCGGTAGTTTTGAAAATGAGAAGATCTTCCCCCATTATATCCTCATCACCAATATTAAGGAAACCCTTCTCCTCCCCCCAGACATCAAACATTTCCTTGAAACTCAGCAAATCAATTCGGTTCTTTATATTCCTTTAGGAATGGATGAAACCGTCAGATACTTTCTTGTCTTTGATGCGCAAGCTCATCATCGGCGATTTACAGAAGAGCAGATCGAGATCTTAATCTTCTTTGGCAAGGAATTGACCAAGGGGCTGAAACTCGAGAAGATGGACGACATCCTTCATGATTTTAAAAACCCTGCCATTGCCGTGGCAGGCTTTGCCAAACGGGTCCAGAAGATCCTCAAAGAAGGCGCCTATCCTAAGAATGAGAAAGTGGATCA
>Ga0326728_10006550_pt1 | contig 31178 bp, 29 predicted proteins | sample MB3enrmetagenome_FD_207602 | JGI IMG/M metagenome (GOLD analysis project Ga0326728, IMG submission 207602) | Lab enriched peat soil microbial communities from McLean, Ithaca, NY, United States - MB31MN | ecosystem: Environmental > Terrestrial > Soil > Wetlands > Peat | place: USA: New York...
CCCGACGGTTGTATTCGTACGACTTCGTGGGGACTTTCCCGAGGAAGTAATGCCGTCCGAGCTCGGTGAGCACGGGAAGGGTCGGGTTGGGATGCGTCCGCTCGAGCACTTCCCCGATCTTTCGGTGAAGGACCCGAAGTCGGCTCTCTGTCAGCGACCGATAGATGCGAGCTCGGAACTCCTCCTCCGCGAACGCGAACCGCTCTCCCCCGGCCCGCTCGCTGAGGATCCGCAGGTGAACGAGCCGTTCGATCTCCTCGGCGAGTACCTCTTCGTCAAGGCCCATGGCGCCGAGCAGGATGGGGAAATCGAACTCCGAACCGATAGCGCTCGCGTAGGCGAGGATCCGGTGTTGCTCGGGAGAGAGCGAAGGGCTCGAGCCCTCTCCGGGGGGATGGTCCCCTGTCGCTCGGTCCACCATCGTCTCCTCGTCAAGCGCCGACCGGGGCTAAACACCTGTCTACGAACCGTTCCCAACCCCTTGCCAAGAGCCTGCCGCCTCGCACGGGTCAGCCCAGGCTCCTCGGTGGGTGGGGCACGGTGGCGCTTCCCCCGGGGGTAGTCGAAGCCGGGAGGCCCAGCTGGCGGGCCAGCTCGAGAAACGGGGCTGCGAGCTGGGGTCGAAGCTCCCCAAGACCGAGGTCGGAAGCGACCGCATACGCCCGTCGGGCCCCTTCCAGGTCCCGGGTCTTGTATCGGAGGTTCGCGAGGCGGTACGCCGCCTCCGCCTCGTCGGCCGGGATCTTAAGGCGTCGGCCCACCTCGACCGTCCGTTCGAACGCGCGTTCGGCTTCTTCCCACAGGCCCCGCCGCTCCGCGATCAGGCCTCGGTTGAGCTCGATCCATCCGCGCGCCAGGTCGTCCCCGTTGTATTCGGCCAGGTGACTGGCCTGTTCGTTATCTCGTTCCGCCTCCTCGAGCTCACCGAGGGCGAGGTGCAGCGGGATGCCGGACACGAGCGCACGCCCGACCAACCGGCTGTCGTGGGCTCGCTCTCCGGCCTCCTCGGCCTTTTCCAGATGTTCGAGGCCGTCCTGAGGGTTGACCTCACCGACCAGCACCCCGAGGTTGTGGTACGCCCGCGATAGCTCGGCCACGTCGTCGGTGGGAAGGAGCCGCTCGATAGCCCGCTCGTACCACGCGACCCCGATCTCTCGGACCTCGGGACCGAGCGCGGAGTACGCGTTCCCGAGGTCGATGGAGAGTTCGCCCAGGTGACGAGGGTCGTTCAACGGCTCCAGGAGGTCGAGCGCTCGCATGCACTCTTCGAGCGAGTCCCGATGCGCCCCCCGTCGGAACGCGACCCGCGCGAGGAGTCGGTGTACCAACGCGCTCCCGAGTGCGTCATCGGCGTCCTCGAACAGCCGCAGCGCCTCCGTACCGCGCGTGACCGCTGTGTCGAGGTCGAGGCTCTCGCGAGCGACCTCGGCCCGCGATAGAAGAAGACGGGCCCGGACCCGAGGCGACCCGGTGCCGAGCCGTTCGAGCGCCTCCGTGAACCGCAGGTCCGCGCTGTGGAGGTTGCCGATCGAATAGTAGAGGTTCCCCAGCGTCTCGCCGACCTCCACCCGCTCGTTTCGATGGTCGCCGGGAAGCGAGGCGAGGTCGAGAAGGACCCGTTCGAAAGCGTGCGTGGCGGTCTCGGGCTCGCCGGCCGCGCGCGCCAATTCGGCGGCCCGACGGTTGTATTCGTACGACTTCGTGGGGACTTTCCCGAGGAAGTAATGCCGTCCGAGCTCGGTGAGCACGGGAAGGGTCGGGTTGGGATGCGTCCGCTCGAGCACTTCCCCGATCTTTCGGTGGAGGACCCGAAGTCGGCTCTCTGTCAGCGACCGATAGATACGGGCGCGGAACTCCTCCTCCGCGAACGCGAACCGCTCTCCCCCGGCCCGCTCGCTGAGGACCCCGACGTGAACGAGCTGCTCGACTTCCTCGGCAAGGGCCTCCTCACCGACCCCCATAGCCCCGAGCAGGAGAGGGAAATCGAACTCCGAACCGATGGCGCTCGCGTAGGCGAGGATCCGGTGTTGCTCGGGAGAGAGGGAATCGAGCGAACGGGTCGCGCCCTCTCCGGGGGGATGGTCCCCTGTCGCTCGGTCCACCATCGGCTCCTCGTCAGACGACGGTCGGAGTTAAGCACCTGCCTGGGAACGGATGCAAACCAACCCTCGACCGCCGACCGTCCCGCAAGGGTTATCTAACGCTCCCCAGGTCGGCGGCGCACCATGGCAACGGCCGGGCCGACGGCTCCTCCACCCTTTCCCCCCCGCTTCCGCGGGATGTCCATCACCCGAAGGGCCTCCTTCTGGGGGTTCGCCGCATTGGTGGTCTTGGCCGTGGGGTTCTACGTCTGGTGGGGGGTCGCGTTCGGGGTCTGGATCGACAACGGCGTCTACGCCGTCACGATCACGTTGCTCCTGTTCGGTCTCGCTGGGATGTGGCTCGTGCTGCCGAACCCTCCGGCACCCCCGCCCGCGCCGCACACCTGAACGCGCTGCCCTAGAGGGGACGCCCCGCGAGCGCCCAACGGACCCCAGTGCCCGAGCCGCACGAAATGCAGGCGACGGGCGCCTCAAGCTCCAGAGGAAGCTCGCTCTCGGGGGTACCGAGAAGGCCTCCGTCTACGGCCGTCTCGACCGCGTGGCCGCACTCCTCCGAACCGCACCAGCCGAGGATCCCCACGTGCGGTAACTGCTTCAGCTCCTCCAGGGACCGGACGACCCGGAACTCGTCCCGGAAGGTCGCGAGCGCCCGGGCGTAGAGCGCCTGGTCGAACTCCTCGAGGAAGGCATCGACCTCCCGCTCCAAGGTGTCGAGCGAGACCGACTGCTTGCGCCCGAGCCGGTCGACCGCGGTGGCCGTCCGGCCCGCTGCCTCCCGCCGGCCGATCTCGATGCGGACGGGCACGCCCTGAAGCTCCCAGCGGTAGTACTTGGCCCCGGGGCGCTCGTCTCCCAGGTCGATATGGACGCGTCGACCGTGCGCCCGGAGCCGTTCGACGATCTCGGCCGCGGCCGTCTCGGGGGCGGGTACGGCGCCGGAGCTGGGGATCGGCACGACCACGACCTCGTACGGCGCGACCGAGCTCGGGAAGACCGCGCCCTTCGCGTCCCCGTGGACCGCCACGATGGCGCCGAGGAGGCGTTCCGAGAGGCCGAACGTCGTTTGGTGCACGAGCCGCTGGGTCCCATCCGCGTCCTCGTATCGGATGCCGTATGGTCCCGAGAAGTTCTCCCGGTAGTGATGGACGCTGCCGATCTGCAGCGTGCGGCCCGACCCGACGGGGATGTCGAACGCGATGGAGTAGGCGGCGCCCGGGAACTTGTCCCAGTCCGGTCGGCGAACGGCGACGTACGGGAGCGCGAACGCCTTCGCCATCCGGCCGAACGCCTCGAGGTTCGAACGCACTCGTCCGTCGGCCGCCGCTTCGTCGACCTGGCAGGTGTGTTCCTCGAAGAAGTGGATCTCGCGGACCCGCAGGAACGGCCGTGTCGTCTTCGTCTCGTAGCGGAACGTGTTCACGATCTGGTAGACGTTGAGCGGTAGGTCCCGATGCGAGCGGACCCAGAGGGCGAAGATTGGGTACATCGCGGTCTCGCTCGTCGGACGGAGGACGAGGGGAACATCGAGGTCGGAGAGCCCTCCTTTCGTGACCCAGTAGACCTGCGCGTCGAACCCCTTGATGTGCTCCTTCTCCTTCGCGAACTCGTTCGCCGGTATGAGCGCCGGGAACTCGACCGGTGACGACCCGGTGACCTCGATCTCCCGGACGAGGACGGCATCGAGGTGGCGGCGGGCGAGGAATCCGTACGGGGTCCAGACGTTCATCCCCTTCACGCCGTAGCGCTTGTCGGTCAGGTTCGCGGCGTCGACGACGGCGAGGTACCAGTCGATGAATGCGGCCTTCTTGTCCGGAAGCTCGGGCATGCGGGACGAGGAAAGGGGGGCACCGGGAGTATAAGGGTATAGTGCCGGGGCGGCACGGTTTCGGCCCGGGGGTCCGGTCTGGATTCGACCGACGGCCGCGGCGGGAGGACGGTGTGCGGGCGTCGGGGTCGACACCAGTGAACGCAAGTTGTTAAGCCGAGAGGGAACCATGGGACGCGAGCCATGCGCCTCGTCGTCTGCATCGACCGTGACGACGACCTCGGCCGCAAGGCCTCGGTCGCCGGGCCTGTCGTCGGCCGGGCCGCGGTCGTGGACGCCGCCGTCCGGTTGGCGACCGTCGACCCCGAGGATTCCGACACGAATGCGATCTTCGCATCGGTGAGCCTCCTGGACGAGCTGAAGGGTGCGGGCGAGGAGGCGGAAGTCTGCATCCTCACCGGTTCGCCGAAGGTCGGTATCCTCTCCGACCGACGGGTCGCCGACCAGTTCGACCACGTCCTGGCCCAGTTGCACGCGACCTCGGCGTACCTCGTCAGCGACGGGGCTGAGGACGAGTACCTGTTCCCGATCATCGCCTCGCGCGTGCGCGTGGACGGCGTTCGCCGGGTCTACGTACGCCAGAACGCGAGCATCGAATCGACCTACTACACGATCGTCCGGGCGATGAAGGACCCGAAGCTCCGAGCGAAGACGATCCTGCCGGTCGCGATCGTCCTCCTGATCCTCGGGATCGCCGCCGCCGGGAACGTCCTGCTCTGGGGCTTCATCGGGCTCGCGATCGTGCTGGGCATCTACCTCATCTTCTGGACGTTCGACATCGACGAGGTGTTCATCGACTCCATCCGCTCCGCATCGACCGACATCCGTCAGGGATCGGTCGCGTTCGGCTTCGGACTCTTCTCCCTCGCGCTCGTCGGCGTGGGGTTCCTCTCGGGCTACAACACCTACTACTCCAATCTCACCCAGCCCGACATCAACCGGATCCTGCTGTTCATCCAGGCCGGGCTGTTCTACTGGATCCTGGCCGCTATCATCTGGGAGAGCGGCCGGGCAATCCGCCGCCGGTTCGCCCGGGGTCGGTTCCCCCGGACGTTCGCGGTGGCGACTACGTCCATCATCGGGATCGGCTGCGTGAGCTACGGGATCGTGTTCCTGGTCCGGTACCTCGAGGGGACCGCCCCGGTCCCCCAGCTGGCCCTCACGGTCGCCCTGATCGTCGCGGGCTTCACCCTCGTGATCGGAGCCGGGGTCCTGCAGCAGTACTTCCGGTCGGCCGCTCGTCGGGCCGTGGTCGAACCGACGGCCTAGGGTCCGCCCTTTCGGCGGGCCGTCCTACTGGATCGGAACGGTCTCAGCGACCCGTTCGAGGTCGGCGAGAGGGACGTCGAGGCCCGAGCGGGTGCGCAGGGTCTCCCGGATCGCGGGCACACCGCGACCGAACTCGGCCGCGCGCGTAGCCAGGGCGGCCAGGTCCTCCCAGTAGTTCCACGGGAAGACGACCCAGACCCACCCGGTCCGGGGGATCTCCTCGGCGAAGTAGGTCGGAACGAACTTCGAGTGCGCGATATGAAGGAAGGCGGCCGTCTCAAGATGGGCCGGGCGCTGCTCCCGGACGTGGTCCGTGGCCAGCGCGAGGCTCTCCCCGGTGTCAGTGATGTCGTCCACGACAAGGACCTTCTGACCCTCGACCGGGCCGCTCAGCCCCTCCGTGAGCTTCGCGGTCCCGTCCAGCGTCGCGGTGACGCCCCAGTGCTGCGCTCGGACGGAGACCAGCCGATGGACCCCGAGGCGGTCGCAGAGGAGCCGGCCCGGGACCCACCCTCCACGGGAGAGGCCAACAATCGTATCCGGGACCGCCTGCGCCGAACGGATCCGCTCGGCGAGGCGGTCGGCCCAACGGTCTACGTCGGACCAAGTGGTTAGGCGACAGCGGGGGAGGTCGGCCATCGGGTGGTCGACCCCGCCCCGCCCTTTTCTCTCTTGCGTTCCTTCCTACGGGTAGATGCCCCGGAGCCGGATCGCCTCGGCGACCCGCTGGATCGCGAGGACGTACGCGGCCGTCCGGTTGTGCACCTTGCGCTCCACCGCGATCTTGTGCACGTCGTTGTACGACTGGACCATCACCCGCTCGAGGCGCTGGTTGACCTCGGCGAGGGGCCAGAAGTAGCCCTGGATGTCCTGGGCCCACTCGAAGTAGCTGACGGTGACTCCGCCCGCGTTCGCGAGGATGTCCGGGAGCACGGTGATCTTCTTCTGGAAGAAGATCGTGTCCGCCTCGGGGAGAGTCGGGCCGTTCGCCGCTTCGCCGATGAGCTTCGCCTGGACCTTGTCGGCGTTCTTCGCGGTGAGCTGGTTCTCGAGCGCCGCGGGGACTAGAATGTCCACCTTGAGCTCAAGAAGCTCCTCGTTGGAGATCGCCTTCGCGCCCGGGAAGCCGACGACGGAGCCGTTCTTCGCCTTGTACTCCTCGACTGCGTGGGGGTTGAAGCCGTCTGCCTTGTAGATCCCGCCCTTCGAGTCGGAGGCCGCGACGATCTTCGCGCCCTGCTCGTCGTACAGGATGTTCGCGCAGACACTTCCCGCGTTACCGTATCCCTGGACCGCGACCGTTCCGTTCTTCACGCGAACCCCGGCATGGGTCGCCGCTTCGCGGATAGTGTAAGCGCAGCCGCGCCCCGTCGCCTCTCCGCGGCCTTCGCTGCCGCCGAGGGCGATCGGCTTGCCCGTCACGACGCCCGGCACGGAGTACCCCTTCAGCATCGAGTACGTGTCCATGATCCAGGCCATCGTCTGGCCGTCGGTGTAGACGTCGGGGGCCGGAATGTCCCTCTCGGGCCCGATGATGCCGGAGATCTCGGTCGCGAAGCGCCGGGTGAGGCGCTCGAGCTCGCCCTTCGACATGTGCTTCGGGTCGCAGATGACGCCGCCCTTGGCGCCGCCGTAGGGGATGTTCACCACTGCGCACTTCCAGGTCATCCACGCCGCGAGCGCCCGAACCTCGTCGAGCGACACCTGCGGGTGGTAGCGGATTCCGCCCTTGCAGGGCCCGCGTGCCATGTTGTACTGGACCCGGTAACCGGAGTACACCCGGTAATCCCCGTTGTCCATACGGACTGGGAAGTTGACCGTGAGCTCCCGCTTCGGGTGCTTCAGGACCTCTCGCATGCCGTTGTCGAGACTCAGAAGGTCTGCGACAATGTCGACCTGTCTCTTCGCCGTCTCAAACGGATTTGCCGTTGAACTGCTGTTCACCATACCCGAAACCTCCGGGCAATCGAGGAGTTCGGTTCCTGATACTTGAGGGTAACGTGGACCGCGTGAGGGTGCCGCATGGTTTCGACACGAAACGAATCTCACGACACGGGGTGGAGCGCGTCGATCAGAGACGTCCGCGGGTCGGTCGGACGAACGGCTGCCAACCCGCGGGCGGCATCGACCGCATCCGTCCGCCGTACCTGAGCCAGGCGCCGCGCCCGCGGGCCACGCGGCCGATCGCGGTCAGCCGGCCCCCGACGTCCCGTACGGCCCGCTGGGCCGTCGGGAACGCTCGTGGCGGAAGCGTAAGCAGGAGCTCATAGTCGCCCCCGTAGAGGGTCCGACTTCGGCGATCGGCGGCGGAGAGGTTCGGGTCCCGAAGGGCCGGGGTCAGGGGAAGTCGGTCTTCCTCGACCTCCACACGGACCCGGCTCGCATCCGCGAGCAGGCGGGACGCCTCCGCGAGGCCGTCGGACGTGTCGAGCATCGCATGGGCCCACCGGACGAGCGCGGCCCCTTCGGCGACGCGGGGGCGCACGTCAAGCATCCCGGAAAGGGCGCGCGAGTCGGGACGTTTCGTCCGGCCCAGGCGGGCCGCGGCGACTCCGCCTCGTCCCACGGAACCGGTCGTCGCGATGAGGTCGCCCGGGCGAGCGCCCGACCGGGGGGCGAGCGACCCTTCCCGAGCCCAGCCGACCACGCTGCTGACCACGGTCCGCACCGGTCCGGGTTTCGTGTCCCCTCCGACGATACGCATCCCGAACCGAGCGGCGGTCCGTTCCGCGCCTCGGATGACCTCCTCGGCCCAGGCCTGAGGGGTTCCGACCGGGACAACGATCGCGAGGAGGAGCGCTGCCGGTTCCGCTCCCTTCGCGGCAAGGTCCGAAAGACTGACCCCTGCGGCGGCCGCCCCGACCCGGCGAGGCGCGGCCCGGGGCCGGAAGTGGGTCCCTTCCACGAGCGAATCGATCGATAGGACTGCGACCTTGCCGGGAGGGACGCGGATAGCCGCTGCGTCGTCCCCCAAGGGGAGAAGACCCGTGCGGCCCGCCGGGAGCTCCCTCGTGAGCCAGGCGTGGAACCGTCGCTCGTCGATCGCCTTCGACTGCGAAGCGGGACGTCGTGTCATCGAGCGCTACTTGTACGGCAGGAACTCCTTACCAAGGAGCTCTCGTCCGAGGATGATCCGCATGATGTTGAGCCCACCCTCAGCCCCGACCATGTACGACATGATCCCCCGAAGCCCGCGTTCGAGGCCGACGTCCTTGGTGTAGCCGGACGCGCCGTGCCACATCATTACCCGCTTCACGCACTCGAAGGCAATCTGCGGGGCCGCGAGCTTCACCGACGCGACCACGCGGTCGACCTCGGCGCGGTGGGCCGTATCCCCCTTGAGGGTGTACGTATCGACCAACCAGGCGGCCCGACGGACCTGCCACTTGACCGCTTCGAGCTGAGCCCAGAGGTCCGCGAGCTCGAACTGGATCCCTTCGAACTTGCCGAGGGGCTGGCCGAAGACCGACCGCTCCCGGATATACGTTATCCCGGTCTCGAGCGCGCGCTCGGCCGCACCGATGCACGCCGCCGCGACGTACGTCCGGGCGACCGTAAATCCTCCCATGGCGAGGCCGAACCCCTTGCCCTGGGTTCCGAGGAGGTAGCGCGCCGGGACACGGGCATCCTGGTAGGTCAGACCTCCGGTCGAGATACCCATACGGCCCATGTTGTGGAACCGTTGGGTCGAGATTCCCGGTGTGTTGGTCGGGACGTAGAGGAAGTCGTATCCGCCCGCGGGATCCTTCGCGAGCGTGAGGTGACCGCCGCCGAACTCCTTCGCCTCCTCCGTGCCGGAGATGAACGACTTCTCCCCGTGCAGGACGAACGAGTCACCGTCCCGGCGGGCCGTTGTGTGCATGCCGGCGAGGTCGCTTCCCCCGGTCGGCTCCGTGCTGGCGATCCCCAAGAACGCTTTTCCGGCGCAGACGGGCGGCAGCACCTCGCGCTTTGCCTCCTCCGTTCCGTGAAGGGAGAAGGCCGTGGACCAGCCGGCCTCGAGGAGGAAAAAGACCGCCGTCGCCATGGAGGCATCCCCCCGTCCGATCTCCTCGGCCGCGAGCTCGGTGAGGACCGCGGAAGCGCCCATCCCGCCGTACTCCGAGGGCACCGGCATTGCGAGCAGGCCTAGGTCGGCCATCGCCGCGAGGACGTCCGCCGGGATCCGGCCCTCCGTGTCGATCTTCGTTTCGTTCGGACGGAGGACCTTGTCACCGAAGCGCCGAACCGCGGCCTGGAACGCCTGCTCTTCATCGGTCAGCTCGAAATTCATAGCAATCATGTGCTGACGGACGCGCCGGGATTTAGCGTATCCGCGGGCGCGGCCCCTCGCGTCAGTTCCTCTAAACTCGACCCGCCGGAGGATTGGCGAGTGCGGGTCCGCGTGGGCGCCAACGGATTCGGGACGATCGACAAGAGGGTCGCCGCTGCCGTGGCGACGCAGCCGTGCATGGAACTCGCGGGTGACGCGAAGACGCGACCGAGCTACGAGGCTCGGCGGGCGATAGAGAAGGGATCGCCCCTCAACCTCACCGGAGCTGGTAAGCTCCAGGAACTCCTTTAAGCCGCCCCCGCTGACCCGCTCTGAGGCCACCATGTCGGTACGGGTCGGCATCAACGGATTCGGGCGCATCGGCCGGAACATCTTCCGCGCGACGTTGGGCGACCCGGAGATCGAAGTGGTCGCGGTCAACGACATTACCGACGCAAGGACGCTCGCTCACTTACTGAAGTATGATTCGATTCTGGGCAATCTTCCGAACCAGATCACGCACACGGACGATACGATCTCTGTTGATGGCAAGAGCTTCCGGGTCTTCAAAGTCAAGGATCCGGCGGAGCTAGACTGGGCGTCGGTCGGGGCGTCCATCGTGGTGGAGTCCACTGGGCTGTTCACGAAGGGCTCTGAGGCGCGCAAGCACCTTCGGGGCCCCGTGAAGAAGGTCCTGATATCGGCGCCCGCCACGGACCCCGACACGACCCTGGTTCTCGGTGTGAACGACAACACGTACGACCCGGTCAAGCATCACGTCGTTTCGAACGCGTCCTGCACGACGAATTGCCTCGCGCCGGTGGCCAAGGTGATCCTGGACGGTTTCGGGATCACCGCCGGGATGATGACCACGGTCCACTCCTACACGAACGATCAGAAACTGCTCGACCTGCCGCACAAGGACCTGCGCCGCGCGCGCGCCGCGGCGTTGTCCATGATCCCCACCACCACCGGCGCCGCCAAGGCGCTGCACCTGGTCATTCCGGAACTCAAAGGCAAGCTCGACGGATACTCCCTGCGAGTGCCCACGCCGAACGTTAGCGTCGTGGATCTGACGGTCATCACGGAGCGGCCGGTCACTGTCGAAGGAGCCAATGCGGCGTTCAAGCGAGCGGCGGCCGATGGCCCCATGAAGGGGATTTTGGGCTACACCGAGGAGGAGCTCGTTTCCGTGGACTTTCGGGGCGACTCGCGTTCCTCCATCGTCGACGCGAGCTCCACGCGGGTCGTCGGCTCGAACTGCCTCAAGGTCCTCGCGTGGTACGACAACGAGTGGGGCTACTCGTGTCGCTGCCGCGACCTGATCAAACTCTTCGCCGCGCGGCTGTAGGTGAGGTTCTCCGATTCCCCGAGACTTGGGACAGAACTCTGTCCTCCGTCGAGGTTCAATTCCAAAGCACGGCTGACCCCAAGAATCTTATAGCCCCCCCCGCTCGCGCGCGGCGCATGTACTATCTGGACCACCGTCGGGATGTCGTCCGCATCCCGCCCCAGCGACTCGGGCCCGACCTCGCGAACGTGCTGACCGAGCTCGCCCAGCAGCAGTTCGAGGGGAAGCTCGTGGACGGCCAAAGCGTCGCGGTGACGATCCGTGACGTGACCCCCGTCGGCGAGGGGCACATCATCCACGGGGACGGCGGCGTCTATCAGGAAGTCGAGTACGAGGCGCTTCTCTTCCGACCCGAGATCCAGGAGGTCGTGGAGGGGATGGTCGTCGAGATCCGCAAGTTCGGCGCGTTCGTCCGTTTCGGGCCCCTCGACGGGCTGCTCCACGTCTCCCAGATCATGGACGACCGCGTCAACATCGATGAGCACAACCAGCGGCTCGTCGGCGTCGAGACGAAGAAGGACCTCAAGGTCGGCTACAAGGTCCGGGCCCGCGTCGTATCGCTCTCCCTCTCCGAGATCTCTCCCCGCGACAGCCGCATCGGGCTCACGATGCGCCAGCCGGCGCTCGGACGGCTCGAGTGGATACAAGAGGTTCACAAGAAGGCCGAGGGCGCGGCCAAGAAGGCCGGCGGAGCCGCCCCCGCCAAAAAGGCGGCTGCCAAGCCGGCCGCGAAGCCCCCCGCGTCCGCGAGTTGAGTGGAACGATGATCAATCTGAAGGCGTGCAAGAGCTGCAGTTCGATCACCGACCAGGCGAAATGCCCCCGCTGCGGAGGCGAGGTCTCCCGCGAGTGGCAGGGCTATCTCATCGTCATCGACCCGGAGAAGTCGGAGATCGCACGCAAGATGGGGATCCATGCCGCGGGCCGGTACGCGCTCCGCGTCAAGTGACGAGCGCGCCTGGGCGGTCCCCGAGTCGCTGCGCGCGACCTTGGGCAGGCAGTACGGTCCCGTCTATTCGGGTCCGGACGTCGACCGTCACCTCCTCGCGCTCGAAACGTTCGGCGCGTGCGGCGACCTCGTGACCGCGCGGGCGATCGAGCTCGACCATCCCCCGCTCATCGGCATTGTCGACTTCAAGACGCGGCGGAACGAACCGATCGACCCGAAGCTCTTCGAGCCCCTCGCGCGTCGCCGTCTCCTCCGCGTCAAGAACCCCCCCGGTCTCCTCACGGAGCGGCTCCGCTCCGCCGTCCGCGAGCTCGCCGGGACCGGTGGCGGGCTTATCGAGGTCGACGGCGAGGAGGACCTCGGGTCGCTCGCGCTCGTCGAAACGCTCCCCGCCGGGGCCACCGTTATATACGGAATCCCGGGTGCGGGGGTCTCTTTCGTCCGCGTCGATGCGGTGTCGAAGGAGCACGTACGGCAACTCATCGCCCAAATGGAGCTTCGGAGAATCGACCGTGGAGATTAGGATCCTCGAGGACCGCGCGAACCCGCTGATGAAGCGCCACGAGCTTCGGTTCGAGGTCGCGCATGCGACCGCGGCGACGCCCAGCCGGGACGCCGTCCGGGGCGAGCTCTCGAAGCTCGTGAAGGCCCCGAAGGACCGGGTCATCATCGAGCGGATGAACGCTCGCTACGGCACCGCGGTCACCCGCGGAGATGCCGTCGTCTACGAGACCGCGGACGCGGCGAAGGCGATCGTCCGCGGACACATCCTCATCCGAAACGGCCTCAAGGAGAAGCCTGCCAAGGCGCAGGCTCCGGCAGCCGCCGAACCCGCGGCTCCCGCGGCGACCCCTGCTGCGGCCCCCGCGGCCGAGCCAGCGCCGGCCACGCCCGCCCCGGCGAAGAAGGAGTGAGCTTCCGTGTCGAAGGCGCGCGTCGGCCTCTACGAGGTCAAGGGAGACACGCTCACCCGGACGCACAAATCCTGTCCGAAGTGCGGTCCCGGTACCTTCCTCGCGAACCACAACGACCGCCGCTCGTGCGGGAAGTGCGGGTACTCCGAATCGAAGGCGCCGCCGCCGGCCGCCCGCGTGAAGGCCGGCAAAGGGTAGCGCACTCTCCGCGGGCGGGCCCGTTCATCCCAAGACCGTTCGCGGTCCGGATCCTCGTTGCGCGGTACGAGCTCTCGACTACGTGCGGAGAACGAGGACCTCGCCCGGCTTCGCGGGAGGGTGCTCCTTCCCGCGGCTGGTCGTGTCGTTCTTCGGGCTCCAGCCATGCCACTTCCGTAGCATCTTGACGTGGACCGGCAGCCGTGCCCCCCGGAAATGTCGACGGTAGAAGTCCATCGTGATGACGTGCTCCTCGAAGACCACGGATTCGTTGTATCCGCCGACCGCCTCGAACGCCTCCCGGCGCACGGCGGCGAACCCCGACATGAACAGCTTGTAGCGGAACACGGCGATCAGCACGTCGAGCAACGTACTCTCGGCCCGCATCATGAACCGGTTCACCACCGGGGCCGGCCAGTAGAGCTCGGCGATGGCGAACTGCCAGTCCCACTTCAACCACGTTTCCCAATCCCAGTGGGCGATCAGTTGCACGTCGTCGTCCACGAAGACGAACACGTCCCCGGAGGCCGCGGCCGCCCCGATGTTGCGGGCATGGGCCGCGCCGCCCGGAGCCGTGACGACGATGAATTCGGAATCCTTGGGCAGCATCGCCCGGATCCGCTGGATTTCGGCGGGGTCAGGGCGACGCATCGGAGTTATGAACGAGATCACGGCCTCACCCACCGGGCCCTATCCGTCTCCGCGCGACCGTGGGACCTACCGAATCGAAACGCCGCTTCAGCCCGGGCACCCGAGAACCCTCCCGGTCGCCCATCATGAATACTTTGCGCGCCACCGGCTGGTTGGCCGGAACCCCGCCTCGAGGCCCTGCCCCATGCACGGGAGGCGGTGGTCTGCCCCTTCGGGGCCCTCGGTCGGCGACCGAGGTAGCTGTGTCCGTGCTCCCCCGCCTCGAGCGTCCGGCGGTCCTCGTCGCTCGCCCTCTTCCTCTGAGACGGGGGCAGAACCATCGCCTCGTTCCGAGCAAGCACCTAAATACGGTCCCGCGTCGAATGCGACGCGCGGGCTCGTAGTATAGCTTGGACATCACGGAGGCCTCCGGAGCCTCAAACCCGGGTTCGAATCCCGGCGGGCCCGTAACTCCCCTCCGATGTGCCGACCGCACTCAGGGGTTTCGCTAACAACGTTCAAGTAAGCGTGCTCGGGTCCGGGGTTGGTACAATGCCCGTCGAGAAGGAAGGGGTTCGCGACCTCGAGTCCGAGGGCCCCGAGGGGGAGGAACCGGTCCACCTGGTCGAGCGAATCGAGGAGGAGCTCGACCTCCTCGCGCGGAACGTCGACATCCTCGAGAAGCTCGCGAAGAGCCCGCCGATCGGGATCATCCGTCTCAGCGAGGCGCTCCAGCTGCCCATCCACAAGACGCGGTACTCGCTCCACCTGCTGGAGCGGGAGGGCGTCATCCAGCCCTCCGCCGACGGTGCGGTGATCACCGACAAGTCGAAAGAGTTCTGGGCGGACCTGAACCAATCCCTCGAACGGATGACCGCGATCATTCAGCACCTCAAGAGCCGAGCCGTCGAGCACGAGAACCGGCCGCCTTCGAGCCGGAAAGGCTATTAGCGCGATGCCGGCTCGGCACCCTCGGTGCCGCCGTAGCTCAGCGGTAGAGCGATCGGCTGTTAACCGAAAGGTCAGCGGTTCGAAAGGGCAGCGGTGTTTCGCCGCCGCCCCCAAATTCCGCTCGGCGGCGCCTCTTCGTCCGCGCCGGTGGGCCCGTAGCTTAGTCCGGCTCAGAGCGACCGGCTCATAACCGGTCGGTCGACGGTTCAAATCCGTCCGGGCCCATATCGGCCGAGGAGGTGGCCGATCTGCGGGAGAACGGACGACCACGGACGAGCGGAGGTTGTAGCGACCGCCCGACCTAGCCTACTCTTCCGACGTGGCGGAGGCCCTTCTCGCGGGGACGCGAGTCTGCTCAGAGGAACGCGATCTGCTCGAGGTGATAGGTCTGAACTGCGATCACCGTGAGGCTGCCGCTCGCCGTAAAGGCCGCGATCCCGCGGTCGCCCTCTCCGTTCACGAATGCATAGCCGCTGAGCAGGCCCGAGAGCTCGCCCTTGGGGTAGAGGTCAATCCCGCCCGCGGTCTGGTTTGCGACAAGGAGACCGACAGAGCAGCTGGTCGGGAAGGCGACGCCTTCGGCCTGACTGTACCCCACGATCGGGCTCACGACGCCCGTCGGGCTCACGGCAACGACTTCGTTCAGGAGCTGGATCGGGACGATGATGTCGCCGCCGTAGCTCCCGAAGCCCATCGGGGCGACCGGCAGTGCCTCGATCTGGTGGGTGTTGAGCGACGTGAAGAACGTGACGTTACCGGTCGTGATGTTAACGAGCCAGATATCTCCCTGGGCGGCGCCGCCTACGATGAGATCGTGATGGAACGTACCGACCTGGTCGTACGACATGCCCCAGTCCTGCTGAACGTGGCTGGTCGTGACCGTCGCGATCAACGTCACGGTCGTCGGCCAGTTAGAGACCTCGAAGACCTGGCCTTCCTGGATGACGTAGACGACCCAGGACTCACACCCGCACGGGGCGGGTCCCATCGCAATCGCTCCCTCTCCGCACTTGCTTACCGGAATGGGCAAACTGGCGTACAATTGCACCTGATGCCACGGCGTGACCGCCCACACCTGGGTGCAGTTGTAGTCCGTGGTAGCATACACCATCTGCGAACTCGCGGCGATGCCATCGACCCCCGGAATACTGGCGAACTCAGAATGGGACAAGGACTGTTTAGGGGTCAAGGGGGAGCCGAAGGCAAAATGCGTGAGGCCCACGACGAGGACGAGGCCCAGAACGACCGTGAGTGCCGCGGCGAGAAGTCGGCCGTGGGGCTTCGCTCTTGCGGATTCGTTTCGCGTGCTCATCGGAGATTGCCTCGTGGTCTCGCGCCGCACGAAGTGGAGGTATATTGACTTAGTGGCTCCAAAACGCGGATCGTTGGCACTCTGAGGGCGAGTGCGGGAATGGCATCGAAGGTAGCCCGTTCGGGACGGAAGGTACGTCCCGGAGCGCACGGCGACGCTTGGCGTTGGGCTCGGGCGCATACCCTACGAACCAACCGAGAATCCCCACATCGCCTCAGTCCGCTCGGGGCCAGCAGCCAACGTTGAACCGACGTTCGGAGGTGCGAGGGGTCGGACTCGTTCTGACTCGCAGAGAGCCATCGCGGTACTGAGCGGGACGAACGCCTGCAACCCTGGGCTCGGTCGTCCCATCCCCCGGCACCCACATTCCGGTTGCCGACCCACGGGAGTCGCGATAACGCTCAGGATTCGATTCCGGCGAGGAACCTCGAGAGGTCGTCGACGACGGGCGGAGACCACCATAGGTAGAGTCGTCGCAACCCCTCCCGGCTCACCTCGCGGTATCTTTCGAGGGCGGGACCCGAGGGAATGGCGTTTCCCCCCTGACCGATGGTCAATTGCACGACGAGCGTGTGCGGGTCGAGGCCGCGACGCGCGTGCTGGGCCCGGAGTTTCGCTGTTGCCGATGTCCAAGCCGCGGTGCCGAGGCTCGCCCAGTGTTGGGTCTGGGGATAGGCGTCGTCCACGTGGTTCAGCAGCTCCGCGTAGTCCCACTCGTACCGAGCGAGGGGCGGCTCCTGAATAGCTCGTCCTGTCGGATAGGCGACGGCCCGTCGCCCTTTCGCGCGGCAGACTGCCGCGAACTGGTCGAGGTGGGAAAGTGTCGGAGCGAACTCCCAGGTGAACGTCGGGTCAAAGTCCGGTTCGTAGTCGAGCAGGATGGAGTGGACGGCGGGCAGGGCCTGTTCCGCGAGGGTGGACGTGTTGTCGAGCCCCGAAGTGTGGGCGGCAAAGAGGGTACCGGGCGGAAGAGAGGCAGTAAGGCTCTCGCACCACCGGTTCACGTTGCCGACCGAGAGGGGGTTGTTGTGGTTCCCGGAGACCAGGTCGATTTCATCGCCAACGTGGATGAATCCACGGAGGGACCCTGCAATCGCTTGGACCATCGCCTCGTTGTAGGCCGCGATCACGATGGGAATGGCCCGGGTCATCGAGAGGTAGCCAGAGGGCGCCTTAGATAACCGTGCCGTCGGGTTTCCGGGGGGATATCTCGGACTGCGGGCGCTTGCGGGACCGTCGGTTCGGCACCTTTGCCGACCGCATCGTGAACCCCGACAAGTTGGGAAATCGTTGCGTGTCGACCGAATGCTTATCTACGATAATCGACCACTCACACACGCCAAAGCGGATCGACCCAAGTGGCCGGTGCGACGCCGCCAGGCGCCGGGCTCCCTGGCCGGATATACAATCCATGAGAGCCCGAACAAGAGCGCCGAAATCCCCCCAACGAACCTCTCGCCGTCGCCTGACGTGGGCCGTGCTACTGGTCGTTATGGCCCTGATGGCGCTGGGGCCTTCGCCACAGGCCCCCGCCCAGGCTGTCGTACCGGCGACCTCGGTAGCGCCGCCGTCACCGACTTCCGCCCAGACCAACTCGACGGCGGGACCAGCGCCGAGCACCGCCGTCACGATAACCACCCACGTTTCGATCTCCAAGACGGTCATTGGTCACGACACCGGAGAGTTCTCGGGAGTCGACCTTTCTCCTACCCAGACACTCGGAAGCACGCTCACGCACATGCTCAAGGCGACCGGGATTACCTATGTCCGCTGGCCGAGCGGGAAGCTGAACGACCAGTACGACCCTATCCAGAACGTCGTGCATTACGACAACGGGTCGTCATCGGTGGGCCGAACCAATCTGAGTGCGTTCGTCGCGTGGTGCAGGTCGACCCACTGCCACGCCATCCTCGGGATTCCCGGGGAGACGAACAACTCATCGTACGCCGCAGCGGAAGTGTCCTACGTCGAGCGGGTGCTCGGATTCCATCCCACGTTCTGGGAGATCGGCAATGAGCCGGGACTCTGGCAGCACTACAACATCCCCTGGAGCCAGTGGGGCACAAGCCAACAGTCGGGCACGTCTCCCGAGGGATACGCTCAGATAGTGCACCGGTACCTTTCTGCCATCCACTCGATCGACCCCCTCGCCAAGGTCTTGGGACTACCCGGGACGGGTCTCGGCGCCTACGACGAGAGCGAGTGGGTCTACGATACGGTCAAGCTCAACGGACCAAGCCTTGCCGCGGTCGCGATTCACGTGTACCCCGCGGGGCATCTGTCCGGGCTCACCGGGAATCTCTCCCAGTTCGACCAGTCGCTCTCGGGAAAGAGCGCCATCGACCAGCGGGTTCCCCTCGACCGGGCTGCCATCCGCTCGGCCTGCCCAAGGTGCCATCTCTCCCTCTTCGCTACCGAGTACAACGCGGCCTCGGTGGGCTCCCTGAACGATACCGGGACGTACGGTCAATTCATGCAGGGGTCCGACGAGGTTCCGTACATGGCCGCCGTCGTGGCCCAGGGGCTTTCCCACCGAGTGAGCAACATGGACATCTTCAACTTCGAGTCGGGATTCCCCGGCGCGATGGTCGCCTCGAACGGGACTGCTCGTCCCCTGTACTACCTGTATTCCGAGATCTTCCGCCACTTGGACAAGAACGTGGTCCAAACGACCTTCAGCGAGTCCCTCGGTGAGTTCTTCGGTTCCACCACAACCTCCGGCAACACGTCGATGGTCCTGCTCCTGGCGAACGCCAATCCGACGACCAACATCAAGGTGGACCTCGTCGGCTCCGGAATCCTCCTCCATCAGTCCGGCACGGCTTGGATCTTCGGACCCGGAATGGCGCAACCGAAGGAGAGGAACTGGTCCGGGTCGGTCCCGCTCTACTGGACAGTATCGGCGGAAAGCGTACTCCTCATCGACATCGGCTGACCGTTCTCGCTCCCCCCACTGTTGACCCATCTACGGACCACCCTAGGATTTCGAGTTCACCGCGGAGCCGGCTTGGACGAGGGTCCTCAAAGCGAGGAGCGGGCGAGGCCGAGCGCGCTTCCCGAAGCCCGAACGTACAAGTAGGGCGCCACGCTCAGACGGGAGACCGAGGCCGGTGGGGCGGGAACGATGGCGACCAGGCGAGCCTCGAAGCGTACGGGTGCCGTGTATAGTCGGGTGACCGAGGGCGACCTGGAGGTATTGGTCGACCACCGCCACCGGATGTGGTCCGAGATCGGGAACCATACCGAGCGGGAGATCGCAGAGCACGACTCGCGCTACCGAGCGTGGGCCCTTTCCCGAATCCGGTCAGGCGAGGTGGTAGGAGTCGTCGCAGCGGCCCCGGGCGGTTCGGTGATTGCGAGCGGGTGTGTCTGGTTCCGACCGGATCAGCCCCGCCCGCAGCTCCCGAGCCTGATTTCCCCCTACATCCTTTCGATGTACACGGCGCCCGACTGGCGGGGTCGGGGAGTCGCCTCCCGAATCGTCCGTGACCTGGTGTCGGTCTGCCGGAAGGCAGGGTACCCGAACGTGGACCTCCACGCCTCGAAGTATGGACGCTCGGTCTACAGCCGCCTCCGGTTCGATCGCACCTGGGAGATGCGGTTCTGGATCGACCCACGAATCCGTCGACGGCGGGCCCGCCTCCGAGCGAAGTCTCAGAAGAGAGGGTCGAAGGGGTTGGACCGGGCGCGGTAGGGGTCTATCCGCACCCGCACCCACCGGAGCCGCAACCACAGCCGCCGGCCCCCGCCTCGGGCTCGGGGCTCGAGGGCGTTGGCGCGTTCGGTGCCGTGATCTTGAATCCGGAGACGTTCAGGTCTTGGACCCAGTCGATCCGAGCCCCGTTCAGCAGGTCAGCCGACATGTCGTCGACCACGATCGAGAAGCCGTCGGCCTGCACGACCTGGTCCCCGTTGCGAGGCTTGTCGAACGCCATTCCGAACGAGGGAGAACCGCTGTGGCCGCCGCCGCTCCCGCATCCTCCGCCCTCGCCCGAGCCGCAGCTGCAGCCGCTTCCGCAGCCGCCACCGCTACCGGCGGATTGGAGATAGACGCGAACGGCGATACCGGGCTTCTGGCTCTTGATCAGGTCCCGTACCTGGTCCCGCGCCTCTTTTGTGACTTCCAACGTGATTTTACTATCGCTCATGCCTGGGGCCCTCCTCGTTTCCCCGATTAAGGACGAAGGGTGTTCTATAAAACGCCGGTGTCGCGCGCGTCGTGACTCACGCGGAGAACGATTTCCCGCACGAGCAGGTCTCTTTCGCGTTCGGGTTGTGGATCTTGAACCCCGAGGCTTCAAGACCCAGCAGGAAGTCGACCTTCACGCCCTCGAGCAGGGGAGCGCTCGCCCGGTCGACGACGACGAGAAGGCTACCGTCCCGATAGGCGACCTCGTCTCCGGTCTCCTGATGGTCGAACGACATCCCGTAAGTGAGGCCGGAGCATCCCCCGCCCTGGACGTAGAGCCGCAGGGCGGAGCCGGGCTTCCCCTGCTTCTCCATGATCTTCAGTACCTGGTCCCGCGCGGCGGGAGTGACTTCGACCGCAACCATCTCGCTCTCTCGAGCGTACGAGCCGGGGGATGGGTAAAAAGGGTTGCTTACGGCAAGGAAAGCTCTCCAACCTGCGCCGGACGCTTATCTAGGGGGCTGACGTGCTTTGGGTCGATGTGTCGACTCTTCGGAGTTCTATCGGTCCCGGCGGAGTCCGCCGAGCCGTGGCTCGTCCGGTCCGACCGGTCGCTGCTCGCGCAATCGAACGTGGACCCCGAGCGTGCCCAGAAGGACGGTTGGGGAATCGGATGGTTCGTGGACGGTGGACGCACCCGGGTCGAGAAGGGCGCGAGAGGCGCGTTCGCCGACGGTGAGCGGGACCACTACCTCCGGGCGGCCGCGGAGGCGCGCGGTTCGCTGATCATCGGCCACCTTCGGCACGCGAGCAACCCCCTGAAGCTCCCGTACGAGCAGCTGATCGCCCTCGAGAACTCCCAGCCGTTCGAGAACCATACGAGCCTCTTCGCGCACAACGGGGCGATCTCGTTCCCCAACGAGACTCGTCCCTTCCTCGGGGTCTATGAATCGAAGATCCGCGGTGTCAACGACAGCGAGGTCCTGTACTGGTTGCTGCATCGCAACACCGAAGAGACGGGAGAGCCGCTCGGCGGATTCGTGCGGACGGTCGAGGACCTCGTCCGGGTCTGGGAGGGCCTCCGAAAGCCCGAGATTCCTCCCTTCTCCGGACTGAACGTGCTCTTTACCCGCGGGCCGGAAGAGCTCTGGGCGTTCTGCCTCTGGACGGGAGACCACGGGACCGGTCTCTTCGACGAGGGTCGCCGCTACTACGAGATGACCTACCGGGCGACGTCCCAGCGGGTCATCATCGGCTCCGAGCCGTTCGATGGGGAGCCCGGCGTCTGGAAGTCGATGCCGAGCGGCACGTACCTGTCCGCCCGGCGCCGGGACCACCACGTGGACGTCACGGTCGGAAAGATTCCCATTCCCAGCGCGCTCGAGATCCGCCCGCCGCCGGGCTGACGGGCGCAGCCCGAGACCCTCGCGGTCGTGGTCGAGCGTTCATGACGAGCGAGATGCTGTCGGGGCCAGACCTGGGGGCCGGCTATCTCCATCAGCTGTCCCTCGACCGAGAGGGCGAGCGAACGACGTTCACCTACCACGCCCAGGACGGGGGCGCCGATGCCAACGGGCCACCCAAAGGTCCGCTGGACGTCTTCGGGTTCGTCCACCCGGCATCGCCGTGCCCGCTCGGCGGACCCCGGTGCTGGCACCGTCGGTTCCATCTCCCCGCCTCGGACCTCTCCCGGGTCCGCCAGGCGTACAATCGAAACCGATTCGTTCTCCAGACGATGCTCGACCAGGCCCACGACCACGTTCCAGCCGGAGTCGAGACCGCCCTCGAAGAGGTGATCCGACGAATTTCTGGACCCCTGGAACACGAGGGAATCGGATGGTATGTGGGAGGCTCGGCAGCCGCTTGGCTGCTCGGCGCGACAATCGCACCGGGCGACCTCGACATAGGAACGACCCGGGCTGGAGTGGACCGAATCGCCGGCCTTCTCCCCGAGTATCTGATCGAACCGCCGGCGCCGACGGACTGGCCCGGGATCGGAATCGTACACGGAGCGCGCGCTTTCGTCGGCACGTTCCGGGAGGGAGCCCGGGTCGAGTGGTCGACCCCGATCGAACCCCGGACCCCGGTCCCGTTCGATGAGTGGAGCGGAAACGGCGACACCGCACACCTCGTGAACGCGTCATTCCACGATCGCACGGTTCGGGTCACACGCCCAGAGTACGCCATGGTGCGGGCGCTCGAGAAGGAGCGAACGAAGACTGTCGAGGCCATCTCGGAAGTGGTCCGTCGGCTCGGACCCGACGGGGACCTCCTGGACGCCCTACTGGCTCGCTCGAAGGTCCCACCGGCGGAACGGCAAGTGGTACTGCACCGGTTCCTTGGCGAGCCCGGGGTCTAGCCGAGAAGGCCATCGGTCGTTTCCGCTCAAGGCACACCTTCATAGACCTCGGGTCCGAGCCCCGAGGGATGTTGGCTCCCCTCGCGATCCCGGCTTCCGAACACCTGACCCCGCACGACCTCGTCACGTACTTCCGGTGCCCGCACGAAATGGAGCTTCTCCATGCGATGCACGTCGAAAGGACGACCGGGACCTTTGGTCCGGTGCGCACACCTCTCGATGTGGTTCCCCTTCGCCAATCGCCGCTCTTCTCCCCTCCCCTCGGCCAGATCACAGTGAATGAAGGACGCCTCGACCTCTTCGACGACGACGATCGTCTGGTGTACGAGGACACGGCCGAGGACGACCTTCCCGTGTTGTTCCCCCCGGAACGGGTCGAGATCGACCCGAAGTTCACCAACGGCCACACCACACTCGTCGACACGGCGTGGGGGTTCGCCGGCCGTCCCGACCTCGTGGTCCGGACCGGCGACGGACGGTTCTTTCCGATCGAGTACAAAGAGACCCATCTCTTCGGAGGGTACCATGAGGTGCATGGGCGGCTCTTCGACACGATTCAAGCGATCGCGGAATGCCGTCTCGTGGAGGCAACGTTCGGCCACCGTCCGCCGTTCGGGGTCATCCTCTATGGGGACGAATCGGGGGGCGGGGTCCACGAAGGATGGGTCCAGATCCCGTACGGAGACTCGGAGGAGCGTTGGCTCAAGGTCGCGATGGACCAGGTCCGCGCGGACCGGACCCGAGCCCCGGTCCCGGCGCTCCGCACCTGCGGGAGTTGCGAGCCGAACTCGGAGGGTCATTGCCGATTCGCGGCCGCCCGGTTCGAAGGGTCCCATCACCACCAGGCGTTCCTCGCCACCCGGCGCCCGTAGCCGATGGCGGGGAATCTGGCAAGGTCCCCCCGCTGCGCCCCCGGACCCCGGTCGGCCGGGTAACGCCTTCCCCCCAAGCGTTCTGTCCTTGGGGTCGGAGAACCCTTCCTGATGACGTCCCGTAGGACCCGTTGGACGATCATAGGAATCGGGGTCGCGGTTCTCGTGGTCGCGAGCTCGGTCCTGGTGGAAGTCTCGCTCATCTCACAATCCTCTGGGCCCCCCGCCCCTGGTTTCCCGACCGTGATAGCCACGATTGGCGGCGCCAACGGCTCGGCGTTGGCTCTCGATCATGGGTTTCTAGGTGTCAACCTTCGCGCCGACGCGACCCTCACCGCCAGTTCGGCCTCCGTTCTGAATTCGACCGGCATCCAATTCATCCGTTGGCCCGGAGGAGGGGACGGTGACCGGTTCGACCCGACCGCGCACGATGGTCAGGGCGTGATCTATAACGACAACGGCCAGACATCGACCCCCGGCACCACCCTGGCCGAGTTCGTGGCGTGGTGTCGTTCCGCCTCGTGCGCGTCGGTCATCACGCTTCCCGCCGAGATCGACAACACCTCGATGGAGACCGCTATCGTGAACTACACGGAGGTCTCCCTCGATTTTCGCCCGACCTACTGGGAGATCGGGAACGAGCCGACGCAGTGGACACACTTCGGCATCCCCTGGGCGAAGTGGAACAGCTCCCAGAACTCGGCACCGACCCCGGCCCAGTACGCGGCGCTCGTGCAATCGTACGTTCGTGCGCTTCGTTTGGTCGACAACATCACCGGCATCGTAGGCATCGGGGGCATCGGGAAGGGCTCCGTGGGGGTCTCGACGTGGTTCGCGCCGACCCTTCAGCTCAGCGGTCTCGACCTCTCCGCGATGGCAATCCACGTCTACCCCGCCGGCCTGGGGTTCCCGTCGAGCGACCTCGCCGACTGGTTCGGGTCGCTCTGGGGCAGCACCGGCCTCCCGTACCGGGTCGACATCGCTCAAGCGGAGATGCAGTCCGCCTGTGCTTCTTGCCACCTGGCGCTCCTGGTGGACGAGCTCCAGACGGGGACGGGTCTGATCTCGAGCACCTCCCTTTCGGGAGGGTACCTCGCTACCTACATCGCCGCGGAGATTGTCCAGGCCCTCCCCCTCCCTGTGCTAACCTTGGACTACTATGTCTTCCAGGCCAGCACACCGGGGGCATGGTTCAACACTTCGGGCGTGAGCTCGGCGTCGTACACGCTTTACCAAGGACTAGCCACCGAGCTCGGGCCGGAGGCCGTGCAACTGAACGTGACCTCCTCGAGTCAGGGACTGCTGGCGGCCGAAGGCGGAGTGACCTCCCTATCGATGACCAACCTCCTCCTCGTGAACGCGAACGCCACGACCGGATTCCGCCTGAATCTGAGCACCCGGTTCCCGGACGCCAGCGCGGGGACGGCGTGGGTCTTCAACGGTTCGTCGGGGAACCCCTCCACGTTTCCCATTGGCGCGAGCGGAGCGGTGAACTGGACGCTTCCTCCCGCCAGCCTGGTGATCTTGCACGGAATCGGCCTTCCGAATCCCGCCACGGTCGGGCGGCACACCACCCGGCCTCGCGACTCGGGTCCCCGCGACGGGGTTCTTCCCGTCGTTCCGAACCTCCTCGCTTCCACCACGACCGCCGCCACCGGGGGCCGCGGGATGAGGGAGCTTCGAGGGATGGTCGATCCTTTCATCCCCCGTCCGCGGGGTCCACCGGCCGCGATTGCGTTGGCCAGGGGTCAGACGTACTCTCGTCGGGCGTCCGGCCCGAGGAGACCGAACGCCTCGAACCGGAAGTTCTGCTTGATGATGTTGCCGATGGGGAAGAACGGGATCCAGAGAAGGACGTCCTTTCGCTTCATCTTCACGAGGAAGTAGCCGAGCGGTCCTGCCCTCAATCCGATGGCCAGCAGGAACAAGACCGCCGTGAAGAGGAGGGCCGGGACCCCGAGGATGAGAATCAGCAGGGCGAGGAACACATAGACGAGACTGCGAACCCCGGACCGCACGAACAAGAGGAACCAGAACAGCACCGCAAGGCCCGCGTACTCCGGGGTGTCGCCCACGAGCGCCTGGAAGTGCTGCCCGTTCGCCATAAGGATGCCGCGCGCCCATCGGACACGCTGGCGGCGGAGGCCGTCGTAGTTCTCCGGGACGTCCTCGAAGGCCAGCGCTCGGGGCTCGATCCGGATCTTGAAGCCGAGCCTCTGGACCCGGATCGCGATCTCCGTGTCTTCCCCGTTCCAGGGGACCCACCCCCCGAGGGCCACCAGGTCCTCGCGACGGAACGCCGAGAAGAGACCGTCGATCACCTCGGCCGAGCGGACTCCCATCGTCCCGGGCCGCAGGAGGTAGTGGTTCCAGGCGACTTCGAGAGCTCGAAGCTTTCGGGTCCAGCCGGTGGTCTGCCGGGGGTGGATCGCCCCCTGGACTCCGCCGACCTCCGGGTCCGAGAAGTGAGGGATGAGGTCCGCGAAGCCGGGCTCCTCCGAGATATACGTGTCCCCGTCGCACCGGATGACGATCTCTCCGGTGGCCATCGCCAACGCCCCGTTCAGGGCGTTGGACTTGCCCCCGTGGGGGAGGTCCACCACCTGTCCGCGACAGTGTTGGAGCTGCGCAATCGCGGCGCGCGCGAGTTCCAACGTTCGGTCGTTCGAGCCGTCGTTGCCGACGACGATCTCCACCGGGCCCGGATAGTTCGCGGCCGCCCGGTCGGCGTGGAGGATTGCCTCCGAGATCCACTCCTCCTCGTTGTACGCCGGCATGAGGATTGACACCGACGGGTGGTAGACCGCGACCGATGGGAACGAGCGGCGGCGAAGGTCCCGAAAGTAGAGGGTCCGGCTGATCAGCGCGAACGTCTCGAGGGTGAGGAGCGGTAGGAGCAGGAGGATTGTGAATCCCAGGACCAGTCCATCCTCGTGGAGCACCATCGTCACCGTCAGGAGCGCCGTGACCGCGACGGCGATTGATATGCACGCGACCGCGAAGAACCGGACGATTATCCCTCGGTTGCGGGCAAGACGAGGATGAATTCTCTGCGGGGTAGGAAGGTAGAGGGGACACAGGGAGAGTGTCGCCAGGAAGAACCCGCCGGTAAAGGCGCGGGCGATGAGAGCGAAGCTTCGGAGGGTCGCGCCCGGGACTGTGAAGAACAATGCATCGATGATTAGCTCGGCACACACGTACCCGAGGACCAACGCCAGGGCGGTCAGGCGGCGATACGCGGGGAACGGCGGCCGACGATAGATCAACCCGCTAGCGACCGCGAACGCTGCCATCCCGGCTAGGTACATCGGAAAGATGTAGTCGGGCACGACGAGCGTCCCGGTTCCCACGGCGTAGACCCCGGGCCAAGGCTGGGGCCAATAGAGGACCGAGCCGGCGAGGGCCACCAGGTTGTCGTACCGGGAGAAGAGCAGCGGGTAGAACAGGAGGAGCAGGACGGCGATGGTCACGAACGTGAGCAAGAGGGTCACTACGAACCGAAGCGCGCGAGGAAGAGGCATCGAAGGATGTTCGCCGGCGCCCACCATCCGAACTGTTCGTTGGCCGTCCGAATCGTACACCGGAACCGACACGACGTGGGTCGCCGCCTCCGTCGAGCTGCGGTCCCCGTCCGAGGTCCCGGCTTCGTTCCACGGCTCGACCACGCGAACCGAGACCGTGCCCGCGAAGGTTGTCCACGGCCGTCGGCGGAGCCAGTCCAGGGCGCCGTAGACCAGCGCCCCGATCACGAGTCCAATGACGACCACACCGAGCGGGAGCCCGAGGCCACGGAGCCAGTCCGCGATGGTCGAGAGGAAGGCGAACCCGGTCAATCGAACCCCCAAGCTCTCGACGGGCCGACGCGGTCGGTCCTAGTAGTCGGTTATCCTGGAACGGTGCACGCGGCCCAGAGCTGCGAACCCGACCCATCCCGCGAGACCGAGGAGAATCGCCACGGCCGCCGCCCGCGAACCCAGGGACCAGATCGGAGGGATGGGTCCCGGACGGCTCGGCTGGAACGAGAGGTTGATCACCTGGGTCGCTGCCTTGATCGTCAGGTTCCCGTGCGAGGGGTTTGAGAAGTAGCCCGGCGGGGCCGAGACGTCGTACGTATACGTGCCGTTGGGCAGGTTTCGCACGACCGTCAGTTGCGACGCGTTGGCCTGGATGGGGATGGTCGAGAGGCGGACCTCCCAGGGGAGACCGGAAGGGAGACCCTGCGCGGAGAACACGACGGGGAACGCTGCCCGGATGAAGGTGATGGGAACGATCACTTCGCTTCCCTGAACCTGGACGACGCCGACCCGGGGGCTCGGAACGAAGTCGAGGTTGTCCCCTACGGTGTACGAGTATGACCCGTTGTGCTCCGGGATCGACCTCCACGCCCCCGAGTTGTTGAGTGTGGTCCCGTCCACGATGACCCACCACGAGACGCCCGCCCAGAGGCCCGATTCCCTCCAGGTGACGGCCCAGCTACTGTTGATTGGAAGGAACTCGACCAGGATGGACAGGTTGGCCCCTGCCACTGTAAACTCCCCATGGGCCGGGCTGGCGAGGTAACCGACCTCCCGCAATATCTGGTACCCGTAGGTACCGTTCATTTCCTGGAAGGGTATCGTCGGGGCCTTCGCGGGCGTGGTGATGTTCCCGACGGTGACCTTCCAGAGGGAACCGTTCGGGAGGCCGGATTCGGTGAAGTTCACGGTGAAATAGTTCGGCAGCGACTGGTTGAAGACAAACTCGATCGGGACATCCACGGGGGCGCCGACAACGTGGAACGAACCGGTCGCCGGGTATGCCGTGTAGTTGACGACGGCACCGACGGAGAATCCCCCGGTCCCGTTCGGCTCGAAGAACCCGATCGAGGGCGAGATAGAGGCGTTCTCAACTCCCCTTACGATGACCGACCAAGTGGCTCCGCTGGGCAGTCCGGACTCCTGGAAGTCCACGAGGTACGTGGGCGGCGGTGCGGTGAACGTGATTGCGACCGCTACCGGCACGTCGGTCACCCCGACGAGCCCGCGCTTCGGGTGGGCAGCGTACCCTGTGACGTTTCCCACCGTGTACCAGTAGCTTCGGTGGCCGGTCAGAAAGAAGACGATCGACGGCGTTGACCTCGTGGTCGTGTTGTTGAGCACCGTCACCGACCAGACTGTGCCCCCCAGCAGGCCGGTTTCGTTGAAGTAGACGGGGTAGATGGGAGTGGGGGGCGGAGTCGTGAACACGACGGGGACGGTCACGTTCGTGTCGGTCACGCTGACACTCCCCGCCTTGGGATTGGCAACGTACCCTGTGACGTTCCCGATCTTGTACCAGTAGCTTCGGTGGCCGGTCAAGGAAAAGACGATCGACGGCGTTGACTCCGTGATCGTGCTGTTGAGCACCGTCACCGACCAGATGGTCCCCCCCGGCAGTCCGGCCTCGCTGAAGGTGACGGAGTAGTTGCCCGGCGGAGGGGTCCGCTTCACGAACGTGATCAGGACGTTCTTGGCGCCGCCATTCACGGTGACGCTTCCGGCCGGGAGCGGGAGCACGGTCCGGAAGCCCGAGACGTTCAGTACCTTGTACCCGTACGTTCCGTTTCCCTCCATGAAGACGTGGCTGGCGTTGGCGCCCGAGATGATCTGCCGCTCTCCTGGCAGGGAAACGGTCCACGGCGTTCCGCGTGGGAGACCGGTTTCGGTGAAGTTGACGGCAAATACCTGGAAGAAGAATGCCTTCTCGGTAACCGGAGCCAAGGGTTGGATGGTCACATTGGAATTATTGGTGCGGTTGCTTCCCAGGCCCCAACCTAACCAGTGGCTGAAGTGGAACCCGGACTTCTGAGCTTCCGTGAGATTGAGTCTTTGACTCGCATTGCCCCACGAGGTGTTGCTAGGTAGGATGGATCCCCCGTTGGACGGGACGGGCAAGAGGGTTAGGTGCCACTGCTGGACCATCTGGATCCGAAAGCTCTGGGCCAGGGACCCGACCGTGATGGAATCAGCTTGGAGGAACGGCTCGAATCGCGCTTCCGATGCGTTCAACTGGAACGTCGCTCCTTCCGTATAGTTCAGCACGGGCAAGGACGGCGCGTAGACCGGGTAGCTCGTCGACGAGGACGGAAGCAGGACAGTTAAGCTGCCCGCATTGGATTCGTAGAGAGTTCCACCTACATTGACATACCACGGAAGTCCGTAGGAAAACCTCGGACCCGCCGTCGCATTGGTCGTATAGAACTTGACCGGGGCCGAAGGGACACTGGTCGGGTACGCTTCGAACAGCGCGAGGCTGTTCGGTGGGAGGGTGAACTCACCCGTGAAGGGCACGGGGATTGGTGCACTAGTCCGGTTGTTGACCCACTCCCACACTTCAGTCGTCCCACCGCCGAGGCCGAGCGGAAGTGTTGGAGTGAACGTAACGTTGTACTGGGTGTTCGTGTTTACCACCAGAAGGTCGGAACGGTTGCTTGCGCCGGGGTCGCGAGTGCCAATCGCGTACAGCCAGGGACTTAGCCCCGAGACGTTGGTCGAGATGTTCACAGGGTACTCGACCGTTCCCAGGTGATTGAAGATGCTCGTGTATGCCGTCAGGTCGGGGCGTGGCGCCGTTTCGTTGCTGTTGAACCAGGAGTTATTGGTGTTGAGAACCGACGCGTAAAGGTCCGCATTACCGATCGACCAGTTCAGCGCTTGCGTCATCTGGGCGGCCATGTCGATGGCCCCCGAGAAACCTTGCTCGAAGGAACCCCAGTTGGTGTGCGAAAGCCCAGACCCGATTTCCGTCAGGAACAGGGAGATGTTGCACGTCTCCTCGGTGCAACCCCATGCCGTGGCTGTCGCGTTCTTAATCCATTCGCGGACATGCTGGGCTCGAATAGGGATTGCCTGAGAACCCTGGAGGGTTTGGTAGAACCCCGATAGAGTGGCGCTGCCCGTTGCCGGCTTGGAGTTCGCGGGATACTCATGGATGGCTACGGCAGAGATGTTGGGTCCATTGACCTGGACAGTGGCCTGAACCCAATACGGTAGGACGTTGTTGCCGACACCGACTCCTGGCAGGCCGATGAAGACCGCCTTTGAGTCCGCGTAGGTTCGGATCTGGTGGATGTAGGCGTTGACCTCCCACGCGTAGGTGATGTTCGAGGGCGCCCCACTCCGACACTTTGTCCACTGGCTCCACGCGCATCCAAAGCGCGCCCAGAGCCCCGGCTCGTTTCCGACCTCCCAGTACTCGGGATGAAAACTGAGGTTCTTCTCCGTATAATTGACCACCTCGGCCGCGAGCGCGGGATTGTCGATTTCGCCCGGGAGTTGGATGATCGCCGTGCAATTGATTGCTTTACAGAGCGTGACGAATTGCGCCTCGTCGAACGTGGGGGTGATGTACCCGCTATCCAACTTGTCGAAAAGCTGGTTGGTGAGGGGGTCGTATTCGTCCCCCGCCTGAGCGCCCGGCCAGATGAGGACGTTCGTTCGGGCCGCTTCGAGGAGCTGGGTTTCGTTGGGGACTAGCCCCGATCGGGGTGTGATAGTGGCTCCCCAAAACGTAGGCGACACGTTGAACCCGGGCCCTTGCCAAAGAGTAAGCGTCGCAGTAGCGGCACAGTTCGAAGAGCAGGATGCGAGAGAGCCTGCCGCCTGGGCTGAACCCAGCAGCCCGGGTACCGAGAAGATGACCATGAGGGCGAGCAGGACGACCGCGGCAGCACGGTGTGGTCGGCGTCTCCGAAGAATCTGACCCAACGAGGCCTGACACTCACGCGGCAAGTGGCGAGCATCGCGGCGCCGCTGACCGCGATGGGGCATTGACACCATGTCGTTCCGTAGGAATTAAAGTCGCAACGGGGTCGATAGATAAGCTCATCGCCCGTGCGCACCTGAACGTATCGGGCAGGGAATGGCACACGGCCTGCGGCGTTCGCCGGGGTTAAATAGCGCGGCTCACTGCGGCCCAAGCCGCGCCACGGCGAAGCTGATCGGTCGGCACATGCACCCGCAGAGGCCGGGGCCTCTCCGGGGAAGGGCGAGGGTCCCTTCGCCGACCTGGGGAAGGGGCCGATGACGCCGATCACACGCGTTCTGGA
>Ga0326728_10006551_pt1 | contig 31176 bp, 24 predicted proteins | sample MB3enrmetagenome_FD_207602 | JGI IMG/M metagenome (GOLD analysis project Ga0326728, IMG submission 207602) | Lab enriched peat soil microbial communities from McLean, Ithaca, NY, United States - MB31MN | ecosystem: Environmental > Terrestrial > Soil > Wetlands > Peat | place: USA: New York...
TCCCAAGCCTTGATTCGGGCGAAACTCAACTCCCGATAAAAACGGGCAACACTGACACAATCCGGTAAGGTAAGGTTTGCCGACAACTCGTCCAGAACCCCGTCTTTCACTTCCCACAACTGCGTTTCTGGACTGTGAGGGCCGCATGTCCGCTTACGCACGGTTGTCATGAAGCGCTCACGGAATCACGCTTCCCCCTCTGTACCAAATTGAACAGATTAATTTCGGTTTCGATGCGATGTTAGTAGATGCTCAAGAGGAGCGCGCAGAAAAAGTCTTGGGAGGCCATATTGGCCGGAGTCAAGAGCGAAATGGCAATCCCGCGAATGGCCGAATCCGCACGGCATGCAATGCCCCAGCAGAATCGGAGGCCCAATCAGCCCTTGAAGTCCAACATCGAAGCCCCTCCCGCAATTTCATTCGACTTGGCCGGAGTGGTCACGCGAAATGAAAGCTTTGCAGCGGGAGGCACTATTTTCTCGCAAGGCGATGTCGCCGAGACGCTCATGTACATTCAAAGAGGCCGCGTGAAACTCTCCGTGACCTCCGAGACTGACAAGGAGGCAATTGTCGCCATTCTGGGGCCAGGCGAATTTCTCGGTGAAGTGTGCCTTGGAAGTCAGAATATTCGGATGGGGACCGCCACCGCAATTGCAGCCACGGCTCTGCAAGTCATTGAAAGAAACGAGATGATCCGGGCGCTCCACGCCGACCATGCGCTCTCCTACTGCTTCTTGTCTTATCTGATTTCGCGCAATATTCGGCTCGAAGAGGATTTAGTCGATCAGGTTTCTCACTCCAGCGAGAGGCGACTCGCCCGCGCTCTTCTTCTGCTCGCAGGGAAGGGGGCTCAGCGCAGGCTGCATCGATTTGCCGGAATATCGCAAGAAACCCTGGCAACGATAATCGGCGCTACGCGCGCGCACGTCAATTTTTATATGAACAAGTTCAGAAAGCTTGGCTTTATCGAGTACCATGGCCCGCTCGACGCAAACGGCGGGATTCAAATTAACAGGTCCCTTTTAGCTAAGGCTCTCCGCAAATAGCTTTCAGCCCGCGTGCCTCGGCGGTCTGAAAGACTCGAACGACTTCAACCCACTCGCAGCCCGCGAGTAATCTCGCTACCCGGGCTTTTTTGTGGCTCTCGGGTACTCGGCACAAACATGAGATGCGAACTCCTTGTCGCGGTCCTGTTCGAACTCCGTCTTCATTTCGCCGATGGATTCGCCATCGAGCGGCCATGAAGGATTGAGCACCCATGCGCATTCGGTGCAAGCCCAGCCCTGAAAATTCGGCCGTTCGACCCATTCCAGTTTGCGACGCTTCGGCTCCATGGCCACCTCGCGATTCTGGTGCGGCTATGCTCTTGTGAAAGACGGTGTCGCAGTGGTCTTCGACGGCGCGGTGACGGCAAAAACCCGCTCTTTTCCTTGCCTTGAGCGAGGTCCTGCTTAAATCACCGCTTTTGAACACACATCAAAACCGAAGTGGATTCAAAAGGGCTGAAGATTACCGATAGCAAAGGGCTGCTGTCTGTGGGGTATCCAACACTGGCGGGAACTGCTATCTCAATCCGAGATCATTTTCGAACTGTTGAATGACGCCGTAGCACTCACAAGCGGATTGTTCGAGTTAGTCCGGTTGGGGGAATTGCTTTTGATTCGACTCGGTATAGTCGGACCCAATTCTGGGCGGATGACGCGCAAACCGGAAACTGACCACCACCGCTAGCTGAAAAGAGCGGGCTGCGCAGATGCATCCGCGGGGTCGTGAAAATTGCTTAGGCCCACGCCAACGAGGCGAAACCGCTGCTGCGGCCTGAGGCCGACGCGTTCCCGCAGCGACAGGGCGATATTCGTCAGTTCCTCGCAAGAAGAGGGTGGAGAACCTGGCGTGTGGCTGCGAGTGAGAATCTTGAATTCGCTGGTCTTCAGTTTCAGTACAACGGTGCGCGCGATTCGTGACTCCTTGCGCGAGGCGGTCCATGCGTGCTCCGCAAGTTTTCGAATCATCGGCTCCATCTCTGCCAGCAAGACATCCTGTTCAAAAGTGTCCTCTGCGGATATGGATTGTGTAGGCCTGTCAGGGACTACCTCGCTGTTGTCGATTCCCCGAGCCAACTCGTAGAGACGCACGCCGTAGCGGCCGAAGCGGCCTTCGAGTGTCGCCAAACCCATTCGCCGCAGGTCCGCGATTGTTTGTACCTCAAGGTGCTTCAGTTTTTCTTCCGTGACTTTGCCTACTCCGGGCAGACGGTCCACAGGCAGCGGCAATAAAAACGAGTCTATTTCTTCCGGTTGTACGACAAAGAGCCCATCCGGTTTTTTCCAGTCCGAAGCAATCTTCGCGAGGAATTTGTTCGGCGCCACGCCTGCCGATGCCGTCAAGCTCAGCTCTGAGCGAATCTGTTCGCGAATCGTGCGTGCCACTTGCGTCGCGGTGGGCAAGCCAGTCTTGTTCTCCGAAACGTCGAGATAGGCTTCGTCGAGGGACAAGGGTTCAATCAAGTCGGTGTGCCGTTTGAAGATTTCGCGCACTTGGCTGGAGACCGCGCGATAGCGCGGGAAATCCGGGGGCAGGAACGTTGCATTAGGGCAGAGACGTTCGGCCCGAACAGCGGGCATGGCGGAACGCACACCGAACTTTCGCGCTTCATACGAAGCAGCGCACACTACGGAGCGATTCCCTCTCCAGGCAACAACAACGGGTTTGCCTCGGAGCTGAGGGTCGTCCCGCTGCTCAACGGACGCATAAAACGCGTCCATGTCGATATGAATGATCTTGCGAGCGGCCATCTCGCAAACCATCTTAGTCCGGGGTCCGGTCCGAGTGCGAGCGCCCCTTAGTTACAACGAAGCCCGGAGGCATCCCACCACAGATGCCACCGGGCTAGTGTTCGAGCGATAGACGGAATCCGCTATCAGGATTCGATTGGGTCGGTGTCGTTAGCCTTGACCTTTAGCTGGCTGACACTGCATTCGGCGATTTCGATGTCATCGCGTACCTTGCCGAAATACTTTGCCTGAATGAGCTTTCCGTCAGGTCCGGGATGGCAGTAGAGATACTGAACCTCAACAATCTCCCCGTCCTTTGGTAGCCGATAGCGGTCGGGCACTCCCACTGTCCCCATGAATCGTTGCCGAGTGTCATCCAAGAGATACACGGCGATGGAACGGTGTCCGTCATTCGCCTTCTTCTCAGGCTTGGGGCCAACGATGAAGGATGCTGTGACGACGAACTTGCATTTGAAGTGCTGTCCTGCTCGTCCGCCCGCGTACACGGCGTTCCGGTTCTTGCAAACAAACCCTTCGGCGTTCGCGCTGTGCATCTTTTTCACGAAGTCGCGCTTGGCCTTCGTTGTCATGGCTGTTTCGCAGACTCGCAACACATCGCTGACTCCGCGAAAGTGCTGAGTCAGATGCACGTAACGGATTTCGTATGGTTGAACCCGCAAGTCCGTGTCGTTGACGCTGAGCAAATCCCAGATGTAGAAGCGCGAATCAGTGATTTCGCCGTCCGCTAAGAAACCCTGCGCCTGCACTCGCTCTAGCGATTCGGCAAGCCGAGAATCGATAGGAATGATTTGGCCGAGCTTGTTAATGCCGGAATATTTCCCCTCGGACTTTTGAACTGCGAGACGCCGCCCATCGAATTTCTGCTGGAACCACCAGGTGGCATCCTGCGCCAATAGTAGTGCTTCCGGCTCCTCGATAGGAGTCAGCAACTCCGGGGTATGGCCGGAATGCTCTTTTGTGGCAGGCAGTCCGACCGCAATTGGCTCGTTGCCGTTTGCAGTCGCCTGCGCGACTTGGTACCCCTTGCCTGTTTTCTCTCGCAGGATGCGGTCATACACGCGCTTCGCCTCCTCGTAGCTGGTGCCGCTCACCTTCACATCGCTCTGCAAGGCGGAACCGCGTCGCCCCCATTGCGCTTGAACGGACCATTGGTCTTGTACGGCCTCCAACTGTATGTGGTACACCTTGTCGGAACTGCCTTGCTGGAAATACAACTCTGCACGTTCTGGTTGCATTGTTCGCTCCTTTGCTTTGAGGGTTTTTGCCTTTTGCGCAGCGGCACTTTGCTGCACAAAAAACAAAGCCCTTCCTAGCCGTCCCGGGCGTTTCGCCGCATGCACTGTCAAGGCCGCGCAGTTTGCGTTTATCGAAGCGAAGTGAAGAGCCTTGACAGAAGAAGCAGGCGGTGAAGCGCAGTCTTTTGGTAGGAAGGGCCGAACGAAATGAATGGCTCTCGTGTTTGCTTATTTAGGTGGCGTCTGTTTTCCTAAGGAACAAGATGCAGAAGGAAATCCGCTCGCGGTTAGACTCGTTGCCCAAAACAGAAGCGTCATTTGTCGAGCCAATGGAGTGTCTATCGGTATCGAAGCTGCCTGAGGGGTTGGAATGGCTCTGGGAAATTAAACTTGACGGTTATCGAGCCCTTGCCGTGAAGTCCGGAAGTGGCGTGACGCTCCTCTCGCGGCGAAGAAAATCGCTGAATAGGCAGTTTCCCAATATCGTGGAAGCACTGGCCGATCTGCCTGCAGGAACAGTCGTAGACGGAGAAGTAGTTGCCATCGATGAAAGCGGCCGCCCCGACTTCAATCTGTTGCAACATTTCCGCGCAGAATCGTCGCGGATTCAGTACTACATCTTCGATCTGTTGTGCTGGAAGGATCGTGATTTGACACGACTTCCGCTGATTGAGAGACGAGCGCTTTTGAAGTCTGTTGTTGCCCTCCGCAACAAGAGAATCAAGATTTCGGATTACATCGAGGCAGCACCCGAGGATCTACTGTCTGCGGTGCGCGAGCAAGGGCTCGAAGGGATCATCGGGAAACGAAAGGACAGCCTGTACCAACCGGGAAAACGCAGCGGCGCTTGGATCAAGTGTCGCGTGAATCGTGGGCAAGAGTTTGTCATTGGCGGCTATTTCCCCGGACCGCACGGCTTTGACTCACTGATCGTCGGCTACTACGACGGAGACAAATTGATGTACGTAGCAAGAACTCGAAACGGATTTGTCCCAGCCTCTCGGCGAAAGGTATTTTCGAAATTGAAACATCTTGTGACTCCGGCCTGCCCATTCGTGAATTTGCCAGAAACGAGGCGGTCACGATTCGGTGAGGAACTGAGCGCCGAGAAAATGACTAAGGCGGTTTGGTTGAGGCCGGAAGCCATCGCTCAGATCGAATTCCTGGAATGGACCGCAGGAGATAGGTTGCGCCATTCAAAGTTTGTCGGACTGCGCGAGGACAAGGATCCTCGACAGGTCGTCAAAGAATAGCAGGGCGAGCATTGATCCACAGTGCGGTAGGCCGAGGGTTTAATCGGTTGGGAGGTGGCTACAGCCATTTTATGGCGTGGGCCACTGCCCGAAGAAGTCGAGATTTTGGCGGCAACAGGTAGGTAGTTCTCGACTTCAGCATGAGGCATTGCCCAATGTTGCCGACAAACTCTTCCAGATGCTCGCCGTCGATGGCACTGCTAACACCGTAGATCTGGACGAGTAGCACAATTTCTTCCACACAGTTTCACGCCGCTTTTGTATGCGAAAACGCTTGCCGACCTTTAGAAAGAAGCTTAGTTAACAGAGGCTGTTTCCAATTCCAGCGGACCGGTTTGTGAAGTAACTCTATTTTGACTTGACTTATCTGGATTAAACGACTAACAACGGAGCACCCGGGGCAGTAAATTTCGACCAAAAGGAACCCAGCCCATGAGTACCGTCCTGAAAAGAATCGCATTCATGCTCGCTTGTCTTCTGACGGCCGCACTTGAGACTAGAAGCCAAGTCACAAGAATCGACGTTTCTCAGTGTTTCCCTGAAATCCTTCAAACAAAACTGACAATTGATGAACTGACGAAATGGCAGTACTACTATCTTTCGATAGTAGACGAGGACACATACAAAAAGATGCAGGCAAGTCACGACGGTAGCGCGCTTACGCCGTGGGGGTGGTTTAAGGGGACGTGGGATGCCTTCCAAGAGGATCGTAGGCACTTCTTTGCACTTCACAACGAAAGCATGTCTTATTACCGAGCGCAGTTCACCGACTTCAGATATCTCCCGCCTGAATGGCAGGGCGTAATAAACAACTGCATCAATCGGCTAACCGACGACGCCAAGTATGGGCTTTCATATTTCCCAGTCCTTACTTATCCAAAATTGATCCGCTTGGAGTTGAAGTTCAAGTCCACGGGTAAAGATTTCCCGAGGGTTCGGTCATCACAAATCGTGAACGGTTCCCTGGATGATGGGGGAAAGATTACGTCGCTCTATAGAGCGTGCCGGATCTCTGGCGTCGACTGGACATGTCCCAGCATCAATGACCAGAGTGAGTTTTTCATTCGGCGGCTCAATCCAAACGAGAAAATTAGCATCAACCTTAACTTTGACGATCCGAAATTCTCGACCGGTTTGGACATCGATCCGACACCGAAGAAAGTGCATTGTGAAAAGAGCTATGCTCACAGTCCGGTTAAGGAAGAAACGCACCGAGTAGATGTCCACAGCGGACTTCTGCCGGAATACTACGGCCCGGACAACGATCGTTATCAGGTATGGTGGCTCAAGAATGAGTTTCCGGGGAATGTATTGAACGCCAGTTGCGTTGCCTATGACTCCCACAACATCAAATTCGGCAACGACCCTAGGCATGTTTATAGATGGCGCGATGAACACGGGATGAGTTCAAACCCAGATTGGCAGGACAACGTCGTTAGATGCATGGGAATCGTGCAAACCAGCGATCCGAGGTCGGCTGACATAACGGCCAAATTCCAAGTGCCTGGGGACGAGTGCACCGAAATAGACTGGTAGCCTGCGAGGTCGGCCGCCAGCACACAGGTCTTCATTTCTCTAAAGCAGTCGATCTTTGTTTCGGTCATTTCTGTTTTGACGTTCGGGTCCGGCGATTCCCAACTGCCCGTGGCAAAGAAGCCGATCTTTGAATAGTTGAAATAGATCACCTGTGCGGATACAGTCAGAGTGAAGAGGACGCTTAGCGCAAGAAATCGCTTAAACATGGATTCCTCATAGCCTCCTCGCAGCCAGATTCTATCTCAAACTCAGGCGATGACGGACAAGAACAACAAACCAATCGTGAATTTTGTTGTGCTGCAAAGCGTCGAGGACTACGTAGAGAAGAGCGGTAAGTTCCGAACCGAATGCACATCCTTCAAAATTCCCGGACGCGATTCAGGCGGCGCTAGCACTGTCTACATTCCGTACTGCGATAAACAGCGTTTCGACTTCGGACATCAGTTGAATGAATACCGGGGCCACGGCGTCTTCAAACCACCCGAGATAGGGAAACCTTTTGGGATTCCAGATTTTGTTGTGTTCCGGGAGCATTTCCACGATATTCATTGCCCCCAACCCTGTCATGGTTACAGTGACAAGAGAATTGTCGCCCCTGAAAAATCGGCGCAGCAAATCTCTAAACAGACCACCGGGGAGGAAGATCGGTCGAACTGGCCCGACGTTATTCTAGAGTGCCAATGGCCTTCGCTCCTGAGTGAGCCTAGGATTGCTGGCTCTCACACCGTTAGAAGAAGACCTTGGATGCTTCGGCACGGAGGCCCGGGTGCCGTCTATAACGTGCACATCCACGATATAGATTTTGGCGAGTATGAAGCCAAGTTTCCCGCCCCAGTGCGAACGCTAACCGACACTGCGACTGTGCTCCCGATTATTTGCCGAAAGGCAGATGGAAGATCAGACCTCGCGGAGGTCATTCCCTCCCATGATTTAGAATCTCTCATTCACAACCCGCCTTCGGGATGCGATGTCTGGCAATACGCCATTGAAACTCATTACACTGATGGAGCTGAGGATGAAGAAATTGGGTCTCAGGATTCCTTACCCGATGTAGAGATTCCGGTCACAGTCAGTTACGACGATAAGAATGGCACTCGATTCAAGATCAAATATCATCTCCGCTACGAAACCTGCATAGAAAAAGGCGAGATGATTCGGACGGGCAGTATAGAAAAGGCGTTGCCCAAGTCGCAGCTACCAAGCCCAACCACCTCGACGGACGACAAAGTTTCGCCGGGAACTTTCGGTGCTAAACTGCGCCAAATGCCCGCCGATTATTCCCCGACGCCGCTGTCCGTTCTGAAACAAGCCATCAATGCTGTGCCAGCGGTGAAGTATGCCCTCGGCATCGGCGGAATCATTTCGGTAATCGCCATCGTTCGCGGTTTCGGAATTGATTTTCGCGTGGCCCTTTTCGGAACGGTCGTGATGCTCCTGCTGATGGCCGTCCTCTTGATATTTGCCAAGGCTTCGTCAAGACCAGAAAGCACGTTCAAAGGTCCTGCGATCATTCTTACGTGGTTCTCTCTTGTTTTGTTTATAGCGATAGCCACTGCTTTGTTTCTCTCCGTTTTCTTCGGTAAGCCCTTGGATTTGCGGAATCTACTTGTACCAGTCCACGCGGGACAGACGCCTACAGAAAAACACGGAACCACGGAGGTTTTGCCTCCCACAACGGATAAAGTTGATGTGGTCGTTAAGCGTGCTCCCAGTCAGACAGTAACTGCAACAGTCGGTCATCCGAAGAAGAAACTCAGAACGAAAATCGGGGACCTGATAACAGAAGGTACGAAAATCAGAGACATAGCGCCCGTTTATGTGGGCACTCCTACTCACCTCCACGGCGAACCTGATGTGATGGCTGAGTGGACGGCATGGACCGCGAAGGTTGGACAGTTCCTCAACACGAATTTCGATGCAGCAGAAGTCGCCAAGTTCCGCTCTCTCGATGACCCCAATACATCACTAAATTCCAAGACTCATTGGGAAATTGCGTATCTGGAACAGTTGCTGGACCGGGTTGGACAGGACTCGCAAGTGCCAACGATGAACTCTGCCCCGGGCGGCATCATCAACAACGGCGGAGTCATCAACAATCCCACAGTCAACAATGCCGCTCCGACCCAAAAGGCTGGCTCGTTTGAACTCACTGAGGAAAAGCGAAACGGTTTCTTGAAACTCTTATCTGCTCAAACGGCTACGCGGGACACCGTGAGAATTGGATGTACGAGTTGGAGTGAGAAATCCTGCGTTGCCGCTGGGAGGTTCTTGTTGTTGCTCAGTGAGGCTGGTTGGCAGATAGAAGAGAACAAGGTATTTCGGATGGAACCTCAAATACCGATTGTGGGAGTCGCCGTCGCGAACCGTGCCCCTGCCGACGAGCCGAAGGACCCGCTCCCGCCTCACATGGGCAGATGGCGTCAAATGGACGAGAGCCACAAAACCATCTATTGGGCCTTCCGCTCCCTAGACATTCCAGTCGGCGCTGCGACCGATAACACTTTGAAAGAAGGCACCCTCGGAGTCTACTTCGGCTCTGAACCGCAATAAGGACTTAGCGTAACCTAATATGTCACCTGAATGTCTACATCGTCTTGCTGACTGGTCCTCAATTCTGACCTTCGTTGTTACGGTCATTGGAGCGGCGGTTGGTGTTTTTGAATACGTGAAATACCTTCGGGGCTTGCACACAAAATCCAAAAGACTCGAAGAGTATCTCCAAAAAGAAAAGGCCAAGCAGATCGACCAAGGTCAGCGATCAATCATTCAAATCATGAGAGATGTGGGCCTGACCGAGGATGAGATCATCCAGGTGAGTTTTAGAAACCCGCACGTTGCTCGTCGTGCCAAGATAGGCGAGGACGGATTAGCAAAACAGCTTCTGTTCGAATACGAAGGCAAGTAAGCCGCCTTGGGAATGTCTTCATTCTCCACTCTCCATCATCCAAATATCTGTCGAGTTTCCGTGAGTCTACGAAGATGTCGAATATCCGTTGGCCGTTCAAGATCGTCGGAAGATTTAATCGCGTCCAGGTCGTCTCCCATATACTGACCGACACGACAGCGGTTCGCTATACTCTCCAGCGTGAACCATTCGCCGATTCTTCTCGGGACTTCATCGTTCACAGCCACAGGATGGAAGGGATCGTTCTACCCGAAGGGCTTGCGGCCGGCAGACTACCTCAGCTACTACGCGCAGCACTTCGACACTGTAGAAATTGACTCAACCTTCTATGCAACTCCGAATGTGAGCGTGGTGCGCTCCTGGAACGCCAAAACCCCGGAAGGATTTCTTTTTGTGGCCAAGGTACCACAGGAGATTACACACAAGAGAGTCCTCAAAGATTGCGATGAGGAATTCAAAGTCTTTCTAACGACAATGGAGGCTCTAGGCGAAAAGCTCGGGCCCTTGTTGTTTCAATTCGGCAAGTTCGATAAATACGCGTTCAAGTGTCTGGACGATTTTCTAGGCAGGCTAGTTCCGTTTCTGAAAAAGCTGCCGAAGGAGCATAAGTTTGCCGTGGAGATTCGTAACAAGGATTGGCTGGTTCCTAAATTCGCCCAAGTATTGCGGGAGCACGGCGTCGCTCTCACGTTGATTGACCAAAGCTGGATGCCACGGCCCTGGGAGATGAAGGACAAATTCGATCTAATCACGTCCGACTTCACTTACGTTCGGTGGTTGGGGGACCGGAAAGGGATCGAGGAAAAAACGACAACTTGGGACAAGGTGATTGTTGATCGCCAAGGTGATCTCTCCGAGTGGGTCAGTCTTCTCAAGAAGATCCAGGAGCGGCGCATCATGATTCTGGCATTTGCCAATAACCACTACGCGGGGTTCGGTCCTGGGACCGTTGATCTCTTCCGCAGACTCTGGGGCCTGGAAGCACCGCACGTGGTTCATCCTCCTCAACGAGCGGGACCGCAATCTTCGCTTTTTGATTAGCGTTAGCTATCTCTGCTTCGAACTGAGCGCCCACGAGAAATCAGGGCTGCGGTTGAGATCGTGATTGCAATCAGGAGCCATGACGCCGGAGGAACAACAACGAATGCGAATGCGGTCTTCGCCCTGGGAGGCCCCAAGGCAACATCTCCGTAAATGGCCAAAGAACTTACCGTGAGAACCAGCATCAGCCCATAGAGCGTCGTGCGGGTAAGCACGGACCAGTCCTTGGAAACGATAGTTGCGAATACCAGGGCCACAAATGGGGAGAGGATCCAGATCGCAAACAGTATGAGTAGGACGCGAGAAGGATTCCGATGACCTGCACGGAGCATGAAACCGATTGAGCCCGCTGCCCCAGCGGGCAGCGCGATTAGGGCCGCTGTCCGTAAGACACTGAGACTGCGAAGCTCGGTTGTCGATTGCATTGGGGCTCGATTGTTCTTCATGCATAATACCGTGAGGAGAATAAAGCTAGACCCTCTGAATTTTGCCTAAGAAGAAAGATCCCGCCGCCGTGAAGCTTGGACGGAAGGGTGGGACGCAGATCGCTAAGCGAGGGCCTGAATACTTCAGGCAGTTGCAAGCTCGACGAAAGAAGCGCAAGGGCGGTCGGCCTCCCAAGTCCAAGAAACCTCGCTGAAAACCTCGTTGATAAACAACGAGCGCTCGTTGTATTATTATTATCGAATCTTATCGAACGGCTCTGGCGCGAAATGAATAACGAGAGCTTGCGGGAGAATTGCTTTGGGTCTAAAGTCGGTTAAATTCGTCACTTATGACGGCAGGAGGTGATACCACCGTGATTATCGGAGATCAATTGCGTGCCATGCGGGAGGAAAAACAGCTCTCTCAAGGCGACATCGAGAAGAGGACGGGATTGCTTCGTTGTTATATCTCCCGCGTTGAAAACGGCCATACTGTCCCGGCCATCGAAACGCTGGAGAAAATGGCCAGGGCCTTAGAGGTTCCCATGTACCGGCTCTTCTACGATGGCGAGGAGCCGCCCAAACTGCCGAATCTTCCCAAGCGCAAGTCGTCTGACGACATCGCCTGGGGCAGTAGTGGTAAAGATGCGCGTTTTCTGAGTAAGCTTCGCCGTCTGTTAGGCAAAGCGGAAGAAGCAGATCGCAAGCTGCTTCTGTATATGGCCCAAAAAATGGCAGGAACGAGGTCTCATCGAGCAGGAGCAAGCAACTAATTCGGCGGACCGGGGTTTAATTTTGACGAAGTAATGGCAAACAGTAGCCAGAAGGGATACATGGCCACACCGATGTGGGGCTGCAAGAGGTGAAAAGATGGACTTGCGCTGCCCGAAGTGCAACAGCACCGATCTCAAGAAAGTCTCCCTGGCTTACCAGGAAGGCCTTTTCCGCAGTGACGCTCGTACCCGCCTGAGTGCTGCTTTGGTTGGAGGTAATGGGCCCGACCTCGTAGTTGGCCGGGCGACCACGCAGTCTTCCCATCAATCAGCACTTTCGAAGCGTCTGAGCCCTCCGGCAAAATGGTCCTATCTGAAGGTCTGCTCTTGGTTCGTGCTCGCATTTCTCTGTGTCGGCTGGGTCGTCTTCTACGCCAACACTGTTACGACGAATGCAACGACCGTGTCATCTATTCCCTTGACGCTCTTCGCGATGATTTCCGGCGCGATCTTTGCTCTCTTGTTGTTCCTCGTCTGGAAGCACAATCATTCCACGTACCAGACGCGATATGCCGAGTGGGACCGGTCTTTCTTTTGTCAACGATGTGGGACGGTGAGTCAGAGCGATTTCGGAGTATAGCCGAGCAACGCTAGCGTGCGGGGAACAGATTTTGCAGCAACCTGATGCCAATTTGTGCTCTGCCACACGGGTTGCACATGAACCTCAGAATGAGACTACCGCTGGAACCCGGAATTTGAATACCTACACTCAGATAGTAAGTGATATAGAGAATTATCTTCTGGGAATTGGGAGGCATGATGGCGGTGGAAGATCGTCATTACACGCACTCCACTTTACGAGAGCGCATCGTCGAGCATGTGTTCGTTGGGGACGTGCTCCGGACACTTTGGCGGCGTGGTGTCACTGATGTTGAGATTCTCCGCCCAGAGTTTGATGCGCATGGGTATGACGTGGTGATGAGCCGGGGGAACGTGGTTCGTCACGTCCAGTTAAAGACGCAAGCCGCTGGTAAGGTATCTGTCGGGCATGCCTTGTCCCAGAAGCCAAGCGGATGTGTAGTCTGGATTGGCCTTGATAGAGATACGCTGGAGCTGGGGCCATTCCTCTGGTTCGGGGGATTGCCAGGTGCTCCCTTGCCTGATATTTCAGGCTACCCGAATCCTCGTCGCGCAACCCATAACGCGGAGGGTGTGCGCCCCGTGCGCAGGAATCATCATGTGTTGCCCCCCGCAGCCTTCACCAAGCTAAAGACACTGGATGAAGTCGTTGTGCGGCTTTTCGGGGAGCTTCCCGTGGCATGACCTCCCCTGCCATTATGCCCTTCGCGAAATTATCTTTCTGTTCTTTGCTCCACATCACGAGCACGGCTCGAATGCGATGGAATACTTCTCTATTTTCATATCGTGCGTTTCGATATCAAGCGAATTCATTGCCCGAATAATTTTCTTGCGACTATCAGAGAGAATTCGTGAGCCCAGATATACACGAGTCACGCAAGACTTATCGCTATAATTTGCTTTTCCCTGAGACGAGAACATCCTCCATTCGCGCTCATAGAGCCATCTGTAGTTTTTGTATGACAGAACCATTTTCGCGACATCTATAGGTTCCTGGCGGCTGTGGCGGACGATAGGCACCATCTCGTTGTAATACATGCGAACGAAACTGACGTTTTCACCGAGATGGTCGAGCAGTTTCGCGAAGCTGTACGCAATACAAATTCCTCCGTACTGGTCCGCATAATGAGCCCACATGAGTTCGTGGTCATGCACCTCGCTAAAGGACGACATCCCGATTTGGGTCTTGTTATTGACAATAGCTCTTCTGGTGCCGCGGTAGTTGTCGCTCTCACGAAATACCTTACTGGAGCGAAAAACCCCTTCCATCGGGTCGTTAAGAGTGTCGTAGGCAGCACAAAAGATATAGCTTTCTTCTAGTGCTTCAAGCTCCCGCTCAAATTTCTTGAGAGAGCGGTATCGATAAAGCTTTTGAGGCTGCACCTGGTCGATAGTGGCCATAACGTTTCTTTCAATTACTCAGGTCTAGTCACTTGCAACAAGCAGGTCGAAGCGAACGTAAAACTCCCGTGGCCCGGCTGTAATTTTGAAGGCATCAACGAGTGGGTCGGGAACCGGAACGAATATCCGTTTCTTGGTAATTAGGGTTGTTGTTGGAAACAAAGCTCCGCCTGCCGCTGACTCTTCGAGTGGTTCTCGCAATTCGACATCATAGTAAAGACTCAAACGTCCAGTCGGTTCGGAAAAAATGTAAATGACTCGGTGCCCGCCCCAAAGAATCCGGGTGGTATGAGGTGTCCGAAAGAAGTCCGCATACTCTCGCATCAAACGGTCGGACAAACCTAGGAGCAGCGAAAAGTTGTTGAGTTGAGGATACTTGGCATCCGCAATGAGGATTTTCATGTCGGAGGTTATTTCCTCCCGAAGAATCGGAGGGCGCGGCGAGAACTCGTTTTCGGGCTCGCCTTGTGATGCAGGCTCGGGGCTGGGAGACTTGGCAACATCCGGAATAACGTTCTCCACGGTCCCAACCTGCGATTGGGTAACCCGCTGTGTTTGCACGCGCATCGTGGTCTGAGCCTTCTGCACTATTTCGGCCATGGTTGCGGTCGGAAGGAGGTCTTGCAGCATACTTTCTAACTCTCCGGTTTCGGTTTCTTCGTAGCGGTAAAGCTCACGATTGCGCTCAAGGATCTTCCTGAGTGCGTCAACTCCCTGCCGAGTGGAGGAAGGAACGAATTGCTGAATGCGCGGATAGACCTGGTTGCGGACAAAATCTTTCATGAAATCAGGGAAATATTGATAGTCGTCTTTGAGGACCTGTAATAGCGGCGGCAACAGTGGGCTTGCTTTCGCCAGATGCACGACGAGGTGACCGTCTACCTGTAGCGGAAGCACCGATACACCGTGCGAAATGTCAGACAGAAGGACCTCTATATCGGGAACAAGATAGTCGTCACGGAGTATGGAAGTCGAGCGCACAATGATGGAGCCCTCGCCGTAACCCATCTCGGATCCCTTGTACGTGCGAAGAATCCGAGGCGAGTCAGGAATTTGTTGAACGCCTATTTGTTGAAGCCAGTGCAGTTGGACGCCTCGCCGAGGATTACCCTGCGCAATCTGAAACAAACATGTGCCGTGTCCAGAAAACGTTTGAATAGTTTGAGGGTCGGAACCAGTGTAGTAGTGAGCCACTCGTGAGCCAATGCGGGGCTTAAGCTCGCTGAGGGGTATGTCTATGTTATCCGGCTGAATGCGGATCGTAACGTGTTTGGCTAGATTCTGTCGGCCATGTGTGACAAGCCACTGCATGAAAGCAGTATTCTTGTCAGATTCAGGGGAATCGGATAGAAACTCCGACGCCGCGCGGTCGGCTAGCGCGATGATGCGCGCGACCTGGTCGATGCTGTCGCGGCTCACGGCCTCACGTCCGGCAGTTGGTTGAAGAAATGAGAGGTTTGCGAAGCCGCCAAACTGATAGGCGCTGGCGCAAGGAATGGGCGCCAGTCCGAAATATGAACGGAGGCCCATGAGTTGCCCTCCGTTCTGTAGCAATAGCAGGCTTCCATCGATAGGCACACCGGCAAGCCTTACATTCGTAACCATGATGAGGACTTGGCCATTCTGATCGAGCCTGATGTGAAACTGGGCTGAGGCGGTCGCGTCGGCAAGATTCGCCTCGACACCTGAGGTTGTGAGAGTGCGTCCGGTCAACGGAAGTCGGGACTCCATACTCTTGCCACTGATGTTCTGACCATTGAGATAGACTGGGACGGGCAAGAACTCAACGTACGGTTCAAGATAGCGGCGCGCCTGCTCCGGGCTTATGACCTTTGCCGGAAGTAGATGTACGGTGACCGTTGTACCAACAGGACTGTCGTCTTTGACACGGTCCAGTGAAATGCATTTTTCTGCAATCTTAAGCTTCGCGCGCTCGGCACTACTGATTAGAGTTTCCTGTGCATCGATTGCGCGGGTCCGGACAGTCACTTGAGTGCTCACGCCGAAATTCGCCATCGCACCGATTCCAAAAGTACCGACTACGCCGGCGCGTCTGGCATCATCCGAGCGTTTGCCGGATGAACCCGGCTTCCAGAAATTGTCCGTAAGCACGGTCTCGTTCATGCCGATTCCGTTGTCGGTTATAGTGATAGTATTTCCCGAGATCGTTAGGTCTATCTTCCCATCGGACAGTGGCGCACCAAAAGGCACGAAGCGCATACGGACAGCGTCGTAGGCGTTTTGCAAGTTCTCCCTCAGTAGAGCCAAAGGCGAGTCGTAAATCTCGCTCGTAAGAATATTCAGAATTTTGTCTGTGTCTACTTGGAAGATAATCCCGGTTTGGCTGCTCATCTCGCCCGCCTTTCCCGAACACGCCGCGCTATTTCGAGCACGCTGGCGTCAGTCCCCTTGTTCACGATGTCAAGGGCAAGAAACTGAGCAGCCTGCTGTGAGGTTCCGTTTTGCAGAATGGCATCGCCAATCTGCACGGCCTCAGCTGGGTTGGCAGGAGGCCAGAGCAGCGAAATCGTTGCCGCCGGATCGCCATGTTCAGAAAGGGCCCTCGCCAGGAGAGGGCGCCCAAGTGAGTCAGGCGGGGCACCGACTAAGAGAGCGATGGCATCTTTCCAGCGCTTGGCCCCTAACAGTTGTTCCGCTGTTTCAAGCTTGAATGCGGCATCCAAGTGCGGTGGTCGTGGCCGAAGCGGGGGATCGATGTTGAGGTCTAGGAAGGGCTGATTAGTCTCTATGAAATGTGCGGGAGCCCATATCGGGTAAGTAAAGTCGTTGTTGTGCATTCGCCTTTGGTGGACACGGCACTTCCGTAGTTCTGTATCCACCTCCACAACGTTATATCCACGAGGCTCTCCAGGGCTGAGCTGGCTCGGGCCGGCACAAAGCGTGCTTGCGCTAATTACAACGATCTTACGGCCCTCCCCTGCAATTTGGTGGCGCTCTTCAATGCATTGCGCACGGTGTTGATGCCCGTGAAAGCCGAGCGACACTCCTGAATCGATTAGATGTAACAGCATTTCCGAGTCTATATAGTCATTTTGTGTGGGAACGCCAAATAAGCTGTGGTGCCACACGGCAGCAATTGTCCGGCCGGAGTATCTCGCTTGTCGTAACGAGCTCGTAGCCGCCGCTAAGGCATCCGGATGAATCGACGCGATGCGGTTCATCGGGTCATTCTGGTCGCAGCTGCTCAGGCCGAGAATGGTGAAGTCCAGGTGCGCGTAGTCAAAAAAATTGAATTGCAGCGTTGAGTCTAACGAAAATGTCCGGCGGCCCTGATAGAAATCGCCATACGCCGATGCAAAAGCGCGCAGGCGGTCGGCATAGAGCGTGTCGTCGGTAATCCGGTAAAAACATAGATGGGACCATGACCAGCGAAGCTTTGAGCGGTGCTGGAACAACTCAACGACAAGGTTGGCCCGCTCAGAATCGGACGTGGGAATTGAAATCTGCTGAGATGCGCCAAGAACATGGTTGTACGAAACATCGTGGTTTCCCGGAACGAGAACGACGCGTTGGCGGTCTCCTTCGAACAGCCTGTCCGCGATTCCCACCAGGAGCTCCGTTGCCTGATTGTATTGTCGCGCAAGTTCGTCGGCGAAGTTCGGAGAACCGGGCTTTGCACCGTACACAAGGTCCCCGCTGACGATACAAATCGCAGGCTTCGAGATCGGAGGGTCGTTGCTTGAGTAACGCTGCTCGACATCACGGACAAGGGATTCAAGGAGCGGCGCGTTACCAAGTTCGTTGGTCAGGTCGCGATGCAAATCCGAGATGTGAAGAATCGAGAATTTCATGTGGCACGTTTACCACAATAGCATCAATCACACAATTCGCCCTGCCTGCTGCACGCTATGAGCTAGGAGATTTTAGCAGTCTGTCCCCCCGTAAACGGGATTATCAGGGGCCCAGGTACGCGGCAAGAGGTGCACGGAATGTCTTAGATCGTGAGTAGCGGACTTGGGCTGTTGCGCGAAACGACAAGCATCAAACGGTTCTTGGCGCGGCTGAGCGCAACGTAAAGCAGACATCTTGCGTCGTGCTTGTCGGGGAAAGTCCTAGCGTCACAAGGCAGGATAATAACGGCGTCGCATTCCAGCCCCTTCGCCTTGTGGATCGTGCTGATGGCTCTCTCGGCCGGCTTCGGCCGCGAATAGATCCGGCGATGGGTAATCTCCGCAAACCCATTGTCGGCGGTTTCGAAATCGCCGAGACGGATCGCTTCCCAAAATTCCTTGCGGCAGTCGATTTTGACATCCGTGAAGTTGCTATCCGTAGTGGCAAGATCTGACAGGCGGCGGAGCATCTTGGCGACGCCGCAATGGTTGGGCTCTGTTACCAGAAACCGCGCGAGTTCCTGAATAGTTGCGGGTTTTCCACGGCAGTTTCCGGTGCAGCCGTCGCCTGCCTCCTTCTCGAACCTGTTTCCGAATGCGGAAGGGCTGAATCCCTTGCCTACGTCGCCCATGAACGCGACGACTGCGGCTGCAAGAGCCGCGCAATCTCCCTGCCCGGCAGCAATCGCGTCCACAAGCTTTTCGAGTCCGGTGCGGGTGTGGCCTTCCCACAGCAGAATTCGGCGGTTGAAAAATCCGCGGAAGGATCGGGCGGTTTCGTTGTAACGGGTCAGTATCAAAAGGGACGCCTCCGCCCTTTCAAACGCGTCGATGGACCTGCGGTCTTGGGAGGAAAGTTGGTATTCAAAGTTTCTCTGGGACTGGTTTTCAGCGAAAGTGACAGTGACGCTAGGCGGAAGCCCACTGCGCAGATCGATGGTGCCACCCTCTTTCAACGCGGTGCGCGCCGCTAGGGTCCATTGCCCCAGCTGCGGACATCCGCTCGTCCATCGATGCGGAAATTCCAGCTGCTCAAAGGCATGAGCCTGACGCGTGAGGCCGTCCCAATCGCAGGGGAGACATGTGCTGACGCGCGCCCTTTCCTTGAATATCTTCTGCATGGGATCGCCAAATATCCGCAGCCTTGCTCCATGAGCCAATAGAGCCATGACGATGGAGTGCTGTTCGCCGCTCGAATCCTGATGCTCGTCGCAGATGACGACGCGATGGCGCTGCGCCAGCGAAGCGACTATCATCGGATATCGCTGCAGAAGTGCAGCGACGCTCAGCGCCAGGTCCGCGTATCCGTCCTTATGCTGTCGAACCCACACCGCAATGTCGGCCGGAAGCCCTAATCCGGCGTGATAGGCGGATGCAATGTGCGCGATCACGCTGTCGATAGTGCGGATTTCGACGCGGGAGCCGACACCCCTGGTACGGTCGGCGAAGACAGAACAGGCGGCATGCGTATGGGTCAGGATGAGGAGTCGGTTAGTGGCGTCCGCGACGGCGATCTCGCGCGCGTAGTCTGCGCCCTTGGTGGTCTTCCCGCAACCTGCGGGTGCTTCCACCACCACAAGCGGGGCGTCGGATCGAAGTGCGGCATGGACGCTCTCGTCGCTCACAGTGAGAGGTCCGGGATTTCGTCGAGATCGACGGCCTTGCGGACGGCATTGCAGAATGGCATCAGCTCCGGCTTCAGCGTGGGCCAGAGGCCGAGCGTAAAGACCTTACCGGCAAGTTCACGGCCGCCCTCCATCGTTTTGAACCACGTCTGGCCGTGGGACTGATAGTGTTTCTTCTCCGTCGTCTTGTCCTGTGGTACCGTTCCCAGCGCCGCCTCAACGATGAGGGTCTTGAGGCCCGATCCGGCCTTGGCCTTTATCGTCGCAAAGTCCTTCTCCTGGAGTCCAAGCCGTTCCGCGAGCGTCCGCAGGCGCATGCCCGTTTTCTTGTCCTCCGGGTCGGTCAACAGCGCTTCCAGTTTGTCGTCGGGCACGATCCCGATGACGTTTTGCTCGATACATCCGGATTTCCAGCGGAAAAGCAGTTTGTCGAGCTTCTGTACGAGATTCTGCCAGCGCGTTGGGTGCTGTCCCTCGTCGTCGGCGAATCCACCGAAGCGGACGCCTCCCCCGGCAAGCGCTTCAAGAAGGCCAAGAGTAGCGACGTGTCCCCCTCCATCGGTCACATGCACCCCGTGTTTCAGCAGGGAGGAGTCGAAAGCTTTTTCGAGAAGAACGCTGACAAAGCCGAATTCGGTTACGCCCTCGGCAACCACGGCGAGCCGCGCAAGAAATGTTTCTGGGTCGTTCTGGCGGTGTCTCGTTATCTCCGCCGATGCAAGTTGGCCAACCTTGCTCGTGTGGTCGATATACCAGAGGCTCCCGCCGGATGCGGCGGAAATCGCCGAAGGGCTATGCGTCGTGATGAAGATCTGCGATTGTCCCCCGAGCAGACTGTTCATCAGGACTCGTTGACGATAAGGCTCAAGGCCGCGTTCGACTTCGTCCACCAGCGTGATGGGAGCTTCGCCCTGGTTCTGCTCGGCAATGGCGAGAGCGGCGAAGCGCCTTGTCCCCGATCCCCAGCTTGCGAGCGGCAACTGCACGCCTTCGCGGTTGGCGGTGAGTCCTATCAGCGCCGTGATGGACAGCCCCTGCCCGCCCGTGATCGCCAGGTCCAGTTCGTCGGGCAAATTCTTCTTCTTAAACACCTGATCGAGAGCTTCCAACGCTTTCTTGGCGTCATCGGTGAGATGTTCGGCGACATCGCTTTTCGCGAGTTCGCTTGCCAGCCGGGAGCGTAATGCCTTGTCAGAAAGCAGACGGTCAAGGGCCGAGCCCTGGACGAGCCGCAGGTCGCGGTCGTTGCGGTCGTCGCCGCTCAGGCGCACAAGACCGATGCTGCGGCGAAGGCCGACAGATAAATTGTCCGTCGTACCGTCCGGCTGCACGATTTCGTACGCTAGTTCGAGATCTTCCGTCCCGCGCACGCGAAGGCGATAGACGGGTTCGCCTTTGATTCCGTCGTCGTCTATGCTTGGCACTATCGCATCGCTGCCGTTCCAATCCCAGGGCCAGGCAGGCTTGGTCTGCTGGTTTATGCCGCTCTGAGTCGGAAGGGATACGATAGCCTCGATCGCAAAGCCCGCATCGATGGCCCGCCCGTGATAGTCAGTATCCGCGAGTGTTGGCGGATTGGTGGGGCTGAGGAGGAGACCGATGGCATCCAGAATGGTCGTCTTGCCAACGTCGCCACCTCCTAGGATGACGTTGACACCTTTGGCTGGCCGCCAAGAGAGGGTCTTGATACAGCGGAAACGTTCGATGGCCAGGTGATAGATCGTCGGCGAGCTCATTTGCTATGTACCGGATACTGCCACACTGATCGTGCTTTATACACGTTATCGTAGAGTGACTCTAGGAGTAAGTCGAGCGATTATGAAGGTCGATACGTGCGAAGTAATCGCTCTTATGCGGGATTTTCCTGAATAGCTCTCGGCAAGTTACCGACTCACCATGACGGCTGCTTAAACGCAGGATACGCTTCACGAAACACGTTCAGCACATCGCGACGAAGACGCTCTATCTCATGCGCGGCTTCTGGCGGCGTGAAGAAGTAGGTCGGACAGTTAGGATCGTTGCACTGGCAGTGACGCAGACTACCAGACTTGATCATCTCGTCGAATCTCGCCCGTAACCGGGAAAGCGCCTTCTCGACGGCCTGAATCTTCGTCTGCAGAATGTCGCTCCTTAATTGATGCCGGGAGGGAATCCGGTCGATCAGATGACCGTCTCGCGCCTTCCAGATGCCGGTGCCCAAGGCCTGGATGGTGTCGGTGATGGCCTGCTTGAGATCGCCAAGATTGCTCTCCTGGTGAATCGGTGTGTAAAAGGCGGGACGATCAAATACTCTTGCGAACAAAGCAAGGATCTCGTCGTCATTTAGCGGCTGAACGGATTCCGCGAGTTTTCTCAAGTCCTCCGGAGCGTCAGGGAACGCTTCGCCTCCGACAAACCGTTTCAGAAGGGATTCTGCCCCTTGTCGCAAAAATTCTTCAAATTCCGCGCCGGACCAGATGTCGCATGCGCGCACGCCAAGTGATCTGACGTGCTTCTTGATTTTGTCTCGCATTTCAGCGGAGATGTTGGAGCGCGCAACAATGCGAAAGTGGCGCGGCGTACCGCTGTCCGCCTTGAGAACCTTTGTAATATCCTTCGCAGCCTTGGCAAACGTCAGACTCTTGCGGTTGACGCACTGGATGCAAACGGATTCCCCATCCTTGCTCCCATTGTCACTAACACCCCAGATATCACGCCCAAGGTCGCTTCCCGCCTGCCCGTACCATTCGAGCGACTTCCATTTTTCGGTCCTCGCGTGGTACGCGAATACGAGGCGTTCAAACTGAGATCCATCGAAGTCCTCGAAATGAATCGGCTGTACATACTTGGAGGCCTTGCTCATATCGCTCACATTTCGGGCGGATCATCACTTCCGCATGTCATCTAAGAATTCTGAGGCTGGAGCGACGCTTGTAACCAGTAGGTGATCGCGGGCGCGCGTACAAGCTACGTACAGCAATTGGCGCTCCGTGTTGTAGACCTCCTCCAGATCCGAATCGTCGGCCACGGTTTCTATTCGTTGTTGCTGCGGTATGACCTCATCGTCGCAGGCCATCACCGCAACTGCGCGAAACTCCAATCCTTTGGCAAGGTGCATCGTGGCAATCGAGGCTTTCCCATGCGAAGTCTCAACCTTGTCGTCTAGGACCTTGAACGGAAGCTCGGCAGTCTCTGCGGCTGACCGCGCTCGGTCCAATTCGGCGGTAGAGCGAACGAAGATTGCGATTTCATGGGGTAGAAGGCCCTCTTTTGTTATTGCCTTGAGCCAACCACTTACGGTCTTCGTTTCCTGTTCAATGGAGTCCAGAACCTGAATTGTTGGGGTTGGTCCGTTGAAAAGTGAGATCGTCGACTTGCGTTCCTCGATATTTCCATCCACATCCGCTAGTTCTGGCCCAAGCAGTTTATCGGCCTGCATCCTGATTTGGTGTGAGGTTCGGTAGTTAATCCTCAGCGTCGTTGAGCGCCCTCGAACGTCTACTCCCAAAGCCTTCCAAGAAAACGGTTGCTGGAATATCCGCTGGCCCAAATCGCCTGCGAAGAAGAGGCTGTCTCTTCGATCCCTGCTCAAAGCGGCCAGAAACCGAAGCTGGGCGATACTTACATCTTGCGCTTCATCCACGACCACAAAATCAAATGGTAGAGAAACGTTTCCCTCATAAAATGAACCGAGTCTACTGAACATTTCAGAGTATGTAATGAGCCCTTGCGCCTTGAGGGCAGACCTCACGTTTTCGAAAATCGACCAAGCCACAGCCCGCTGAGGCTCTTTCAATCGAGTCCTGCGTCCCATTCGTGCAACGTCACGGTACTCTTCCCAGGTTTCCAACTGCCACGCGTCAACAACATGATCCCATTCCGTCATCAGAAATTGTATTGAGAATCGATTCTCACTTGTCTCCTTAGCAGCACGCTCAAGCAGGTCTCGAATCTTTTCTTGGCGAGCGAACTGAGGTTTTCCAATATTGGCCCCATATAGTTGCTTACCAATGGAGTTCATCGCGTGGACTTCGATGCGTTCTCCGAGACGTGGCTGATTGCCTATTAGGTATCGCAGTTTCGTTCTCAATGCATTCGAGAGCGGGTCTGAAAACGTCGTGAGCAAGAGGCGGGAGTCAATATTCTTGCGAGCTAGATAGACCACCCGATGGAGCGCAACGATGGTTTTCCCTGTTCCTGCAGAACCCGAGACCCGTGCAGGGCCGTCGTGTTCGCGCTCGACCAATACGCGCTGCGCGGGATGGAGAAAAACGGTCCATTTTTCCCAAGGATAGTCGAGGGCCCGCTCCAGCTCTTCCGGATCATGGATTAGCCGGAACCGGCGCTTGGCATCTGGATGCTCAAAAGATTCTGTCGTAACAGGTGGCAATTCCGGGTGCGGCGGGACCGCTCCTGCCTGGATCGCCGTCCTAATATCAACGCTTGGCCTGACTGAGAAGTGCGACATAACAACGGAAGCGGGTTGTGGCGTGGTTCCGGTCGCCAAATCCAATAAGGCCTCCGCGGCCTCTTTCGGAAGATGATCCGCGATCTCCAGCAGACTTTCTTCGTTCGCCCTACGCACGTCGGCCAGCCACTCGGAAGGCACGCCGTAGCCGAGCAATTCGCTGTCAGATAGATTCACGAACAAAGGAAGCTTGGCCGCAGGTGCTGGCTCTACGTATCGCGGGATTGTGATTTCTTGGACTCGCTCCCGGATTTCGACCAACTGCGCCGCGCCTGTCTTCGGATGGGTTTCCAGCTTTCTGCGTTCCGCCCACTGATAGGAATCGTCATGATGGCCCACATAACAGAGCAATAGGCTTGTACCCGTTCGATGGACGATGATTCGCAGGTCACGGCTCACGCGGATCGACCAGAAATTCGGGTCTTTAGCTCTTTCCAGCTTGTGAAATTGCAATCCGGGACTGGCGGGGTTCAACTGAAGGTCGAATGCAGCAGTTTTTGCGGCCTTCTGCTCCTCAGCGGTCAGTCGCGCAAGACTATCCGTGAAGGTGTCCGATATTCGGAATTCCATGCTCATTTGATCAGAATTAATAACTCTCCCGATGCCACTTGTCCAAGGCGCGTGAGTTCCAATTCTCGACAGGAATCCCTTCTAGGTAGCGTATCGCTTCTTCAAGGCACCCATTCTCTAGAGCCCATTCAAGCTGGCTCGACAGACGGCTGTGCTTGTTGTCACCTGATTCGCCCGATTGCTGCGAGAATGAGCGGCACCGGCGGTGTATTTCCGCTGGGGAGACTTCTCGCGCAAAGAAACTCATAGAACTGGTTCCAGTGTGTGCCCGCGGGACTAGATCTTCCTTCTGCTTTTACAGTATTCAGGAATTGCTCAATTCTTGGATCAGTCGCGCTCATACTTTGAAAATCTTCATCACTTCATCGCCGAGATGATTGATGACCTTTACGGCGATGCGGCCTGACTTCGGCTTGTCAAATGGGCGCGAAGTGTCGCTGTGCAGCGTTGCCCACGCCTCTTCGTCGATTTCTGCCTTGAGGGTAGTCTTAAGGGCTTTGTAGGGATCGTTCGCGCCAAGGAAATAGGCTTGGCGCACGAAGAAACTCTCTTCGTTGTAGTCGTCGTCCACGAACCAGCAGGCGATTCCGTCTGCACCGTCGCTCCGGACTTCGCCCGTATTGGGATGAAATACATCCACGCCATTGATCTTTACTTGGATTTGGCTGTCTTTTGCTTTGAGGATTTCGATGTCTGGCTCACCGAAGATGACAAAAAGGTTTCCCTTGCCCGTGTTCTTCAATTCGTCGGACATGTGCAGGTCGGCGTTCATGCGGGCCTTCAAGACTGGAATTTTGCCTAGCTTATTGAACTCGGAAGAGTGAGCGTCGTAGTTAAACGCGCAAGTGATGAGGACATCGAACCCGGCATCGCCTGCTTCGCGGGCCGCTGCCACTAGATCAGGGCGAGAGACCGTTCCAAATTCCGGACCAATGAAAATCGCTGCCCGTTTTTCTGTACCCGCTTTTCCATTCCCCTCAAGATACTTTCCCTCAGCGCAAACAAAATACCCCGGCCAAGGCGTAACAGAGGAGAAGCTAATTTTGTCTTCCTTATGTGCTTGTTGAACGCCCGCTATCTTGAGAGTTTCCAGAATCTTCTGCACAAAATCCGCCTCGTCCGAACGATCGCCACTGAATGTTTCTGATTTATGAAGCAGCTCGTCGTCTTCATCCACAGTCAGCACCCGATGAGGAGAGAGGCTCTCGACGGTGAAGGGACCCGCGACACGCACTTTCTTGTTGTCCTCGTAAGGTTTGTCGTAGAGATATTCAAATTCGGCCTTCGCTGCAATAGAAGCGTCCGTTGCCTGCTGGCGGGCAATTCTTTGCTTCCACCACTCTGCGTGAACATCTTTTACCTGTTTCGACCATTTCTCGTTCGCCTCTCTGGGGATTTCCCATTCTTCCCACTTCGTTTTCAAAGTTTCGTTGAGCTGTAGGCGAAGAGGCTCTAGCACTGCTTGGTATTCATCCCAGATCACATCAATTTCAGCATTATTGGCAATCGATTTTAGAGTCACGTGTGGAACGCGCTCGTAGACAAACCCATGGCGCACGTCGTGGTGAGTCGGAGCTTCCGATGGGGCTCTTCCCAAGACTTCGGCTTCCGTAAGCTGGCCCTCACGGCTATCGGCAAGCAGATAATAGGGAAACCGAGCGCCCATAACACGAGCTCGGGCTAATGCAAGTGCCACACGAGAGGTGTCTAAAGTGATCCAGCGGCGGCCCCACTGCTCAGCGACAAAGGCAGTTGTGCCCGAGCCACACGTTGGGTCCAACACAAGATCGCCGGGATCGGTGGTCATCAGAAGGCATCGTTGAATAAACTTCGTTGCTGTTTGAACCACATAGATCGATTCTGTGGCTGCAGGCTGGTCCGACCAGGTGTTGTCGAACTGAGTTGTTATCGCGTCGCCGAAATATCTCTTGTAGTAGGGACTTCCACTCAGAAGGAACAACCTGTCTGCTTTTTGCAATCGTCTGATGCCATCTGTGTTTGTGGCCCAGCTCTTCCGACCGAAAGGCGAACAAGTATGGCCGTGCAACTCAAATTGGAATGTGCAACTAGGGGTGAAGCCCGATGATGTTAGCTTCTGTCTGCGGTAGATTGCATTCCGATTGCCCCAAGCAATAAACTCATCATCGGTAAGACGACGTCTCGAAGTAGGCGAAGGTACATCTTCGACAAATCTATATTCCTTGTCCGTCGTTATGTCACGGTCCCTAAGAATGGGCCTGAACTTTAGTACCTCCTTCCTCTTTGCGTACCACAGAATAAAGTCATATGCTTTGGGTAGAAGCTTTGCCCCTAGTGGATTTGTGGATTTGAAATTAATGTTCGCGACAAAGTTATCGTCGCCGAAGATTTCATCCAATACAGCCCTAACACGGTGTACGTTCTCATCACCAATCTGCACGAAAATAGAACCGCTATCGCTTAGTAAATCTCTCGCCACAGTTAGGCGATCTCTAAGATACGTCAAATAAGAATGAACGCCGTCCCGCCACGTGTCCCTGAACGCCTTAACCTGCTCCGGCTCCCTGGTAATGTGATCGACATTTCCGTCTTTTACGTCGCGGCTCGTAGTGGACCACTGAAAGTTTGAATTGAATCTAATGCCATATGGCGGGTCGAGGTATATACATTGGACTTTGCCACGTAAACCCTCACGCTCAGCAAGCGATGCCATTCCCTGAAGACTGTCTCCAAGGATCATCCGGTTAGCCCAGTGGGCATCGTGCTGGTAAAACTCCGTCTTGGCCGCTTCGCTTGGCAAACCGTTAAAATTAGCAAACAGATCGATTTGGGCTTCCGCAGCCTTCGAATTTGTCTCGGCTCGACGTTGAAGGTCGTCAATCAGTACCTTTGGATGAATCTTTTCCTGGATATAAAGGGGTGGCGCGGGAACGACTAGATCTGACCAATCCTGCTCGTCTTTCCCCCGCCAGACCAGTTGCGGGTCTAGGTCGCGGTTGCGCCGTTCGTAGGCGACTCGAACTGGGCTCAATTCTTCAGTTCGCATCACGGACTGGTATTCGGCAGTGGGAATGTTCAGCCGTGACGCCTTCTTGTGCGTAAGCGTTTCGACCTTTTTCTTTGCTTTGTCCTTGGAAGTCGTCTTCGCCATGCTTATTCCTTTAGGCAGTCTGCGTGACAGTGACTGATTCAATCATGTTGTTGAACTGCGCTTCGACTTTGGCTGCAAAATCCGATTCGATCCGATAGACCTCAGCGAATTCAGCAAACGCCCAGCGACCATGCTTGCCGCTATTGTTTACCCCTGGCACCCAATAAGTCTCCATCGTAGACTTCTTCTCTTTTGCATCTTCCCGGCGATAGCCTTTGATCTCGACAACCAAATGAAGAAGGTCTTCCTCGCCATGGCCGTCGTCCACTAGAACGATAAAGTCAGGTCTATATTTACGATTTTCTGATCCGAAGCGGTACGGCACTTCAAAGCCAAGGTTGTGATTCTTGGCGTACGCCTTCACTCGTGGATGAGACTCGGCGACTCGACAGAACTCAGCTTCCCAATCGCTATCGAGAATGACCCAATTGATGTGGCATCGGCGGGCGTCTGTTTCCCAGCGACTGGTCTTGGAGGTGTTGAACTTCACATGGATCGTAGACCCGATTGGGTTGTACGGATCGGGAATCACCTTTATTGGGGATTTCCCCATAGTCTTGCGCGTGATCGCTGCCGTAATGCGCTCGCACGCGATGTCAGCCAGCTCTTGATACATAAGCTGCGCCGGGAAAGTTCCGCCCTTGCAAACGAGGCATGTATCGAGCCAGTCCTTTGTGATCCGCTTGAGTTGGCCAAACAGGTGCAGCTTCGGGTCTTCACCGGGGTCTCGCCATTTGGTGTACAGCAAACGCTTGGTAACGTGAAAAACGAGCGTGGATTGCCGCATGTCCCCGAGATGTTCAAGACTGAGATCCACGCCCTCACCGATGATGCCGGAATTCCGCGTGATGGAAGGGCCAACCAAATCCGGGGTCAGCTCCAGCACGGAATCGGTGTTGAAGTCAGCCATGAGTCTTTCTTCCGGCAATTCAACCCGGTATCCCTGAACTCTCGGAAAGGTGATTTCCAAGTGGTCGCGCTCGGGCCGCACAGCCTTGACCTGAATCGTTTCGCGGGGAGGTTGCGGCGGCGCGATAACTGGCTTGGCGGCAAAATCAAAGGGAATACCCAAAACGTCTGCATATTCGACGTTGAACAGTCCTTGGTTCGGACCATCTTCGTTCAGCTCGTAGGATTGGCGTCGGAGCGCACGTCCAATAACCTGTTCGCACAGAAGCTGCGTCCCAAACGCGCGTACGCCCAAGACGTGGGTGACGGTGTTGGCGTCCCATCCCTCCGTCAGCATCGAGACGGACACGACACAGCGGATGGAATCGCCAAGTTGGCCTTCCTTGCCAACAGTGTTCATGATTTCGCGTAGGAGGTCCTCGTCCGACAACTTCTCTGCTTGCTGCCGGTCACCCGTGCGTTCAATGATTTCTCGTCGGAAGCGGTCTATCTCGTCTCTCGCCATGTCACGGAACTTGTCATCGAGTGCGTCGCCCGCTTCGAGTTGTTCACTGTCGATCAAAAGGGTTCGTGGGCGACCCAAAGGATTTCCGTACTCGTCAGTATTCCGAAACAGTGCGAGTCTTCCGGGAACAGGAGTTACGGTTCCGTCTTCGTTTTCTCTTTGAAAACCTGATACGTAGTCGTAGACCAACTTTGAAGTGGAAGTGTTGTTGCAAACCACGATGAAACACGGCGGGACTTTGATCTTCTTTTCCTCCCACAATTTCAGTGTCTTTTCATAGTGTCCGTAGAGCGCCTCCAAGGCAGTTTGCAATTCGACTGGCAAGCTAAGTGGATCAAGATCGCCAGCTTTGCCCCTGCCTTTTTTCGGCATTTTGGTCCGAATGTGTTCCCATAAGTTGCGGAACATGGGCATCTCTTCCCCAGGAATGTTGTCGGCTACGGGAACTCTGGGGAGCTTTACGATGCCGCACTCGATGGCGTCCATGAGGGAAAAATCACTCATCGTCCAGGGGAAAAGCGTTCCTTCCGCATAACCAGAGCCACGCAGAAAGAACGGTGTGGCCGAAAGGTCGATAGAACGTGCGACGCCGAGTTTGCGATTCACGGCTTCCAACCCCGAAATCCAGAGCCGAGCGGCTTCATTATTTTTCTCGGCCTCTTGCTTGTCGTCACCCTTCAGATCAATTTCATCTACTTCACCTGGCTTTTCGCGGTAGCAATGGTGGGCTTCGTCGTTAAGGACCAAGATGTTTTTGAGTCCCATTAGCTCAGGCATGACCCGTTGGATCATTTGCCCTTCGGTCTCTAGCGTATTGAGCTCTTCGCCGCGTCCTTGGAGTAGCCCGCGCCCAACCTTAGAAAGCTCCAGAAGATCGCGTAGCTTAAAGGCATGGTAATTCGTGATTACGATCTTGGCTCGCTCTAGCTCGGCGACCATATCCTCCGGAACCAATTCGCTGTTCTTGTAGTAATTATCCGGGTCGTTGGATTGTAGGACGCGGAGCCTGTCACGAATCGTGAGACCCGGAGTCACCACCAGGAACCCGCGTGTAAAATTGGAACTGCCAGACCGTCGATTCGCGTTAATGGTTTGCCACGCGATGATCATTGCCATCACTGTGGTCTTACCCGCGCCGGTGGCGAGCTTTAGCGCGAGGCGCATCAGTTCAGGATTTGAGTCGCGATTCGCGTTATCGAGATGCTCCAAAAACCGCTTTCCAGACTTTCCGATTTTCGGAGCCACTTCAGTAAGCCATATCGCCGTTTCCACCGCTTCGACCTGGCAGAAAAAGGGGCGAATATTGTTGAATTTGAATTGTCGCCAGTGCTGAAGCAGAGTGGCGGTCTCGGGACTTACCAGCCAGTCACTCGGATTCGATAACTTCCGCCACTGGTCAACTTGGTAGCGCAGTTCGTTGATAATCGGCGTGGGATCATACTGTTGTTTCTGGGTTGAGAGGCCTTTGCCTTCGTCGAAGATGAGAGATTCTTGCTTTTGCTTCTGTTTCTTTGGCTTAGGAATCGGGGTGATGAATTCTGCCCGGCGACGGCTTTCGACAATTTGTTGCGTAGGCTGCCCCTGCGGATCGAGTTCCCAATGTCGCGCGGGAGGCTCGTAAGGCGAGTTCAGGATGGGACGTTCAAAAAATTGGTTATCCATGTCTCCGGTTCACGGCCCTCGGCCCGAAGCGTTGGGCAGCAGATGGATACTACAAAGGGCAATCGGATTATCATTGGGATACTATCATCAAAAGAGATGCCAATTCGCCGCGCTCATAGTCGCCGGTGCTGAGAGATGACCGAAGAACTGACAATGCCTCGATGGACCAGGTTATCTGATCGATCAGAAGTTATGGAGCGGGCGATAGGAATCGAACCCACCTCCGAAGCTTGGGAAAGGGTGGTTCGAATTACTTGGTTCGTCCTTGGTCAGGGCTTCTGCCGTTCTGCGGCAGAGTCCATTTCTTGGTCCATTCATGGTCCAATAATTGTTACCGAGGGTTCCAAAGCGCGGTTTTGGTAGCCATCCGTGCCGCGTAGTTTCAAGTAGTTACCGTAGGATTCTGGACTGTCACGGCAGAGGTCGCGAGTTCGAGTCTCGTCGTCCCCGCCATTCTTTTCAAGCACTTGCGGAAAGTTTGGCTCCCCGGCGTGGGAACAAAAAGGAACATTAAGCGGAATCAATTCCCTCCTC
>Ga0326728_10006553_pt1 | contig 31172 bp, 30 predicted proteins | sample MB3enrmetagenome_FD_207602 | JGI IMG/M metagenome (GOLD analysis project Ga0326728, IMG submission 207602) | Lab enriched peat soil microbial communities from McLean, Ithaca, NY, United States - MB31MN | ecosystem: Environmental > Terrestrial > Soil > Wetlands > Peat | place: USA: New York...
CCGGCGCAGCCCGAACACTTCCCGTCGCCCCACAGCCATCGGCTCCCAGAACACTCAGGGCAACGCCTGGCTCCTCCTATCCCCATTCCTCGCTCCGTCAACCTAAGTCATTCTTACAATCACCACCGCCATCCACTGCGCACCCCCCGTCGGCGGGACCAGCACCACCGCCGCAACTAGGAACTTGCGTCTCGGGAGAGACAGGCCCGCTCGCATCATTATTCGCGCTATTCGCATTGAGAGTTGGGACGACCTCGCATGGATACTCGGTGAGGAGATCCTCCACCGCGCCGCCGTTCGCCAGCATACGCACAATCTGATGGACGGGAATGCCCGTGCCCCTAACGCAGGTCTGGCCGTGGCAAATCGTCGGGTCGATGGAAAACCGCTCCAGCGGCATGTCGGTGGTCTCCCTGACCAGATTACCGCACAACGCTAATCCAACCGCTTGTGGAATCGCAGGGCGCTGAAGCTCAGAATCAGGATTCCGTAGATCAGCATGGCCAGCATCTCCGGCCAGAGGGTAGCGAAGCCGGTGCCCTTGAGGAAGATGCCGCGGACGATCGAGATGAAATAGCGCAGCGGGTCCAGGTAGCTCAGCCACTGCACCACCACCGGCATGTTGCGGATGGGGAAGGCGAAGCCGCTGAGCATGAAGGCCGGGGTGAAAAAGAAGAACGACGACATCACGGCCTGCTGCTGGGTGCGGCAGATGGTGGAGACGAACAGGCCGACGCCCACCGTGGTCAGCAGAAACGGGCAGGCGCAGGCCAGCAGCAACAGCACGCTGCCGCGGAAGGGGATGTGGAAGACCAGCAGGGCGGCGCCGGTGATGAAGACGACTTCGACCAGGCCGGCCAGCGCGAAGGGAAGCGTCTTGCCGAGGATCAGCTCCAGCGGCCGGATGGGGGTCACCATGAGCTGTTCCATGGTGCCGATTTCCTTCTCGCGCACAATGGCCATGGCGGTGAGGATCAGCGAGACTAGGGTGATGATGTTGACCACCACGCCGGGGACGAAATAGTCGCGGCTACGCAGATCGGGGTTGAACCAGACGCGGCTGCGCACATCGATGCGCGGAACGCCCAGGCCGACGGGCCCGCCGGCCGCGAAGGTGCGGCCCACCATTTTGGCGCGCTGCTCGCCGATCAGCCTGCGGCTCGAGAAAGCCGCCACGATCTCGCCGGCGTAACTCGAGATGATGGAGGCGGTGTTAGAGTTCGTGCCGTCCACCAGCACCTGCACCGAGCCGGTTTCGCCGCGCGCGATATCGCGGGCGAAATTCGGCAGGATGGCCACCACGGCCTGCACCTTGCTCTCATCGAGCAGGCGCTGGGCCTGCGCGTTATCGGTGGGAGCGGCCAGGATCTGGAAGCGTTGGGAGCCCTCGAAATCGGCGCGCAGGTCGCGGCTGGCGGGCGTGCGATCCAGGTCCATCCAGGCGATGCGGGCGTTGTCGACGTCCAGGTTGACGGCGTATCCGAAGACGATGAGCTGGATGAGCGGCGGCACGATCAGCACAATGCGCATGCGCGGCTCGCGCAGCGTCTGGCGGAATTCCTTGCGCATGATCTCGTGGATCCGTTTCCACATGGTCAGGCCACCTTCTGGCGCATCTTGCGCGTGGCGGCGAGGAACACCAGGGCCGCGAAGACCAAGAGGAACGCGAGTTCGCCCCACAGGATCTCGATGCCCACGCCTTTCAGGAACACGCCCTTCAGGATGGTGACGAAGTAGCGCGCCGGCACGATGTAAGTGACCGCCTGGATCGCCTGCGGCATGTTCTCGATGGAGTAGATGAAGCCCGAGAGCATCATGGCGGGGAGGAACGAGCTGAGCATGCCCAACTGGTAGGCGAGCACCTGCGTACGGGCGGAGGCGGAGATGAAGATGCCCCAACCGAGGGAGCCCAGCAGGAACAGGCAGGTGGCGGAGACCAATAGCAGCGGGTTGCCGCGCAATGGGACTTTGAAGACCAGCAGGCCGACGGCGATCGAGACCACCATGTCCAGGAAGCCCAGTGTGAAGAAGGCCAGCATCTTGCCGAGCACGATTTCGGCGGGGCGCAGCGGGGTGGAGAGCAGTTGCTCCATGGTGCCGTTCTCCCACTCGCGGGCGATGGTGAGGGAGGTGATGAGCGCGGTGATGATGGCCAGGATCACCGCGATCAGGCCCGGGACGATGAAGTTCTTGCTCTTCAGCTCGCTGTTGTAGAGCACGCGCAGACGGCCGTCCACCGGGGGGTCGATGCGACCGCCGCCCTTCTGATCGAGAGAGTGGGCGCGCACTTGGGTGGCGTAGGTCTGCAACAACGTGTCGGCGTAGCCGGAGGCGATGGAGGCGGTGTTGGAATCGCTGCCATCGAAGATCAACTGGACTTGCGGCTGGCGCCCGGCCAGCAGGTCGCGGGCGAAATTGCGCGGGAGGACGACGGCCAGCAGGCACCGATCCCGGTCGATCTTCTTCTCGATGGTCCGGTAGTCGTCGACCGTGCCCAGGATCTGGAAAAAGCGCGAGCCGCCGAAGCGGGCGATCAACTCGCGGCTCTCGGGGCTCTTGTCGGAATCGTAGACTAGCGTGGGGATGCGATCGACGTCCAGCGTGAGGGCGTAGCCGAACAGCAGCAGCATCACCAGGGGCACGGCCAGGGCCATGATCAGACTGCGGGGATCGCGCAGGATGTGCAGGAACTCCTTCCGGGCGATGGCGCGGGTGCGGCGGAAGCTCATGCGGTCCTCCGTTCTTCCTGCTCGATCATGGCGACGAAGACGTCCTCCATGGAGGGCAGCGCAGGCTCGAGATGGCGGATGGAGATGCCGCGCGCGGCCAGCGCCTCGCGGATGCGCGGGGCCGCGGCGGCGGGATCGTCGACAGCGACGTGCAGGCCGCCGCCGAAGACGGCCGAATCCAGGATGCCGGGGACGCCACGCAGGGCCTTCATGCTCTCCAGCGGGTCGGAGGATTCCAGGTCCATCAGGTGGTGCGAGGTGAGCGAGCGCTTCAGCTCCTCGGGGGCGCCCAGGGCGACGATCTTGCCGCGGTACATGAGCGCGAGACGATGGCAGTACTCGGCCTCGTCCATGTAGTGCGTGGAAACGAAGATCGTGTGGCCGGCCTCGGAGAGCTGGTAGATGAGGTCCCAGAAACCGCGGCGCGCGATCGGGTCGACGCCCGAGGTAGGCTCGTCGAGGAACAGGATGGGCGGCTCGTGCAGGATGGCGCAGCCCAGCGCCAGGCGCTGCTTCCACCCGCCGGCGAGCAGGCGGGTCATGGAGCCGCGCCGGTTTTCGAGGTTCGCCAGTTTGAGGATGTACTCCTTGCGGACGGAGCGCTGGGGCTCGGCCACGCCGTAGATGCCGGCGAAGAAATCGAGGTTCTCCTCCACCCGCAGGTCGTCGTAGAGCGAAAACTTCTGGGACATGTAGCCGATGTTGCGCTTGATGGACTCGGACTGTGTGGCCACGTCGAAACCGCCCACGGTGGCGCTGCCGGAGGTCGGTTCCAGCAGGCCGCACAGGATGCGGATGACGGTGGATTTGCCCGCGCCGTTGGGGCCCAGGAAGCCGAAGATCTCGCCGCGCCCGACGGTGAGCGAAACGCGATCGACGGCCGTGAAATCGCCGAAGCGTTTGACCAGGTCGCGAACCTCAACCACCGGGCCGTTGCCGTTCATGCCGCCTCCTGCTTGCGGATCAGCGCGATGAAGACGTCCTCCAGCGACGGCTCGATGCGCCGGAATTCGGCCGGGCCTACGCGTTCGAGCTGCGCGGGCGAGGTGCGCGCCGGGTCCAGGAACAGGTGCAGCACGCTGCCGGATGGTTCGACGCTGACCACGCCCTCGGCCGCGAGCAGCGATGCGCGCGCCGTGTGGCGATCGGCCGCCTGGACCTCGTAACACTCTTCGGTGAGCGAGCCGCGCAGCGCGCGGGGGGAATCGCAGCGGATCAGCCGCCCGCGATCGATCAGACCGACCCGGTTGCAGCGCTCGGCCTCGTCCAGATACGCGGTGGTCGCGAAAACCGTGAGGCCGTCCTGGACGAGCTGATAGAGGATGGCCCAGAAGTCGCGGCGGGAGACCGGGTCGACGCCGTTGGTCGGCTCGTCCAGGAACAGCACTTGCGGATGGTGCAGCAGCGTACACATCAGCGCCAGCTTCTGTTTCATGCCGCCGGAGAGTTTGCCGGCCTGGCGGCCGCGGAACTGATCCATGCGGGTCATATGCAGCAATTGCGCCATGAGCTGGTCGCGGTCCGCCCCGGTGACGCCGAACAGGTCGGCGTAGAACAGCATGTTCTCTTGAACGGTGAGGTCGGCGTAGAGGCCGAAGCGCTGGGCCATGTAGCCGATGCGGTCCTTCACGGCGTCCGGCTCGCGCGCCACGTCGTGGCCGGCCACTTCGACCCGGCCCTCGCTGGGGTCGAGCAGCCCGCAGAGCAGGCGCACGGTGGTGGTCTTGCCAGCGCCGTCGGGGCCAACCAGGCCGAAGATCTCTCCGCGCGGGATCTCGAGATCCAGGCGGTCGAGCGCCGTGAGTGCGCCGAAGCGCCGCGTCAGGCCGGTCGCGCGGATCATGCTGGGAGCGGCGGTCATCGGTCGAGCAGGATCTCGGCGTCGGCCGGCATGTTGGATTTCAGTTCCTGGTTGGGATTCTCCACCTCGATTTTGACGCGGTAGACGAGCTTCTCGCGCTCCTCCTGGGTCTGAATTTGCTTGGGAGTGAACTCGGCCTCCGAGGAGATGAAGGTTATTCGGCCCGGGTAGACCTTGCCGGGGAACGAGTCGGTGGAGACATTCACTTTGTCGCCCAACTTGACCTTGCCGAAGTCGAGTTCGCTCAAGTAAGCGCGCACCCAGGGACGATATATGTCGCCGACGGTGACCACGGTGGTGCCCGCGGCCAGGATTTCGCCCGGCTCGGCGGCCTTCACCAGCACCACTCCATCGATGGGCGAGATGGCTTCGGTGTCGGAGAGCTGTGTGGCGATGATGGCGAGATCTGCGCGGCGGCCGGCGATATCGGCCAGGCGCGTGGCGATCTCTTCCTTCCTGCGCTTCAGCTCGAGGCGCTGCGCTTCGGCCAGGCGCAGGACGGCGCGGGTCTGGCCGAGGGTGGCCTGCGCCTGCGCGATGGTCTCCTTGCGCGGGCCTTCCAAAACCAGGCCGAGCGCTTCCTTGGCGCTCTTGAGCTGGGCGTCGGCGGTTTCGTAGCGGGTGCGGTACTGGTCGAAATCGGCCGCGGAGATGTCTTCGTTCTTGAAGAGGGTCTGGGCGCGCTTCCAATCGTTGGCTGAGCGGTCGTATTCGGTCTGCGCGCGATCGACCGCGTCGCGGGCCTCCTCCTTTTCCTGGGAGCGCGAGCCGTTGAGCAGCTCCGCCAGGCGCGCGTCGGCGTTCTTCATTTCGGCCTCGCGCTGCTGGATCTGAGCTTCGAGCGTCTCGTCCTGGTACTCGATCGAAGTGCGCTGTTGCACCAGCAGGGACTCCGAAGAATCCAGCGCGGCTTTCGCCCGGTCGCGCTGCGCGAGCAGTTGATCCTTGTCGAGCCGGGCCACGACCATGCCTTTCTTGACCGGGTCTCCTTCGTCCACCGCGCGCTCGATCAGCCGGCCGGCGATCTTGAAGGAGATGTCGACCTGGGTAAGCTCGATGTTCCCCGAGAGGCGGATCGAATGGCCGTTGCCGGTGTGAAACCAGCCGCAGGAGGTCAGCAGAACGGCCGCGGCCGGTAGAAGCAAGAGCTGGTATCTGGACATGATGGATTGGCTCCCTTACTGGACGATCTGACGGATGGCGCCCATGGCCTGCGCCAGGTTGATGCGCGCGACGTTGTAACCGAACAGCGCGGCAATGCGGTTGTCGCGGGCGCGCGCCAGGCGGGTCTGTGCGTCGGTGGGCTCAATGCTGCTGGCCACGCCGGCTTCGTAGCGCCGTTGCGCTTGCGCCGTTTCGCGTTCGGCCTGCTCGAGGCCCTCGCGCGCCACCTGCACCTGGTCTTCGGAGGATTTCAGGCTGTCCAGGGCCAGGCGGATTTCCAGCTCGATCTGGGCGCGCAGGTCGGCGGTGCGGATGGATTCCTGACGGAGCTGCGAGGCGCTATCCGAACGCTCGGCGTCCCGCCGGCCGCCATCGAAGATCGGCACGCGCAGGGCGATGCCGTAAGTGCGTGTGGGAACCGAGTTGTTGAAGCCGAGGCCGCTGGAACCGTAGTCGGCGAAGCTCGCAAGCGAGGGCAGGCGCTCGAACTTGGTGGCCGAGTAACTGAGCCGTAGGCTCTGCTCGCGCGTTTGCTGAGCCTTCCAGTCGGCGCGCGCGGCCAGCGCCTGGTCGGTCGCCTGCTTGGCGGTGAGGGCTTCCGAAGGCGTGTACTGGAGCTGGCCGGTCAGCTCGAAATCGGTATCCAGATTGACGCCCATGGCGCGCAGCAGTTGCAGTTGCGCCTGGCGCCGCTCGTTTTGGGCCACCAGCAGCCGCTGCCGATCGTTGGCCAGTTGCACCAGCGCGCGCGTGACTTCGATTCCCGTGCCCGTGCCGGCGCTTTTGCGGTTGTCGGCCAGGCGGGCCAGGGCCTGCGACAGATCCACGTCGGCCTGGGCCGCATCGACGTGCGCCTGGGCTGCGAGGGCGGCCATGTAGAGCGTGGCCACCTGCGCCGAGATCTGGTCGCGCGCGCTGGCGCTATCGGCTTCGGCGGCGCGGATGCCAACCCGCGATGCCTGGTAGCGGCGGATCGAGCTGAAATCGAAAACCGTCTGCGTGGCGCTGAGCCGGGCGTCTATGGTGGTGAATGGCCCGACGAAGGTTGGAATCAGGATGCCGAGGGCGGGCGGCAACTTGATCTGGAGGCCGAATGCCTCCAGGTTGCGGGTCTGGCTCTGGTAGGCGAATTGGCCGTCCAGGTTGGGAAGCAGCGCCGAACGGGCTTCGGCCGAGCGCGCATGGCTCTGGCGAACCAGTTCCTGGGCGAGCTGTACGCGCGTGTTCCCATCCGGCGCGAGCGCGATCTCGACCGCCTGCTTGAGACTCAGTTTCGCGGGTTGGGCCAAAGCCAGCGCCGGCGCCAGGGCCAGAATCAGTGTGCGGTGCATGATGGGTCTCCTTGGGGCGCCGGGGCGCGGAAACCGGCGGCGAAGAATGCGACCAGGCGGTTGAGGATGGCCTCGGGATCCGACGGGTCGCAGAGTCCGTCCGAGATGAACTTGAGATGGTGCAGGCCGGACATGGTGTGGGCCATTGCGCCAATGAGGAAGTGAACTCCCCAGAACATCTCCTCGGCGGGAACCTTGGGCATAGCGCGCCGAAAGGCCGCCACGAAGCGGGACTTGATCTCGGCGAATTGCCCGTGGAAGACCGCCTCGACGGCCTCGCCGGGTTCGGCGTGCATGCGGCCGAACAGGCGCACGAAGCCGGCCAACCCTTGATGGCTGGAGCTAAGGACGGGGGCGAGGAAAGCCCGGATGAGGCCCTCGATGGGCGGCGGGTTATCCCCGGCCTGTGCCTCGCAGGCGTCGAGTAGCGCGAGGCGTTCGCGGTTGATGGGGCCGATCCGGCGGGCCAGCACGGCTTCGAGCAGCGCTTCCTTGCTCTGGAAGTAGTAATTGACGGCGGCCAGGTTGGCGCCCGCCTCGGCCGTAATGCTGCGCAGGGAGGTGTCGGCGAAACCGAACTCGGCAAACAGGCGCTCGGCGGCGTCGAGGATGCGGGTCTTGGTGGTGGGCTGTTCCACGGTCACCTCGCACGAACGATTGCTTCAAACGTTCGTATGCTTTAATTATACGTATGATTATCGTACTGTCAAGAGGGGATGGGGGGGATCAGTTCCCAGAACGGCGTTTGAGGGCCGAGAGCCGCACGAGCCGGGGTGGCCGACTTTGCGTCCGAGTGCATTGTTTCCGTACGGTCGCGGTTTTTCGCCGTGGCGGCCCCACTACTCGCGGATGCCACTTCGTCTCCGCTCTACTCGCATGTCCGCTGGCTCTTCGGCACGCGTACACGCGATGAGCAGGTGCCAGCATTGGGCTCGCGCGGTCGTGCAAGTATACGGCTGAAACCCTTGACAAATCAAACGCTTGGGAGTACCGTACAGAATGTGCATCGAAGCACGATTTTGGCGAAGCAGCTCTGCCCCTCGGCCTCGTGGTTTAGAATTAGGGGTCTACTTAGAAGAATGTACTCCATTCACTGAGGAATGCCCGTCAATATCACGTACATGGGTACCAAGAAGGACTTGGCGCCATTGGTCGCCCAGGTCATTCGCCAATGCCAACAAGGTATTCTCCTTGATGCTTTCGCCGGCATGTGCTCGGTGGCTGAGCAAGTAGGGGTGGCGCGCCAGATTTGGACCAATGACATCCAGGTTTTCGCATCCGAGGTTGGGGCAGCCCTCTTCGCTTCGCGAGACGAACCATTGGGTCCGTTGACCACGGCAGACATACACTTTGATGCTTTCGAGCGGCACCGTTCCAGGCTGGCCAAACGGTATGCTGCCCTTGTGGACGCCGAGGACGCCGTATTGGAATGCGGCAGCTTCTCTGCCTTCACACGGTGCAGGGGTCGCCTCTCGAGATTGGTGACGGCTCATCAGCAGTTTGCCCGGTGCCGCGATCGCGAACTTTTCACGACCACCTATCCGGACACCTATTTTGGTGTGCGCCAGGCGATCGAGGCGGACGCGATTATCGCGGCAATTGCCACCAACCGTCGCTTGGCACGAACGACCGACGATCACAAGCGGTGGTTCACCATCGCGTTGGGCAGGGCATTACTGAAGATCGCCAACTCCACGGGCCACTTTGCCCAATTCCTCTCCCCAAAATCCTACTCCTACGAGCGTTTTCTGCGTCAGCGACGCCGAAGCCTCTGGACCGAATGGCTGTTCTCAGTCGGAGAACTCCAGCCGGTTGGGACCGCCGATTGGCGTAAGCACAATAGGAGCTTCAACGAGGACAGCCTCGCCCTTTTACCGACATTGGCGACTGCCAAGCACCGACCCGCGCTGATTTACGCCGATCCACCCTATACTGACGATCAGTATTCGCGCTTTTATCACATTTTCGAGACGCTAATGCTCTACGATTACCCCACGGTATTCGGAGCAGGGCGCTATCGTTCACGTCGATACCAAACGCCGTTTTCCCAAAAGGCGCAAGCGGTTCCTGCCTTCGACCGGCTCGCGCGATCGGCGGCCACTACTGGGGCCGATTTCGTTCTGAGCTACCCGTCCAACGGCCTCATACACCAAGCTGGCAGTGATCCGAAGGACATCCTTCGCAGGCACTTCCGCACCGTCGAACGCTGCCACTCGATCCCGTATAGCCACTCAACTTTTGGCGCATCGAAAGGCGCCGCGCAATCGAAAGTAACCGAACTGATCTATCTCGCCAGAACATCATGACGGACAAACCATCTCGGGCGTACCTGAGGGACATTCCTCCCGACAAAATTCGGCGTAATCCCGACAACCCGCGCCTCTTTTTCCGTTCCGAGGAGCTGGACACCCTCATGGCCTCCATCCGCCGATATGGGATTCAGGTACCCATATCTGTATACGAAGATGAGGAGGGATTCGTTCTCATCGACGGTGAACGCCGGTGGCGCTCGGCTCGGAAACTCAATATCCAACGCATTCCCGCCCTCGTCCAGCCGAGGCCAACAAAACTCGCCAATCTGCTCTTGATGTTCAACATCCACGCGCTCCGCGAGCAGTGGGATTACCTGACGATCGCTAACAAGCTCCCGGATGTCATCTCGCTGTTCAGCAAAGAACACAAAGGCAAGGCACCCACGGAGGCGGAACTCAGCGAAATCACCGGCCTGACGCGGGGGCAGATCCGTCGGTGTAAGTTCCTGTTAGATCTCCCCCCGGCGTACAAGAAGCAACTCGAAAACGAACTGTCACTGCCGAAGCACCTCCAGACCCTCTCCGAGGACTTTTTCATTGAAATGGAGCGGGCACTCAAGACGGTCCAGAGTCGCGTCCCAGCTGCGGTATCGAACATTAACGCCGCAAGGGATGCGCTGATCCACAAATTCCGTCATGGGATCATCACGAACATTACGGATTTTCGCAAGCTCTCCAAAATGGCGACGTCGGTGACGAACCTCGGTGTCAAGGAGGCCAAGGCCCGCACCGCGATCGCCGATGTCCTGAACGTCGATAAGAAAACCGGTATCCAAGAAGTTTACGCCGAACAATTCGAGATGCGTTATGACGAGCGCAAGATTACGCTCAGCATCGACTCCATTCTCGAATACCTAAAGGTTTCGGTTGAAGGCGGCGAGGAGCTCGTCGTTGGCGAAAGCCTCAAGGCTCGCCTCGTAGAACTGAGACGCCTCATTGATCGTGTGCTGAGGGCCTGAACAGAATGCCGTTCGACACGTTCACCTCTCGGCTCAAAGAAGTCGCCCTGTCCACCCTAGCATTATGCAGGAACCGATACGGCGGAAACGGCCTCAAAGTAGAACAGAGTATCGACAAGGACATCGGCTGGCAGCCAACATTCTTTTTGCGCCCTGCGCGCTTCCTGATTCTCGCGGTCGAAGTCAACGACCTGATTTACCCTGAGGCGCTCAAGGTGGCCGCCCACGATATTGTTCATTTCGAGACGCCAATCGCGGTCTATCAGGCGTGTCCTTTGGAGGCCTACCAGAACGACCCGAAGCACGGCAAGATCAATCTTCTGCGAAGGCACGGATTTGGGATCATTACGGTCGATGATGACGATGTCGCGACAATTCAGCACCCGTGCATCCCGCTTGCGCAGCATATCTCATTAGAGGAGCTGGAGCGCGAACTCGCCGGCTTGAATCGCGTCCTGAAGGTACAACTCAAAACGGCCCATCAAACGTATCTTGCCAATGAAGGACAGGGACTCCAGCAAGCTGGCCAGATCGTTGAAGCCCTAATCCTGTCGATGGCGAAGCAGGCCGCTAGGCGCGGCATCCTCCCAGCCGGTAGGTTGACCGATCCACTGGCGGACATCATCGACGAGCTTTACCAGGCGCGACAATTCAGGAGTCACCGCGCAGCGTTGGGGAGCGCGAGGGATTTCATAAAGGAGTTTCGGAACACGGCCAGTCACGCCCCTCGCAGCGCCCGCCAGGCCATGGAGAAGATCAAGAAGTGCAAGAAGGGGTTCTTGGATGCCATCGATGTCGCAAGGAAACTGCGCTGCGTGATGCAAGCCCTGGGATTCCCAATCCGTATCTGTACCAGTTAGAACCGCACACCGAGATCGGCGTGAGACTTTGGGGAGCTGTGGCCCGCGGAGCCAGCACTCCGGAGCGGGGACGCGTACTCTGGAGTGATCCAGTGGATGAGAAACACCCGACCCGCGGAGGTGCGGCTGGCGACACGAGCGCCAAGTCCGGATGGGGGAAGTTGACCTGGACCACCCCGTTTGTAGCGCCGCGGTGCTGACCGGGGTAGCGCAGCGGGACGGTAGCGTTTGCGGCCTCGGGGACGGCACCGTCACCCACGGAAGGATACTCGGCGGGCGACGTTGAATCCGGCCTTGCTACTTGCTCGGCTCGCTGGAGGGCGGCACCAGGCCCTTGAGGCGCATGTAGGTGACGATGTTGCCGTAGTGCTCGGCGCCGTGGAACGAGAGCATGTAGATGCCGGTCAGGCGGGTGCGGCTCTTGCCGTAAAGCGTCACCGGTTCGGCGGCCTGGGCGTCGGTCAGCCCGGCAAACGTCGCGTCGCAGAAAGCGTCGGAGTCCTTCAGCGCCGCGATCAGGTCGGCTTTGGTGGCCTTGTCCAACTGGACGTTGGGACGGGCCACGCCTTTCACCGTCGCGCACAGCCCGTTCTGCGCGCCGAGGATGTGCGCGATCACTTCACCGAAGGAACGGACCTCGGGCACGGGTTTGAACGCGTAGTTCTCCTCCGGCATCTTCTCGGCGGCGCGCAGGACCATGGTCTTCACGAAGCCCCACGCTTCGCGAGCGTCGGCGGTAAGCGGGTTGGCGGGTGCGGCGGGCTGGGTCTGCCCAGCCAGGGACAACGTCAGGAAGAGAATCGTCGCGGGAGCGATGAGAGCTCGAAAGGTCGTCATGCACGAATTGTACCCGATGCGCACGCGCCACGCCGTGGCTGGCTCGGTTCAGAAGACGCGCCGGGTCAGGCGGGCGACGTTAAATTTGGCGGTGTCGGCCACGGCCATGACGGCCATGACGCCGGCCTGCACGGGGTCGGTGACCACCAGGTCGGCGGCGTCGGGCACGCTGCCCGCCATGTTGAGGCTGATCACCAGGAGGCCCTCGGCGCGCACCTCGCGCACGGCCTTCTCGATCTCGCCGCCCATCAGCGAGCCGGCCAGCACCAGGGCGCGGGCGCGTGGCAAGCGGGCCACGGCGCGGACGGCGTCGGCTAGCGGCTGCTCGCCCACTAGCGGAATTGTATCCACCGAGATGTGCTCGCCGCGGATGTTGTGGCGGTCGGCTTCGGAGATCGCGCCGATGGCCACTTGCCCGACTTGCGCTCCGCCTCCCATAATGATGATCCGCTTGCCGTAAATCTTTTGGAAGGTCTTGACGGGCGCCGCCTGCCGCACTCTGGGCAGCGCCTGGATGTCCGCGATGAGCGGCGCCCCTGGGCCGGGCGCGTCGATCTCGAAATAGATGCGGGCTTCCGGGGGGCGGCTCTCGATGATCTCGATCAACGTGATGGTGCCGTTGTGGCGGGCAATCGCGCCGGTAAGCTCATGCAGGACGCCGGGGCCGGACTCGGCCCGCACCAGCAATCCGATCTTCGCGCCGACCGTGGACTCAGCCATGGGCTTCGTACTTCCTCAGGATCTCTTCCCAATGCCCGTGCGCCTGGAGCAGCAGCTCGCAGACCTCGCGGATAGCGCCCCGGCCGCCTAGGCTCGAGGTCACAAAATGGGCGTAGCGCTTCACATCGGGCCGGGCGTTGGCGGGAGCGATGGCGAGCCCGACGCGGCGCATCACGACGAGGTCGGTGAGGTCGTCGCCGACATAGGCGATTTGCTCGGGGGCGAGGCCGGAGGCCGTCAGGATCTTCTCGTACAGCGGGACCTTCTCGATGTGGCCCTGGTAGACGTACTGGACGTGGCACTGCTTACAGCGCGTGACCACCGCCGGCGAAACGCGTCCGCTGATGATTCCCGTCTGGATGCCCTTCCAGTGCAGCCATTGCAGCGCGATGCCGTCCTGGCTGTCGAAGGCTTTGGTTTCGACCATATCTCCGGTCGGGCCGGGCACATTGTAAAGCTTTCCGTCGGTGAGCACGCCATCCACGTCCATCAGCAGGAGACGGATGTTGGCGGCCAATTCCAAAACTGTCTTCGAGAAGTCCATGCAGCCTACCGGGAGATGCGCGCCGAGCCGAAGGCCCGGACTTGTTCGAGCGTCACCATGGTGGTGTCGCCCGGAGTTGTGGTGAGCAGCGCGCCGTGGGCCCAGCCCAGCCGCACCGCCTCCTGCGGCTCCTCGCCGCTGAGCAGGCCGTAGATGAAGCCGGAGGCGAAGCCGTCACCGCCGCCCACGCGATCGTAGACGTCCAGCTCGGCGGTAGGCGCGATGCAGGTCTGGCCGTCGATCCAGGCCACCGCGCTCCAACTGTGCCGGGCCGTCGAATGGACTTCGCGCAGCGTGGTGACCACAGCCTTCACGCGCGGGAACTTCCCGGTCACCTCGGCGATCATGCCGAAGAAGACGCTGGGATCGAGCTTGGATTTCTTCTGCACGTCCGGACCGGCGATGCCCAGGCCCTTCTGCAAATCCTCCTCGTTGCCGATCAGGACGTCCACGTTCTCGACGATGCGCCCGATCGCTTCCGCGGCCTTCTGCGCGCCGCCCCAGATGTTCCAGAGCTTCTCGCGGTAATTCAGGTCGAAGGAGACCACCGCGCCGGCGGCCTTGGCGGCTCGCATGCCCTCGACGATCACCTCGCCCGTGGTGGCGGAAAGAGCGGCGAAGATGCCGCCGCTGTGAAACCAGCGCACGCCGCCGGCGAAGATGGCGTTCCAATCGAAGTCGCCGGGCTTGAGCAGCGCTCCGGCCTCGTTCGCGCGGTTATAGAAAACCACTGGGCCGCGAACGCCGTAGCCGCGGTCGCTGTAAACGGTGGCCATGTTCGGCCCGTTCACGCCGTTATGCTTGAACCGCTTGTAGAAGGGCGTCACGCCCATGGCCCGCACCCGCTCCGCGATCAGGTCGCCGATGGGGTAATCGACCATGGCGGTGGCGATACCGGTCCGCAGGCGGAAGCAGTCCGCCAGGTTGGCGGCGACGTTGAACTCGCCGCCGCTCACGTGGATCTGGCACTGAGTCGCCTTGCGGAAAGGGATGATGCCGGGGTCCAGGCGGTGGACCAGCGCGCCGACGGAAACGAAGTCCAAGGCGCCTTGCGGAGCGATGTCGAGGCCGTGGGGCATTGAGTTCTCCATCTATTCGAGCCAGTGGGTATGGAACTTCCCGCCGCCCGGCTTATCCAGCCGTTCGTAGGTGTGCGCGCCGAAGTAGTCGCGCTGGGCTTGCAGCAGGTTGGCGGGCATGCGCGAGCGGCGATAGGCGTCGATGTAGTTGAGCGACGCGGAGAGCGCCAGAACGGGAACGCCCAGCCCGGCCGCCTGGGCCACGACGGCGCGCAGCGAGCCTTGCAGCTCGTTCACGAGCGCACTGAAGCGGGAATCCACCAGCAGATTGACCAGATCGGGGTTCTCGAGGAACGCCTGCTTGATCGGCTCCAGCAGCCTGGCGCGAATGATGCAGCCGCCCTTCCAGGTGCGGGCGATCTCCGAAAAGTGCAGGTGGTATCCGTATTCTTTCGATGCCTCGCGCATCAGCGCGAACCCCTGCGCGTAGCAGGTGACGATGGCCAGCCGCAACGCCTGGCGCAATGCTTCGATGAACGCGTCCCGGTCGCCCTCGAAACCGGCCGCGGGGCCCGTGAGAATCTTGGAGGCGGCGATGCGCTCGTCGCGGGCCCCGGAGAGGATGCGACCCTCGAGCGCCGCGTTGATGGTGGGGATGGCGACGCCCAGATCCAGCGCGTTCTGCGAGGCCCACTTGCCGGTGCCTTTTTGGCCGGCTTTATCGACGATGATATCGACGATCGGCTGGCCGGTCTCGGGGTCGGTGTGCCCGAGCACCGCGGCGGTGATCTCGACCAGATAGGAATTCAGCTCCGTCCGGTTCCAGGCGGCGAAGATCTTCTGCATCTCGGCGGCGGACAGGCCCAGGGCCGACTTCAAGAGGTCGTAGACCTCCGAGAGCAGCTCCATGATGCCGTACTCGATGCCGTTATGCACCATCTTGACGTAGTGCCCGGCGCCGCCCTTGCCGATGTAGGCGCAGCAGGGGCCGTCATCGGTCTTGGCGGCGATGGCGGTGAGGATCGGCTCAACTTTGCGATAGGCCTCTTCCGGGCCGCCGGGCATGATGGCCGGGCCGAGCAGCGCGCCCTCTTCCCCACCGCTCACGCCGGCGCCGATGTAGTGGATCCCGGTCGGCTCCAGTTCCTTGCCGCGGCGGTCGGTGTCCTGGAAGAAGGAGTTGCCGCCGTCGATGAGGATGTCGCCTGGGGCCAGGTGCGGCTTCAAATCCTGGATCACCGCATCCACGGGCTTGCCGGCGGGCACCATGATGAGGATTCGCCGCGGGATTTCGAGCGCGGCGGCCAGTTCCGCAAGGGACCCCGTGGTGGTCATGCGCTTGCCGGCCCACTTCGCGGCGGCGGCCACGGCTTGCTTCTGGTCGAGGTCGAAGCCCGCCACGGTGAAGCCCCGGCTCTCGATGTTCAAAGCCAGATTCTGCCCCATAACTCCCAGGCCGACCACTCCGAAACTGTACTGGCTCATGCCATTCTCCCTTGCGATGAGGACACCGCTCACGCGGCGCTGCGACGTATTGCTGAACCCATCAGGATAGCACCGCGACGCGCTTTAGTGCGCCTTGCCGACCAGGCCGGCGGCGAAAAGACGGCGGTCGACGCGGGCCAGACGGCGGTCCAGGCCGGGCGCCAGCAGCGGGGTGTGCGCGATGGTGAGGAGATACTCGGGAATCGCCCAGAGGTCCTGCTCGGTGGTCATCCAGTGGATGCGGTCGAAGCGGGCCAAATTCACGGGACGCGAATAGTTGCGTAGCGTCTTCTCGGCCCGGAGATTGAAATAGTGCTCGAAGTAGGACATCACCAGTTCGCGCAGGGTGCGGTAGACCGGCTCGCGGAAGCGCAGGCCCGCGTAGTTGGACTTGGCGATGGCGCCCCAGTGGCCGCCCTGTTTGAAGATGGCGAGCACGTGATCGTCGTCATGCACCGCCTCGAGATCCAGCAGCAAGGGAGGAAAGCCCTGTACGCGGAGCGCCGCCGCGCCGAACAGCGCGCCTTCCATGCAGTGCGCCACCCGCTCGCGCAACACGCGGCGCGGCGAACGGCAGGTGGGGCCGTCCGGCTCCTGGTTATAGCCGAGATCGACGTCCAAAAAGCGCTGGATTTTGGCCGGCGTCGAGAGGCGCCGCAGGGTGTTCCATTCGCGGGCGCTGAATCCGTTAGAGAGCATGGCTGGGTCAGGAGCGGGCGATATCGACCAGGTCGCTGAAGAGTCCGTAGGCCGTCTGCTCCACGCCGGGATTGATAGAGACGGTGCCTACGGTTCCCATAAGGTCGGTGTGGATGAGCAGCAGGTTGGAAGTGCCGACGGCGGCGGCCAGCAAGTCGGTAATGGGCAGGACCTCGGCGCGCACGCGCAGCCGGACGCCATCCCGCGTGCGCTTGGCGTGGCTCACCACGCGCACGGTCTTGCCCTGGGCGGCGAGAGCCTGAACCCGCTCGGTAGTGAGACGGCCGATGCCGCGCGGCTCGATTTGGGGCGGGGTGACGCGGGCGTCCATCAAGACGTTCGCGAGCGCGCAGGCTTTGGCCGCCGAATCCCAGCCATCGATATCGTAGGAGGCGTCGGTCTCGGCAATGCCCAGCCGCTGGGCCACCCGTATGCCGTCCTGCATCGAGAGACCGTCGCGCATGGCCTCGACCACGATCTTGGTGGTGGAGTTCAAAACGCCCGTGAAGCCCAGGATTTCGCAACCGGGCAGGCCGTTGCGCACCAGGCTGTAAACCGGCGCGCCATCCATGACGGTGGATTCGAAGCGGAAGCCAACGCCGGCGCCGCGGGCCGCTTCGTCGAGCGAGTGGTAAGCGTGGGCGATAGGTCCCTTGTTGGCGGTGATGACGTGCATGCCGCGCGCGAAGGCGGCCCGGATATGCGAGATGGCGGGCTCGCCGGTGGTGGGATTGAGAGGCGTTACCTCGATGGCGACCTCGGCCCGGGCGACGTCCAGGAACTCGCCGATGGAGGCCGCGGGCGGGCCGAACGGCGGCTCCAGTGGCAGCCCTTTGGAATCCACGGCCGTGCCGTGCCGCGCGGTGTGAATGCCGCAGATGCGGAAGGGGAACGAGGCGCGCTTGCGATGCAGCAGCCGGGCGAAGGCGCGCCCCACGTTTCCGTATCCGATCAACGCTAAGTTCATTCTTCGAGTTTAGAACTCCATCTTGTCGATCAGGGAATTCAGCTCGGACTCCAGCGCCGCCTTCTTCTTGCGCAGCTCGCTGAGCTGGTCGCGCAGGCTGGCGATCCTGGTTTCCTGGTCCGAGAGCTGGCGAGCGTACTTCTGCACCAGATCCTGCTGGCCGCTGACGCGGTTCAGGCTGCCGATGTTGTCGCGCACCCGCTGCTCGTCCTGGGCGACCTCGTTCAACTGCTGCTCGGCGGCGCGGATGTCACCATCGTTCGCGGCGATGGCCTGCTTCTGGGTGGCGATGCGCTCGAGCTGCTTGCGGGCGGCATCATCCAGGGCCTTGTTCTTCACGTAGACCAGCAGGTAGTCCGGCGTTACGCTGGCCAGCGTGACCGAGGTCTCGAAGACGCGCTCCTCGGCCACCGGGAACTTCTCGCTGGCGCCGCCCGCCAGCTTGACCTCGAAGCGATAGGCGCTCGATGTGGTCTCGGCCGGCTTGAGCTTCAGCAGCTTGTAGTCCGGCCGGATGGCGTGCTCGATCACCAGCGTCTTGGGTTTCTGGTCCACGTTGCGAATGCTGTAGGTGGTTGTTTCCTGGAGGGTGCTGCGCGAGGTCATGACGCCGCGGCTCACGTGGATCTCGCGGACGAAATCGCGGCTCGAATCCGTGGCGGTGGAGACGCGCGTGCCCAGGTCGATGGCGTAACTGATGAGGCGCTTGTCGCCTGCCTTTACGGTTTCGACCAGCGCTTCGCCGGCGTAGGCATTGCCATCGTAGACCGTGATGGGGCCGCCGTCCAGGGTCTTGCCGGTCGAGTTGGTGATCTCGGCGGCATTGCGCGGAAACTCGGAGCCGCCGCCGGAATAGATCAGCAGCTTGCGCGCGGTGACCGTCTGTTGCAGGAACGGCAGCATGGCGGATTCGTCCTTGCGCACGGTGACCGGCGCGGAGAAGCTGTACTCGAACAGTTCGCCGATCTCATGGCCTTCGGCGGCCGCGGCGATAGAGCTGTGGAACGCCATGCCGGGCATGTTTTTCACGAGGCCCCCAGCGTCCCTGCCGGTGAGCGAGAGCTCGTGAACGAACCCAGCTCGCGCAGGTGGCGTGGCCAGGGGGGCGCTCACTTCGCCGCTATCCTGAGGGGCTACCGCCTCGCCTTCGTAAACCTCCGGCTTGGCAGCTTGATCCTCCGGCAGTTCGGCCACCTGGCGCTGGAGGTAGCGCGGCTCGTAGAGCCGGCTGATGAAGGAAACCGGGCGGCCGGAGACTAGCGCCAGGCGGACTTTGGTCCAATCCTCGCCGCTGGTGTTGTCAACAATGGCCCAGCCCTCGAGCATCGGCTCGCCGCTTTCCGGGAAGATCAGTCGGTAACTCGACTTCCAGACCGGCGTGGGGACGACATAGGTGGCAGAGATGCGGCGGCTCTGGGCCTGGGTGGAATCGATATAGACGCTGCGCTTCTCCTTGGAGCGGCCCACCACCAGGCTGGCGAGATAGGCCTGGAGCTGCCCTTGCAGCACTGGGTCGGTGAAGCGCACGCCGGTGATGGCCGCGAGATCGTAGGTACGCAGATCGCCCGCGTCGAGCAGCAGCGTGACCTGCTCGCGCGGCGGCTGCTTCTCCTCGCCGGCCTCCTGGCGCGCGCCCAGAATGATACCCGCCGATTTGCCGGCGCCGAGGGTCAATTCGACGCGCGCGCCCTTGAGCTGATCGAGCAAGGCGCTCAGCGGCTGCTGGTCTCCGAGCTGAAAGGGAAACTCGGAGAGCTTGCGGGCCAGCGGCTCGCTGGAATCGTAGCGCAGGCCGGTGATTTTGCCGCCGCCCTCCTCGAGGATGGTGAGCGACTTCAAAACATCGTTCATGTCGGCGGCCTTGAAATCCAGACGGGCCGATTCGCCGGCCGCGAGATCGCCGCCGCGCCGGAAGTACCCGACGCCGTTCTTATAGAGCACCACTTCCTTGACCGGCAGATCGGCCGCCAAAGCGCTCCCCATCAGGAGCGCGGACAAAGCCACAGTACGAAACATGGATACGCCTCCCATTTGGAATGCCGCCATTGTCGCTGGCCTTTCACTCTCCCCTCACCTTATTGGTATTCGGGGGGAGAATGCAATCCCTGGGCGGGATGCGCTTGACACGGCGTCCACCGGCGGGTGAGACTTTGAGATTGTAGGCCCGAAGGGATGGTGTGTCCGAGGGCGGGCCCAGAGAGGTTCGACGCACCGGAATGGAGATCACGTGAGACTGCTCTTGGCTGCTGTTTACTTGCTCCTGGCCGCGGGTGTACGGGCGCAAGAGCCGCCGGCCAGCAACCCGCCAGAGGCTCCGGCCGTAAGCCCGGAGGTAACCCCCGAGGCCACAGAGCAGGAGCCCGGCGAATATGGAGGGCCCGCGATCCTCAGCCGCGGCGGCAGCGCGACGGTGTCAATGGGAAGCCGTCTAATGACGCTGCGCCCTTACGCAACGGTCTCCGGCATTTATGACAGCGGGCTCGAGAGCATCGCAGTGAACCAGCAAGGCCAGGTGTCCAGCGCGGCCTCGTTCGGCGAGGAGGTCGGCTTCGGGATCAACGGAAGCCGCGACTGGCAGACTACCGGCATCGATCTGGACTACCGTGGCTCGCTCCGGAACTACGCGACGGCCTCCAACTACGATGCTTTCGATAACAGCCTGCTCCTCAGGGTACGCCACCAGGTCAACCGGCACGTCATGATCGAACTCCAGGAGGAAGCCGCCCGGTACACAGGTTTCTTTTCCATGCCGTACAACTTGGGTACGTATTACGATCCGCTGATCAATGGCCTGAACAGCAACGAACTGTTCAATACGCCTACCTTCTCGCTGATGAGCAGCGCACGGGTGGTCTACCAGCGCACCTCGCGGTTGTCGTTCAGCGCGGGGGGAACCGGATTCGTCGTGCGGCGGCCGGCGGCCCTATTTGGCGCCGAAGGCGTCATCGGGAGCGGCGATGTGGCGTACCGTCTGACCCGCTACCAGAGCATCGGCGTCGCCTACACCTACACCCACTTCTCCTACACGCATCAGGTGGGTTCCGCGGATCTCCAGGGGGTATCGCTGAACTATTCCGCGCGGATGGGCAAGCACTGGGAATTCGCGATGTTGGGCGGCGGCTACCGCGTACGGTCGCGGCAGGTGGCGGAGGCGCAAATCGACCCCGCGGTTGCCGCGATCTTCGGCGTGGCCTTCGGCACCCAGATCTTCGACCGGACGCTCTACGCGCCGCACTACGAAGGGCACTTAACGCGGGACTTCCATCATAGCGTGTGGTCGCTGGGCTACGTCCGCACGATGATGCCGGGCAACGGCGTGTATTCGACCTCCGGCTACCAGAACGGGCAGATGTCTTACGCGTACAACGGAATCCACAAGGTGAGCCTGCAATGCGGGGCGAGCTACTACGGTTACAGCAGTGTGGCGCAGACCATCGGCGCGTACTCGAGTTATGGCGTGGGGGGAGGAGCCAGCATGAAGATCAGCCAGGCGTTTTCGCTGATCGCGCGGCTGGACGGCCGGCACTATGACGTCGACTCTTCGGCCCTCGTGCGGAACTCGTACCGCGCCACCCTGGGGATTGCCTGGAGCCCCGGCGATCGTCCCCTGTCGATTTGGTGAGCGACGTGGAGCAGCCTCGGTCAGGCCGGCTTCTGATCGTCGACGACGAGAATGCGCTGCTGGTCGTCATGGAGCAGTACCTGCGGCGCCTGGGTTACGAGGTGGCGGCGTGCCGCAGCGGCCGGGAAGCGTGGGAGTTGTTTGAAACACAGCCTGCCGCCTACTCGCTGGTTCTAGCCGACATCACCATGCCGGAGATGTCCGGCCAAGAGATGCTGCTGCGTATGCTGCGGCTCAACCCCGCCATCTGCATCCTGATTTGCAGCGGCTACCCGTTCGATCTGGCCAGCCTTCCTGTGACCTTCCGGCAGCAGATCGGCTTCCTGCAGAAGCCGTTTGCCCCCAAGATGCTTGCCGATGCCGTGGAGCAGTTGCTGGCGGCTCGCGGCGGCGCCCGGCCGGCGTAGCGCCTACAGATCGGCGTCCAGGGCCGATTCGAGGCGCGTGGTGAAATCCTCCTCCGATTCCGACCAAAGGCTCTTCATGGCGACGGGGAGCGCCGCCTCCAGATCGCGCGCCAGGCGAAGAACGCCGGTCAGATTCGAGTGGACGGCGCGGGCGCTGTCCGGCAGGCGAGGATTGGGCAGATAGTGCGTCTCGGGGCCGAAGTCGATGCGGAGATGATCGTCGCTGTCGTTCTCGAACTGGGGTCCGAAGCAGGTGAGCGAGACGCGCGACGGGGTGAGACGCCAGCCGTTGTGGTACTGAAAAAGCTCCCACCAACCCTCCACCGTGTAGGCGCAATCGGGATGGTCGAACTCGCGGCACAGGGCGGCCACGGTTTCGACATCGGGAGCGCCGCTGAAGGCGTGCTCGAGAACCGGTGGCTCGGCGAACTCCAGGGCGTACACCTTCAATGTGTCGATGCCGGGGCGCATGGCGGAGAACGGGAATACCCTGAGCAACTCTTCGAAATGGCCTAGCGCGTTCGCCGGCTGGAATCCGCGCAGCCACAGGGAAAGCAGAAGTGGATCGGGCATCGGAGCCTTGCAGGTTCCATTGTAGTCCACGCCGGGCCGCCCAACCGGCGCCGCGCGATGGCTACTCCAGCCGTTCGGTGAGGGTGACCGGCTGTGCGAGGTGGAAGGTGAGCCGGGTCTCGACGGGCAGCTCGGCCGGCTTGCCGCGCGTGGCTGCCGCAGCGCCCCCACCCGCGGCGGTGCCGGCTCCGGCGCCGATGGCGGCGCCTTTACCGCCTCCGGCAAGGGCCCCGATGGCCGCGCCAATGACGGCCCCCGCTCCCACCTTCTTCAGGTCGTCGGAGGCGGCGCTGGGACCCTCCTTGTGGTACGGCTCGGTCTCAATGGCCACATCCTGGCCGTCTGAAGTGTGCAGCCCGATGAGGTGCAGACTGAGCGACGCGCCGCCTTGGCCGTGCCCGGCCGGCTGGGATTCGAGTACCTTGCCCTCCACCCGGGCGCCGCGCTCGCCGATCACGAACCCCTCCACGATGAGCGGCTGGTCGAGCGTGGCGGCGAAGGTGTCTCCAGGATGGTTCTTGTCGCTCGAAAGCCTTTCACCGAGGCGGACGGCGAGAACCGTGCTCGCCGGGATGGTGAGGGTGTGCGGCGTGCGCGGTGGAGGCGGCGCGGTCTCGGTTCCACTGGGCGGGTTCAGAACGGGCGGAGGAGGCTCGGGCGGGGTCGCCTGTTCAGTGGGCTGCGCAGGAGGCGCCAATGGAGTTGGGGCCGGTGGGGCGGGAGCGGGCTCCGTGGGAGCGGGCTCGGTAGGAGCAGGCTCGGCGGGCGGCTGGTTCTCCGCGACCAGTTCCGGCGCCTGCTCCTCAGACCGCGTGGGGGAGGGCTTTCGCCGGGGGACTGCTGGTTTCTCCGGCTCCGGCGCGGGCTGCGATACTGTGGCTGGGACAAGTGCGGGCGGAGCCGGCGCGGCGGCGACTGGCGGTGGGGGAGGCGCCTGCTGGCCACGGTAGATCTTGAACAGCAGACCGGCGCAGACCAGGAGCGCCACCAGGATTCCAGCCAGGATTCCCACTTGCACAGTCTTCATGCTTACCCTCCTAACTAATAAACGTATTCCAATGCGATCCCGTTTCCAAGCAGATCCGCAAGGGCGGGCCGGAAGCGCCGGGAGTCACGCCCCGGCGCGGGCGAACCGGGGCGGCACTTACACAACCGAAGCCGTTAGAATAGGGAGGATATGGCGGGCTTCCCCAGGAGTCTGAAGATTGGCGCGGTGGAAGCCGTGCCCGCCACGGTGCTGGCGCCGATGGCTGGAGTGACGGACACCATATTCCGCCGGTTCATTCGGGGGCTGGGCGGCTGCGGGCTTCTGATGACCGAGTTCACCAGCTCGCACGGCGTGGTGGCGCGCAATCCGCGGCGCACCATGAAGTACCTGGCCTTCCAGCCGGACGAGCATCCCATCAGCGCGCAGTTGTTCGGCGCGGATCCGGAGGTGGTGGCGGAGGCGGCGCGGGTGTGCGAAGAACTGGGCTTCGACATGGTGGACCTCAATTTCGGCTGCCCGGTGAACAAGGTGGTGCGGTGCAACGGCGGCTCGTCGCTGCTGAGGAACCTCCCGCTGGTGGAGCGGCTGCTGCGCGCGGTGCGGGCGGCCATTTCGATCCCGCTCACCGTGAAGTGCCGGGCGGGCTGGAGCGAGCGGGAGATCGTAGCGCTGGAGCTGGCGCGCATGGCCCAGGACTGCGGGGTGGATGCGTTCGCGCTGCATCCGCGCACGCGCGAGCAGGGCTATTCGGGCCGGGCCGACTGGCGCCGCATCGCGGAGGTGAAAGCGGCGGTGAAGATCCCGGTGATCGGCAACGGCGACATTGCGGCGCCGGAAGACGCCGTGCGCATGGTGGCCGAGACGGGATGCGATGGGGTGATGGTGGGCCGCGCGGCCTCTTTCAATCCCTGGATCTTCCGGCAGATATCGCAGTACGTGGCCGGCGGCGCCTGCGAGCGGCCCACCGAAAGCGACCGCTACCGGACCATCCGCCATTACTACGGGCTGCTCGCGGAGAGCGGCGACCCGGAGACGGTCGGCAAGATGAAGCAGTTCGCCACTTACTTCACGCATGGCGTCCGGAACGGCGCGCGGCTGCGCGGCGAGATCCACCGGGCCCAGGAGGCGGCCCGGATCATCGAGCTGGTGGATGCGTTTTTTCGGCAGGAACTCGCCCCCAGGGCGGCATAGGCCGGGATGAGGAAGGTGAAACTGATCACGGATGGCGCCTGCATCGGCAACCCCGGCCGCGGCGGCTGGGCCGCGATTCTGCGCTGCGGCCAGCAAACGAAGGAGCTGTTCGGCGCCTCGCCGCACTCGACCAACAACCGCATGGAAATGGCGGCCGCGATCGAGGGCCTGCGCGCGCTGAAGGAGCCCTGCGAGGTGGAGATCGTCACCGACTCGGAGTATCTGAAGAAGGGCATCACCGAGTGGATTCACGGATGGAAGCGAAAAGGCTGGCGCACATCGGACAAGAAGCCGGTGATGAACCGGGAGCTGTGGCAGAGGCTGGAGGATCTCGCCGGCCGGCACAATGCCAAATGGACCTGGACCAAGGGGCACGCCTCCCACGCCGATAACAACCGGGCCGACGAACTGGCGACCGCCGCGGCCCGGAATCAGAGTTTCAGCCAGGGATACCAGCCCGATGCGCAGGCGCCGTGCTACGACCTGGGCGCCACCCCGCTGGACGCGGCGGACGATCTGTTCGGCCGAGGCGGGCAATGAGGGAAGGAGCTACCATGAGATTCGTCTTGTTGTTCCTGCTGGCGGCCGCGACCGCGTTCCCGCAGAAGCTGTCGTTCGGCCTGATCGGCGGATACCCGTTCGAGGATGTGTTCAAGAGCGGGATCACTTTGGGGTCGGTGTTCAACCCGTCGAGCGGACGTTATACGATTGGTCCCAAGCTGGAGCTGCATTTTCCGCACCGGCTGAGCGTGGAGGCGGACGTGCTCTATCGGCCGGCCCAGGGCAGCCTGACCGGCGGGTCCCTGATCTCCATGATAACCGCCAGCGAATGGCGCATTCCAGTGCTGCTGAAGTACCGCCTGACCTCCGGCCTGGTGGCGCCATTCGTATCGGCCGGCCCGGCCCTGCGGGCCTTCACGGGAGCCCAGAACGGTTCGGGAGGCTCAACCGCAGGGGTGGCGGCGGCGGTTGGCCTGGAAGGAAAAGTGACGCTGATCCGCCTGACTGGGGAACTGCGTTATACCCGCTGGGGCTCGGCCACGCTGGGCAGTCTGGTGACTGGCCTGGAGCAATTGAACGGGAACCAGGTGGAAGTGCTGGCGAGCGTCACATTTTGAGACTTGCGATCTTCGGCGGCACCTTCGATCCGATCCACGACGCGCACCTGAGGGTGGCTCGCGAGGCGGCCCGAGAATTCGGACTGGCCCGAGTGCTGTTCGTCCCCGCCGCCCTGCCACCGCACAAGAGCGGTGCCACTCGGGCCGGCTACCAGGACCGTTACCGCATGGTGGAACTGGCCTGTCAGGGGGAGCCTCTGTTCGAGCCGTCGCGCCTCGAGGCGGGCAGCGGGCGAAGTTACTCCATCCACACGATTGAAAAGGTGAAGGCGGGACTGGAGCCGGGTGACGAGGTGTGCTTCCTGATCGGAGCGGATGCATTTGCCGAGATTCGATCCTGGTACCGCTGGCAGAGCGTCCTCAGCCAGGTGGATTTCATCGTGGTGGCGCGGCCCGGCCACCAGTATGAGGTCCCCCCGGGAGCGCGGGTCCACCGCATGGAGACTCTGGCGCTGCCGGTCTCCTCCTCCCAGATCCGGGCCAAGTTGGCGGCCGGAGAATCTCCGGCTGAGGTTCCGCGGGCGGTGCTCGAATACATCCGGCGGAAGGGGCTTTACCGGGGAACGGGCCCTAGGGTAGTAAGGGGGTAGCTTCACCTAGATGCTGTGTGGAAGTACTAGTACTTCGCTTACAATTCTCTCCTCAAAATGGTACTCGTGCAGATCCCCGAACGCGGTATAACAGAGATGTAGAGGTGCGATGGGTCAACGGCACCCACTCACGATAGGTATCACTATCGCCAACGAGGATCTCCGCGACGAAGTGCGCGGAGCCTTGCGAGACCAGGGAGTCCGCATCTTACTGGAGCAGGATACCGCGATCGAGTCGCTGCAACTGAAGCGCTTGAGCCCGGATTTGCTGCTGATCGATGCAGTCCCTCGGGATGAATCGCTCGAGGAGTTGGTTCACAGAATCCGGACGGTCTCGGCGGGGACGATGGTGGCCATCGTGCACCGCTCTCCGGATCCGGAAGTGATGCTGCAAGCCATGCGCGCGGGTACGGACGAGTTCATCATCTCGCCCGTGGAAGCGCGGTTGCGTGCGGCCATCGAGCACATCTCGGCGATCGTAGCGAAAAGAGAAACCTCCAGCCGGCCGATGGGCAAGGTGGTGGGCTTCGTTTCCGCCAAGGGCGGATGCGGCGCCACCACCGTCGCTTGCCACGTCGCGTCGCAGCTCCAGCGCGCGACGCAGCACGAGATTTTGCTGGCGGACTTCGATTTGGATGCGGGCATCATCGCCTTCCTGATGCAGGCTGCCACCCGGTACTCGATTTTGGATGCGCTCTCCAACGTGTACCGGCTGGACCACAGCCTCTGGAAGGGATTCGTATGGAGCGGCCAGCCGCGTCTGGACGTGATTCCCTCCCCGGCCGGCCTGTCGCCATCCGGTGACGCGGATGTGGGGCATTTCCGGGACGTGTTCCGGCTCATGCGGTCGATGTACGGCTGGGTGATTGTGGATCTGGGCCGCACTCTGAGCCCCGTCACGCTGGCGGTGCTGGAAGATCTGGACGAGTTGTATCTGGTCTCCACGCCGAGTATCACGGCGCTCTACCAGGCCAAGCAGTTCATCCGGCGCATGATCGAGGTGGGTTATTCGCGGCACAAGCTGCGCCTGATCCTCAACCGCGTTCCGAAACGCCACGACATGAAGTTCGAGGACGTGCAACGATCCCTGGGCATCGCGGTGTTCGCGGAACTCTCCGACCGGCCGGAGCTTGAAGAGGCTTACACGGCGGGCAAGCTGCTGGCACCCGAATCGGAGTTGGGAAGGCAGTTCACGGAATTGGCGCTCAAGGTAACCGGAGTGGAGGCGCAAGAGAAGGCCAAGAGCGGCTGGGGCTTGTTCGGCTCGAAGAAGGCTCAGCCCGGATACGAGGGCGTGTAACGCCCTTATGCAGGCGCCCTGCCTGGGCGAGTGCAATCCTGCGTGATGGAATAGCTTGGCCCGTATTGTGTCTCGGGGTCGCCTGGGCCGCAAGAGTAGCGAAATCGTAGTCTTCGCATCCGCAGTACCGATTCCTGCATCCTATATAGCAACCACCAGGCGCTTACGAAATCTGGCGTAAGCCATGAGAGAGAAAGTAAGTACTAGTAGTACTACGGCCAGGAAGCCTAGGAAGGTACCCGCAAATGGGACTTGCATTATCCCGCGAGCGAGGGTATAAGTAGAGCAGGCAGCTGGGTAAGGTACACGGACTTCACTTGGGAGGGGGCTTCCGTAACCCGCAAGGCGCACGGATAGCTTATAGATGCAACCACTAAACATCGGGCTGGCAATCGCTGACGAAGAGATGCGGTCGGAGGCGCATGCCTGTGTGCATTTCTCGGGTATCCGGATCGCTCTGGAACAGGCGCATCCCGTCGAAACGCTGCAACTGAGGCGGCTGAATCTCGACTTCCTGCTGATGGATGCGAGCCCGGGCGGCGAGTCCCTGGAAGACCGGATTCGGAGGATCAAGGCGATTTCACCCCGAGTGCAGGTAGCGGTGATTGACCGCGCCCTGGATGCTCCAATGATCTTAGGAGCGCTGCGCGCCGGCGCGGAGGAGTTCATCCCCTTTCCGATAGGCGACAAGCTCCAACACGCGCTGGTGCGTTTGGCGGCGCAGCTGGCAGGCCGGGATTCGGCCAACCAGCCAACCGGGAAGGTAGTGGGATTCGTTTCCGCGCAGGGCGGATGCGGCGCGACAACAGTGGCCTGCCACGTGGCAGCCGAGTTCCAGCGCACCCGGCAGCACCGTACTCTGTTGGCGGACCTCGACCTGGAATCCGGTTTGGTGGGCTTCCTCATGAAAACCTCCACGCCCTTCTCGGTTCTGGACGCGGCCAAGAACCTGGATAAGCTGGACCCGAGTTACTGGAAGGGGTTGGTGTCGGACACCATGTCCCACTTGGACGTGCTTCCGGCGCCCAGTAGCCGGGCGGCTTCGGAGGCTATTACTCCCGGGCAGCTCCAGGGAGTGTTCAAGCTGGTCCGGCCGCTCTATGGCATGGTGATCGTGGATTTGGGCCGGACTCTCAACTCGAACGCGGTCGCGTTGCTGGACGACCTGGATGAGCTGTACCTGGTTACCACGCCCAGCATCACGGCGCTGTTTCAGGCCAAGCGGTTCATCGAGGACGCGTTGGCCGCGGGATTCCCGCGCCCCCAACTCCGCCTGGTGCTCAACGGTGTTCCGAAGGACCTCGATTTCCGGGCTGAGGAGGTCGAGGATTCCTTGGGAGTTCCGGTGTTTGCGGAACTCTCGGCCCGGCCGGAAGTGGAGCTGGCCTACCGCGGGGGCAAGTTGCTCGTACCAAGTTCGCCGCTAGGCATCCAGATCTCCGAAATGGCGAAGAAGATGACCGGAGCGCGGCCGGAGAAACCCAAGGGACTCGGCGCTTGGTTCGGCTTGAGGAAGGCTCAGGCGGGCTACCAGAGCGCCTAGCCCGCCGCAGCAGCGGGCGTGACAGTCCGGCGGCGCCGCTCGGCGCCGCATCCGGTAACGCTACAATCACAGACGTATGGTGCGACGTTGGGCGGTGCTCTTATTGTCGATGGCCTGGCTGGGGCTGGCTGCCGGGAAGAAGCCCGTCACGCTCGAGGCGCTCTCCGGTCAGCCGCCGCGATCGCCGGCAGGCTCGCCTGTTTGGGCGCCGGACGGGAAGCGGTTTGTCTCGATCGAGGACGGGAAACTCTGGCTCTGCGACCTCCCGTCGCGCAGCAAGAAGGAGCTGGTTGCGCTGAGCGCTTTCGAGGCGGCCGCGACCAAGGGAGCGGCTCCCGAGCGCTTCGAATTCGAGAACCGGCAGGTGCGGGAGGAACCCGTGCAATGGCTGCCATCGGGCCGCGAGCTGCTGATTAGCGCGGGCGGCGACCTGTTCCTGTTCCGGCTCGAAGTGGGCGGTTGGAGCCAATTGACCGCCACGCCGGAACGCGAGCGCGACCCTAAACTCTCTCCCGACGGCCGCAGGGTGTCTTTTCGCCGCGGGCACGACTTGTACGTGCTCGATCTGGCCACGCGGAAGGAGCGGCGCCTGACCAATGACGGATCGGCCACCCTGTGGAACGCCGAGATGGATTGGGTCTATCCGGAAGAACTGGAACTCGGGACGGCTCATTGGTGGTCTCCGGATTCCAAGTCCATCGCTTATCTGCAATTCGACGTAAGCCGGGAGCCCGAATACCCGCAAGTGGATTTGACTGGAGTGCGGGCGCTCCTCGAACCGCAGCGCTATCCGCACGCAGGCGATCCGAACGCGGAGGTGCGGCTGGGAGTAGTCGAGGCCGGCGGGAGCGCCACGCGCTGGATGGACCTCGGGGAGACCCGGGACCGGCTGTTCGCCCGGTTCTGGTGGCTGCCGGATTCGCGGGGCCTCGCGGTGGAGCGGTTGAATCGCGTGCAGAACGAGCTCGAGTTGCTCATGGTCGACGCGAAGACGGGCGAAGCCCGCGTGGTGTTGCGCGAGCAGGACCCGTATTGGATCAATTTGCGCGGCGGCCTCAGATTCCTCAAGGGCGGCCGGGAATTCCTGTGGGAGAGCGAGCGCGACGGGTTCAACCACCTGTACCGGTATTCGAAGGAAGGCCAACTGCTCGCCCAGTTGACGCGCGGGGACTGGGAGGTGACGGACACGGCCTGCGTGGATGAGAGCGGCGGCCAGGTGTACTACACGTCCTCGGAGGCCAGCCCGCTCGAGCGGCACTTGTACCGGGTGAGCCTGGAAGGGGGCGAACGTACGCGGATGACTCCCCAGGCGGGCGTGCACAGCATTTCGATGGGGCCGAACTGCGAGTACTACCTGGACGGCTACTCGAACCTCTCGACCCCCACACGGCGCACGATTCACAAGCAGGACGGCGCGGAGTGGATGGTCTACGCCGAGGCCGACCGGAAAGCGCTCGATGAGTACGAGGTCCTGCCCGCCGAGATCGTGGAAGTGAAAGCGGTGGACGGGACGCCGCTTTACGCGCGCTTGATCAAGCCGGCGGGATTCCAGGCGGGCAAGCAATATCCGGCCGTCGTGAACGTGTACGGGGGGCCGGGCGTGCCGCCGGATGTTCAGAACCGCTGGTACGGGGCGGTCACGCTGGAGCAGGCGCTGGCGCAGCACGGCTACGTGGTGTGGATGCTAGATAACCGGGGAACTTCCGGCCGCGGGCACAAGTTCGAGGCGGCGGTGTACCGCAATCTGGGCAGCCAGGAGGTGGAGGACCAACGGGACGGGGTGCAGCACTTGTTGTCGCTGGGATTCGTGGACCCGGCGCGGGTGGGGATTTACGGCTGGAGCTATGGCGGCTTTATGACCATCCGCGCGCTCGAGATGGCGCCGGAGACCTTCGCCTGCGGGGTGGCCGGCGCCCCGGTCACCGACTTTCGCAACTACGACTCCATCTACACGGAACGCTACATGGGCCTGCCGGCGGACAATGAGGAGGGGTACGCCAAGAGTTCGGCCGTGCAGGCGGCGGACAAACTGAAGGGGCGGCTGTTGCTGGTCCACAACCTCGAGGACGACAACGTGCTGTTCCAGAACACCGTGCAGATGGCTGCGGCGATGGAGCGCGCCAGCCAGCAATTCGAGCTGATGATGTACACGAATAAGAGCCACGGGCTGGCGAGCGGCCGCAGCCACTTCGACGAGCTGCTGGTATCTTTCTTCGACCGCTGTCTGCGCTAATCCTGAATTCCGAAGTTGAGAGCTGATCGACCTCCTACGTGGGCTCTCTGGGTGGCTGTTTGGCCTAGCCTTCGCATTCAGGTTACAAACACCGGGTCCAACTTCGGCGAAGTTGGGATT
>Ga0326728_10006554_pt1 | contig 31171 bp, 25 predicted proteins | sample MB3enrmetagenome_FD_207602 | JGI IMG/M metagenome (GOLD analysis project Ga0326728, IMG submission 207602) | Lab enriched peat soil microbial communities from McLean, Ithaca, NY, United States - MB31MN | ecosystem: Environmental > Terrestrial > Soil > Wetlands > Peat | place: USA: New York...
GGTGCGTGAGCGCGAGATCGGCACCCTCGAGCAGGTCATGGTCACGCCCATTCGCCGCTGGGAATTCATCCTGGGAAAGACCATTCCCTTCTTCCTGGTCGGCTGCATAGACGCCACACTCATTGCCCTGGTGGGAACATTTTGGTTCGGGGTGCCCTTTCGGGGAAACTTGGGTGTGCTGGCGGCAGGATTAGTCACTTTCATCCTCGCAGGCCTGGGTTTGGGGTTGTTTCTTTCCACGATCTCCGCGACCCAGCAGCAAGCGATGATCCTGTCCTTTTTCTTCACCATGCCGCTGATCACGCTCTCCGGCTTCGGCACTCCCATCGCCAGTATGCCACCCCTGCTTCAGAAGATGTCTTACGCCAACCCGTTGACCTACATCATGGTGATTCTGCGCAGTGTCTACTTGAAAGGGACTGGTTTCGACGTGCTCTGGCCGCAGGTCGCCTCCCTTGCGGGTATTGCTATTTTCCTGCTGACGATCAGCGTCCTGCGCTTCCACAAGTCGCTCGAATAACCTATAATTAGTTGGGCGCTAGCAGAAACCCAGCAAAACGACTTTTAGCCACAGAGACACAGAGGCACGGAGGCACAGAGAACGTGGAATGAAAGCCCTCCTCTGCCCCTCGGCGCCACTCTGGTTGATCGGCTGTAGGGGCGGCCCTTGTGGCCGCCCTGGGCAACCACAAGGGTTGCCCCTACAGGTGTACAGCTATGAAGCTTGGACTTGGGCTCTACCGCCACATGTTGACGCGCGAGAATTACGCTTTCGCCCGCCAGGCCGGTTGCACGCACGTGGTCATACATCTTGTGGATTACTTCAATCAAGGGTCCACAAACCCTCGCGACAATCAGCCGACGGGCGGCAAGCTTGAACCTTGGGGAGTGGCCGGCGATCCGAAGAGGCTCTGGACCGTCGAGGAAATGCGGAGAATCCGCGGGGAGATCGAAGATGCGGGGCTGGTTCTGGCCGCCATCGAGAATCTCGATCCGGCACACTGGCACGACATCCTTCTGGACGGTCCGCAACGCTCCCGCCACATCGATAATGTCAAGACCATCGTTCGTCGCATGGGCGAGGTGGGGATTCCGATCTTGGGATACAACTTCAGCTTGGCCGGAGTCTGCGGCCGCGTCAGTGGACCCTTTGGACGGGGCGGCGCCCTCTCCGTGGGCATGGATGGGCAGGTGGATGAGCCCATCCCGAACGGAACGGTGTGGAACATGATTTACGATCCGGCCGCTGCCTCCGGAACAGTTCCACCGGTTTCCAGCGAGGAGCTGTGGCGCAGGCTCGAACGCTTTTTGGAAGAAATTATTCCTGTTGCTGAACAAGCCGGTGTCCAACTTGCCGCTCACCCCGACGACCCTCCCCTGCCGACTTTGCGCCGGCAGCCTCGCCTTGTCTACCAGCCTTACCGGTATGAACGGTTGATCGATCTCGTGCCCAGCAAAAGCAACGCTTTGGAACTCTGCGTCGGGACGCTGGGGGAGATGACCGATGGAAACGTCTATGAGGCGATCGAACACTATAGCAAACAAGGGAAGATCGCCTATATCCATCTCCGGAACGTGGTTGGGAAAGCGCCCCACTATCGGGAAACGTTCATCGACGAAGGCGACGTGGATATCATTCGCGTCTTGTCAATCCTGAAGCGCAACGCTTTCACCGGGGTGATCATTCCCGATCACACGCCGCAGATGAGCTGTGCGGCTCCCTGGCACGCGGGGATGGCCCACACGCTAGGCTTCGTCCTGGCAGCATTCGCTATGCTTGGAATCTCGAATCCTGATTTGCCATTTCAAATTTGAGATTCTTTTCCTATAATCACGCAGTCTCAGTTTGCGGAACCTGAATCCCGGATCCTGAACCCTGAATCCTGATCTTCGGAGGCACGATGCTCGAGCAAACGTTTGCCACACCCCAGCGAAGAAGTGAACGGGCGCTACTAAGAATTCCCATACGGGTCGAGGGCAAGGATACGGTTGGCGATGCGTTTGATGAGACGACCTATACGCTGGTAGTCAACCAGTCCGGAGGGTTGATCGTCGTCGCGCATCTGTTACAGCCGGGCGCCGTGATTAAAATCACGAACCTCAATAACCAAGTCTCTTGCTTTTTCCAAGTGGTGATGCGCGCGGCGCGGTCATTAAGCGGCACTCCCGAGTGGGGCGTGAAGTGCCTGGACCCGGAGGTTGAAATCTGGGGTGTTCACTTTCCGTCACGAACGGATGAACCCGGCGAAGCGGGTCTCATCCATGTCTTATTGGAGTGTTGCGAGTGCTCTTCCCGGGAAATGGCGCCGCTGACGGTGGAACAATATCGAAGGTTGGTGTCGCATTCGACCTTGCCACGCCCTTGCCCAAAATGCGACTTCCCCAGGGATTGGCGATTCGCGGTCATCGATATTGGACCTAGCCGACCTGCACCGGGGCTTCCGGCCGCTTCGATTTCCGAGCTGGCCTCGCAACGCGAAGCGGAGAGACGGCAAGAGAAGCGGCTGGCAGTAAAGTTGCCGCTGGGAATCAGGCTGCCGGAAGGGGACGAAGAGACGAGCACGACTGAAAACATCTCGAAATCAGGTCTCTGCTTCGCCTGCAACCTGGAACTGCAAGTCGGCGAGAGGCTCTATGTGAGGGTGGGGTTGGACAGTCCCGAAGAACAACGCGATATTCCCGCCCGAATCATGTGGCGACGTCCCGCCCAGGACAAGGGCAGGGCATTCTACGGAGCTAAGCTGGAGAGAGGCGAGTAAAGGTAGCCGGTCGGCAGACTAATCCAAAGTCCAAAATCTGGAATCCAAAATCGTAAAGTAAAGTCATAAACCAATATAATGAGTCAGGTGGACGAGGTACGGGCGGCGGCGGATATCGTCAAGGTGGTGGGCGATTACGTCAAGCTGCGCAAGGCCGGAGCGAATTACATGGGCCTTTGCCCGTTCCATTCCGAGAAGACTCCCTCGTTTGCCGTCCACCCGGCAAAGCAGATCTTCCATTGCTTCGGTTGCGGAGTGGGCGGTGACGTCTTCAAATTTGTGATGATGATCGATAGCCTCACCTTCCCTGAAGCATTACGCCGGTTGGCAGAGAAGGTGGGCGTCACGCTTTCGGAGACTTTCGGCGAGGCGACTTATGACCCTGACACCCGAGTGCGCGGGGCGCTTTACAAACTGCACGAAGCCGCTGCGAAGTTCTTTGCCGGCCAACTTACAGGCACCGCAGAGGGCCGCGTGGCACGGGCCTATCTTGAAGACCGGGGGCTGAAGGACGAGGTGGTGGGCCGTTTTCGATTGGGATATGCGCCGGGCGATGGCCAGGCCTTGGCCAGGCACCTCAGCGGCGCGCTGCACCAAGTGGTAGAGGGCGGGGCGGGAAAAGAGTCCGAACTGCTCGAGAAGAGCGGGCTGGTAGTGCACGATGCGGAGCGAGACCGGCGTTACGACCGGTTCCGGAGGCGCATCGTCTTTCCTATCGCCAACGATAGTGGGAAGGTGGTGGCTTTCGCAGGGCGCGCCTTGGGAGACGAGCAGCCCAAGTATCTCAATTCGCCGGAAACTCCAATCTATACCAAAGGAAGAGTGCTTTACCACGTTGACCGGGCCGCACAAGCCATCCGCAAGCTCGACTACACGATTCTGGTCGAGGGCTACATGGATTGCATCGCGGTGGCCTCGAGCGGCATCGAGAATGTTGTAGCTTCTTGCGGAACGAGCCTTACGGAAGGGCAGATTCGCTTGCTGGCGCGCTACTCGCGGCGCGTGGTGGTGAACTACGATCCGGATTCGGCGGGCGTCGCGGCCACGGAACGCTCGCTGGCCTTGCTGCTTGAGGAGGGCTTCGAGGCCAAAGTGCTGGCCTTGCCCGGCGGGCTCGACCCGGACTCCTTCATTCGTAAAGCGGGAAGTGCCCGGTATCGCGAGCTGCTCGCGGCAGCGCCCAGCTACATTGATTACCTGACGGACCGGGCCATTGCCACGCATAACGTCAACACCCCGGAAGGGAAGGTTGGGGCGGCCAATGCCGTCCTGCCTTATCTTGCCAAGGTTTCCAATCCCCTGCTGCGCGCAGAACTGGCCGGGCGGCTTGCCGAACGATTGCGCCTGGACGAGCGCCTTCTGCGCGAGGAGCTGCGGCGCGTGGGAGGGGCGGCCCGATCAGAAGCGCGGATCCAGACCCAGTCAGCCACTCCGAAAGTGACCACTGCGGAGAGGCAACTGCTTCGCGCATTCCTTGAGCGAGAGGATCTCGCCGATGAATTTCTTCCTGACCTCGTGGATCGAGGAGACTGCGAGGGGCTCGTAGCGGGACCAGTCTTTGCACGGATGCGTGAACTGCGGCGAGGCGGGGTAAGGCTTCAGCTTGCAGAACTTGAGGGAATGCTCACTGCCGAGGAGAGGCAACTGGTTTACGACTCTCTTTTTTGGGCTTGCGACCTAAGTCGCGAACAGACCGTTTTATCTTGCCGGGAGGTGACGGACAGGAAGTTGGCGCGCGAGATTCCAACACTCACGGCTGCAATCGACCGAGCGGAACGCGAGAAGGACTCCGCGAAGCTGGCGGAGCTTCTTGAGGGCAAGTCAAAATTAGACAAGCGGATAAGAGCCGCGGGCGGAAGGGAAAACGATGTCCGACCACCGAAGTAGGGGCACCCCTCCTGGGTGCCCAAATTGGGGCGTGGCCGCACAAAACCTCGGGCGCCCACCAGGGCCGCCCCTAAAGGAGGTTGGGAGGCAGAAAAATATCCATCCACTGACAAACGAAATCGTGTATATTACATCTAATACGATGGAGCCGGTGAAGTTTGACGGCTTGTCATAATGACGACGCAGTTGTGCGGGAGGCGGCACCGCCCGAGCGAGGGTGGGGGTGTCGCCATACTTGTTTTGACATCGAATTAATTCTTCTTCTCCCACGGGGAGGCCGTTGCCTTGGCGTTCGACGATAAGTTTGATCAGGTCAGCAAGCTCATTTCATTAGGTAAAGAGAAGGGCTACCTCCTCTATGACGAGGTCAACGAGCTTCTCCCCTCCGACGTCCATTCGGCGGAAGATCTCGACGATCTTCTCTCCATGTTTGACAATGCCGGCATCGAGGTGCTGGAGTCTCCCAAAGTCAAATCGGCCGAGGGTCTGGGACTGGAAAAGGTCGATGATCTCAAAGGGGACGAGATTGGAGAGGACGTCGAGCTCGATTTGACGCCGGGCGCCTTGGACAAGACCAACGACCCGGTGCGCATGTATCTGCGTGAGATGGGAACCGTTCCTCTGCTCACCCGCGAAGGCGAGGTCGAGATCGCCAAACGCATCGAGCGCGGGCAGCTCAACGTGCTGAAAACGCTCTCGCGCTCACCTATCGTTATTCAGACCCTTTTTGCGTTGCGCGAAGAATTGAAGAGCGGCGACAGGACCATCAAGGAAGTGGTGGTTTTTGACGACGACGAACTGACGGAAGAGAAAGTTGCGGAGCGGTTCAAGGATGTTGTTGCCTGCATTGATGAGATCGAGCGCCTTTATAAGAAGCTGATGCAACTTCGGACCAAGCGGGATGCAATTCCGCGCACCCGGCGGCCGAGGGACTTCCGGCGCTACAACTGGGCCGTGGCCCGGCACCGCGTCTTGATCTCGGTGCTCTTCCGGTCCATCCTGTTCACCCACAGCATGCGCAACGTGCTGATCGAAAGAATCCGGCAGGCCATCGACGAGCTGCGCCCGCTGGAGCGCGAGTTGAGCAAGACGGAAAAGAAAGTCGAGGGCTCGCGCACCAATGGAAACAAAGACCTGCGGAAGGACTTGCGGCAACTCCGCCAGCGGCTGGCGGATTTCGAGCTGCGGACGCAATCTTCCGCCGTGGATCTCCGCCGGAGCTGCCAGAACATTATCAGTGGCGAAGAGCGGGCGGAAGCGGCCAAGCGCGATTTGATCGAGGCTAACTTGCGGCTGGTGGTTTCCATCGCCAAGAAGTACACCAATCGAGGACTTCAATTCCTGGACCTCATTCAAGAGGGCAATATCGGTTTAATGAAGGCGGTGGACAAGTTCGAGTATCGGCGCGGCTATAAGTTCTCCACCTATGCTACCTGGTGGATCCGCCAGGCAATCACTCGCGCCATCGCCGACCAGGCGCGCACCATCCGCATTCCCGTGCACATGATCGAGACGATCAACAAGCTGATTCGCACCTCGCGCCTCTTGGTGCAGGAATACGGGCGGGAGCCGACTTCGGAAGAGATCGCCAAGCGGATGGAAATTCCCGTCATCAAGGTCCGCAAGGTGCTGAAGATCGCCCAGGAGCCCATCTCGCTCGAGACTCCCATCGGCGAGGAGGAAGATTCCCACTTGGGCGACTTCATCGAGGACCGGGGTGTGATCTCACCCGCCGAGGCCGTCATTAATATCAACCTGAAAGAGCAGACGGAATCGGTGCTCAAGACCCTGACGCCGCGGGAAGAGAAGGTCATCAAGATGCGATTCGGCCTCGACGACGGCAGCGAGCACACGCTCGAGGAAGTGGGGCAGAGTTTTGCGGTGACCCGCGAACGCATTCGGCAAATCGAGGCCAAAGCCCTGCGCAAGCTGCGCCATCCCTCGCGCAGCCGCAAACTGCGTGCCTTCCTGGATGCCGAAGTCCGCGAATAATTGCCGATTGACGATTGGCGATTGCCGATTATAGATCCCCGACTGGGATCTACGAGTGTTGATTCCCCCATTGACGATTGACGATTGTCGACTGCCGGTTATTGGTCCGCGATTCCGATGTTTGATTGTTGATTCCTTTCCATTGGCGATTGCGGATTTCCGATAGCCGATAGCTGATTGTCGACTGCCGGTTATTGGTCCCCGACTTCGATGTTTGACTGTTGATTCCTCCCATTGCCGATTGGCGACTTCCGATCGCCGATTGATTCAAAATGCGCTTATTCTCACCCCGGAGCTACTCAGCTCTGAAATCTGGAATTTGAAATCTGAAATTCGGTCGCCCCGCCGTGCGAAGCTCCCGCAGAGCAGGCGGGGGAAGGTGCGAAATTCGGCGCCAGTTGTCTGCCGGGCCGTGACTTGATATGATGTAGGGCGTTCACGGTAGTCCATCTCGCGCACAGAAGCAGTTCACGTTTCCACCGGAGGGGGGATTCCGTGTCGCTTAGCTGCTTAATGATATCGCCGGTCGTGGGCTGAGCTGGTTCTGTGGCTGCGAGTTTACCTCGCCAGATGGCGGCGTAAAGCCGCCTCTACATTCAAAGGAGGGTCGTGGTTATGGGAGATCCTGTCGTGAGTGCTGCCGAGCCGCAAGCTCCAGCACTCTCGTTTCCTGAGCGGCTCATGGGCGTTTTTATCTCGCCAGGAGAGACTTTTGCGGATGTGGCGCGGAGACCGGGTTTCTGGGCGCCTTTGGTTACCATAGTACTTGGTTCGGTCGCTTTTGTCGAGACCATGCTCTGGAAGATCGGCGCTGAACGCATCATGCGCATGAATATCGAACAGAGCAGCCGTGCATCCAGTATGACTCCGGAGCAAATAGAGCAGGCGGTAAGCCAAGGGGCGAAGTTTACAGCGGTTGCTTACCACATCGGTGGGTTCCTCGGTGCGCCGATTGGTCTCTTGATCATTGCCGGCGCCGGCATTCTCATCGTGAACGTGATTTTCGGCGCGCGCTCGAGCTTCAAGACGGTGTTTTCCTTGGTTTGTTACGCCGACCTAGTCTCGCTCTTGGGTGCGCTCATGTCGGTGGCGTTGATCATCTTTGGTGATCCCGACCATTTCAATCCCCAAAACCCCATCCCCGGAAATGTCGGCTTTTTCCTCAACCCGCACGAGGTTTCCAAACCGCTGTACGCGCTGGCACAGTCGGCCGACATCTTCACCATCTGGCTCCTGATCCTGCTTGGAATTGGTCTGTCAAAGGGGACCGGAGGGAAGGTCAAGCCGATGCCGATCTCCCTGGTGTACGCAGGTCTTTGGGTTCTTTTGGTGTTGGCCAAGGTCGGCTTTGCGATGATGTAATACGTTGTAATTCATGGCACTGCGATTTGAGATTGTTGCTGAGGACAATGCTACGGGAGCGCGGGCAGGTCTCCTCCATACTCCCCACGGAATTGTCGAGACGCCGGTCTTCATGCCGGTCGGGACGGCTGGCACCGTCAAGGGGATGACGCAAGCCCAACTGGAAGAGTTGGGAGTCCAGATCCTCCTCGCCAATACCTATCATCTTTATCTGCGTCCTGGTCACGAGATCATCCGCGAACTGGGCGGCCTGCACCGCTTCATGAGTTGGCCTCGTCCGATCCTCACGGACAGCGGCGGCTTCCAGGTGATGAGCTTGAAAGGGCTGGGGCGGGTGACCGAGGACGGAGTTTGGTTCAAATCCCATCTGGATGGTACTTCCCACTTTCTTTCCCCGGAGCGCGCAGTCGAGGTCCAACTCGCGCTGGGGGCGGACATTATCATGACGCTGGACGAATGCGTCGAGTATCCCGCAAGCCACGAAGCTGTTCAGCGCGCGGTGAAATTGACGGGGCGGTGGGCGAGCCGAGCGAAAGAGAAGCTCACAGCTCTCAGCCCTGAGCTCCCAGCGAGCAAAACCCAAAGCGACAGGCAATCGTCAATCGTCAATCGTCAATCGTCAATCCCCTGCCCCCAGCCCCTAGCCCCCAGCCCCTCTCTCTTCGGCATCGTGCAGGGTGGAGTGGACAAGGGCCTTCGCCGCGAAAGCGTTGAGGGTCTGCTCGAGCTGGATTTCGAAGGCTACGCCGTAGGCGGGCTTTCGGTGGGCGAGCCCAAGGCAGAAATGTATGAAATTGTCGAATACACCGCCCGGCTGTTGCCTCGCGACCGTCCGCGCTACTTGATGGGAGTGGGAACACCCGCGGACCTGGTGGAATGCGTGGCGCGAGGAATTGACATGTTTGATTGCGTCATGCCGACTCGAAACGCCCGCAACGGAAGTGTGTTCACTTCGCAGGGCAAGGTGGTCATCAAGAACGCGAAATACGCTCGCGACGAATCGCCGCTTGATCCGGCTTGCGAGTGTCCGGTGTGCCGGCGCTACACGCGAAGTTACATTCGCCATTTGTTCGTGGCAGGAGAAATGCTCGGGGCCATTTTGGCTACCCAGCACAACCTCCACTTTTACGTTGACAGGATGCGTAGAATCAGGCAGTCTTTGGTGTTTGGAGCATTTGCGGAGTTTCATTCTAGGGCGTGCGTGGAAATTTAGGCGCGCAAACAACCCCTGAGAATCCGGAAAGCCCGAGCCCCGCTAATCACGATCCTCGCGGGCGGGGTAGCAGATTCCAAATTCCCTAGCTTATCGGCTCGACTTTGACCGAGGGCATCTTTGTGAATACACTTGTTTTGGCGGCCGACCCCGGCGCGGGTGGGGCGCTTAGCCAGTTCCTTCTCCTTTTTGCGCCTCTCTTCGCCATCTGGTACTTCCTGGTCATCCGGCCTCAACAGCAGCAGCGACGCAAGCTGCAAACTATGCTCTCCAATCTCAAGACCGGCGACCGGGTGGTGACGAGCGGGGGGATTCACGGGACAATTGTCTCTTTCCGGGATGGCGTGGTCCAGCTCCAAATCGCCAACCAAGTTAAGGTTGACGTGTCGCGTACGGCGATCACAGGCATGGTGGCGGACGAGACAAGCGGGGAGGCGAAACAGGACCCGACCGCCGCCAAGCAAAAGAAGGCCTGACGGAACATGCCTGGGCCGGCTCACGCCTTCCGTCACCCGCGCGAAAGCGGGGGCGACGTCGGCCGGTCGGAGTTGGATTCCCGCTTCGGCGGGAATGGCGGGCTCCTTGCACGATGAGGGTTAAGCATGGAACTGAAAATCAGAAATCGGGTGATTTTTATTGGTGTGGTGATCGTGGCTTCGATCCTGGGAATAATCGGCTTCCCCAAGAATTTCCAGGAACTGAAGGACAACGTCCGCAGCCGCATTCACCTCGGTCTTGACCTTAAGGGCGGCACGCACTTGGTGTTGCAGGTCCACGTCGAAGACGCTGTCAACATCACCGCTGACGAGGCGCAGGAGAGGCTCACAGACGAGATGAAGTCCAAGAACATTCCCTTCGCCGACATTCAGAAAGCCGACGATGCGCATGTTCAGCCGCCCAAACACCGGATTCTTATCAAGGGCGTTCCCCAGGATAGGGCCACCGATCTTCAGACCTTAGCCAGCGAGCAGTTCTCGGACTGGGACCTCAGCCATGTGCCAGGTGACCCCACGGGCTGGATGCTGGCGTTGAAGACCACTGCGGCAGCCAACATTCGCAATCAGGCTCTACTCCAGTCCATGAACACGATCAGCAACCGGGTGAACCAGTATGGCGTCGCCGAGCCAACCATCAGCGAATACGGGCAAGGGGACTATGAACTGGTGGTTCAACTTCCCGACGTCGATGACCCAACACGCGTCAGGGACATTATTCAACGCACCGCGCTCCTAGAGTTGAAACTCGTTCAGGATGGACCTTTCCCGAGCCGCGAGACGGCGCTGGCGGCCCACGGCGGAGTGCTTCCGCCGGACACCCAGTTGTTGCAGGGACAGACAGCCCAGAACGGCGGCGAAACCTGGTACATCGTGAACCGCATAGCAGCGGTAACCGGACGCGACTTGAGCGGTGCTGAACCCTCTCACGATGCCAGCGGGCGTCCCGATGTGAATTTCACTCTGACGCGCGATGGAGCGGCGCGGTTTGGGCGGGTGACGAGCGCCAACGTGGGTAAACTCTTGGCTGTCGTCCTTGATAATAGGGTTTACGAGGCGGCGACTATCCAGAGCCAGATTACTGACCGCGGCGAGATCACCGGAGGCGGCTTTACGCCGCAAAAAGTTCAGGACTTGGCTCTGGTATTACGCTCCGGCGCGCTGCCAGCATCCATCAGCGTCCTCTCAGAGGAGGTCGTCGGTCCATCGCTGGGCGCCGACTCGATTCGCCACGGAATCGTCGCTTGCATTGTGGGCTTCGTAGCAGTGATGGCTTTCATGCTTGTGTACTACCGCGGAGCCGGAGTTAATGCTGACTTGGCACTCTTGTTGAATCTGATTATCCTGGTCGCGGCGCTGGGCTACATTGACGCAACTTTGACCCTGCCCGGCATTGCGGGAATCATCCTGACGGTCGGTATGGGGGTCGATTCGAACGTCTTGATTTTCGAGCGTATAAGAGAGGAACTAAGGTTGGGCAAGGCGGTCGGAGCGGCGGTTGCCGGCGGCTTCGAGCATGCTTTTGTCACCATCATTGACACCCACGTGACCACGATCGTCTCCGCGGCCATTCTCTTTACTTTCGGAACCGGCCCCATACGCGGCTTTGCAGTCACGTTAACCATCGGGTTACTGGCGAACCTTTTTACTTCCGTTTTTGTGTCGCGTGTGATATTTGATTATGTCCTTTCGCGGCGTGAGAAAGGCGCGGAACTCAGCATCTAGCAACGAAATTAAGGGAACTTCGAGTCGGCTTTCGGTGTCAAAAACAAAGGTGAGGTACGAGATTAGGTTATGGAGTTTTTCCACGAGCCAAAGATCGATTGGATGGGGATCAAGTGGTACCTCATCGCTTTATCTCTCGCGCTAGCCAGTGCCGGAATCATCTCCATGGTGGTTAAGCATGGTCTTGCTTACGGGATTGACTTCCGGGGCGGAACGGCGATCACCGTGCAATTTTCCAAGGCGCCGAACCTGGACGCCATCCGCCGGGAACTTGACCGGCAGGGCCTAAAGAACGCAACCATTACCAGCATCGGCGCTCCCAGCGACCACCAAGTCATCATCGGTCTGGATCTACAAACCACCGCCTCCACTCAGGCACTCGATCAAGGCAAGCGCGCCATTGTGGCGGCATTGTTCGGCCTGCCAGGGCAACAAGCACAGGCGGGCAAGCCGGATTTTAATAACTCCAGTCCCCAAACCGTTACCGACCATTTATTGGCGGCCGACCCTCTGGGACTTGCTTCGAAAGGTTTCGACGCCGCGAGCAAGTCTTACCAGGATCTGGCAAACGCCATAACCAATTTCCGGAACTCCCCGCCTCGCGATGGACTGATTTCAGACTTCCAGGAATTGAGCTCGGTTCCGGGCGTAAACGCGGGAGTGATCGCTACGCTCCGAAACGACTTCAGCCTCTCCAGTTTTGCGATTAAGGGCTCGGAGATTGTTGGGCCGAAGGTTGGCAAAGACTTACGCCAGCAGGCTCTTTACGTCACCCTGGCAGGATTGGGCGCCATGCTGGTTTACATCTGGTTCCGTTTTGAGCTATCATACGGCGTCGCTGCGGTGGTCGCTACTTTTCATGATGTCATGATTACACTCGGGTTCTTCTCTTTGCTCAATAAGGAAATCACTTTGACCGTGATCGCGGCCCTGCTGACGCTGGTTGGTTATTCCATGAACGATACGATAGTGGTCTTCGACCGGATCAGGGAAAACGTTCGACTGAACAAACGGGAGAACTTCGTTGACTTGGTCAACCGCAGCATCAATCAGACTCTGAGCCGGACGATTCTGACTTCCGGATTGACTTTCCTGGCCGTGCTCTCCTTATTCCTGTTCGGAGGCGAAGTCATCCACGGTTTCTCGTTTACGCTGGTCGTAGGAGTGATTGTTGGGACTTACTCTTCGATTTTCATTGCCAGCCCTATTGTGGTTTACTTTCAGCAAAGGTTTACAGGCAGTACGGCGGTGGCGAGGCCCAAGAATTATTCCCGCGAGGCTGTTTCGGCGCGGCGGTAATTGTTATTAGTATGTGGCCAGGGCCGTTCTCCCCGGCCACTCGAGGAATTCTCAGGAGGCGGTAGCCATGTTCGACGAGACTCTACTTGAATCTTCCCCCTCGCGCGTGCCGGTTCTCAAGGGAAAGCATTGGCTCATCTCCTTGGCAATCGGTGTGGTGGTTTTTTTGGCCCTATTTTTTGGCTTGCCCGTGTTGTCGTTCGGGGCCGAGACGAAAGTGGTGGTGGCGCAGGCCATCATCGGCGCCGTGATCGTTATGGCTTACGCGCTGATGTGTTGTTACGTGGCGGCGGATGCGCGTCGTCTTAAGCTTGGGATGGCTTTTTGGCTGGCCATCACGATCCTCTTCAACGTCGTCGGTTTCATCGCCTACTTGATGTACTCCGCGGTGAAGACCGACAACTGGAAGCGAGCGACAATCCCCATCGCTTACATGGTTGAGGGTATCATCGTGGGCATGCTGGTGCTGGTCCCCTTGATCTACACGGAGGCCCTGCCGACGGCCCAATTGATGACCTTCCTGGCGGCGCCGCCCCCGCCCCCGCCCCCGCCGCCTCCACCTGCCGCTGCGGTCCCAGTTAAAATCATAAAGCGTGTGACTGTGGAGGACATCATGAAAGCCCCCACCGTCATCCCCAAGACGGTCAAGATCATTAAAGACGCACCCGAACCGATAAACAACGCCGGGGCAGTCGGCGTTGTGGGTGGTGTACCTGGCGGAGTGCCGGGCGGCCAGATGGGCGGCGTGCTCGGCGGCGTACTGGGCGGCGTGCTTTCCACGGCATCTGCTCCTCCTCCACCGCCCCCACCGAAGGCAGCCACACCGAAGCGGATCCGCGTTGGCGGTCAGGTGGAGAGCGCGAGACTGATCTTTCAACCCAAACCCGAATATCCCCAGTTGGCGAAGATGGCCCGCATTCAAGGGACAGTCCGGTTGGAAGCTATTATCAGTAAGGACGGCACAATCCAGGATTTGAAAGTGGTGAGCGGGCACCCGTTGCTGGTGAAAGCTGCTTTGGAGGCTGTGCAGCGCTGGCGCTACCAGCCCACGTTGCTGAACGGGGAACCGGTCGAGGTTGTAACCGAGGTGGACGTCAACTTCACCTTGGCTGAATAGTTCGTGATCGAGGAAAAACTTCCAGGAGGATGAAAATATCATGAATCTGTTAACCCTGAGCTTGTGGTTGTTTCAGGAAGGCGAGGCGACGATTGGATTCGATCCTATTTCCATGTGGCGTTCGATGGCGTGGCCGGCCCGGTCGGTGGTCATCTTGCTGTTGATCATGTCGTGCTGGTCAATCGGAGTCATGATTGACCGCTGGATCGCCTACAACGCGGCGCGCAAGCAGTCCCGGCTCTTTGCTCCCGCCGTGGCGGGCGCCTTGAAGGACGGCAAAATTGATGAGGCCATCTCCATTGCCGAGCAGAACAAGCGGAGCCACCTGGCCAAAGTGGTGACGGCGGGTCTGCAAGAGTTCCAGGCCCACCAAGTTTCCGCAGAGATTTCCGGCGAGACGATCGAGGCTTCCAAGCGAGCCCTCGAGCGGGCTGCGGCCATCGTGCATGCCGAGCTCAAGCGCGGCGTTTCCTCTCTTGCCACCACTGGTTCCACGGCGCCCTTCGTCGGGCTGTTCGGAACCGTGCTGGGCATCATCAACGCGTTCAGAGGAATTGCCGGCGCGAAATCCACCGGTCTGGCCGCCGTGGCAGGCGGTATTTCCGAAGCCCTGGTCACCACAGCAGTCGGTCTGTTTGTGGCCGTGCCTGCGGTGTGGGCTTACAATTACTTCACCGGAAAAATCGAGTCTTTCGACGTGGAAATGGACAACTCCTCTTCCGAGTTGATTGACTACTTCATCAAGAGATCTTCACGGGGGAAGAAATAATGGCATCCAAGCGTGAATCACCTGGAGCAGTTTCGGACATCAATGTGACGCCGCTGGTCGACGTGATGCTGGTGCTGCTGATCATCTTCATGGTGATCACTCCCATGCTGCAAAAAGGCGTCAGCGTCGACATGGCTCGTGTCAACAACCCACGCATGATGCACGACGCAGACAAGGAAGACGCTACCGTCCTGGCAATCACCCGGGACGGCAAGATCTACCTGGGCTCGGACACCATCCTGATCGACAAGATCACCGCTAAGGTCAAGGACCGGGTCTCGGACAAGCTCGATAAGACCGTCTACATCAAGAGCGATGCCCGGGCCAAGTACGGTGATGTGGTCGCAGTCGTGGACGCAGTGAGGGCGGCCGGTGTAGACGCCATCGGGTTATTGGCCGAAAAGGTCCAGACCCGGGGCGCTGCCGCCGCCGCGGCTGAGGAAACTCAGTAACGTCGAATCTCGTTCGAGATAGAAGCAGGAGGGTAGCACTATGGCTATGGCCGTAGGCGGGAGTAAGAAAGGTCCCATGGTGGACATGAACGTGACGCCGTTGATTGATGTCCTACTGGTGTTGCTCATCATCTTTATGGTGATCACGCCGTTGACGCCCAAGGGCCTGGACGCACTCGTACCTCAACCGGGGCCCAAGGATGCCAAAGTCGATCCGGAAGTCCTGGCCCATACCATCGTGGTGTCGATAGATGCCTCACGTCACGTTAAGATTAATCAGGATCCTGTCGACCTCCGCATGCTCGGCTCGCGCCTCGAGGACATCTTCAAGATGCGCAGTGACCGGGTGATGTTCGTGAAGGGCGATCCCACGTTGCCTTTTGCCGACGTGGCGGAAGTCATCGACATCTCGAAGGGCGCCGGGGTTGATAAGATCGGCCTTATTACCAAAGCCTTGGAAGAAGGCCAGTAGTCCCCCATGCAGCGGCGATGTGATGTCGCCACTTGGAAGAAAGACCGTAGTCCCATGTAGCGGCGATTTTATCTCGCCACCCGATGCGGGGGGCGATGTAAAATCGCCGCTACAGCTCACCTCGAGGGAGGAATTCCAATGAAAGTATCTAAGTTCGCCGTGCTGGGGGTGGTGTTGCTGCTACTGCCCTTCTGTTGCGGATGCAGGAAACTCAGGGCGCGGGACCAGCTCAACAAAGGCGTTGCGGCGTTCCGGAACGCGCAATTTCAGGCCGCCATCATGCATTTTAAGGAAGCCGTGGGCTTGGACCCCTCCCTGGTGAATGCCAGACTCTACCTCGCTACAGCTTATTATAACCAGTACATCCCCAGTGGAGAATCTCCGGAAAACCTGAAGATCGCCCAACAGGCGATCGATGCATATCAAGACGTCCTGAAGGCCGATCCTAACAACGCGAACGCCATTGCCAGCATTGCTCAGATTTATTACTACGAGAGGAAGTTTGATAAGGCCAAGGAATACCAGCGTCACTTGCTAGAGGTCGAGCCGAACAATCCGGTCCCCTATTACTGGATCGGCGTGCTTGACTGGGCGACCTGTTTTCCTCGCACTCAGCAGATGAGGAAGGATCTGAAGATCGAATATCCGAAGGATCCCAAGGACCCCAGCAGTTTGCCGCCCTTCCCCGAAAAAGCCCGCGCGCAGTTGGCAGAACAGAATGAGCCCCTCGTCAAGGAAGGGATCGAGGTTCTGGAGAAAGCTAATGAACTTAAGCCGAACAACTTCGATACGTTGTCGTACCTGAACCTGTTGTATCGGCAAAAGGCTGATTTGGAACCGACCCCGGCGGCGCGCGAAGCTGACCTGAAGCAGGCGGAAGACTGGACCAACAAAGCTATAGCCTTGCGGAAGGCGACCGGAGGGTAGGGCGCGCCCGCACGACTCGCTACTCCTTATTTGCTGTCCAACTGCAAACCCGGCCCCTCTCGAGGGGCCGGGTGTCCTTATAGCGGCGTCTTCACGTCGTCGTTTCAACCTCGTAAGGGTAGGCCTTGGCCTAACCTCGCCGATCACCCGATAACGCAGAGGGGACGGCAAGCCGTCCCTCTATCTCCCTCACAACTGCTGACGACGCGTGGCCTCGGCTGCCCGGAAGGCGGCAAGATTAGTCGCGTCTATGACGGCCGTCCCCGTATCCACGCGAGTCGGGAGGGGCGACACCGGCGCCGTCTGCCAGTCTTTGAACTCGTGAACGATGTTGTGGTGCAGGTCATCCAGGAAACGCAGCCCGTAAAAGGCCATGGTGTAGGGTTTCTGCGCAACCGTGGCGGCAATCACGCCCTGCTGGATGAAATCGAGCGTTTCGGGAGTGTTGTCCATCGCCACGATAGGGATCTTTCCGCCCAGATTCAACCGGTGCAGCGCTTCCGCCGTGCCGGGCCCGCCTGATGCTTCCACGCACACGATACCATCGATCTTCTCCTTCGCGTCCAAAAGGGCGGAAATCTGGTCATTGGCCGAGCGAGGATCGCCTTTGTCATCCAGTGTGCGAGAGATCTTAATCTTCGGATACTTCTTGAGCGCATCGGTGGTGCCGCGGACTCGTTCGTCGACGTTGAACTGTCCGGGTATAGTGATCACAACCAACTGACCTTCGCCGCTCATCAGCTCCGCAATGCGCTTCCCGCTGATAAGGCCCGCCTGGTAATTATCCGTGCCGATGAATAAGATTCGGCGCGAGTCCGGCGCATCGGAATCTACGCAGATGACCGGTATTCCTAACTTTACGGCGGATTCGATGGCGTCCTTGAACAGCTCCGGCCGGGCCGGCGAAACGGCTATGCCAGAGGGATGCTTGTCGACCGCTTTCTGAAAGGCCTCGAGCTCTTCTTGCGGAGAGTACGTGTCCGACCCGGTAAACTCGGCCTTAACCCCTAGCCCACGAGCCGCATCCATAAATCCGGCTTTGGCCTCCTGCCAGTAGGGTAGGCTTGTGTTCGCGGCGACAAAAATAAAGCGCTCTGTCTCCTCATGAAAAGGCTTCTGACATGAGCTGAAGATGCCGACTGCGGCGAGCAGTGCGATCGCTGAGACCCTCCATGTGGCTTGTTTCATAAGCTCTCCTTTGCCCCGCCCCAGGCGGGCGATTTACATTGGCTTGTGGCAGGCGTTCGACCTTTCTCTTGGTGATTCATGAAGCCTACCACAAATCCAGAGTAGCGGGAAGAGCGAGCGACATCGGTGTAGGGCGGGCGTCTGGCAGTTGTAGGGGCAACCCTTGTGGTTGCCCGAGGGCGGCCACAAGGGCCGCCCCTACAGCGTGGTGCGAGACGCCCGCGCTACACCGAAACGCTTGAACCAAGCGTACTGGCTGCCCTAGAATGCAAAGTGGGAGCATGCTTCGCTTTGAAGACATCGCGGGAGTGGTGCAGGGCTATCGCCCTGGGGAAGACCTGACGTTACTGCGCAGAGCCTATGACTTCTGCGTCACCCGCCACTCCGAGCAGAAACGCCTCTCCGGTGAACCCTTCATTTCCCATCCGCTCGAAGTCGTCCACATCCTGGCGGAGATGAAGCTGGATCTCGTTTGTCTGACGGCGGGCATGCTGCATGATGTCGTGGAGGACACAGGCACCACGAGCGGAACCATCGAGAGCGAGTTCGGCCCTGAAGTGGCGCGAATCGTGGATGGGGTGACCAAGATCGGCCGCATTAAGTTCATGAGCCGGGAGGAGCAGCAGGCTGAGAACTTCCGCAAGATGGTCCTTGCCATGGTCGACGACATTCGCGTGGTGCTGGTGAAGCTCGCCGACCGGCTGCATAACATGCGCACTCTCGAGTACTTGCCCCCCGAGAAGCAGGAACGCATCGCCCGTGAAACGCTCGACATCTATGCGCCCATCGCCCATCGCTTGGGAATGGGAAAGGTCCGCGGCGAGCTCGAGGACCTGGCGTTCAAGTTCCTCGAGCCGGAGACGTATCTCGAGGTCAAGCGCTCCGTGGAAAGCCGCCGCAAAGTGAGCGAAGGTTTTCTTGCCGAAGTGCGCGACCAAGTGAGCGCCAAGATGAAGGAACACTCCATCCCGGCGCGGACTGAAGGCCGCATCAAGCGCCTCTACAGCATTTGGCAAAAGCTCTTGAGGCAGCACGTGCCCCTCGAGCAGGTCTACGACCTCCTGGCCATCCGGATTATCACGGACAGTGTGAAGAACTGCTACGCGGCGCTGGGAATCATACACAACACGTGGAGGCCCGTACCGGGCCGCATCAAGGACTTCATCGCCATCCCCAGACCCAATCTCTATCAGTCTCTGCACACTTCCGTTATTGGCCCGCATGGCCAGCCGTTCGAGGTCCAGATCCGCACCGAGGAGATGCACCGAATCGCCGAAGAGGGTATCGCCGCTCACTGGAAATACAAGGACGGCAAAGACGGCAGCGCCGTCGCGCCAAAGGATGAGGAGCGCTTTGCCTGGCTGCGGCACCTGGTGGAATGGCAGCAGGATATGGGCGATCCGGGCGAGTTCCTTTCCACCCTGAAGATCGATCTTTACCCGGAAGAGGTTTATACCTTTACTCCCAAGGGCAAGGTGATCGTGTTGCCCCGTGACGCCACGCCTATCGACTTTGCCTACGCCATCCATAGCGAAGTGGGACACCATTGCGTGGGGGCGAAGGTCAATGGCCGGATCGTTCCTCTCAAATCCAAGTTACGGAACGGCGATATCGTGGAAATTGTGACGCAGGCTCACCACAACCCCAGCCGCGACTGGCTTGCACTTGTCAAAACCTCACGGGCGCGCAACAAGATCAAGCACTGGGTGAATGTGGCGCAAAGGGACCAGGCCGTGGAAATCGGCAAGCGCCTGCTCGAGAAGGAGGCGCGCAAATACGACGTGACGCTAAAGAAGGTAGGGGACGAAGACTACCTGCGGGTGGCGCGGGATAACGGCTGCACGCAGGTAGAGGACTTGCATGCGGGAATCGGCTATGGCAAGTTCTCGGCGCGTCAGGTGCTCTCGAGGCTGGTCCCCTCCGCCCAGTTCGAGACGGCCCACCCTTCCCGCCTGAATACCGTGAAACGGGCGCTGGGTATCTCCGGTGATATGGCGATCCAGGTGCACGGCCACGACGACCTGATGGTCTATCGCGCCAAGTGTTGTAATCCCATTCGAGGCGAGGAGATTACCGGCTACATAACGCGCGGGAAGGGAATCGCGGTACACGCCAAGATCTGCCCCAACGTTCAGAATCTGCTCTACGACGCAGACCGGCGGATTGAAGTCAAGTGGGTGGGGCCGAAATACAGCCTCTATCCCGTCAAGCTTACCCTCTTTACTCGCGACCGCCAGGGTCTCTTGGCCGATGTGACCGGGGCTATCGCTGACGTCCATTCCAACATCCAGAACATCGAAGTACGCACGGATGACAGCCAAGCGCACATCGAGGTGACTTTGGATATTGTGGATTTAGAGCACTTGGAGAAGGTCGTATCTTCGTTGCGCAAGATCGAAGGGGTTTACCAGGTTGAACGCGTGGTGCATTGATTAGATTTGCGATGCCTTCGCGCGGGCGTCTCGCCCGTGCTCCACCACACGCTCTCGCCTCACTTTGCTTTCGCAACCTTGCCCGAACGAATGCAGGCGGTGCAGACGCGCATGGTCTTGTGCACACCCCCCACGATGGCGTGAACCTGGCGCAAGTTTGGGTTCCACCGGCGCCGGGTGACGTTATGGGCGTGGCTTATCCGGTTTCCGTATTTTGGTCCTTTTCCGCAAATCTCACACGCTAAAGCCATAGCCACACCTCATAATAGGATGAATACTACTACACATTCTACCAGAGCCGCCCTGGATTTGCCCAATTCTTTGTAGGGGCTTCATATTGGGACACCGATTGTTGGCGGGCGGAGTTACAATACCTGGATGAGAAAACAACCTTTTCCCCACAGCTTTACCGCCGCAATGATCTTCATACTGTTTGCAGGCTCGGCGGCCCTCACGTCCTGCCAGCGAAAAGGCGTGTCGGACCGTGAGTCGGTGGCGAAAGTCGATGGGCAGCCCATCTATCGCGATCAAGTCGAGAGGGTGTACCGCAGCCGCCAGGGCGCCACGCCCGATGGCAACAGCCCCGAAGAAGCCATGAGTTTCAAGCTGAACGTTCTGGATGAACTCATCAACAATCAGATTTTGGTCGAGCACGCCTCCCACGCCGGCATCACCGTTTCGGAAGCCGAGGTGGATAACGAGGTAGCCAAACTTCAGACCCCTTATTCGGCCGAGGAGTTCCGGAAACGTCTCCGGGACCAAGGCCTGGAAATGGAGGATCTGCGCAAAGAGTTACGGCGGAATACCACCATTACGAAGCTGATCAACAAAGAAATCGTCTCAAATATAAAGGTGTCTGACCTCGACATTGCAGCCTATTACGAACGCAACAAGGCCAACTTCAATGTCCCTGAAACCGCCTACCACCTGGCCCAGATCGAGGTCACTCCCGTCGCCGATCCCGAGGTGCGCAACCTCAAGAACGACGACGCCAAGACGCCCGCCGAAGCGGAGCGAAAGATTCGGGCGCTTTACGCCCGCCTGCGCGCCGGGGATGACTTCGCCACGGTGGCGCAGGAATACTCTGAAGATGCCCGGACCGCCTCGGGCGGTGGGGACATGGGCTTCATCCCCGCCTCTGCATTGGACGCCACGCCCCAGCTCAAGCAGGCCGTGACCTCGCTTCAAGAAAACCAGATCACGGGAATCATCCGCACGGCTTCCGGTTACCACATCATCAAGCTGCTCGGCAAGGAACCGGCCGCAACACATACTCTTTCCGAGTTGCGCGTTCAAAACGCCATCCGGCAGACGCTGCGGAGTGAAAGGGAGCAGCTTTTGAAGGCAGCCTACATCGAGACGCTGCGTGACCGGGCGAAGGTGGAGAACTACTTGGCCGAGCAGATCGTCAAAGGACAGCTAAGCCCCTCCTCCGCCAAATAGAGTTGCAGCGGCTTTTACTAGCCTACTTTTGTAGATCTACGACATGGCATCCACGAGAAGCGATGCCGCGTAGACGAGCAAATCAAATGGCAAATGGCAAAGTTCAAATGGTTTTCCATTTCCCATTTGCCCTTTGCCATTTGAATCTCTTCTTCGGCAGCCTGTCACTCCAGTCGCAGCAGCCGGAACCCCGCTTCCACGCCTGTCCCTTCCTGCGCGTAGATGCGCGCCACTCGGCCCGCCCGCGGGGCGCGAATCTCGTTTTGCATCTTCATCGCTTCCATCACCAGAAGCCCTTGGCCTCGGACTACCTCCTGGTTTTCGGAAACGAGGACTTTAACGACCTTCCCCGGCATGGGAGCCACGATCTCTTGCGGGCCTTTCTCTCGAACTCCAGCGCCGTCGCGCCTCCAGCGCCGAGGATCACGGATTTCCACCAGGTAGTGCCGCAGACCTACCGTAACCAGATAGGGGCTCGAGTTTCCTTCCGCGTCGCCCGCCCGCTTGCTGATCTGGGCTTCGTACGACCGGCCGTCGATCAAGATCGAGTAAACCCCCGGCGCGATCTCTTCTCGGTCGGCAACTAGCGGCTGGCCATCGAACGTGAGTCTCTCCTCGGAAGATGAGCCGCCTCTCCTGCCCGGCGTGACGCTTTCCGGCCCCGGCAACTCGAGCTCATGATCGGAGGCCCTCGAGCCTGAATGGATTCTGATTTCGAGTTTCATGCGTCTCTCTTGTTCACTTCTTTGGATTTGGCAACTCCACTCGGCTGACGCAATGTGAGGTTCCGCGTTCGGCGGAGTCTTCATGCCTGCGGAGCTCAGAGTATCGCTTTGCGCCAGTCAATCGCAAAGAATATAGCGACCTATGAGCTGCGCCAACTTCCCCGCCGCGGCCACTGATTGAGCTGCGCTTCCCTGCCGGCGTTCTTCCAGGTGCTGTCGCGCCCGGAAGCGGGAGTGTTCTTCTCCGCGCGCTCGCCCGCGTGGAGGGCCGCCGCCAGCGCGGCGACGCGCTCTTCCTCAGGCGAAGGCGGCGCTTCCTCCATCAAGCCGGCGGCCAGCACGCGGTCAATGAATCCGGTGTCCAGGCGGCCGGCGGCGAAATCCGAATGCTCGAGCAGGCGGCGGAAGAAAGGAATGTTGGTCTTGATGCCGAAAATCTCGTACTCCCCGAGCACCCGCCGCATGCGCGCGATGGCTTCCGCGCGCGTCGTGCCCCAGACCGCCACTTTCGAGAGAAGAGGATCGTACTCCAGCGGCACTGTCCAGCCTTCGTATACGCCGCTATCGCGTCGCACGCCCGGTCCCGCCGGAACCTGGAGCCGGCTGATGTAACCCGGTGAGGGAAAGAAATTGTTGGTGGGGTCTTCCGCATAGATGCGGCACTCGATGGCGGCGCCTCTCATGCGCACATCTTCTTGCTGCCACTCGAGCTTTTCTCCCGCCGCAATCCGAATCTGCTCCTTCACCAAATCCATGCCCATCACCAGTTCCGTCACCGGGTGTTCGACCTGAAGGCGAGCGTTTACTTCCAGAAAGTAGAAATTGCCGCTCGGGTCCACCAGAAACTCGACGGTGCCGGCATTCCAGTATCCCGCCAGCTTTCCGATGCGCACTGCGGCTTCCCCCATGCGCCGGCGCAACTCTTCCTCGACGAACGCTGAGGGGCATTCTTCCAGCAGTTTCTGGTGCCTTCTTTGCAGCGAACACTCCCGTTCGCCAAGATGGATGAGCCGCCCGTGCTGGTCACCGAGAATCTGGATTTCAATGTGGCGGGGGCGGTCGAGGTATTTCTCGAGGTAAACTGCGGGATCGCCGAAGGCGTTTTGCGCCTCGGAGCGCGCGGTGTGATAAGCGGATTCGAGTTCGGCGGCGGAACCCACCAGGCGCAAGCCCTTGCCGCCCCCACCCGCTGATGCCTTGAGCATCACGGGATAGCCGATTCCCTCCGCAACTCGCTGCGTCTCCTCGAGACTTTCGAGGCGCCGGTCGGTTCCCGGCACCACCGGCAGGCCTGCCTGAAGGACGGCGTGCCGCGCACTGGTCTTCGATCCCATCAGCACCATCGCGGCCACCGGCGGTCCGATAAACACCAGTCCGGCATCCGCGCAGGCGCGAGCGAACTCGGGGTTCTCCGCCAGGAAGCCGTAGCCGGGGTGAATCGCCTCTGCGCCGCTGCGCCGGGCGGCATCAATGACGCGATCGATGCGAAGGTAACTTTCGCTGGAGGGCGCAGGCCCAATGCAAAAAGCCTGGTCGGCATAGCGGACGTGCAGCGATTTGCGGTCCACCTCGGAGTAGACAGCCACCGTGCCGATTCCCAGCTCACGGCAAGTGCGCATCACCCGCACCGCAATTTCGCCGCGGTTGGCGATCAGAATCTTGCCAAACATAGCGGTCCTTTGTTTTCCACAACATTCCCGGTTCATTCGTTCATTTTTCAATACCACAACCCCGGTTTCACGCCAAGGCGCAAGGCACGCCAAGGTCGCAAAGTCCCCTCCTCCTCATCCGAGGAGGGGAGCCGGGGACTCCTCTCCTTGGATAAGGAGGGGTTAGGGGTGGTCGATTTATGCGCCGTTCCTTTGTTTTCATAGACATTCCCGGTTTGTTCCGCAAGAAAGCTATCAGCTCTCAGCTATTAGCCGTCAGCCTTCCGTTGTCGGCCTTCATATAGTTGAGTAGTCGAGGTCGAGGAGTTGACAAACGCACGCCCGGGCGCCAGTCGAGTTTGCTCTGGCGTTCGACTCTCGACTTCTAGACTCCTCGACTTCTTGACTCTGTCCTTTGTTTTCATCGACATTCCCGGTTTGTTCCGTCACTTATTAAAATCACGAGACTTGCTCAGTCTCAACGTCTCCAAAAGAACGTTGTTTTGAAGGGTCGCCTCGTTGTCCGCGATGTGAGTGCATGGTCGTGATCGGTGGCCGTAACCCTCCGGTTGCCTCCAGGCGAATACTCTACCCTGGCTCGGCAGTCTCCGTCTTGCCACGCGCCTGCGTGCGTGGCGCCGGCTCATGCGCTATGCCTCGGCCCCAGGGCGGAGGCAGACGTTCCCTGCCGGCGCGGGTCCGCCCCACAGAGTTATAGCCTAGCATACAGGGCAAGGCGCTGTCAAGAGAAAAGACGTGTGTAGCCCAGGGATGAGAAGGTGCGAAAAATCGATTGCGTTAACCACAGAGGCGCAGTGAACACGCAGCAAGCGGCAAGCTGGAGGCAGAGGAATCAGGGTACTGGGGCGGCTTAGGCAAAGGCGTGGACCTTGAAATCTACTTTGAGTGGGAAGGACTCGAGCACGCTCTCCGGCTGACTTACGCGAGGGTCGTCTTCTTGGGGCACTGGCCGCAAATAGGGAGTGCCATTCTCGAAACATGTCTCGAGGTACAAACTCTGCATCGTGCCGGGTAGCGGGGGCAGGGCCGCAGGCTGATCCATGTTCTCACCGCGAAGCCGTGCACCGTGAGTAGCCGTGGGCGTAAGCCCACGGTTGGTGACCACTGAAGGCTCCCCGACCTCGGAGGGGTCGTCCAGGGCGGTTCGGCCCCCTCAGGGCCGAATCTCTGTTGGTGCGTTCCCATCCGTGAGTTCCACCCACGGCTACTCAAGGTCCTCCCCTTCGGGGAGGAGAGTCAGGCGCGGACGGCAATTCACACCTTGAAAACTTGACTCATTTGCCCCAAGTTTCAGTTTTGGGTTTCCGGGTGCGTATCGTAGGGTCGTGGGTTAGTTTGCTGTAGCGGCGCTCTCGGAGCGCCGGACCTCCTTGAGAATTCAAGACCGGCGGTCAGAGACCGCCGCTACAAGAATCAAACTAACTTGCTACCAGGAGTTGGTGGCAGAGCCGCCTCTGGAGCTTCCACATTCTTGCTCAGATTTTTCGGCCCTGCGCGACTTACCCTTACTCCCTTGGGGAGAGGGCTGTGATTCCGACCTCGGCGTCCTCTTGGTCTCGGAAGTGACCCCTCACCCGTCCCGCTCCGGCTGGTGAAAGCGCCGGCAGCGGTCCACCCTCTCCCCAGGGAGGGGGCTGAGTTTCCGGGAGAGGGCTGTGATTCCGACTTCGGCGCCCCTCGCCTGGGAAGTGACCCCCGTCACGTTCCGGCTGTTGAAGTGGCACAGGCACTCTTGCCTGTGTTTGACGGAGCAATGGATCAGCCTTGGGCACAGGCAAGAGTGCCTGTGCTACCTCAACAGCCACAGGGGGACACCCCGTCCCCACGGGAGAGGGCTACGATTTCGGCCGGAGCGGGCCGGGTGACCGGGTCGTAGCATTGCGAAAAATCAATTGTGACGGGTATTAGCTCGCCGCCTGCTCGAGGATGGCGAAGTCGCCCGGATTCCAGGCTTGTGCGATGATGTAGAACTTGCCATTGATTCTGCGCAGCGCCGCATTGTGAATGTGTACGAAGTTCTGCAGCCCCAGATCCTCCTTGGCCATGATGGTTGAAACCAATTTCTCATCGCGGAGAATGTAGATAGGCGCGCCCTTCTTTTTGTCCGGACCATCCAGGGCGGGAACCGCGCTGTAGTGCTGGTCCAGATAATTGATATCGCAGGGCAACGAGCCGGAGGGCATTTTCAGGCTGGAGAGGTAATGGCCGTAGCGGGTAAAACGGTCCAGGCGGGAGTGTGGCCGGTCAGCGATGTCGAGCCGAACCTGGCCGGGCGGCAAGGTAATGCCATGAGCGGTTCCGAATTGGCCCGGGCCGTCGCCCTTTCCCCCGAAAGCCAGATCGTTCCAAACCACCTCGAAGCGGTTTTCTCGAGTGACTCGCGCCGTGAGAACGTAATCGAGATTGCAGTAGCCTGTGGTTACGTAATACAAGCCGTTCAAGAACTCGACTGCCGTGGGAGCAAAATTCCCTCCCCCCAGAAAATAGTCATGAACCTCGGGATGTTCGAACTCGACAGCAGCGGTGGGCGCATCGAGCGCGTAAACCAGCTTCCCATCCAGTGAAGTGGTGAAGATCTTGCCGGCATCATTGGCGGGAAAGGTCAAATAGGCAGCTCCGTCCGTGTCGTACCACACGGTAGTGTCGTGCAGGTTGATGCTCCTCATTTCATCCGGAGTGTCCAACAAACTGATCGTCTTCAGGTCAGAGCTGATTTGGAGGATCCCCGCTCCGGGAAGCGCGAAGTACGTCTCCTCTTTGCCCGCTCGGCGGTCAACGGCAAAGCCGCCGTGGGCATTGACCAACACCTTTTGGGCCTCCGGCGGCAGGCGTTCAGAGGTGTAAAGGACTCGAAATCTCAACTCCCCCTGGCCGCTGATGCCGGGGGCGCGATTAGCCTTCGCCTCGGGCCGAGTGGCGGAAGCTCGTGGGAATCCCGCGCTCATCCTGGGGGCGTGAGGGTGGGCATGGAGGGAACTGAGATTCCGTCCGATGCCCGCGGAAGCGAGCAGACCGTAGAGCATGTTTCTTCCTTGTCAGCATCGAGCCTGAACATAGACCCGGATCCCTGAAGCTGTCGAAATGAAAGGCGCAGCCCTGCACCTGTGGATATCGTAAAGGAAGGTTGTGAGGTGTGTCAATCGGACAACGACGTAGGTGGTGGTGCAGCTTGCTGTAGCGGCGGCTTTACGCCGCCATTTGGCGAGGTAAACTCGCCGCTACAACATCAAACTGCACCGCCACCACGACGTACCGCGAATTGACACCCCCTTTCTTTGCAGCTATGCTGAGCCATGGCTTCCCCGCGCGCATCTAATTCCTAAGCGGCCCGCTGCGCGTTGAGAGCGCTTCTCCGAAGATTGGACCAGCCTCCACATTACTGTATTTAATGGTGGAAGACGCGGCGGGGCGAGGAGCCGGAACATTTATGAAATTGTCTTCGAGTGGCACGAGTTATTACTTACGGTACCTATTCCGATTGATTGCGCTGCCGATTCTCCAGGCGCCGGAGGAGGCCCTGATGGGAGGGCAGGCGGTTATCGAAGGCGTCATGATGCGCTCCCCGCACAGCTATGCGGTCGCGGTGCGTCAGCCGGGCGGCGCCATTGCGGTGGCAAAGGATTACTTGGAAAAGCCGTCTGAAAAGCACCCGTGGCTAAAATACCCGCTCCTGCGCGGGCTGGGGACCTTGGGCCAGGCGATGGTGCTGGGCATCCGGGCGTTGCGTTATTCCGCTGAACAAGCAATCGAGGAACCGGGGAAGCCGGCCCAGCCGGAAAAGAAGGCCGAACTGAGCAACTGGCTGCTGGCGGCGAACCTGGCGCTCTCGCTGGGCTTCTTTGTTTTCTTTTACAAGTATGTTCCGCTTTCTCTGGCCACTCTCATCAGCCGGCATTATCCGGCGACGGGAAACTTGCTGATATTCAATTTGCTGGACGGAACCATTCGTATCGCGTTGTTCCTTGGGTTCCTCTTTTTCATTTCGCAGTGGGAGGAAATCCGGCGGATATTTGAGTACCACGGAGCCGAGCACAAGGCGGTGTGGGCATTCGAGAAGCGGGGCGCCATTGACGTGACGACGGCACGCGCCTGTACCCGCTTCCATCCGCGCTGTGGGACCAGCTTTCTGCTGGTGGTGATGGCGATCGCCATGGTGCTCTATATGTTCTTGCCCTTCCGGACCTTCGCCATGCGGTTCGTGGGCCGGCTGGCGCTGCTGCCGGTGATTGCCGGCGTCTCCTACGAGTTCATCCGCTACGCGGCAAAATCGCAGGGAAAGCTCTGGCGTTGGGCGGCGCAGCCGGGACTTTGGTTGCAACGGGTAACCACGCGCGAGCCGGACGACAGCCAACTCGAAACCGCTATCAAGGCGATCGAGACCGCCACGGAGCTTGAGAAGGCACGGGGGGGCGAGATGGTGATAGCTTAGAGCTAGTTGTCAGTGGTCAGTTGTCCGTAGTCAGTTGTCCGTAGTCAGTTGTCAGTCGTCAGTTGTCTGTGGCGAGGCGGGAGGCTGGAGCAATTGGGAGGTTGGAGCAATCCCCGATCTCTGTATTCCCCGCCACTCCCCACTGGCGGCTTAACTGACGCCCAGCGACTGACAACGGACGACTGACAACTGACGACTCTTCTCGGTGAACCATGAATTTCCTCGACAAGGTGGCAGAAATAGAAAGAAAGTACGACCAGTTGACGGCGCAACTTGGCGACCCGGCCGTGTTGGCGGACAAACCTCTCTACCAGAAGACCGCCAAAGCGCACTCGGAGCTCACCGAGGTCGTCGAGAAATACCGCGAGTGGAAGGGCATCCGAAAGGCGCTGGAAGAGACCAAGACGCTGCTCGCGGAAGCCTCCACCGACGCCGAGATGAAAGCTCTCGCGCATGAGGAGCTCGCTGACCTGGAAGGGCGGCAGGCGAAGGTGGAGGAAGAACTCAAAATCCTGCTGCTTCCCAAAGATCCCAACGACGAAAAGAATGTGATTCTGGAAATCCGCGCCGGCACAGGTGGGGACGAGGCGTCGCTTTTTGCGCAGGAAATCTTCCGCATGTACAATCGCTACGCGGAATCACAAGGCTGGGGAGTGGAAGTGCTCTCCACCAGCCTCTCGGGAATCGGCGGCGTGAAGGAGGTCATCGCCCTGATCGAGGGCCACAAGGTTTACAGCAAGCTCAAATATGAGAGCGGCGTGCACCGCGTGCAGCGCGTTCCGGCCACCGAGCAGCAGGGACGCATCCACACTTCCGCCATCACCGTCGCCGTGCTCCCCGAAGCCGATGAAGTGGAAGTCGAGATTGACCCTAAGGATATCCGCATCGATACGTTCTGCTCTTCAGGACCGGGCGGCCAGTCGGTTAACACCACTTACTCGGCCGTGCGTATCACGCACCTGCCCACCGGCATGGTGGTTTCGTGCCAGGATGAGAAGTCGCAGATCAAGAACCGCGCCAAAGGGCTCCGCGTGCTCCGCTCGCGGCTCTACGAATTGAAGCTCCAGGAACAGCAGAAACAGATCACCGAAGAGCGCCGCTCCATGGTCGGCAGCGGAGACCGAAGTGAGAAAATCCGAACTTATAACTTCCCTCAAAATCGCCTCTCCGACCACCGCATCGGCTTGACCATTCATCAGCTTGACCGGGTCATGGACGGAAAGATCGACGACATCATCGAGGCGCTGATTGCCCATTACCGGGCGCGAAGTTGAAGAGAGTCGTCAGTAGTCAGTCGTCAGTAGCCAGCCGGAGAGGTAAACTGTGAGCTTGCTGGCGGGAGAAAAGGGGCAGCCCGCCACGGCAGGCCGCACTCGAGCCCGGTTCGTTCAGAACTGACAACTGACGACTGAAAACTGCCGACTGCCTTTCTCCCATGAAGCTCCGCGACGCTCTCAAGACCGGCCTCGAGACGCTCCTCCAAAATCAGGTCCCGTCCGCTCAGTTGGCCGGCGAACTGCTGCTGATGCACGCTCTTGGTTGCGATCGCGCTTCTCTTCACTCCAACGCGGAAATGGAGCTTCCTCACCAGAAAGCTGAGCGCTACTTCCTGCTGGTTGAGGAGCGCAGCACGGGCAAGCCGACACAGTACATCACCGGCCACCAGGAATTCTGGGGGCTCGACTTCGAGGTCAATCCTGAAGTCCTGATTCCCCGCCCCGAAACCGAACATGCCGTGGAGCGAGTGCTCGAGCTGGCGCGCCGGACCGGATTGCCCAAGGAGGCTCGTCTGCGCATCGTTGACGTGGGAACCGGCTCGGGATGCATTGCCCTGGCGCTGGCATCTGAGCTTCCCCGCGCCATCCTTTTCGGCGCCGACATCTCCAGGCTGGCGCTGGTGGTGGCATCGCGAAACGCGGTTCGATTGGGAATGCCCGAGCGCGTGAAATTCCTCGAAAGCGACCTCATGGCTCGATTCCTCGATAAAGATTTCCTGGGTACGTTCGATTTTGTGGTTTCGAACCCGCCCTATGTGGGGCAGGGGGACATCGAGATGGTGCAAAGGGAGGTGCGGCAATTTGAGCCCCGCATTGCTTGGGGCAACCTCGAGCGGCGCGACGAAATCTATGCTCGCCTGTTTCCCCAAGCCCTCGAGGCTCTCAAGCCCGGTGGCTTTGTGGTGGTGGAAATTGGCTACAACATGCGCGACGAGGTGGCGGCCCTGCTCGGCGCGGGTTGGACTGAAATCGAGATCCTGCCCGATTTGGCGGGCATACCGCGGGTGGTGAGTGCGCGGAAGGCGGGGGTTGGGGACTGGGGGCTAGGGGCTAGGGACTCGGGACTGGGGACTAGGTGATGGACAAAAACACTCATAGCATCAGGTCTTATCGTGATTTAGAAGTATGGCACAGGGCCATGGAGCTTGCGCAACAATGCTATGAAATAACCGCCGGCTTCCCTAAGCGCGAAATTTACGGCCTGGCAAGCCAAGTTCGACGGGCTGCGGTTTCGATCGCCTCGAATATCGCTGAGGGCCACAGCCGTCGCAGTCGGCAGGCTTATTTGAACCATCTCTCAATCGCATTGGGGTCGCAATCCGAGGTGGAGACGCAGATTGACTTGTCCTGTCGTCTCGGGTTTATCTCAAAGCAGGCTGCGGAAGAAATCCTGTTGATGGCTGGCCAGGTGGGACGCATGCTCCATGCTCTGATCACCTCGCTGGAACGAAAGGGAGATTAGGGGCTGGGGACTGGGGGCTGGGGACTAGGGACTCGGGGCTGGGGGCTGGGGGCTAGGGACTGGGGACTGGGGACTAG
>Ga0326728_10006555_pt1 | contig 31168 bp, 22 predicted proteins | sample MB3enrmetagenome_FD_207602 | JGI IMG/M metagenome (GOLD analysis project Ga0326728, IMG submission 207602) | Lab enriched peat soil microbial communities from McLean, Ithaca, NY, United States - MB31MN | ecosystem: Environmental > Terrestrial > Soil > Wetlands > Peat | place: USA: New York...
TGGGCGCGCCTATCCCTGGGGCAACGATTGGAACCCAGAGGCCGTTCCGCAACCCGACCGGGGCCGCGACCTGCAACCCGCCAGCGCCGTCGACGCTCATCCCCAAGGCGCAAGCCCGTTTGGCGTGATGGATATGGTCGGCAACGTCTGGCAATGGACCGACGAGTACGTCGACGACCATACCCGCGCGGCCATCCTGCGCGGCGGCAGCCATTATCAGCCGCAGGGATCGCGCTGGTATTTCCCGCAGGCCTATAAATTGTCGGAACACGGAAAGTATTTGCTGATGGCCCCTAGCATCGATCGCTCGGGGACCATCGGTTTCCGCTGTGTTGCGGATTCCCGTTGAAATCTGAATGGAGTAACATAGCTCGTTGAAACACACACCGAAAAAATCGGCTGCACAAAAATCGGCCGCGAATGGCTCGCGGGTCACGATGCACCAGATCGCCAAGCGGGCCAATGTTTCGCTGGGCACCGTCTCTCACGTGATCAACAACACCGCCCCCGTGCGCGAGCCCTTGCGCCAGCGCGTGCTCAATGCGATCAGTAGTTTGGGTTATCAGCCCAACCAGCTTTCCCGCGGCCTTCGCCTCAACCGCACCAACATGATCGGGATGATCATCCCCGACATTACTAACCCTTTCTTCCCGGCTATTGTGCGCGGCGTGGAAGACGTGGCCTACAAGAGTTCTTACCGCCTCGTCCTCTGCAACGCCGACAACGATCCCGACAAGGAGATCACTTACCTCAACGAACTCAAGTCTTATCTCCCAGCCGGCATTCTTCTTATCCCCTCCGAGAACGCCGCAGTCCCCGCAAACGCTCCCGGGCCGCCCGTCGTCTGCATTGACCGGTGCCCGGAAAACTGGAAAGGAGACACCGTTACCGTCGCCAACGAGGAAGGCGGTTACCGCGCCGGACGCTTCCTTCTCCAGATGGGCCACCGACGCATCGGCGTTGCCGCCGGCCCGCACCACCTGGCCAACGCCGCCGAGCGCCTCGCCGGCTTCTTGCGGGCCCTGCGCGAAGCCAATGTCCCCAGCGATCTCGAGTATGTTCAGGAGTCTCGCTTTGACCGCGAGGGCGGCCACAGCTCCACCCAGCGGCTCTTGCAGCTTCTTCCCTGCCCGACCGCCATTTTCGCCGCCAACGATTTGATCGCCTTGGGCGCTCTCTCGGCCGTGCGCGAATTCAAACTGAATTGCCCCCGCGATGTCTCCATCATCGGTTTCGACGCTCTCGATTGGACGGAATTCACCGACCCCGCTTTGACCTCCATCTACCAGCCCGGCTATCAACTCGGCTGCACCGCCGCGCGCCTATTACTCGCGCGCATCGAAGGCATGAACAAGCCGCCCCAGAAAATCGTCCTCCAGACCGAGTTGCGCATCAGAAACTCCGTCCTCAGAATTTCCCCAGCTTAGGACTTAGCTTAGTCGCACGTGGTGAAAGTCGGAGATCGGTAACATAGTAACATTAGTTTGGTTCGGCCAATCCAGTGTCAACGGCCTCCGAGGCTATGCGATCTACACCCGCTCCGATCGTCTCATTGGGCCGAAAATGGTTGGTGGCGTGCGCTGGAGTGATATCGACCTGGATGGTCTGCGCCTTAGACAAAGTTGTGAGAACCACGCATGTCACAACGCAGCCGAAAAGCACAATATTTTCTTCATGAAATCGCTCCTTCAATTCATGGGATCAATTCAAGGCGTCGCCCGTGCAGCGTTGTCGTCTTTATGACTTCTGACTTGCTCAAAGATAGTTTTGAGTAACTTTCCATCCGAAGTGTCGCCACTCAACTCCCAGATCATCACTCCACCCAGGGATTGCTCTCTCGCATACTTAAGTTTGGCGGCTATGGATATTTCGTCGTCATAAGTCCAGAATGTCCACCCATCGAAAAGCCATGGCGCCATGGAGTTCGGGTCCCGATAGATAGTGAATTTATCTCGAATGGAAGTAATGTAGTGGTAAGGTGAGTCTTGGGCCACGGGTTCGCCCAATTGAAACAGCCCGTTATTGGCCTCCGGCACTTGGTTCCACGAGTAGGCGTAGAAGGGAAGGCCAAGCAGCATCTTATCTGCTGGCACGCCTGCGTCTTTATAACCTCGGGTAGTGGAATCCACATCCCCGGCTTTCGCTAGATCGCCCGGCGAACTATAAAGCGGAGCGACCAGACCGGTCCTTTTGCTCCAAGGCCCGGCGTAGTCGTAGTTCATGATTCCGACTTCATTGGCATAAAGGGCAACCGCTCTCATGTCCAGATGCTGATAGGTTTTGCGGCCGTCGCCCATGGCGACAGACAACAGAAGACCCTCACCGGCCGTATTGAGCTGGCGGCGGAACTCTCCCAGCAAGGCTATAAAGTTGAGCTTGTCCGCCTCCTCGGGATACTCCCAATCAATATCGATGCCATCGAATAAACCAGGGGCCTCGACGCCGTCGGCAAACTTACCTTTGATGAATCTTTGTATGCAGGAAGCGACAAAGCTATGACGGTTCGCGGGCTGTGCCGCCTCCACAAACACGTCCGCCGTTCCTTCAAGAGACATCAATATCTTCAGGTGAGGGTAGAGGCGTTTCAATTCTTGTAATTGATGGAAGTTCCCTCGCAGCGGCATTTCGGGCGTGTCGGCTGTGCCATCCACACTGTTGTCCGCGGAAACTGTGTAATTGAGATCATAACTCGGATTGGCGATCGTGCATTGACTGCCTGCTATATGCCCCTGTGAGTAATTGATCTGGTCAAGCAAAGGCATTGCGCCCAGAGAAAGCAGGTTTTTGACGAAGAAATGATCGCGAATACCCCATCCGGGATAGTAGCCGACTACGAGTGGATGTTTTCCGGTATCGCCCTCCTGTGCCGCCGAAAGCAACGCGCAAAAACAGAGACCAAGGATCAGTACAAGTCGAAATCGTCCCCTACCATTCTTGGCCGAGCGCTTACTTTGCCGCATTCCCCGGACCTCCTACGGGATAAATCCTCGGCAGGCGTTGTTCCACTGGAGGCAAAGGAGGAAACGCGGCATGGGGTTCTTTCTGGTACCAATAGGCGACGGAGAAATAATTGTCGGAACGATGATTGCCATGGCCATGCTCGATCGTCGCTCGAAGAGACTTGGTAAATGGGATTGGCGAATCCAGATGAAACCTGTACACGGAAGAACGGCTGCCTGCTAACTCCGCTCCTTTCACCGGTGCGCCAAATAGAGCGTAGGAGAAAGGATGGTCGCCAAAATCCCAATCTCCGAGAAAATAGTCTTCCGTTCCGGTGCCGTTAATGGAGGGTAGCTTTTCTCCGTCGATAAAAAACATGTCGTCGCCTTCGCCCCACCAGCCATCTTGATTTTGAAGAACGGACATAGTAACACCCACATAGTGTCCCTGACCGGTGGCTTCCAGCCACACATAGTTACCTTCTCCGTCAAGATTCTTCTTTGCGGTCACAGCTGGGGTATCGTTCGACTCCCACTGGTTGGTCCAACCTTTGGCCGGCGTCGCTTGGCGATATTGCGCATGGAAATACATGGTGTCGGCAGGAAGGTCGTTGTTCAAAGCTTGATAGTCGATGTTGAAATAAAAATCGTCGAGATTCTCGCTGCCCTCGTTGGTGACGGTAATGCGTGCGTGCTTGCGAAAAGGCATTGGGAAAAAACAATTCAGCGCGTTTTCTGGGGCCACAACCAGGGGCACAGATTCAAATTGATAATAGTCTCCCAGGCCGAGACCGAAAAAGTCGCCCAGTGGAGTCTCCACACTCGGAGTTGCTTCATCGTCCCAATACATGCGCAAAACAAGTTTCTTAAGGTGATACTTCTCCGATGCACCGAATCCGATCCAGATGTGTGTAATGATTCCAGGGCCAGGATCGTCGAGTATTGTAATTGTATTCTTGGAGGCAATCTTGACAAAATCGTCATTGCCGCCGGTGCGATCATAACTCGATACCCGCTTTTGGACATAGTTATGAGGCAGAATAAGTCCGGAAAGCAATGTGCTTCGACCGCCATCCGCCTGAGCCTGGGCCGGGGTCGTAGTACACATCGTCAGGCACATCAGCAGTGTGCTAATGAATAGCGCGTTTCCACATATCTTTTTCATCGAGTCACCCGTGCAATGTAAACCGCAAATGGATCCAAGGCAACCTGATCCAACTGTCCGCTAGGTGCGCCCGCCGAAGTCGTCAGCAGCGTTGTGGCTTTTGCGGTAAGGAAGCCCTGATCGGAGAGATTGAAGCTAACTTGCTGCGCGGCCACCGACATGTTGAGAACCACAAGAACGGCTTCATCCTTATAGCGGCGAAGGTAGGAAAGCACGTTGGGATTGTCCTGATTCAGGGCCACATAGTCCCCGTAGAGCAAAGCGTGCTCCTGATGCCGAAGTGCCAGCAGATGCCTATAAAATTGCAACACCGATGCGGGCTCCGCTAGTTCGCTGGCCACGTTGTGCGTCTTATAGCTGGCTGGGACCGGTAACCACGGCGTGGTCCGGCTGAATCCCGCATTGGGCGAATCGTTCCACTGCATGGGTGTACGTTCACCATCGCGGCCCTTATCCTTGGGCCATCCTGCAATGCCAATTGGATCTTTCACGTCCTCCTTGCGCGTAGGATCGTTGTTCTCCATCCCCAGCTCTTCGCCGTAATACATGATCGGAGTGCCGCGAAGCGTCAGATACATCCCAGCCATGAGCTTCGCGATTTGGTCGTTGTGCTTTCCGTCGCCATAACGCACATAGGACCGTGGCATATCGTGATTGCCGATCACATAAACCGGCCAGCCGCCCGTCGACTCGGCGTTTGCGATTTGGGTGCGGAACTCGGCCGGAGAGAGTTTGTCGACCTCGCAAAACATGAAATCCATGGGCATCTGAACTTCGTCGTTATGATCGCCGTAATATTCTTTCAATTCGTCCCGGTTCGAGGTATAGGTTTCTCCAATTAAGACGGCGTTATACTCGTCGGCAACCTGGCGTAACTTCTTCAACTCAACGTGGACTTCGGGCAATTTGTCGTTGTACTTATTGTCCATATTAGTGTCGCCAAACTCGTTCTTACCTGGCAACACAGGATTGTCGTGAAGATTCGGGTCCTCAAATAAAAGGTCCACGGCATCGAGCCGGAACCCGGAAACGCCGCGCTTATACCAGAAACGAGTTACATCGAACATGGCTTTTTCGACCGCGGGATTGCGCCAGTTCAGATCGGGCTGCCCTATGGCAAAGTAATGATAGTAATACTGCCCGGTCTTGGGATCGAACTGCCAAGCCGGACCGCCGAAGCCAGAGACCCAATTGTTGGGAGGAACGCCTGGCGCCTTGCCGTCGCGCCATATATACCAATCGCGATGCGCCGAATTGCGCGAAGACACCGAATCCAGGAACCACTTGTGCTGCGGGGAAGTATGGTTGAGAACGAAATCCATAATGATTCTGATGTCATGTTTCTTCGCGTCGCGTGCCAGATGTTTGAAGTCTTTGAGCGTTCCGTACATCGGGTCGATATTTTCGTAATCGGAAACGTCATAGCCGAAATCGACTTGAGGCGATGGATAACATGGCGAAATCCAAATCGCATCCACGCCAAGATCCTTCAGATAGTCGAGTTTCGAGTCGATACCCTTGAGATCTCCTATCCCGTCGTTATTGCTGTCTGCAAAACTACGCGGATAAATTTCATAGAAGACGGCATTTTGCCACCACTGATGGCCTTCCGCGTCCACGGCACGAGTCTGTGCCTGGGCGAAAGAAGGCGAAACACACATACTTACAATGCACAAACTTAAAATGAGTAATGCTAACGCCCTAAGAGTTCGAGGCATTTGTGTCGTTCTCCGTTATTCAAAAACTTATGTCCCAAGTTAGTGTCCACGAGGCAAATTCAAAGTTTTATTCGCTCATTTTGGAGCGAAATGAAAGGTAACAGTGGCTTGCGGATCGATTCCGGGCGCAGTCGCCGGAAGCTTTACGCGGACTTGGGCCTTTGGCCCACTCGTCTTCTCCATCTCCGCGCCTTCCACGGAAGAAATCTGACTCGGGTTCCAGGCGGTGAGCTCATAACTTTCTCCCGACGCACCCGAGAGTTGAAGGCTTAAAGCATCCCGGCTGGGCGTCCACGATTCGGAGAGCACTCGCAAGCCCCGGCTTGTACTCCCCAAAGCTGGAAGCGTCGACGACTCGCTCAGTTCAAAGTCGTTCTTCACCTGAATTTCTACGACATCCCGGCCCCCGGTAATCGGAATGTTCACGGTGACATGCTGGTCCGATGAATTCTCCTCCACATGAAACGGCAACGCGCGGTCATTGAGCCGAACGCCGGTAACTTTGGCGCGCAAACTTAGCGCCGGCGAAAACTCAACCGAACAATGGCCGCTGCCGGTGGATTGTAGTTCTAATCGGATACTGTCAGGCGCCCTCCGATAATTCAGATTCAACGCCTCCGGTCCGAGGCGCACATTTGTGATGGAAAATGAACTCCAGTCCGCCGGAACGTGAGGAGCGAAATCCAAATGACAACTGCTCGCATCCGTTTGCAGGCCAAACAGTCCGGTCAGCAGAGGATTGACGACCATGGCCGCCGACCAAATCTGGTGCGGTGATCCTGTCGCGAGCGTCTGATAGTAGGTGCCGGAAAGGACCTCCGCGACGTGGCCGAGCGATCCATCGAATGTAAGCAATGCGTTGGCCCGCAAATTCGAGTAAGCGGGAAGTGGGCGATGGTAGCGGTATTCACCGACGGAAGCCCAGCCGGTGAACAGCGGCCACACGGAGCCGAAATGGTATCCGCCGGAATCGTAGTTGGGATCGTGGGAAGAAAGAATCCGCATGCCCCAGTCGGTCTGGTGGCTGGGGCCCGCGAGTAACTGAATCATGCTGCGAGCCCGATCTCCGGCAAGTTGTGTAAACCACATTGGCACTGTGGCCAGGACACTTGCCGTGTCAACACGTTTGCGATTCGCATCGTTGCTATTCGCTCCGTTGTTGTTCACATTATTGTTGTTCACGTCGAGGGCATAAGCGTAGATTTGCTTTTCATCGGACCAGAAGGCTTGGTCCAAAATCGGCTTTTGCCGTGCGAAACTCTGAGCGAGATGTTGGCTGAGATCTTCTTTGTCCAGGAGGTGAGCGAGGTGCGAAAGTGCGCGCGAGGCTTCCAGCCCCAGGGATGCCTGATAGAGCTCAACCCTTGCCGGATAGAGCGGGCCCCCTTCGATCCAGCCGGTTCCCACGCCGGCGTTCTGAGCTAGTCCCTGCGCATCGTGGGTGGATTGGAGAAACTCATACGCTCTCCAGAGGTTGTCCCATTTTTGCCGAGCGAACTCAATGTCGCCGCTGCGCATGACGTAATCGTCCACAGCAATTATGAACAGAGGAGTGGCGTCGGCGGACGCGAAAGCCCAAGGTGTTTTGAACCAGTCCACAAAATTGGCGCTTTGCGAGATTTCGTGAGGGACCTTGCCGTCGGCCCGCTGGTACTTGCTGAGAAACTCCAATGCGGTACGCGCAGTGGAAAAATCGCCCTCCGCATCCAGCGCCAGCGAAGTCCACTCCGCATCCCGGCCAAAGAACCACCCGAAACCGGGGCGCCGGTCGTCGCCCGACGTGTCGAATCCGGCAACCAGACCCTCCCCCAAAAAGGGGTTCTGTACGACGCCCTGCAACATGCTCACCTTTGCCCAGTCGTACGCTCGTTCGATTTGCGCATCGGGGAGCTGAAGGTTTACCGTGCGGTCCAGGTATTCCCGGTAATAATCAGCGGAGCTGTGGAGCAATTCCGGATAGTCCTTCCCCAGGTGCTCGTAGAGGCTTGCCAGCGGCTCCCGGCCTGTGAAAGACGCGGCAATCACGATGAGCTTCGTCTCCATGCCTTTTTCGGTCGCGCCAAGGCGAAAGGAGTCTTGACGAGAATGGAAGTAGTTGGTGGAGTATTCTTCGAAAGTTCTGCTGGCGGACGGGGAACCGACCAGGGCGTCAAACTTCCCCGCCTCATCTCCGAAATGGAAGGCACGCAGGGCAGGGTCCCAGTCTCCGCTTGCGTCTCCGATGGTGCCCGGCCATTCCAACTGAAAATCGCGATCGAAGACGGCCTCAATCTCCAGCGGTCTGTTTGTGTCGACTTCCAGAGCGATTACGGCACCCGGCTCGTGTACGGGGACAAACAAAGTTTCCCGGACCGAAAAAGCGTCGCCGGCGTAAACAATGGTCGTGGACTCAGGGCGGACAATCAAAGTTCGTGCCAGCGTCTCTGCAGGCAAGACCGCGTTCTCTACGTGAAATCGCAGATGAAAATCGCTCAGGATTTTGAGCGGATAGACCCACGCCTCGAGAGTTCCTTGTTCCTTCCCGAAGATTCCGGCGCGAGTGCCTACGGCCGAAACAAACTCCCATGATCGAATGGGCCGAGAGAGTTCCAGGGATTGTCCAGCCTGACCGGCAAATGCGAGGGAGCAGACGAGGAGCACAACGCAAGGCGGAGTCAGACCCGCCAGAGCGCACGATCTTCTCCGAAAAGGACAGCGAGCGTAATTCATAGTTCCACCAGGGCGCGTACCGCCAATCGAGTATAGCCCCATCGGTGGCAAGTTTGGAAGCTTTCAATTCGCACGCTGATTCGCCATCGCCAGCCAGCCCCGGGTCGCCCCCTAAACACCGCCGGCGCAGCCACGCTGGCCACTCCCCGCCAACCGTTGTCCAGCCCTGAGATGCGTTCCATGCAGACCAATTGCGAAGCCGGACGTGGATAATCTCGGGCGCCCGTTTTTTCCCTTGACATCGAGGGCTGGCTTGCCGCACGATAGCATCGTTTTGAAGCGTTTCAATCGCGCGTCATTATTGTCGGGTTTTTCTGGAACGCGGCGCGCCCCGCGGATACTCAAGGCTCGAATGTAAAGAGTCCCTAGGCCGCAAGTGGATGTCCTCGCCGGCGAGAAAAAGTGCGGGGCCATCAAAAGGAGCGTGGGTCATGCAGTTAAAGTCTTGGTCGGCAGGGTATTTGCTGTGTGTTTTATTCTTTTGCGCGTCCCTCTTCGCTCAGTCTTCCGGGTCTTTCACCGGCACCGTTCTCGACGACACCGGTGCGGTGGTCGCCGGGGCGCAGGTTTCGGCCAGCGACCCTGCCACGGGCTTTCGCCGTACCGCCGTTACCAATGGCGACGGCATCTACTTCATCGGCGGCCTCGGCGCCGCAACCTACAACGTCACCATCACCGCGCCCGGCTTTCAGACCTATGAGGCCAAGAAGGTCATTCTCCGCGTTGGAGAAAAGCTCAGAGTCGACACCAAGCTGGTGATTGGCAAAGTGACCAGCGAGATCGTCGTCGAAGGCAACGCGGCCGGCAAGGTTGAGACCCAATCCTCTGAACTGGCCGGCACCATTACCGGAGACCAGATTAGCCAACTCGAGTTGAACGGCCGCGATTTCACCACGCTCATCAAACTCATCCCCGGGGTCAGCGATCAGACCTATCAAGATGACGGCACGGTTGGACCGAACGGCAGTGTGTCGTATGCCGTCAATGGCGGCCGCACTGAATTCAACAATTGGGAAATTGACGGTGGCGAGGTTCTCGATAGCGGCAGCAACGCCAACATTAACGTCTACCCCAACGTTGACGCGCTCGCTGAAGTTCGAGTCCTTACCTCGACCTACGGCGCGCAGTACGGGCGTAACGGAGCCGGAACCATTGAGGCGGTGACCAAATCTGGAACGAACCAGTTCCACGGCGAGGCCTTCGGATTCATCCGCAATGCCGCCTTCAACGCCCATAACTACTTCGACTTGCCCGGATCGAGGAAAACTTACTACAACAAGAGCGATTTTGGATATATCCTGGGCGGCCCCATCAAGAAAGACAAACTGTTTTTCTTTTGGTCGCAGGAATTTCGCAAAGAAAATGTCCCGTACGTTTACAACAACCAGGGGCAATTCCTCCCCGACGCCAAGGAGCGGGCGGGAGACTTCAGCGAAGACTGTGGCCCTGCCGGCGTTCCCTTTGCGAGAACGAGCGGCAGTTCCGCGATCCCTGGCGAGATTGTCATGCCAAACTGCCCCGCCTACAGCACAGCGGGCCAGGATGCAAATGGAGACGATTTATTTCTGGGTTTTCAAAATAATCAAATTCCATCCAGTCTGATGGCCCTCAATGCCGCCAACACCAACCCGCTGGTCGCAAATATTCCGCTGCCGAATGTCGGACATAACTTTGTTGGAACGTTTTCCGCGCCCATCACTTGGCATGAGGAATTGATTAAGATCGACGACAACGTCACTTCTAAATTGCGCGCGAATTTCCGCTTCATCCACGACTCGTGGGTGCAGAATTACCCTGTTGCGGCATGGACTCAAAACACTACGAACGTGCCGTCGATTGGCGGGACCGAACAGGGTCCTGGGGTCAGTGTGGTGGCGAACTTGACCGCTACCATGTCTCCCACATTGCTCAACGAGTTTGTCTTCAGCTATGGGGCCAATCACTTGCACATCTTCAATACGGGGAGTGCATGGAAGCGCCCTTCGAGCATGACCATGCCGGGAATCTTTGCCAACGGTTTTAACGATACACTTCCAACGATTAACATGACCGGCGTAGGAAACTTCCAGGTAGAAATCGATACAGGTTTCTCGCCATGGACTAACTCGAACCCTACTTATAGCTACCACGACAATCTTACCTGGACCAAAGGCAAGCATAATCTCCAGTTTGGCGCCTACTTCGCCGCCATCCAAAAGAATGAGCCGGCGGAAGTGGAAACCCAAGGCACCTTGCAGTATTACGCAAATCCAATTGTTGCCTACAATCAGCAGAACGTTCTAGGCGGGGCGACTTCCAGCACCGGCAATGGTTTCGCGGACCTGCTGGTGGGGTTTATCAATACTTATACTCAAACCAATCAGAATATTAAGTATTACAACCGCTATAAGGTTTTAGAACCATTTGTGCAGGATGATTGGCACGTGACTTCGCGGCTGACGCTAAACCTGGGACTCAGGCTGAGCCTGTATGGCAGCTACTACGAGCGCTATGGACAGGCTTACAACTTCGTTCCCAGTGCCTACGTTGCAGCCAATGCTCCTGCCGTGGATCCGAATACTCTGGCCTTGACCTTCCCCGCGGGACAAAGCGTCAACACCATGACCGGGATGGTGCGCTGCGGTTATAACGGAGTGCATTCAAGTTGCATGTCCGGTCATTTATTCAATCCCGCGCCCCGCATCGGATTCGCATTCGATCCAAAGGGAGACGGGAAGACGGCGATCCGCGGCGGTTATGGCATTTTCTACGAGCACGCGAATGGCAATGACGCCAATACCGAATCTCTCGAAGGAAATCCTCCCGGCGTCCTCCAGCCTGTGCAATTCTATATATCGGGCTACTCCAATATTGGCGGCACGGCCCAAAGCGGCGGGCCTCAGTTGTATCCGCTGGCGATCACCTCTATTACAAACCAGACGCAGTGGCCCTACGTCCAGCAATACCATCTCGACATTCAGCGTGAAGTGGCCCGCAATACGCTGTTGACCGTTGCTTACGTTGGCAGCAAGGGCACCCATCTCTCGCGTCAACTGGATCGCAATCAGCTCCACTCCACGCCCGCCAGCCAAAATCCATTCTCACCTGGACAAATCATCACCGGCAATGACTGTAGCAATTTGGCAAGCGGCGATAACTATCTCGACAATGGAACTCCCGTAACCGGCCAGGCCCTTATCAATCTCAACGTGGCGTGCGGCAACCTCCCTGCCGACGTGGTTCGCCCCTATCTGGGTTACGACGCAATCTATGGCATCATCGGTGGTGGGGACTCAAACTATAACGCGCTGCAAATTTCCGGCAGGCGCAATGCGGGCGGACTTCAGCTCACGCTCGCCTACACTTATAGCCACTCGCTCGACAATTCTTCCGACCGCTATGACAGCACCTTTGTCGATTCCTACAATCTGAATTCCTATTACGCCAGTTCGAACTACGATCAGCGTCATATTCTTACGGTCAGCTATATCTATAACCTGCCGATATTCCAGCATTCCACGGGCTTGAAGGGGTCGCTGATCGGAGGCTGGCAGCTCTCGGGCATCATCACCGCTCAGTCGGGTGAACCGTTTAGCATTATCAATGGCGGCAGTTATGACAACGCCGGGGTCTCAAATAACGCTGGCGATGGCTCCTTTGCCGACATTGTGGGGAATCCACACGGCCCCAAACCTACTTTCTACCCGGTACCCGGCATCGTGTACGGTCCGCTGCTTTACAATCCCGGAGCTTACTCGCAACCCACAGGTCTTACCTTTGGCGACTCGGGACGTAATTCTCTGAACGGACCGGGACGTGTCAATTTCGATATGGGATTGTTCAAGCACTTCAAGGTCGGAGAATCGAAGGCCTTCGAGTTTCGCGCCGAGGGTTTCAATGTGTTCAACCATCCGCAATGGAACGGCGTAAACAATACCACTTGCAATTACGCCGCGAACTCCGGCGACAGCAGTTGCGTGAATGGGGACAGTTCCCAAGGTATGGTCCCCAGCAACTTCCTGCACCCGAGCGGTGCTCATAACGGACGAATTGGAGAGTTTGGCCTTAAGTTCATTTTTTGAACAACGCCGCGCACAGATTTGAGCGGCAAGTTGGCAAACAACAACAGTGTGAGTGCCTACGGCTGAAACAAACTCCCATGATCGAATGGGCCGAGAGAGTTCCAGGGATTGTCCAGGCGCAACGGCAAATACGAGTGAGCACATCAGAGGAATGCCGCAAGCCAGAATCACGGCCTCACGGCGCACGATCTTCCTCTCGTGTCCTGAATCTCACGCCGGGCGCGCGGTTCTGCATCCATAGCGTCGTGCATCAATTGACCGGCTTCAGACTGGCCGCATACATCTCATCGAGCAGGTCCTGCGATTGGCCATCGTAGTCCGCATCGAGCGACCACATGAACGTACCACCGAGATTCTCCTGCCAATCTGCGTACCAGACGCGATAGTAAGTCGAGAACTCGTCGTCGTAAGTGATGAAACCCGCCTTGCCATCCGTTCTCAACATATAGGGCACAAGCGCTATCTGGTCATAGAAAGTCTGCCAGCCTTTCTTGTTGATCCGCTGTTTGATGAAGGTCCCATAGTTCACTGTAAGAACAGAGCTATCGCAGTTGCCATCTCGCGTATGGCCGGCGTTGGCGCACTCTCCCCACAATTCACTTACATTGGTGTAAAAATATCCATAAAAGGGTGTGCCCAGATTGAGTTGGGATGGTGGTACGCCGGCCTGGAGGAAGATGGCAATGGCCTCATTGGCGGCGCCTCCCGGCTGGCACTCCCACGGGTCGGGATTGCTCGGGTCCCAAAAAATCTCAGAATTCAACTGTCCATCTGCCGTCCAGGGACCGGCGCAGTCGTACATCATGATGTTGAAGTAATCGAGAACGGAGTTCACTTGGGGAATATCGTACCCGTCGCCTCCCCAGGGTGCGGCGTCGGCAGAAATCAGGTAGTTTGGGGCGGGCAAAACCGTCCGCAGGGCCACCATCAACCCGTAGAAAATACTGGATTCCTCCGTTGTGGGATACTCCCAGTCGATGTCGACGCCATCGTATCCCTTTTCACTGATGAAGGTCCACAAGTTGCCAGCGAGGACCGCCGCCAAATTCGGATCGTTATCGAGTGCGGTGAAATCGCCACCCAGGCCGAGCAGCACTTTGACGCTCGCTTTGTGCGCCTTGCGAATCAGAGCGGGTTCGACAAATCCATCGGGAATGTAAAGCGTGCCGTCGGAACCGAAACCGACTCCGAAATGGATGATATGCGTCAATTTCGAATAGGGAATCTGCGCGGCTCCGTAAGGCGGCGTCTGGTACTTACTCCAGTATCCGTAATCGCCTACTAATCGTTTCGTCAACTGGGACGTAGACGCGGTTGAGGAGTCCTGGCTCTGAGCGCTGGCGCATAAGAAACCGAGGCCCGCTAACAACACCGTCGCCAGTCGAATGCAAAACTTCGACTGCTCGGAATGAGTTCCCATATAAGTCCTTTCATCGCACGGTTACGATCTATTTACACTTCATTGCACGTTGAACTACAGAATGCTGATCTCTAAATCCCGTTCCGCAGGTTTTCTCCCGCAACGATTTCTTTCACCTCCAGTCGGACGCGCGGACTGGAGCGCCTTAGAAAATGACCTTGAAAGCCAATTGACATTGCCGGGGTTGGACTGCCAGATAATTGATCTGCCCTAAATCGGGATCGCCAGCATTGGTATCGGGCGTGCCGAAGACCGGATGATTGAAAGCATTTGCGGCTTCGAGGCGCAGCTCCAAATGCACTCCCTCATGCACGTTCGACAACAAGAACTGCTTGGCGATGGATAAGTCGCTGGTGAACGAGCTTGGCGCTCGGATGGACGACGTGGTCCGCCCGGCGTTGCCGAGAGTGTATGGGGCGGGATCTTGGATGACTTGGGGATTGGAGAAATAGTTATTCACCCAATAACTATCGCTGCCGTGGCTACGCTCCGGTGTGCCCACCAGATTGGGCCATTGCGGGCCATAAGTGGGCAGTGGTATGCCACCATTAAAAGTAAAAAAGCTTAGCGGGCGGCCGGAGTGAAGCTCCCATATGCCGTTGGTCTTCCAGCCACCAATAACGTAATCGAGCAAGCGCGGCATATAGCCGAGGAGCGCCTTGCCGCGCCCGATGGGCAGATCGTAACTGTAACTGAATTTCAGCATTTGGGGTACGTCGAAGGTCGACAGACTCCGTTCCAGCCACGGCTTGTTGGGGTCCGCAAGCGCCCACCCAGAGTTGGGGCCATAATTCCCCAGCCAGGCGACGTTGGTGTCATACATCGAGGAGGAGTCGATCGATTTCGACCAGGTATAGCTCACCAACAACTCTAAGCCGTTGCTGTAATGCTTTTCCGCGGTGATTTGGAGCGCGTTATAGATGGCACTGGCGGTGGGTGGCACATCGGTCGTGACGCCAGTGAACTCAAGATAGGGGAGCTCCAGTTGAACCGCTTGGACCGTTGGGCTGGAAAGGGTGCTGTTCGGGTCGCTTATGGGGCCACCGTTAACAGCGGCGAATGGATTCGTGACGTAGCTGGTAAGGCAAGGTATGTTTTGCGTTGGCGTCGGGCACGGGTTGTTTGGATCAACGACGGGGTTGGGCAGGCTTTCCACCCAAGTGCCCAGACTATCGTAATTGTTGCCGCCGGCGAGGTAGAGGTGGGTTCCTTTCTTTCCGATGTAGTTCGCACCAAGAACGACATTCCAGGGCATTTGGCGCTCGAAGCCAAAGGTAAAGGTCTGCTCATACGGGGTGCGCGCCGCGGCACTGGTGCGGAGAGGGCCAACGGCTCCGTAGCCCACATCATTCAGGGGGCCGAGAGAGCTTCCCGCCGGCTGGATCAGCCCATTGGGATACGGATTGCTCAGGTGCAAATAGGGAGTTGCGCCGTCATTCTGGTAGGTGGTAATGGCACTCGTGGATTGGTTGAAGCCTTGGGAACCGTAGCTCAACAGGCCGTTGGCGCCCGAGCGAGTTTGGCCATAGAAGATCCCGTACCCTCCCCGGAGCACTACCTTGGGCATGACCTGATAGGCAAAACCGATTCGTGGCTGAAAGTCTTTCCAGTCGGTGAGCCAGTCCGTGCGCACGCTGGAACTGTTAAAGACCTCGCCGCCGAGCAGGGGACGAGTGACGTACACTCCGGTGAGCGGATCGGTGAAGGAGATCTTGCCGTCGTTCAGCGGATTGGTCATAGTTGGATCGAACCAATTCATGCGATTGTGGCGCTCCGTCCGGGGCAGTGAAACGTCGTAGCGCAGTCCCAGGTTTAACGTAAGCTTGCTCGTCGCTTTCCAGTTGTCTTGCACATACCACGCGTATTGGTAGTTCTCGGTCGCAGGTCTGAACTGGATTTCGTATCCGGTATTCCCGTTCATCTGGCCCATCAGAAAACTGGCCATTCCGTCACCGCCTTGCCCTCCCGCCAAACCTTGCGGACCCGATGAGCTGCCGGTATCGGCAAAGCTGAAGTTGCCCAGTGGCGCGTTCGTCTGGATGTAATTCTGCTGGTGCAAACGCCCCTCGAATCCGAACTTTAACTCATGAGGTCCGTGGATCTTGCTCAACATCGCGGAAAGCTGCCCGGTATCCTGGCCCTGCCTGTAATTTCCATACGGATCGTTTCCTGCGCTAAGTCCCCAGCCGCTGGCGCTGTAGTATCCGCCGCCGATAAACATGGCAGGTACACCGTTGAATCCGTTCGATTCCAGGTACGATTGAGTATGCGGGGGAAAACCCAGCGTACTCAGAGGATTCGGGTTCAGGCTCGAGTTATAGGCATCGATCAGCTCGGTGCCGCGGGAGAAGCCTAAGGTAGTGGTCAGCAGCAAGGTAGGGCTAAAGGTGTAGGTATCGTTGAGCGCGAACATGTGGGCGTTGCCCGTGTTTTCTCCGCCGCCGCAGGGATCGATGAAGGTTTTGAAACAGTTGTAGGCTGTGTAGGTACTCCATTCTTGCGAATACTTCGCGCTCAACAAATTCTTATCGCTGAAGCGATGGTCGATTTTCACATCGTACTGCTCGTTATTGCTAGGAGATGCCCCCGAAGCAACCCAGTTGTAATAGATCGATCCGCCACTCACATTCGACATGGGTTGAGGGAACAAATTCATCATGTTCTGCGCCACAGGATCGATCAGGTTGCCTGCCGTGTTGGGCTGTGGCTCGAGACTGGATGGCAGCTTCGGGTTACCCGGACTGATGTAGGTGCTGATGTTGTTGTACGGAATGGGGGTGTTCCTTACTGCCCCTCCGGCAGAAGCGCTGTAAACGCCGCTATAAGGATCCCATATCTGCCCCTGTGGGTTGCTGCATATTCCATTGCTATCGAACGAGCCGCCGTAGTACGTACACACCTCGCCAAAATCGCCGGTGCGCTCGGCGGCGCTCGGAACCCCCGCCATGTAGGTGCTCATACTACTTGCGAGCGTCCCGTCCCAGTCGAAGAAGAAGAAGGTTTTATTCTTAATGATAGGTCCGCCAAGGGTGCCACCAAATTCGTTGCGGTGCACAGGTGGCATCGGTTGTCCACTGTTAAACCAGCTGTTCGCGTCGGTCATGGTGTTGCGGATGAAATCGTAGACTTCTCCATGAAAGCTGTTGGTTCCGGAACGCGTGATCATGTTGACCACCGACGCGCCGGAAAAACCGTACTCCGCGCTGAAGTTCGATTGTTGCACTTTGAATTCTTCGATCGCCTCCGGCGAAGGAACATACGTGGTCGTCGTAATGCCGCCATTGGGTTCAAAGTTGGTAATCGAAGTGCCATCCATCAGAATGTCGGCGCTGGCCCCGCGGCTGCCGTTAGAAACGAAATTCGTCCCCGTATCGCCGACGTGGTTCGCGTCGCTCATGTCGGTCACGCCGGGAGTGAGGTACACCAGATCCAGCGCATACCGGTCCACCAGCGGCAAGTCGTTAATGGCCCTGCGGTCGATCACCGAGCCGGTCACGGCGTCTTCGGTGGCGATGGTCTGCGTCTGGGCCTTGACCTCAACGCTTTGCGTCGCGCTGGCAATCTTCAGCATCAGGTTGGCCGACGCGTTCTCGGAGACGTTCAATTTGATATTTGTGCGGACGGTTTTCTCGAACCCTTGTATCTCCGCCGTCACGGAATACATCCCCGGCGGGATCGAAACAAAAAGGTAGCGTCCAGCGCTGTCCGACTTCACGTTGAACTTGTATCCTTTGTCAAGATCGAGGAGGGTAACCTTCGCCCCCTGGATCACCGCTCCGGTTGGGTCCGTCAACACGCCACTCACCGTTCCAAAGTAAGCTTGGCCGAAAAGCATCGCAGGCATCGCCAGTAGAATTGCGACCAGCAGTGTCCGGAAACATCCCCGCTGGCTCTTGGATGAAAGTCTGGAATTTAGAATACTCATCGAAGTCTCCTCCACTTTTATGAGGCGTATGCGGCAGTTTGCTGCGCCTCGCCGGTTCTCCCCCAACCCCCGCAGCCTGGATCCATGGACGAGGGCTTGTTCGGTTCCTGGGTTCACGTTAAAATACCTCGTATTGAAACGTTTCAATCAAACTACTTTTCTCCGCACGCTGTCAAGCAAAATTTCTCTTACGGAGCACGGCACGTTCCCGTTATCGAAGTTACGTCATCCTTGCAATCCCGTTGCCAGTGATCAAACAGCCTCGCGCTAACTGTGGCGTGGACAGACTCTCCAGTGATTGCATAATATGCGACCAGATCGTATATTATGCACAGGGGGATTCCACGCGCGGTTGAATCCCGCCTACAGCACTCCGCGAAGACTCGGCTCGTGGTTTTGCTGACCAGAGCCAGACAGACCGGCAAGACTTCCACCTTTCTGTGCCTGTTCCCGAAATATGCGTTTGTCTCCCTTGATCTACCTAACGAAGTTGAGCAGACGGAAATGGAAGTGATCGGACGGGAACTGCAGAAAAACTGACATCCTGTGACAGCTGAGGATAAGCCGAGGCCACTGAGGTTTGTGTCAAGACCGGGAAATCCGCGGCAATTACCTGTTTACTCTTTAGGTAGTAACCCGTGTTTACTACCACCCCCCCCGGTCTTTTGGAATCATAGGGTTAGGAGGAAAATTCCCGACTGGTCTTTGATTCTAAAGGACTTACATATAAAGTCTTTGAAAATAAACGGGTTATGTTGTCAAAGTGCGCTGAAAATGAGTTTGGGGCAGATTCGAGGACCGTCTTTTGACGGACGCTCCTCGAAACTGCCCCAATCAGATGTCTAATAATTATGGTCGCGTGCAGCGAGTCTTAAGTCAAGGGAATTCGAGCACATACATGGATTGTGATGATAAAGGTCAACGGGCCTGCCCAAGCGGAACTTGGACGGGGCACCCTCCAAAGTTGGGATGGACACTATTTCTAGGCTACCCACCCTCGGTTAATATGAAGAGTAGCAGTTCAGGAAACCTAGATGGAGAGTGCAACTGTCAGGGTGCGCCCCCTGCGCTTCGCGTTTGTTGTTGAGCCGAAGGACAAAGCCAGTCTGCAGAGAATATTTGAAGTGAACTCTTCCCTCTGGGGAGGCGTATTCAATTTCATTATTCCGCTCTTCAAGCAAGTCCCCAGTCGATATCGTGAAAAATATTTCAAGACACCACCAGCCAAAGCAATCCTGAAGGGATTGGTGGAAGCATTCCAACCAGCTATTTGGTTGAGATCAAGCCTGGCGATGCGGCGTCTTACGGAATCGTGTTTCCTGCTAAGCGCATTCTGGCAATCGGAGACCTGACCGCGCGGGATGATTGGGGAAGATGCAAGATAGGAATTGATCTGCGCAGCGTGTGCGATGATCTGTATCGAACCTCTTTCCGGTTTGTCCAGCGCCATCCGCCTAGTGTTTTGATCCCCTCAAGTACCGAAAAAAGATTGGCCTTCTCCTCGCTGCCACGTTTGGGTCTTTGCCCGAATCTGGCGTGCTTTCCGACGTAGCGGATATCTATCTGAAAACCCTTGACGGCAAGAGAAAGGCAGTCGACGCCGTTGATTTCCCCCAACTCTTTGATCAGAAAAATCTCTATCCGTTGCGAGCGACTCGTCACGAGTTGGATACATTCAGGAATAGTTGGTCGATTGACTCAAAGCTGTTCTACCTGGATGAACAATCATCATTTGACTTGATTGAGTTTTGGAACCTAAGGGCGCTTGGATGGGATATAGTGTCCACCCGCCACCTCTCCGTCAGTATCTGTGCCTCCTTCAGCGAATAGAAAATCTCGCCGTTCAAAAACTCATCTCTCAGCTTCCCGTTGAAACTCTCGCAGTACCCGTTCTCCCACGGGCTCCCAGGCTCGATGTACAGCGTCTTCGTGCCCAGCTTGCCCAGCCACTTCCGCAACTCCTCGGCAATAAACTCCGGCCCATTGTCCGAACGAATATGCTCTGGAATCCCGCGCACCAACATCACATCCGCCAACGTTTCGATCACCTGCAAGCTGCCCAAACGCCGCTCCACACGCAACGCCAGGCACTCCCGCGTATATTCGTCGATCACCACCAGGATGCGCAGCGCTCGTCCATCGTGCGTCATCGCCTGCACAAAATCGTAGCTCCACACCTGGTTCGCCCGCTCCGGACGCAACCGTACGCACGAACCATCACCCAGCCACAACCGCCCTCGCGCCCGCTGTTTCTGCGGCACCTTCAGCCCTTCGCGTCGCCAGATCCGCTGCACTCGATCCTTACCCACCGGCCACCCCGCACTCTGCAACAGCGCCGTGATGCGCCGGTAGCCATACCGCCCATACTTTCCCGCCAGGGCCAGGATTGCCTGCGTCAGCTGATCTTCGTCCGTGCGCCGCAGCGGCAAGTAGCGTTGCGTTCCTCGCCACTGCCGCACCACTCGGCACGCCCGCCGCTCACTCACTTCGTATTCCTCGCGGGCATGCTCTACGGCGCACCGACGTCGCTCCGGGCTTAGAAGTTTCCCTCCGCAATATCCTTGAGGATCTGTTTATCCAACGCCAGCTCCGCCACCAGCCGTTTCAACTTGCCGTTCTCTTTCTCCAGTTCCTTCAGTCGCTTCGCCTGGTCCATCTTCAAACCGCCGTATTCCTTGCGCCAGCGGTAGAACGTCTGCACCGTTATGGCCGCTTCTTTGCAGGCTTGTGGGGTGGTTTTTCCGTTGGCGATGCTGACTTCAATCTGCCGCAGCATCGTCACGATTTGCTCTGGTTTGTACCTCTTGATTGGCATGCCCAGCTTTTCCTCCAAGTGGATTCTCTCTCATTCCACTTGGTACAAATTTCCCCGGTCAGGTCAGCAGCTGCCGCGCGGTTGAAGCCGCATATCGGAAACTGCTAGGCCGGTTCGCCCATTGGACATCGGATAGACAACCTTCCAACCAGTCAATGGCGTTCTTCCACCCATAGGCCCACAACCTTCGATCCAATTCATCCAGTCCCATCGATTGCGGTATTTGGATTAGAGGGTGGTGCAAAAAGACACCGGCGATGGCGCTAGGCAGGAGTGATTCAGACCCGAATTGTATCGCGCTGCCATCGTGAACATCGATACGGACCTGCGGGGGAGTGCAACTGACCTTATCCATGTCGATGCGGACGGCATCCCCATAACATCGCTGCACCGCTGTGCACATTGCTTCCGCGTGTGGATTTGTTGACGTTGAAAGGACGATTACTTTCATAGTCAGATCAGGAACCGGTTCACAGCGACACGGCCATGCTCCAGCGGGATAAGGCGTTAGTCTCTTCGATGGAATGAGGTGATTGAAAAAACACTAACACTCGCGACTCAATGCGCAAGGCTATTGAGCCATCAGCAGGTGCGAGGGTACTGCGCGTTCCTTAATCTTCTCCGCCTTCCGTTCCTGTCGTTGGGCTGCAACCTGCCAAACTTGTGTAGTCAAGATCCACATCAGGTCGCCAATTCCACTCGCCCTCGACACCAAGCACGTCGGAAGGAACCTCTTGCACCAAACGGCGAAGTAAGGAGGCATTGGCTATTTCATTCATAACGAGATCCACTTAGGAGTTTAATACCCCAATTTAGAATAACACTTAACCAGGCGCGTGGGAAGAACTGTTCAGTGTCATAAAGGGCATAGCGGGCGCCACACCCGGATGAGGCCGAGTGGAAAAAAGAGGCGATGCCACCTAAAGTGCAATGCTGCGGTACTGGCTGTCGGTCTATACCGATTGGCGTAACGCCGATGCGAAGACCTCTGAAAGCAAGCCCGGTTTATTAGAGTCTCTCTCAGGATTCATGGAGTCATGCGTCGTATAGTGGCAGTATTCAACGCATAATGAGCGTTGAATATTTGCCACATGCGTAGAATGCCCGCTATAATCTACGCAAGAGGTGCGTAGAATGGCCGGGTACATCCATACTCAAGAAGATTGGCCTCGGTTTCGCTGGAATCGCGAGAGCTTGTCAGAGCGGCTGGCAAGCGTTCGACACGAGCAAGGCCGATTGTTAGGGCGCATGGAGGCTCTGGGTTTCAACCTGCGTCAGGATGCTGTGCTCCGCACCCTCACAGAGGACGTGCTCAAAAGCAGCGAAATTGAGGGGGAAAAGCTGGACGCAGAGCAGGTCCGTTCCTCGATCGCCCGTCGTCTCGGCATGGACATTGGGGGCCTTAAGGCCGTGGATCGGAACGTGGAGGGAGTTGTTGAAATGATGCTCGACGCCACGCGTCACTATGATCAGCCGCTTACTTCAGAACGGTTGTTCGCGTGGCATGCCTCCCTGTTCCCGACAGGACGCAGCGGCATGAGGCGGATTAGAGTCGGAGCTTGGCGAGATGACAACGGAGATCCAATGCAGGTTGTCTCTGGACCGATGGGCAAGGAACGTGTTCACTTCGAGGCACCAGCCGCAAAAAGACTGGACCCCGAGATGGGGACTTTCCTTGAGTGGTTCAATGGAAACACAGAGGCCGATTGGGTAGTGAAGGCAGGGCTCGCGCATCTATGGTTCGTCACTATCCATCCCTTCGGGGACGGCAACGGTCGTATCGCGCGAGCTATCGCCGATTTGGCGCTTGCGCGATCTGAACAAAGTTCTCAACGGTTCTACAGCATGTCGGCCCAGATTCGGCAAGAGCGTGCGGACTACTACGACATTCTGGAGCGGACGCAGAAAGCTACGATGGATATCACAACGTGGATGGATTGGTTCTTGCAATGTCTGGGGCGTGCCATCGACGGCGCACAAGCTACCCTCGGAACCGTGCTCTCCAAAGCGCACTTTTGGGAGGCCTTTGGGGACACTCTGCTGAATGGACGGCAGCGTCTTGTGGTTAACCGCTTGCTCGATGGCTTCGAGGGGAAGCTCACTACGATGAAATACGGGAAGCTCGCGAAATGTTCACACGACACCGCATTGCGTGACATCGCCGCTCTTGTTGAACGCGGCATCCTGGTGCGAAATCCAGAAGGCGGACGCAGCACAAGCTACTCGCTTGCCAAGGTCACATGATGTCACTCGCGAGGCCAACGATGGGTGAATCAGCTAGCTGATGGGTTGATCCGTTCGTCTCCGTGAAACCGGTAGGTGTGCCGTAAGTGTGCCGTGCGCTTCGGAACGGTGCGCGCTAAAGTGCGCCTTTTCAATACCGCGTCAAAAGTGCTTCCGTGCGGGCTTAGTTGAGGTAAATCATTGAAAAGAGTGGTGAGCGCGGAAGGAATCGAACCTTCAACCTACTGATTAAGAGTCAGTTGCTCTGCCAATTGAGCTACGCGCCCACTGCGTGAAGCAAGGTGGGGACAAGCTTGGATTATATCATCCGTTGCGCGTCGTCCTGTGCGCGGCTGAACCTAAGTTTTGCGATTTCGCCGGACGCAATTTGATTTCGCGAGCGGTCCCGGCGAGGCCGGCATTCACGGATTCTCAATCTTGAAATGGAACGCGACTTGAATTGAGCCAGGCTTGAGTTTGCGCCGAGCGTAATCCGGCGGCGGCGCGGTTTGGCGATTACGCCGAGATGGCCTCTCGACTTTGCTCGGCGACGGCAGCCTCCGAAGCGGAGACCGGTTTGCGAATCGGCGATTTGCGAAACGGCACAACCTCGGCCCGAAGCGGCGCTCGCCGCTCGATTCTTCCGATGACTGGTTTGTCGGGCGCGCCCGCCGCGGACAACGGCACAAACTTGTTCTCGCGCCACAGACGATCAATCAATCGGAGTTGCCACGGGCGCAGCACCGGTTGCGGCAGCGAGAAAAAATTTCGGAATATCCAGATCAGATACGCACGTTGCGCAAAATTCGGTTGCACATATCGAGGACCGATCGGCGTGTCCACTTCAAGAACGCCATCGGTAAGTTTTTCAGTCCACATAACCTAGCCCATTTAGGAAAGGCGAGCAATTCCGCCTTTCCTTGAAGTTGGCCATTATTGCACCTAAGATGGGGCAATGGGAAGCAATCTTTTTATCTTTTTTGTCGGAGGCTGGATTTTGACAGCGGGGTCTGGAGCAACCTTAGAAAAGTCGCCCGCTCTTGGCCGCGGCGTTGAGCGCGGTCCCGCGACGTTCAGTGGATCTCCGGCAACAATGCGATACGGTCGAGGGTAGCGGCGACACCCATGCGTTTGCTCTCCGATTCCTCGACGCGCACGACCGAGGCATGGCAGAGCGCCCAACCTCCGGGCCCCAATCCCAGGCCGGGAGGCAGCATGATGACCAGTTCCAGCTTCGATCCCGCCTTCATCCCCGATTCAGAATAGATGAAGATGCCCGACAAACTGAGATCGCGAGTCAGGCCCTCATGTTCACTGCCCTGATGGCGTACCTTGACCGGGATACGAACTGGCATCCGCCGACCCAAACGCCTCTCGTCAGCTGAAGTTTTCTCAAACATATGCTGTGGAAGTGTACTCCAGTTTGCGGAGCATTTGCTGGATTCTGGAGCAGACGCTATGGGGTACAGGCGCACCAGGGTTCAACCCTTGCTCTCGGCTGCTTTCGTTACGTCCTCGATCTGGGTGATCTCGGCGGGCAATCACAGATTGCGAATCTGCAGATTCTAGAAGCTGAAGGCGACGCCACCACGGGCGGAGCGGGCGGATTGGACGAGGTAGAGAGTGTGACCGTCGCTTCCCATGACGGGGACGTAACCCTGGGCGAGGAGATTTCTCAGGTCTAGGATAATTTCCATGTGTCCGGCGAGGAAGCTGGCTGGGACTGGTTGGCGCGCGAAGAGGTTGAGGTAAGGACCGGAGTGGCCCGGGGAAGTATCGAAGAGATCGACGGGCGTCAAGGCGCCTCCGCTGGTGTAGCGATAGGAAGCAATCCAGCGCGTCTTCGCGTGGGGCAGGGTCCCACTGAACTTGGCGGCGAGGGACTGACGCTGCTCTTCGCGAATCCACGGGCGCGCGTCCTGGAGTTCGATGTCGGGGCGCGAGAGGTCGAGCACGCCGCCGTAGGCATAATCCAAGGTTGCGGTGAGATCGGACAACAGCTTGCGCTGGAGCACGACGCGCATTCCGTGCGTCGAGAAATTATTGCCTTGATAACTGAAGGTGCCGGAGTCGACATCGGGCAGCACATCGCCGGACGCAACGGTTATTTCTTCAGGCGTCATTTCGCCCAGGCCGGTGAGCACAGGGTCGGCGATGCTGTCCGCGTAAAATGCGACCTGGAAATTGTTCTTGCCGATGCGCTGGGAGATGGACACTTCGTGGTGATTGGCTTGCTCGACGGCCGGTAAAAAACCGGTGATGCTCATGCGGGGCGCGGTTTGGCTGAGGTCGGCGGCGGCAGAAGCCAAACTCTCTTCACCTGAGCCTGAACCTGAGCCTGAACCTGAGCGGGCATCGCCGGCACGATCGTCGAGCCCGAGATTTGGGACCGAGCTGGCGTATTGATATTCGAGCACGGTGTTGGGGGTGATGTGGAGATCGGCAGAGCCAAAGGGCTTGAAGGCGTGGACGCGCCCCATGAACTGGATGGTTTGCAATTCGCTGCCGATCATCATCTCCAGCTTGTCGTCGAGCACGACGCGATCGGAACTGGTCAGCGAGAGCGCCTCGAGGGTAGCGCCGGGCATGGCGTTGAGATCGGGTGAATTCAGACGGACGGCGGTAATGGCGAGCGAAGGTTCGAAAACACCGTTGAAACGGTTGGTATAAGTCGTGCGCAGCACGGCCGCCGGGATGCCCTGGCCGTCGGAATCATAACCGAGGTTGCCGTTCATGCGCAGGGTGCCGTTCGACAACAGCGAGCGCTCCACGGCAAAACCGGCCGTCATATCGGAGGAACTGCCGAAACCCTGCTCGGGCGATCCGGAGAGGAAGGACAAGGCGCCTTTCAAATCGTGGGCGGCGGCGGATTCGCCGCTCAGCGCGACTACGGTGGTGCCATCTTCGAGAACGCGCAGGATGGGACGATTGGCGACGGAGCGCAGCGTCCACTTCCAATCGTCGTCGTCCACTGGATTGCGCAGTGGAACCATCTGGATGGCCTGGAAGAGCGAGGTCAAGGTGACGTTGACAATGAGCTTGGCACCAGCGCGGACGCCGATTTTTTCGCGCAGGGTGGGGAGGAATGAAGGCGCAGTGACCTTGAGACTGTAAGTGCCGGGGAGCAGGCTGGCGACGGAGTAGAAGCCATGATCGTCGGTAAAGACCTTGAGGGCATGGGTGGCCGAGCCCAGGATTTCGACCACTGCGCCCATCTGGGGCGCGCCGCTGGGATCGCGGACGTAGCCGGAGATCGCACCCGGGATGGTACCGGAGGAGGTCCCGGACCAGGCTGGAAGAGCCCCGGTCGTGACCATAACGGCGACAACTCCAAGAAACCCGAGCTTTCGGAACATCTCGCCCATCACCTCTGGGAAGCCAGGCTGAAGTTTACTCCACGGCGAAGGTCGCCGTTGGATCCACGGACTGCTTGGAAAGCTTGTCGTTCACTTTGATCTCGATCTTGTAGAGGCCCGGCGGCAGATTGGCGGCGGAAAGCGTCTTCTGCAGCGTGACCTGATCGCCCACGTTACCCATGGTATCGGTCGATTCGACGGTATGGATGACGGCCTTGTTGTTGGCGTCGGTGACATTGTACTCGAAAGTGGCGGAAGGCTTGTGGGTCTTCTCGTCGACGCTGAGATTGTAGACCTGCATCCAGAAATTCAGTTTCTGGTCGCGCTTGAAGGAAATCGGCTTGCCGTCGGACGGGGCCACGCGCGGCCGCACTTTTGTGGTCCCGATCACGAAATTGCCGGTGCCCACGTTCTTGGTTGCCACCGGTTCCATTTGGTCGGCGATGATGAGGGTCGAGCTGCTGAGCTTGTCCTCGCTGAAATCCGGGATCATGATGGCATGGCTCCAACTCCCGGTGCGATCTCCGTTCACGTCCTTGACGACAACATCGAGGCGATAGCGATTTAGGCTGATGCGGAGCGGCAGCGCCTTCCAGTAGACCGAAGCATTCTCGGCGGTCTTGGGCAGCAGCTCGACCGGCACATCGATCTGCACCGTGTCTTCAAAGGTCTGCACGATCTTGCCTGTGAGCGTGGTTACACGCCCGAAGATGTTGACGGTGCCGCGCTCCACTCCGTCCTTGTTCTGGAAAGTGACATCGCGGTTCTTGATCTGAATGGTGATGGGAACCAGCACGGTGTCACTGGTGACCTTCACGAAGTCGGCGCGCACATCGAAGGGCATGAGGTTGACGCTGATCTTGTGGGTAACCACTTCTTCCAGGTCCTTGAACTTGACGGCCGGCGCCGCCTGCAGTTTGGCGAACTGCTCCAGACGGTCGAATTGCTTGGCCTGCAAGTCCTGATTGAACGGCCCGGCGCCTAATTGCTCCAAACCACTGTTGCTGAATCGATCCGCCTTGCTCGATCTGCCCATTTGCTCATACAGCGTGAGGCCGGCATTCGGAGTCATTTTCAGGGCGTCTTTTTCGGAGCGGTCGATGGTCATGCGATATTCGCCGCACATGCAGCTATCGACGAACTCCATGATGACTTCCTGGCCAATGCCCTCAATGTAGCGATAGCGCCAGGTTTCAAAGGGGAAGGTGGAGGTCTCGCCACCGCCTTCTTCCATGGGGCGCTCGTAGGTACCGCCGGAGGGATGAGAGTCAATCTCGTCGGGCTTGCCGAACACGATATACATGTGTCCGCGATCGGTCCTCCAGCCGGGGATACCTGCGGCGAAGTGCTCGTTGGCATAGGCAATGCGGGCGTAGTGCTCTTCCTTGAACTCGTTCTCTTCGGTGTCGGGCGTGGGATCGCGGCGTTGCCAGAAGGCCTCAATGAACTGGTCGCGCTCTTCGTCGTTGGAGAGCTGCATGAAGGCGGATTTTTCTTCGTCGGTGATGATCCAACGCACATCCTCGTCCAGCCACTTCCGGTAAGTCTTGCCCAATTCTTTACGGAGCTCCTTAGCGTTGGCCTTTTTCTGTTTTTCCGAGATCGGGCGCTTGAGAGGATCGGTCTGGTTTCCCTGGGCCGAGGCCGCGTTGTCACCGGAACTGGAGTTCTTCGCGTCCTTGTCATCCTGCGCTTGGGAAATGGAGGCAAAAACGAGTGCCAGAACGCTCGCCAGTAAAGCAACCGAGAACCGGTTTCGAAAACCTGCGAAAAACATAGAAGGGCTTACCTCACGAGAAACGTCAGATGCCTAATTCTATGTTCATTGGATACAACAAGGCAAGAAGAAGTGGCCTGGCAGAATAAAGATTTCCTGCACGGGAACCACCTTCTAACTCCCTAAGAATCGGGGCCTTGCGGCCGAACAGCGATGAGCGACGAGCGCTTTGGAGGCCGGATGCTCGAACCCTGGGCACGATATAATGAAACTGCGCTGCCAGTCTCCCCTCCGCAACCCGGCCGTAGCGGCACAGGGGGGAGATTTGCTTCGCGGAAATGCGGGAACTTTCCCTCGAGTTCGCACGTAACTATTCATGCGCAACAACGGTGCGCTTTCGCCGTTCTATAACCAGGATCCAGGCGTAAGTCGAAGCGTAAGCCGGAAACGAGGAAGGCCGGGGATTGTGGGTTCGTCTGCCGGCGTGGCAATGGGGATGGGCGGGACGGCGATCGGAACGGCGATCAAGACCCAGACATGAAGACTACGCTATGAAGACTTGGAAAAAAGTATTGATCGGTGTGGGCGTGGCTGTGGCGCTCGTGGTCATCGTCAGCGCCACGGTTTACCAGAGCCAGAAGAACCTGGTAACGGTGCAAACCGGCAAGGTACAAAAGCAGAGCCTGGCCTCGGTGGTGAGCGCATCGGGTGAAATCAAGCCCAAGACCTACGCGAACATCGGAGCCAATGCCATGGGCAGGATCGTCAAGCTGCACGTCAAGGAAGGCGACAGCGTGCAAAAAGGGCAGTTGCTGGCGCAGCTTGAGAATGTGCAGCCCTTGGCCGACGTCAATGCCACACGCGCATCGGTGCAAGCGGCGGAAACCGACGCGGCTGCGGCCGATGCCGCGCTGAATACATCGCTCGCCGACCTGAACCGGGCGAAGTCCGATGCCGTCCATACTAAACTCGACTGGGACCGCGCTCAAGGCCTCTTCAACGCGGCGCTGATCGCCAAACAGGATTACGACGTGAAGAAAGCGGCGTGGGAAACGGCCAATGCCGGACTGGCGCAAGCCGAAGCTAAAGTGGCCCAAGCCAAGGCGGAGAAAGATACGGCGAACAAGCACATCGCGCAGTATCAAGCGAACCTGACTCGGGTTGCCGACGTGCTGCAAAAAACCACCTACGAAGCACCGTTTGCCGGCGTAATCACGAACCTTCCCGTGCGCGAAGGCGAGACCGTGGTCATGGGAATCCAGAATTCGCCAGGCAGCACGCTGATGACGATCGCCGACATGTCGGTGATCACGTCCGAAGTCAAGGTGGATGAGACCGACATCGTCAATGTACATCTTGGACAGGCTGCGGAGGTGACCATCGACGCGATCCCTCACAAGGTCTTCCACGGCATCGTCAGCGAAATTGGCAACAATGCCATCGTGCGCTCGACCGGTGTGTCTACCTCTCAGTCCACATCGACGAGTGAAGAAGCAAAGGACTTCAAAGTAGTGGTGACGCTAACCGATCCGCCCGCCGACCTGCGGCCCGGCCTCTCCTCGACCGCCAAGATCACGACCGCAACGCGGAGCAACGTGCTGAGCATTCCGATTCAGGCGCTCACCGTGCGCACGCCGGCGGACCTTGCGCCCAAGGATGCGGGCAAAGGCAGTAATAGAGTGCAGGCCGCGAGCAGCGCTCCGGTGGACGCATCGAAGCAGAAAGAAGAAGTGCAGGGCGTGTTTGTGGTCCGCGGCAAAAAAGCCGAATTCGTTCCGGTGGATACGGGCATCAGCGGCACTACGGACATCGAGGTCACCAAGGGCGTGAAAGAAGGCGACGAAGTGGTCACCGGCAGCTACAAAGTTTTGCGGACAATGAAGCCGGGAACGACTGTCAAGATCGATAATTCGGCCCCAAAGAAAGAAGAAGAGAGCAGCTAGGAAGAAGGTGTTAGGTTTCAGGTCTTAGGTCTCAGGAAAACTAAGTTTAAAGACATGAGACCTGAGACCTAACTTCTAACAACGTAGAACGTCCAATAGAGAACGACCATAGGAGCGAGCGTGCCCGAGCCCGATCCGGACAAGGAAAAGAAGATGGCGACTGCCGACGTATTGCCAATCGAGAAGCCCGCGAATGGGGCTGGGGCCGATTTCTGCATGATCGCAACCGAGGACCTGTGGAAGACGTACGACATGGGATCGGAGCAGGTGCATGCGTTGCGCGGCATCAACCTGCGCATCCACAGCAATGAATACGTTGCCATCATGGGCCCGTCGGGCTCGGGCAAATCGACGCTGATGAACCTGATCGGCTGTCTCGACTCGCCTTCGAAGGGGCAATATTGGCTCAATCAGCAACTAGTCAGCGAACTGGACGACGACGAACTGGCGCGCATCCGCAATAAGGAAATCGGGTTCGTCTTCCAGACCTTCAATCTGCTGGCCCGCGCCACTTCCCTGCACAACGTGGAACTGCCGCTGATCTATGCTGGGGTTCCCGCCGAAGAGCGCGCCGAGCGCGCCAAAGCCGCACTGATTTCAGTCGGCATGGAATCGCGCATGAGCCACAAGCCCAACGAACTTTCCGGCGGACAGCGTCAGCGCGTGGCCATCGCCCGCGCTCTAGTCAACAAACCCGCCATCATCCTGGCCGACGAACCCACCGGCAACTTAGACTCACAAACCGGCAACGAGATCATGGCCCTGTTCGACCGCCTGCACGCTGAAGGCAACACCATCGTTCTCGTCACCCACGAGCACGACATCGCCGAGTATGCGCACCGCATCGTCCACCTCAAGGACGGCGTGGTCGCCAAGGACGAATCCAAACGTTAAAACCTCTGGTATAAGGAACAGTCGGTCGCCATAGCGTAAGAGCTTATATAATTCGTCTGCGCCACAGTTCGGAGGAACATCATGCGAACTGCTCTCGCTTTGGTCCTTTTCACATTCACAACTTGCGCCTTTGCCCAGAATCCTTCCGCAGTCTCTGCCGCTCAAGCCGCCTGTGGTCCCAAGGGCGTGAACTTCGATGTGAAAGACGACGACTCCCAGCACACCGTCGCGCAGCCCGAAGCGGGCAAGGCGCTGGTGTATGTGATCCAGGACATCGGGGCCA
>Ga0326728_10006560_pt1 | contig 31152 bp, 30 predicted proteins | sample MB3enrmetagenome_FD_207602 | JGI IMG/M metagenome (GOLD analysis project Ga0326728, IMG submission 207602) | Lab enriched peat soil microbial communities from McLean, Ithaca, NY, United States - MB31MN | ecosystem: Environmental > Terrestrial > Soil > Wetlands > Peat | place: USA: New York...
CCGGCAAGCTCATTGTGGTCGAAGGGGCCGACGGCTCCGGGCGCTCCACGCAGATTGCCCGCCTGGTGCAATGGCTGGAGGGCGGCGGACATGCCACCGTGCAAGTCGGCCTCAAACGCTCCACCCTCGTCAGCGAAGAACTCAGCCAGGCCCAGCAGGGAAATATTCTGAGCCATACCACCTTGAGCCTTTTTTACGCGACCGATTTCGCCGACCAATTGGAGAATATCATTTTGCCCAGTTTGCGGGCCGGTTTCATGGTCCTGGCCGACCGCTACATCTACACCCTGATGGTGCGCGACATGGTTCGCGGCATCGACCTGGCCTGGCTCAAAAACCTCTACGGCATCGCCCTGGTGCCGGACGCCGTCTTTTATCTCAACGTCGATCCTGAGGAATTGGTGCAGCGCAATTTCGCCAAAAACCAGGCGCTGGACTATTGGGAAAGCGGCATGGATTTGGGACTGTCCCGCGATATGTTTGACAGCTTTCTGCAATACCAGGACCGCGTCGCCGCCAAATTCAAGGAGTTGCAAGCCATTTACGGATTCACCATCCTCGATGGCCGGCGTTCCCCGGAAGAGATTCACATCGAACTGCGCCGGCGCATTGCCGCCGTGCTCGCCGCATGAGGCCTCACCCCCCCATTCCCCGCCATGTCTGAAGCCGCCGCCAAAGGAGATTATTTCATCGGCGTCGATCTGGGCGGAACCAAGATTCTGGCCGGGGTCTTCGACGCGCAATTGACTTGTCTGGGCCGCAATAAAATGAGCACCAAGCCGGAGCGCGGCGCGGACGAGGTAATCGAACGCATCGCCCGGTGCGCGCGGGACGCGGTGGATGAATGCGATCTGGACCTCAAACAACTGCGCGGCGTCGGTGTCGGCGCCCCCGGCGCCATTGATGTCTCGTCGGGCCGGGTGATTTTCGCCCCGAATCTCCAATGGCAGGACGTGCCGTTGAAGAAGGCCCTGGAAAAGGAACTGGGCGTCCCGGTCTCGATTGAAAACGACGCCAACGGCGCCATGCTGGGCGTTTTTGAAACGGAACTGCAAGCCAAACCGCGCCACGTCATCGGCATCTTCATCGGCACCGGCATTGGCGGCGGGATTATCGTGGATGGCAAATTATATTCCGGCTTCAATGGCACCGCCGGCGAAGTCGGGCACATGGTCATCGAAGTCGGCGGCCCCAAATGCAACTGCGGCAACCGCGGCTGCTTCGAGGCCCTGGCCAGCCGCACCGCCATTTTCCGGAAAATTCATGCCGCGGTCAAAGACGGCCAAAAGACCCTGCTCACCGACATGCTCGGTCCCGAATTGAACGATTTGCGCAGCGGCGATCTGCGCAAGGCCATTCGCAAAGGCGACAGCTTCGTCGAGAAAATCATCGAGGAAGCCGCCGAATACACCGGCATCGCCGTGGCCAACCTCATCAACATTTTTAACCCGCAAACCGTCGTGCTCGGCGGCGGGGTCATTGACGCTCTGGGCGATGAAATGATGGCCATCATCGTGGAAACCGCCGAGGACTACGCCCTGAGCGGCACCAGCAAGGGCATTGAAATTGTGGCCAGCAAAACGGGCGACGATGCCGGCATCATCGGCGCCGCTGTCCTGGCCCGCAGGGCGGCCAAAGAAAAATCATAACCCGGCAGCGCCGGGGGGCGCCCCCGGATGCCTTAACTTTGAGTTTTTAACTTGAACCCTGAAGTTCCAAACCGTCGCGCCGTAATCGACATCGGCACCAATTCTGTCAAGGTCCTCGTCGCGGACGTGGCGGAAGGGCGGCTCACCCCGGTTACTGAAATGAGCCGGCAGACGCGCCTCGGCGCCGGGTTTTATGTGACACACACATTGCAACCGTCCGCCATCGCTTTAACGGCCGGGGCCGTGGCCGAATTTCGCGCCTCCGCCGCCAAACTGGGGGCCTCATCGGTCCGCGTCATCGCCACCAGCGCCGCGCGCGACGCCCGCAACGCCGTCGAATTGATCGACGCCGTGCGCCAAAGCACGGGGCTGGAAACGGAAATTCTTTCCGGTGACAAGGAAGCCGAATGGGTTTTTTGCGGCGTGACCGGCAATCCCCGCCTGGCCCAATCGTCCGTGCTCATCCTGGATGTGGGCGGGGGCAGCACCGAGTTCATTGTCGGCGACCACGCGGTGCCGCACATTCGCAGCAGTTTCAGCCTGGGCACCGTGCGGCTGCTGGAGCAATTGCGCTTGAGCGATCCGCCCGGCCTTGCCGCGCTGGCGGAATGCCGCGCCTGGCTGAAGGATTTTCTTGTCAAGCAAGTCGTGCCGTTCATCGAACCGGCATTGCGGGCCTGCCGCGGGCCGGTCTGCCTGGTCGGCACCGGCGGCACCGCCACCATCCTCGCCCGCATTGAGACCCGGATGCCGGGGTTTGACCGCGACAAAATCGAGGCGGTCCAGATACCCCTGTTTCGCATCCAGGCCCAAGAGCAAGAGCAATGGCAAATGACCCTGGCGCAGCGCCAGCAAATCGTCGGCATGCCGCCCCATCGGGGCGACGTTATCTTGACCGGCACGGCGATTTACGAATCCATCATGGCCCAATTTGGCCTGACGCCCCTGGGCGTGAGCACGCGCGGCCTGCGCTACTGGGCCTTGCTCCATTGATGAAGCCTCCCTGGTTAGCCCGCTGCCTTGCCTTCATCGATTATTTTGCAGCCTTCGGTCCAATCCGCATAAACCTGCCAAAGCTTGATCTTGCCGTTCGCCACTATAGCCTTCCAAGCGGCTGGCATTTCAATTCTGTTTTCCAGGACAAGCCCACGCTTGCCGTTGTAGGTTCCGAAAGCCGACCCGAAAACCGCCACGAGAGATTTATCTCCCAGTATGCTCTCGACCCGTATTTCGTAGTCCGGGAACATTCGGAAGTACTCCTTCCATCCGGCGGTCATGTTCTCACGCCCCGACTGGATTCTGCCGCGGGAATCTACGAAGGTGTGATCCTCCGTCATCAGATGGGACAGCTCAGAAGGGTCGTGTCGGTTGATTGCCGTGATAAAGGCCTCTACGACATTAATCTCGTTCGAAATCATCCTGTTTCTTGCACCGGGCTGACGATGAGTAGCAGGGGGCAACATGTCAACATTTTGATGATTCGGACTGTAATCTCATCATTCCCGTTCCCTTCGCTTTTGCGCTCTGCGCTTGGCCTCGAGCAGCCGGCTGGTCGTGGTCTTCTCGGTGGGCTGTTCCTTTTCCTGGGCCGTCGGCTCATTGGCCATTGTTGCGGACGGTTCCTTGCCGGGTTGCGGCTCTGCGATGGGCGCGGGCTTTTCCGGGCCTGTCAGCTCTCTGACTTCTCGACGGCCCGCTTGCCGGCGAACTTGTCGATTTGGTAGAGGCCATTGTGATTGTCGCCCACCAACTTCAGCTTGGCCACCATGTCGCCCACGCTTTTTTCCTCTTCGACCTGCTCGTCCAGGAACCATTTCAGAAAGGAGAGCGTGGGGAAGTCCTTGTCGGTGGCGGCCAGTTCGTAGATGCCGCTGATGGAAGCCGAAACTTCCTCCTCCTGGATGAGGCTGGTTTGGAAGGCCTCAAGAACGGATTTGTAATCGCATCTCGGCGCGGGCAGGGCCTGCAACGCGACCTTGCCGCCGCGGTCCACGAGATATCTGAAAAACCTGTCAGCGTGTTTCAGTTCCTCGCGGGACTGAAGCGACATCCACACGCCGCAGCCCGTGAATGCGGTATGATCGAAATAAGCGGCCATGCCGAGATAGGCGTAAGCGGAGCGCAATTCGAGGTTGAGTTGATCATTGAGCGCCTTTTCAATTTTAGCAGAAAGTTTCATAAGCGGCAGGGTAAGGCAGTCCCACCAGGATGGCAAGCTTATGCGGAAGCCTCAGCGCCGTTTGCCATTTTTCGCCCTGAAAAACCGGCATCAGTATGGAAAGCGAGCTTCAGCGTTCTTTTGTAAACACCTTGTTGACAATGTGTTGTGAACATTCAAAAAGCTGAAAATTTCACGGTTTTTTCCGGGGACACGATTTCCAAAACCCCTTGAGAATTTCAAGGGTGACCTTCGAGCCTTTGCTTCCGCCTTGCCATTTGCAAGATTTCGCAAACGGGTTTGCGGTCGCAAAGTCTGACGCACCAGCTTCCCAGCCGCGCAAGCGACTACTCCTTGCTTGCCCCGCCTTTGCCGGTGTCTTCGCCGACGGTTTCCATCAGCTTGATGAGCGGCAGGAACATCGCTATAACAATGCTGCCGACGATGACGGCCAGAAAGACAATCATGATCGGTTCGAGCAGGGAAGTCATGGCGGCGACGGCGTTATCGACTTCTTCGTCGTAGTTGTCGGCGATCTTCATCAACATCTCAGGGAGGGCGCCGGTTTGTTCGCCGACATCGACCATGCTGACGACCATGGGCGGGAAGACGCCGGCGGCTTCGAGGGGCGCGGTAATGGTTTCGCCTTCCTTGACACTTTCATGAACGGCGGCGACGGCCTGGCCGATGATGACGTTGCCGGAAGTTTCCTTGACAATGGTCAGGGCCTGCAAAATGGGGACGCCGCTGCTGACCAGGGTGCCCAAAGTGCGGGTGAAACGGGAAATGGCCACTTTGCTGACGACCGGACCGAGCACCGGGACGATCAGTTTGAATTTGTCCCATAATTTGCGTCCGAACTTTAAGCGAATGAAGACGTTGAAGACGACGACGACGGAAAGAATCTCCAGCAGGGTGCGTCCGATATGGTCCTTGATGGCCGAGCTGATGCCGAGGACGAAGGAGGTGAAAGGGGGCAAACCCCCGGAGCCTTCGCCAAGGGTGCCTTCAAAAATTTCCTTGAACCTTGGAATAACGACGACCATCAAAACGCCCATGATGGCGGAGGCCACAACCATGACGGCGCAGGGATAAAACATGGCGGCGATGATTTTGCCTTTGATCTTCTGCGCCTTTTCCATGAATTCGGAGAGGCGCTTGAGCACCACTTCCAGCACGCCGCCGATTTCGCCGGCCTTGACCATGTTGACGAACAGACGATTAAAGACCTTGGGATGCTGGGCCAGCGCCTCGGAGAAGGTGCTGCCGCCTTCGATGGCAACAGACAGATCGCCCAGAATGGTTTTGAGGTTCGCGCTCCTTTCCTGTTTCTGGAGCACGCGCAAGCCGCGCAACAAGGGCAAACCGGCCTGCACCAGAGTCGCCAATTGCCGGGTGAAGGTGCAGAGGACCTTGGATTTGACGCGGCCGCTCAGGCCGGGAATTTTGATCTGAAAATTGAGATCAACGCCGCCCTTTTTGCCTTTGGCCGCCTTCTTGGCGAGGCCGGCGCCAGTGGCGCCCTTGTCCTCGACCACCTTGGTGGGGAAGAACCCCATCTCCTTGATGCGGCCGATGGCCTCGTTCTGGTTGGCGACCTCGAGAGTGCCCTTGGTTTCCTTCCCCCTCGAGTCCATGGCGACGTAGCTGAATTTTGGCATAAGACTCAGGTGTATTTGACGACTTCCTCAATGGTTGTATCCCCATCGAAGATTTCGCGCAAGCCGTCCTCGCGCAGGGTGGTCATCCCCAGTTCAACGGCCTTCTGGCGGATGACGACCGTGGGCGCCTTTTCGTTAATCAACAAACGAATGGGTTCGGAAGCGACTAACAGTTCAAAGATGCCCCGGCGGCCCCGGTAGCCGGTGTCGTTGCAATTCGCGCAACCGCGTCCGTAATAGAACACCTTGTCGCCCACATCGTGCGGAGAGAGGTTGAGCAGGGAAAGCTGGGTTTCAGTCGGCTCGAATGGCGTGCGGCATTTCTTGCAAATGGTCCGGACCAGCCGTTGGGCCAGCACCGCCATCAAGGTCGAGGACACCAAAAACGGCTCGACCCCCATGTCAATCAAACGGGTGACCGCGCCCGGGGCATCATTGGTGTGCAGGGTGCTCAAGACCAGGTGGCCGGTCAGCGAGGCCTGGATGGCAATTTGCGATGTTTCCAGATCGCGCATTTCCCCCAGCATGATGATGTCGGGGTCCTGCCGGAGAAAGGCGCGCAGGGCCCTGCCGAAAGTCATGCCCACCGATTCATTGACCGCCACCTGCATGATGCCTTCGATCTCGTATTCCACCGGGTCTTCGATGGTGAGCAGTTTGGATTCGATGCTGTTGATGCTGCGCAGGCAGGAATAGAGCGTCGTCGTTTTACCGCAGCCGGTGGGGCCGGTGACGACGATAATGCCGTTGGGTTGCTGAATGGCTTCGGCCACATAGTCATAAACACTCTTGGGAAAACCAAGGGCCTTGATGTCCATATTGACCGCCGCGCGATCCAGCACGCGCAAGACGACCGACTCGCCAAATTGGGTGGGGAGGGTGGAGATGCGCAAGTCGATGCCGCGCCCGGCAATCTGCAAACTGATGCGTCCGTCCTGGGGCACCCGGCGCTCGGAGATGTCCAGGCCGGACATGACTTTCAAACGGGAAATGACCGGCAACGCCAAATGCTTGGGCGGAGGCGACATTTCATAGAGCGCGCCATCGACACGGTAGCGGATTTTGAATTCGTCCTCGAACGGTTCAAAATGAATATCACTGGCGCGGTCCTGGATGGCTTGAAAGAGGACAAGATTGACGAAGCGAATAATCGGCGTCTCGTTGGCCAGATTGGTCAAGTCGGCGGTCGCGCCGCTGGCCGCGGCTTCGGCCGCTTCGCGCGCGATTTCATTGTCCTGGCCCAGTTCCTTGATGATGTCCGCCACGCTGGACTGGGCATCCCCATAGTACTTGCCGACCGCCTCCTCGATGGCCGCCGGGTCGGCGACAACCGGGACGATGTCCTTGCGGACGACGTAGGCCAGTTGGTCCACTATGGTCGGATCCAGCGGGTCGGCCAGGGCAACATGCACAGTGGAATCCGTGACTGCGACCGGCAGGCATTTATACATGCGGGCGGCGTCGGCCGGAACGGCGGAGAGAATCTCCGGAGTCAACTCGCGCTGGCTGAGATCAACGACCTCGGTCCCCATTTGAGTGGCGATCATATGGAGCTGGTGGTCCATGTCCATCAGGCCGAAGTCCTGCAGGATTTCGCTGATGGTTTTGCCGCTCCGATTATGTTCTTCTTTGACCTCATCCAATTGGAGGTCATCCAACACGCCTTGGGACCGGATCAAGTCCAAAAGAGGGCTGGAAATGGCGCGGGAATCAACAGTGGTGGCGCTCATTGGGCCATTTCGGGTTGCGCGGTGGCGGCCAGTTCAGCCTGGGCGGCTTCCCATTCCGCCAGTTTCTGAATGACGGTCGTCGGGTCCTGGGATTTGGTGATCGCTTCCTCACGGGAAATGATGCCCTGCTGATATTTGTCCATGAGAAACCCGTCCAGAGTCAGCATGCCGTACTTCGCCCCGGTCTGGATGTCGGAATTGATTCGAAAAGTCTTGTTGTCGCGGATCAGCGCCGCGATGGCCGGGGTGTTGACCATGATTTCAAAGATGGCGATGCGGCCCGGCTTGTCGATGCGGGGCAGGAGCAACTGGGAAATGACCGCCTGCAACACGGTGGAAAGCTGGATGCGGATGGTTTCCTGCTGGTTGATGGGGAAGGCGTTGACCAGACGGTCAATGGTCTTGGCCGCGCCGGTGGTGTGCAGCGTGCCGAAAACCAAGTGCCCGGTTTCGGCGGCGGTGACGGCCGCTTCCATGGTTTCAAGGTCGCGCAACTCGCCGACCAGAACCACGTCCGGGTCCTGGCGCAAGGCGCGCCGCAACGCCTCGGCAAAACTGGGCACATCCACATGGACTTCGCGCTGGGTGACGATGGCCTTTTTGTGGTAGTGATAATATTCAATCGGGTCCTCGACGGTAATGATATGCGCGTCATCGCGCTCCTCGTTGATGATGTTAATCATCGAGGCCAGTGTGGTGGTCTTGCCCGAACCGGTCGGCCCGGTGACCAGGATCAGGCCGCGGGGCCTGCGCAAGAGGCCCATAATGGTGGGCCGCGGCAAGCCGATTTGTTCCAAGGTGAGAAGCTTGGTGGGGATTTGCCTCAAGACCACCCCAAAGTTGCCCTTTTCCTTGAAGACGCTGACACGAAACCGGGCCATGTCGCCAAAGGCAAACCCAAAGTCTGTCCCGCCGTTCTCGCGCACAAGCTGGATGGAATCTTCAGAAGTGATGCTGCGCATCAATTCTTCCGAATCTTCCGGGCGCAACGGCGGCCCCTCCACGCGGTGCAAGATGCCATGCACCCGAATGGTCGGCGCGATGCCGACGCGAATATGCAGGTCGGAAGCCTCTTCCGCAACCACCAACTGCAACAGATCGGACATGGAGTAGGACATGGAATAATATTTTTATTTCTTCATTTTCAGTCAACATCACCCACGGTGGCGCGGATGACTTCATCGGCAGTGGTCAGCCCGGCCATGACCTTGCGCGCCCCATCCTCGCGCAGGGTGCGCATGCCCATTTCGCGCGCCCGGGCGCGCAGGACCGACGTGGGGACGCGGTCGTAAATCAATTTGCGCGCCTCATCGTCAATCACAAATATCTCGAAAATTCCAAAACGCCCGCGATAGCTCGTTTTATTGCAGTCATTGCAGCCTTTGCCGCGCACGAAAGTTGCGCCGGAAACTTTGGCGCGGTCAAGGTCCAAAGTGGCTAATTCGCTGTCGGTGGGCTGATAGGGGGCGGCGCATTTCTTGCACACTTTTCGCACCAGCCGCTGGGCCATCAAGGCGCGGACGGAAGAGGCGACCAAAAACGGCTTCACCCCAATATCGATCAAACGGGTGACGGCGCCGGGGGCGTCGTTGGTGTGCAGGGTGGAGAAGACCAGGTGGCCGGTCAGCGAAGCATTAATGGCAATGGTGGCCGTTTCCATGTCGCGAATTTCACCCAGCATGATGACGTTGGGCGCCTGGCGCAACATGGCCCGCAGCGCCGCCGCAAAGGTCAATCCCACCGTCTCGTTGACCTGCACCTGATTGATGCCCGCCAGCAGATATTCCACCGGGTCTTCGACTGTGATGATTTTGCGGTCCGGGCGGTTGATGAAATTCAAGCACGAATAGAGCGTGGTCGTTTTCCCGGAACCGGTCGGCCCGGTCACCAGCAGAATGCCGTCCGGCAACCCGATCAATCGTTCAAACGTCTGCTGGTCATCGGTAAAAAAGCCCAGCTCAGGCAATCCCAGCCGAAGCCCTTCCTTGTCCAAAATACGCATGACGATGCTTTCGCCGTGAATAGTCGGAACGCACGAAACGCGCAGGTCAATCAGTTTGTTCCCCACTTGGGTTTGAATGCGGCCGTCCTGCGGCACGCGGCGCTCGGCAATCGACATGTTGGACTGGATTTTAAGCCGGCTGAGGATCGCGGCCTGCAGCCGCTTGGGCGGGCTTTTCATCTCGTGCAGCACGCCGTCAATCCGGTAGCGGACGCGGAAGGTCTTGGTCAACGGCTCCAGATGAATGTCCGAGGCCCGCGCTTTAAAGGCTTCGACAATCAAAGTGTTGACGAGCTTGATGATCGGCGCGTCGGCATCCACAACCGCTCCGTCATCCGCCACGTCCTTCGTGGATGGAACGCCGACTTCCACTTCGCCTTCGGTGATGTCCTGAATCATCTTGCTCACCGAATCGTCCGCCGCCCCGTAGTATTTGTTGAGGGCGGCGTCAATGTCCTCATCCACCGCCACGCGCAATTCGACATCGGCATTGACCGTGCGCTGGAGAGCATCAATGACGTCCAGATCCGATGGGTCCGCCAGAGCGATGACGACGGTATGGTCGTGCTTGGCGACAGGCACGGCCCGGTAACGCTTGGCGACGTGCCGCGGCACGGAGGAGATCACGTCGTCGGTCAGGCGCAGATCGCCCAGATTGATGAATTCATAACCGAAATGGTTGGCCTTGGCCTGGGCGACATCGATGGGGCGGATGATTTTTCGGTCCAGGAGAAGATGCACCAAGCCCTCGCCGTTGGCAGCGGCTTCCTCCCGCACGAGCGCAACTTGCTCTTCGCTCAGTTGGCCCATGTCAATCAATAAATCTATCAAATAATCGTCTTTGGCGGACACACTAGCCTTTTGTTCTTCAGAATGCCTTTTGTGGCATTAATCTACCCGTCCAACAGGGGCAATGTCAAACTAAGACGACGCAAAATTGCCGTTTTGCCGCCTGTCCCTCTTTTCCCCAATCGCGCCGGCGCCGTTTCCAGGAAGACAGAGAGGAAGTTTGGGTAAAGAGCCAGTTGCCATAAATTTTCCGTGGCTGGGTCCCCACCTCACCTCGCGAGCGAACCGGCCCCGGAAATTCTTTACTTCAAACAACCTCTCTATCAGCCTTTTTCACAGCCAAATTCGTGCCACGGAAAGGAAGCCGTCACGCCCCTTGCCAGGCAGGGCTGGAATTGCGGAATTACCCCGAAGAAGAAGAGGCGGTCATTTCGGACGCTCAAAAAGCGGATGAAGAATCCAGATTTTTTCACGCATTGTGCGTCTTTTTCACGCAGCGGAATGGGCTTGGTGAAGTCAGTTTTTAAGGAAAAGGAGAGGCTGCATCGAGAGAAAGTAGTTCGCAGCACGTTCTCAGAACCGGGATCCCCAAGCCACCTCTAGCCTTGCCCCGGTTCTAAAAATTTCTCTCAATCAGCCTCCCCACGCGTTTCATTTAGCCTAATTCGTGCCAACTTGAAAAGAGGTCATTTCTTCCCGGGACTGGCGGTCAATTTCACCAACTTCAAATCAACGGCATTGAAATTTGTGGCCAGCACTTCCATTTTCTCCACGTCATTGGGCGCGAGCGGCTGGCCGGTTTTGGCGGTGGAACCGACTTGAAATCCTTTCTGGTCGCAAACGGCGAACTGGGCCAGCGGAATGACCAGTTGCGAGCCGATATTGGTGACGTAAAATCTGCCCTTTATTCCATTGACCGTGCCGAGCAGGCTGATCTTGGAAGCAGCCAGGCCGGCATCGATCCGGGCAACGATCTCGGCGGGCTTGGCGGGTTGGGCGGGTTGGGCGGGCGGAAACGCGGCAGGCCGGGCGGGCCGGGGTGTTGGTGCGGTTCCTTCGAGATCGGCCTTTTCGCTTGGATACTGATCCAAACTGGTCGGGGCGTTGCGGTTGGTGCGGTCTTTCATGATGGGATGCAGCACTTGGTATGGGTTGGCCACCGTCTGCGCCCCGACGGAAAAGGCCGCAACGAGAAAGACTATGGCCAACAGCAATTTCATGGATTATTCCCGATGAACACCATTCACCCGCCAGGCCCAAGTGTCAAGCGGATTGAACCTTTTCTGGCCTCCCGCATTCCACTGTGCGTATAGATGCTGGCGGTGACTGAACATGAACAACTGCCCGTGCGCGAAGCCAGAGCCGGGGACACGGCGGCTTGGAACGCCTTGTTCAAACGTTATCAATTGCCTCTTTACACTTATGTTTTTGAACTTATCCATCATGAGCAAGCCAGCCTGGACATCGTCCAGGAAAGCTTCATCAACGCCGCCCGGCATATCGGCGCGCTGCGCCAGGACGACAAGTTCGGCTCGTGGCTCTTCGGCATTGCCCACCAAAAATGCGCGCAACATTGGCGCAGGCAGCGCCCGGACAACATCCCCATGGATGAGCAGGATGATTTTCCCGACGCCGCCGCCGGTCCGGCCGAGTTGCTCATCGGCAAGGAGCAGGAGGCTGAATTCATGAGAATCCTGGACCAACTTTCCCCGCCGCATCGCGCCGTGTTGCTCCTGCATTTTGTGGAGGATTTTTCCATCGAGGAAATTGCCGCGATTACCGGCGCGCGCCCCGGCACCGTGAAATCCCGATTGCACCATGCCAAAAACGCGCTCCGACATTTGCTCACCGGAGAATCCAAATGAAAACCCCAAGAGAAATATTGTTGCAACAGCATCAGGCGATGGAACCGAAACTCGATGCCGTGCGGCGAAACGCCCTGGCGGTGCTGGAACGGCCCGGCCTTGCGCAATCCTGGCGCGCGTTCGTGTTTTCGCTGCGATGGCATCTGGCCGGACTGGGCGCGGTCTGGATCGCCGTTCTGTTATTGCACCTCGATTCCGCTTCCGGCTCCACGGTCGTTATCGCCCGGGACAAAATTCCGCCGGCCCGAGTGCTTTTGGAGGCGCTGCTGAAAAATCGGCGTGAGCTTTTAGAATTGACTGAGACGCCAGCAGCCAGTGAACCCGCCGCCCCGCCGCCGCGCCGGAGCGAAATTCAAACTGCGGTCGAAATTGTCTGATTTTATGGAAGAAAAACCCCGACCTTCAATGTGGGAACGCACCACCACCCGCCGTTTTCTGCGCTGGGTGTTCAGTGCGCGAACCCTGCGGCGCGGTTTGATTGCGCTGGTCTGGATCGTATCGCTTATCGCGCTTTACTACGGCGTCGCCGATTGGCGGGGCCGCCACGCCTGGAATGAGTATCGCCAAAATTACGAGGCCCATGTCGCGTCGCTTGAGTTCCCAGTTTACATTCCGAAACCGGTTCCAGATCCCGAGAACTTTGCCGCCACCCCATTCGTCCGGTCCTGGTTCAATCTGCAGCACCCGAACTTCCTGTTTGATCACGACGCCTGGAGCCAAGCCGACAATATGATTGGCTATCCACCAAAACGGCCGGCCGGCCGGAAGTATGAAAAGCATTTTGAAAATCTTGTGGCCTGGCAGGAAGCTTTTGTTGCGGTTCACTCTCATGCCGCAAAACCAAAAGACGGATTTTGGTCCGACAAACTTGACCTTGCTTCGCGCGCGCAAGCGGCCCCTGCTGTGTTAGACGGATTGAAGGATGACGATGCTGTTCTTGAGGAACTGCGCCTGGCCAGCGCCCGGCCTGATGCCCGTTATCCGGTTGTCTATGACATGGAGAATCCCTGGGCAATCCAGTTGCCCCACCTCAACACAATCAAACTGACTTGCCAGTGCTTGAAAGTCAAAGCCTGCGCCGAACTCGCGGCGGGTCAGAATGAAAACGCTTTGGATGATGTAAAACTCATGCTTTATCTCGCTGACACCATAAAAACCGAACCGTTCTTGATTTCTTATCTGGTACGCCTTGCCTGCGTGGAGATCACCATTCAACCGATTTGGGAAGGATTGGCCGAACATCGCTGGACCGGTGCCCAGCTTCAGCAGTTACAGACCCGCCTTGAGCCGTACAATTTCATTGCGGATATGCAATGGTCGTTGCGCACCGAGCGAGCCGAAGGAGTTTTGACCGTGGACTTGCTGAGGAAAAAGGGACTAAGTTTGCTCGTTGACAGTTCGTCTCCTTACTTGAACGAGCAAGTGCTAAACTTGTTGGGCCGAATCGTTCCGTCCGGCTGGTATGATCAGGAGAAGCTTCATTATTGTCTGCTTTTTGATGCCGAGTTTCGAGGAAGCGTGGATGCTTCGTCAAGAAGAGTCTTTCCCCGCCAAATCGCCGCAAACGCTTCGATAGGCGAAACCATGACAAATGAGACCTGGCATGCCGTCATTCACCACGAGTTAGTCGCAAGGATGCTGTTGCTTGGGTTGACCGGATTACCAGGCCCAGTTGCCATGGCCCAGACCGCCACCGATCAAGCCGCCATCGCCTGCGCGCTGGAACGATACCGTCTGGCCAACGGCCAATTCCCCGAAAACCTCCAGGCGCTCGTCCCGCGCTTCATCGCTCATTTGCCCAACGACGTGATTACCGGCGAATCCTTCAAATACCGCCGCGCCGACGATGGCCGGTTCATTCTCTATTCGGTCGGCTGGAACGAAAAGGACGACGGCGGCGTTCCCGGCAAAACCATGTTTGACGAAACCGAAGGCGATTGGGTCTGGGAATACCCGAGGGAAAAATGACTAATGTCGAAGCACGAATGACCAATTAATGACGAAGCTCGAATGACGAAATTTCGTCATTGGGTCATTTGGACATTGATTGGTCATTCGGATTTCGTCATTCGGCATTTGCCTCACGGGAACAGCCCCCGAATCCACTTCGCCTCCTGCACACGTTTGATCCCCAGACTCAACGCCGCCATGCGCATCGAAACTTTTTGCTTCCGGCTCATGGCCAGCGTTTGCGTAAACGCCCCTTCCAGAATGCGGAACAATTTGTCCATCACTTCCGTTTCCGTCCAAAAGAAACTTTGCAAATCCTGCACCCACTCAAAATACGAAACCACCACCCCGCCCGCGTTGCACAGAGTGTCCGGGATCACAAATAACTCCGGCCGCTGATCCAAGATGACATCGGCCTCCGGCGTGGTCGGTCCATTGGCCGCTTCCGCCAAAATGCGGCATTGGATTCTTGCGGCGTTGGCCCCGGTAATTTGCCGTTCCAGCGCGGCGGGCACCAGGATGTCGCACGGCAGTGTGAGCAGATCTTCATTCGGGATGGCCTCCGCGCCGGGGAAGCCCGCCACGGTTCGCTGGCGCCGGACATGTTCGTCCAGTTTCCAAAGATCAATCCCCTTGGGGTTGTGCAGCGCGCCGCCGACGTCGCTGATCCCGACGATTCTGACTCCATATTTGGCCAGCGAAAACGCCGCCACCGACCCGACGTTTCCGAACCCTTGCACCACCGCCCGCGCGTTGCCGGGATCCAGGCCAATCGTATCCATCGCCCGATTGATCAAGTAGCCCACGCCGCGTCCGGTGGCTTCGCGCCGTCCGAGGGAGCCGCCGATGCTGACGGGTTTGCCCGTGACGATGCTTGGGACGGCGTAGCCGGTATGGACGGAGTAGGTATCCATGATCCAGGCCATGGTTTGTTCATTGGTTCCCATGTCGGGCGCCATGACATCAACCTTTTCGCCGATGAACGGGATCATCTCCTGGGTATAACGGCGCGTCAGCCGTTCCAACTCCGTTTGCGAAAGAGTTCGCGGATCGCAGGCGATGCCGCCTTTGGCGCCGCCGTAGGGCAACCCGGTCAGCGCGCATTTCCAACTCATCCACATGGCCAGCGCCGCCACCTCCCCCAGCCTCACCTCCGGATGATAGCGCAAGCCCCCCTTGGTCGGGCCGAGCGTCAAATGATGCTGCACCCGGAAGCCCGTAAAAACCTCCGTTCTCCCGTCATCCATGTGGACCGGCAGGGCGACGGTCATGGAACGTTTGGGAAACTTGAGTCGCGCGCGTTCATTGTCGGGAATTTGCAACCGATCCGCCACCAAATCGAATTGCCGGCACGCCATGCGAAACGTCGGATGATCGTAGATGTCCATGCGCGGATATTAACCGACCCGCGCCGGCTTGCCATCGAATTCATGAAAATCCGGCCGCCCGCCCTCTTGACAGGACAGAAACTTTCGTATATAGGAAAGCTGCCAGTCTAATGAAAACCATGAAAGTGACGAATCAAAAATTGGTTTTGCCGGCTCGCTTACTGTGCCTCCTGGCCGTACTGGGCTGGGCATTCGCAGGCGCGGTGAATTTGGCCGCAGCCAATGGTCGCAAGCCGGAAAAAACAATCCTCCAACCGGGCCATGATCCGACTCGCATTGCGGTCAAATTCCGCGATGGGCTAAACGTCCGGCTGCGCAACAATGTCCTGGTCAGCACCAACGCGCAACTTTTTGGCGGATGCCGGTCACTGTTTGACACGCTCTCCGCCGGCAAATGGGAACGGGCCGACGCGGTTTCCGAGGCTGCCATCGATGCGATGCGCCATCGTGCCGAGCAACGGCTCGGGCGCGCCCTTCCCGACATGAATCTTCAGTTTTATCTCACCTTGCCGGCCGGCATGGACGCCGGGGCGGTGATCGACAAATTGAATCAGTTGGACATGGTGGATTTGGCCCAACCGGTGCCGCGTCCCGTCCGGGCGCCGTTGCCGCCGAATTTCCAACCGATGCAAACGAATTGTGAGGCGGCTCCAATCGGAGGCGGGATATTCGAGGTTTGGGCTAATTACGGCGTTTTTGGGGCGGGTGTGCGTGTGGCCGACGTGGAGTATTCTTTTAACTCCAACCACCTGGACTTGCCCGCCATTGTTAATCTGACCCCTGACGCTGTCGATCCGTTCAACGACGATAATCACGGCACAGCCACGCTGGGTGAAATCAGCGCGTTGCAAAACGGATGGGGAACCACCGGTATTGGATACGACGCTGCCTTCTATTTTGCAGGCGCGGAGTATGCAAGCGGTTACAACGTCGGCAGCGGCATCACCACCGCCGCGAGCCAACTGCGGGAGGGTGACATTCTGCTCATCGAGCAGCAAATAGACGGGCCGAACACGACCCAGGGGGTGGAGGACACCGGCGGCCAATACGGCCTGGTCCCGGTCGATTGGTATGAACCGTATTACAACGACGTTGTCATGGCGGTCGGCTTGGGGATAATTGTCATCGAAACCGCGGACAATGGCGGCCAGAACCTCGACGGTCCCATTTACAGCACGGGCAACGGCGGCAACTGGCCCTTCTTGCCGCAAAACAGATCGGGCGCCATTTTCGTCGGCGCGGGCGCGTCCTACAACGGCAGTTCCACGGAAAGTTCGCGCCTCTATTACGCCAATTATGGTTCGTGCGTGGACATGCAAAATTGGGGCGAGAATATCGTCACCACCGGCTATGGCGACCTCTACAGCGCAGAAGGGCCAAATCTTTATTACACTTCCACTTTCGGCGGCACGTCGGGCGCGACCCCGATCGTGGTGGGCGAAGCGGCCTTGTTGCAGTCGATTTACGAGAATGCCACCGGTCAATTGCTGACAGCGCCTGAAGTCAGGGCCCTTCTGCGCAATACGGGTTCGCCCCAGACGGGCGGCACTTATCCCATCTTTGACAATATTGGCCCGCTGCCCAATCTTCCCCTCGCCATCCAAACGGCCTTGTCCAACAGCGGGCCGCCAGTCGTCGTCATGCACACGACCAATGCCACAGCCTTGATCGGCGGGACCGTGACGCTCTCCGTCGCCGCCTCCGGCAAACAGCCGCTGACCTATCAATGGTTTTTCAACAATACCAATCTCACCGATGGAGGAAACGTGTTTGGTTCCGCCACGGCCGATTTGGTCCTGAATAATCTCACCACGGCCGAAGCCGGCAGTTATACAGTGACGGTCACCAACGCCTCGGCAAAGGTCAACGCGACATCCGTTTTATCGGTTGTTCCGGATCCGTGGCTGACACCGGGTGTGACCTTGAGCAACCTCTACAGTTTTACCGCCGCTTATGATGGCGAAGGCCCAACCGGCTTGACGCCCGATGGCCTTGGCGACTTTTTCGGCGTCGAGCAATTTGGCGGAACCAATGGCTGGGGCGGCGTTTTTGAATTCACGCCCGCGACCGCCAACTTTACCGTCATTTGGTCCTTTAATGATACCAACGACGGCGCGGAGCCCATTGCCCCGATGGTGTTGAGTCAGGACGGCAATTTCTACGGGACCACCAGCGGCGATAACGATACCAATTACGGCTCGATTTTCAGCGTCGATCAGTTTGGAGATTTCCAGCCGTTGTACGCTTTTACCGGGGGAGATGACGGCGGTTCCCCCGGCGGATCGTTGGTGGAAATCTCCTACGAACTTTTTTGCGGCACGGCCTATAGCGGCGGGCCCTACAACCAGGGGGTCATTTTCACCGTGGACTCTTCCGGAAACGAGAATGTCATACATAACTTCACGGGCGCCGACGGCGCCGGTCCCTACGGCGGGCTTGTTCTGGCCGGAGATGGTTATTATTACGGCATGACTGATTGGGGCGGCACGAATGGCGTGGGCACCATCTACCGCATCAATCCCCTCAACAACGACCCCGACCAGACCTTTCAAAGCCTTTTTTCCTTCAACGGCGCCAACGGCGAAAATCCATTTGACGATCTCACTTTGGGAATGGATGGCAAGCTCTACGGCCGCACTTCAGTGGGCGGTGCTTATGGTCAAGGGACAGTTTTTAGCTTCAGCACCGATGGCGGATTCGAATCTCTGTTTTCCTTCGACGGAACCAATGGGAGCGGTCCTGATGCGATGTTGTTCGCAGGCAATGACGGCAATTTTTACGCCGGGACAGCCTATGGCGGCGCCAATGGGGACGGCGTTATCTATGAAGTCACCCCGGCCGACGGGCTCAACATTGTGGCCGATTTCAACGGAGACAATGGCCTTTACGGTTCCAGCCCGCTCGTGCGCAATATCGACGGCAACCTTTGTGGCGCTACTTTTAACGGCGGCTCATACGGCTCCGGCAATATTTTCGAGTTGAGCTTCGATTCCACACCCCGGCCCGCCTTCCAACGCGTGGCCAGGGGCAACGGCCAAATCGACTTGACGTTCAGCGCTGTTCCGGGCCGCTCCTACCAGGTGCAATCGTCCACCAATCTGAGCCAGCCCAATTGGGCGGCCCTGGGCCCTGCCCTTGCCGCGACAAACATCATGTTCAGCGTCACAGACGCCCTGCCGCAGACCGGCCAGAAGTTCTACAGAGTAAGCCTGGCCCTCCCGTAGCCGTGGGACCAACTCTGCCAGCCCTGATTCGACTGGCCTTCCTTTCCGTTTCCGGGAAAAGATTGAATCTTGTTGGCCGGGGGTTCACCCTTTGTTTCTATGGCGCCGAATAGCAAAGGGTCAATTCACTTGTTTCGTTTTGCCGGGATCAATGTCTTTCTGCATTGGTCCTGGTTTTTGGTGGCCGTCTTTCAGGTCAGCTACCGCTCGCAGCTCCCGCACGGCTATTCCTCGCTGTCTTGGTGTGTCTATGAATATCTGGCGCTCTTTTTCATCGTGCTCCTGCATGAATTCGGACACTCCCTGGCCTGCCGCAGCGTGGGAGGGCGCGCCGATCAAATTGTGCTCTGGCCTCTCGGCGGAGTGGCCTTTGTCGATCCGCCGCCCCGTCCGGGCGCAACCTTGTGGAGCATTGCCGCGGGTCCGCTGGTCAACGTCCTGCTCATTCCCATTTTCAGTATGGCCTGGTTTTTAGCCAACTCACTCCACTGGCCGGAAACCAACCCGAATCTCTTCAACTTGATTACGACCGTCTGGATCATCAATGCTGCTCTGCTCGCCTTCAATATGCTGCCCATTTACCCCTTGGACGGCGGACAAATTCTCCGCTCGCTGCTTTGGTTTTTTCTCGGGCGCGCCCGCAGCCTGCTGGTGGCCAGCGGCATCGGTCTCGTGGCCGTTGTCCTGTTGCTGGTCTTCGCCATTCGCGACACTTGGCTGTTCATCATGGCGGCCTTTGTTCTGTTGAACTGTTGGGGCGGCCTGCAACAAGCCCGCGTCCTGGCCCGGATGGCGGCCGCGCCGCGCCGGGCCGGCCTGGCCTGTCCCAACTGCAGAACCCCGCCGCCGGTCGGCAATTTTTGGGGTTGCGGCAGATGTCGCGCCGCCTTCGACATATTTGCCACGCGCGGCGTCTGCCCCAATTGCGGCACCATCTTCAACACCACCCGCTGCCTGGAATGCGGCGAGATGCTGCCCCTTTCCGCCTTCGGCGAAACGAATTAAAGCCGATTTGCGCCCGCGTTCGGGGTTTCAGGGGGCGCATCCCACTTTTTAGGTGGCGGGTTCTGGTTCCTAATCCTAATCCTAATCGTAATCTTAATCTTCATCCCGATTTTCAGACCAACATGTGGTCGTGGTGGACTTGCCACCCAGCCCAAAGCGCCAGAGGACTGGCGCCCTCCAAAACGCTTCGCGCCTTTCGCCAGTCGTCAAACAACGCGCCAGCGTCTTGGACTGCCCCGAAACCTTTCGGGGCCGCTTTTAATCTTAATCTCCCCCGTGCAGAAAGTGGGATTAGGGTTAAGATTAGGATTAAGATTAGGAGAGGCTGCCCAAAAACTGAGATGCGCCGGGTTTCAGGCGAAAACCACTTTTTTTGATTGACGCTGCGGCGGCGGGGAGGGATCATTCATCCGGCCTCAAGTGGACCGTTTATGAGAATATCGGCGTCGCCAGCCTGGAGTGATGGGGACATCAAAATAAGCCCCGCCGGAGCGGGCGCAAAAAAATTTCAAAGGATTTTCCCGTCTCCCCCGTCATATCAGGCAAAGGAATGCCGCATGTGCGACCCGGACGAAGCTTTGGTGCTCCAAAGTCAAAGTGGCGACCCTGCGGCGTTCGCAGAGCTGATACGCAAGCATCAACGCATGATCCATTCGCTGACATACCGGATGACCGGCTCGCTGGCCGACGCCGAGGACCTGGCGCAGGAGACGTTCCTGCACGCCTACCGGCAGATCGGCTCTTTCCGGAGCGCGTCGAAATTCTCCACCTGGCTTTATCGCATTGCCATCAACGCTTGTTTGACGTGGCGGCAGCGGGAAACGCGCCGGGTTGAGGCGGCGGCAAACTGGGCGGAGACAAACGGCGCGCCACAGGCGGGGGGAGAAGGCCCGGAGGCCGGCAACGAATGGAGCGAACGCATGCAGGAGGCGTTGCTGAAACTGCCCGCCAAACAGCGCGCCGCCGTTATGCTGACCCTTTATGACGGCCTCAATCATGCGGAGGCGGCGGAGGTCTTGAGTTGTTCGGAGGCAACCGTTTCGTGGCGGGTGTTCGCCGCGCGGAGAAAATTAAAGCGATGGCTGGCAGCGGGAGGAAAACGGGAATGAAAGATTTTGATTTGGAGTCGAAGGTCAAAGCCGTGCGCGTGCCGGAACGCGACGACGATTATTGGGAGGCATTTCCGCGCCGCGTGCTGGCGGAATTGCGCCGCGTTCCGGTGGAGCGGCCCGCGCGGCGGGCCTTCCTGCCCGGGCTTTTGTGGGGCGGCCGGCTGGCTCTGGCCTGCCTGATGCTGGGTTTTTGCCTCTGGCAGAGCCGGATGCCCAGGGCGCTTTCCCATGCCTTGCTCAAAGATGAACAAGAGTTGCGCCAGTCGGTGGCGCGATTCCACCACAACCTCGGCAGGCTCATGCAAGACGAACACGGCCTGCACAAATTGATCGAGGACCAGCCATGAAAGTTTTCCAACCAGCCGTGATGAGGGAAGGAGACCCCGCGGCGGCGGCGCATGATGCGGAAACTTCCGCGCCGAAAATCGTCGAAGACCTCGTCCATCAGGCCGAGCGCGCCGCGGCCAGCGACATCCATTTGCAAATGGAGCCGGACGGCGCGGTGGTTTCCTTCCGCCTCGATGGGATGATGACTCCGGCGACAAAGTATTCCAGCGACATTGCCGAGCGTGTCTTTGGCCGCATCAAATTTCTGGCGCGATTGAAAACGTATCAGGACTCCATGCCGCAGGACGGCCGCATTGACCAGCGCGCCGTCAATGGCCGCAGTGACATCCGCGTGGCCACGTATCCGACGGTCACTGGAGAAAAAATTGTCCTGCGCCTTTTTAACCCCCTCGCTGCCAAAGGCATCGCCGAATTGGAATTTCCCGGCGAAGCGGCGGCGGAGTTGAAGGATTTTCTGCGCCAGCCATCGGGAATGCTTCTGCTCACCGGCCCGGCCGGCAGCGGGAAGACCACAACGATTTACGCCTGCCTGCGCTGCCTGGCGGAACCAGGCGGACGCCACATCATCACCATCGAAGACCCCGTCGAACAAATCGTCCCCGGTGTCATGCAGACGGAAGTCAACGAGGCGCGGGGGCTGGATTTTGCCCGGGCCGCGCGGCATTTGCTGCGGCAGGACCCGCAAGCGTTCGTCATCGGCGAAATTCGCGACGAGGAAACGGCCAACATCGCCGTGCGGGCCGCGCTGACCGGGCATTTGGTCATCTCGACCTTGCACGCCGGTTCCTGCAAAGGCGTGCTGGAGAGGCTGCTCGTTTTGTGCGCGGACCACTCGGCCATCGCCGCCGCTGTGGAACTGATTTTGAACCAGCGTCTGCTGCGCAAGCTTTGCCGGGAATGCCGCGGGACAGGCTGCGGGGCCTGTTTGCAAACCGGCTATCAGGGACGCGTGCCGCTGGTCGAATGGTTGCGGGCCGACGACGTCTTGCGCGGGCAAATCCGGGCGCACCAGTTGCAGTCCGTGGCGCCGCGGCGCGCGTTGGAGGAATCGGCGCGCCTCCTTGTGCAAAAAGGCATCACCAACGAACCAGAACACCGGCGGGTCTTCGGCTTATGAAATACGACGAATTTGCATTCTTGAACCAGCAACTCGCGGCCATGGTGCGCGACGGCATTCCGCTCGAAAGCGCGCTGCGGCGATTGTTGGCCGAAATGCGGCAAGGGCCGCTGCGCGCGGAATTGGAAAAACTGGAGGCCGACCTCGCCAAAGGCATGCCCTTGCGCGAGGCGGTGCGCGCCCGCCAACTGCCCGAGCTCTATCGGCAAATGCTCGAAGTGGGCGCGCAAAGCAACGACCTGCCCGGCATCCTGACGATGCTGGCCGACCATTACCAGCGGCGCCACGTCATTGCGACGCGGCTTAAAGGGTTGATGGTGTATCCGGCCATTGTGTTGTTCGGCGCGTTTTTGCTGTCGTGCTTTTTGTGCCTCCTATCGAAGCAACTCGCCCGGACCATAGTTGTGCCGGTTATGTTTGGGTGGGGCAACGGGCCGCCCCAATTAACCGGCGTTTGGCTGTCGCCCGTCGTTCTGGCGATCGCCGTGGTGGTGGTGTTTGTCGCGCTCGCCACGCCGCGCCTCCGGCGCGCTCTGCGCTGGCGGCTGCCGGCCTTCAAAGAAGCCAGTCTGGCCCAAACCGCGTCGGCCCTGGCGCTGATGCTTAAGAGCGGCGTGCCGTTGGACAACGCCCTGGGTTTGGTGGAGCAACTGGAAAAGCGGACGCCCGCCGAAATTGAACTCGCCCGGTGGCGGCAACAACTGGCCGCCGGCCATGGCAAATTCTCCGAGATGGCGGCGGGTGGAAAACTTTTTCCGCCGCTTTTTGTTTGGACGGTTTCGCAAGCGGGCGAGGACTTGAGCGCCGGTTTTCAGCGCGCGGCGGAACTGTACCAGTCTCGCGCCGCCTACCGCTCCGACCTGTTGCTCTATTCGGCCTTGCCCTGTTCGGTGCTGGCGCTGGGCCTGGTGATTATATCGCAAATTGAGCCGGTGGCCTTCATGTTTATCAACTTGATAAAAACAATCGGCGATTAAATTTCACGATGAGTTCTGCTTCCTGCACATTAGAGAGCGTGGCGCTGGGAATGCTTGTGTTTGTCGTTTTTATTGGCGTGAGCGGCGGCCTTCTCTTCCTGGCCCATTTCCTGTTGACGCTGCCCATGCGGCGCGCGGAACGGGCGCGGCTGTTTCTGGATTTGATCGAATCCGCCATCCAGCAGGGCCGGCCGGTTGAGGAAACATTGATTTCCGTTTCGCAAACCCATGACATGTCCATGGGCCCGCGCTTTCACTTGCTGGCCGCCTGGCTGGAACAAAACTTGCCGCTCGATGAGGCGCTGGCCAAAGTGCCGCGATTTTTGCCGCCGCAAGTCACCGCCATGTTGGTCGCGGGGAGGAAAATCGGCGACTTGCGAAAAGTGTTGCCGGCGTGCCGCCAGTTGTTGAAAGACGCGGTTTCTCAAACGCGCGGCGCGATCAACTACCTCGTCATCCTGACTTTCGTTATCACGCCGTTGGGATTCTGGGTGGTCGGTGTCCTGAAGATGATGGTCCTGCCTAAGTTCAGGGCGATCTTTGAGGGCTCCCTCGGCAGTGGCATGGGAGCGATGCCAGCGGGCGCTGAATTCATTCTTAGTCATGCTGGGACATTAATCGCGGTTCAAGCCGGTGTTCTTGTTTTGTTGTGGCTGGCGGCACTCGTTTACATAGGCGGGCCGCGTGTCGTGGCGTGGTTTCCGGTTTTGCAGCGGCTCCATTACCGGCTGCCGTGGCGGCGCAAACGCCTGCAACGCGATTTCTCCACCATGCTGGCCATTCTGCTGGATTCCGGCGTGCCTGAACCCGAAGCCGTCGCGCTGGCCGCCGATTGCACCGCCAACAAGGTGTTTCGCCAGCGCGCCGCCTGCGCCGTGGATGATTTGAAGCGGGGGCTGAAATTGACCCGGGCCGTCCAGGGGATGGATGACTCCGGCGAATTCGGCTGGCGGTTGACGAACGCGTTCCACGGGGGCGGCGGATTTCTCCAGGCGCTGGCCGGCTGGCACGAATCGCTCGACGCCAAAGCCTTTCAGGAGGAACAAGCCGCCGCGCACGGCATCACCTCCGCGTTGGTGCTGTGGAGCGGCGTGTTTGTTGCGGCCGTCGTGATTTCCGTTTTCATGTTCCTGGTTTCCCTTATTGACGCGGGGGTTTTATGGTGATCCAGACCCGCCAACACTTAAAACAGCGTGCCTTTATAATGACTGAAATGGTCATGGCCATGGCCATTCTGGTCATCGCCATGCTGCCGCTCGGTTTCTCGGTGAATGCCGATGCCAGACTTTTTCGGGCCACTTATCAGCGGGCGGTGGCGATGGAAATTGTGGATGGCGAAATGGAAATCCTGGCCGCCGGGGACTGGCGCAACTTTCCGGAAGGCGCCCACCCTTACACGGTTCACGCCAATGCGGCGGCCAACCTGCCGTCGGGACGGTTTCTATTGACCCGCGCCGGCCGGCATCTTCGTCTGGAATGGTCGTCCGCGAAAAAGCAGGGCATTGGACCAGTCGTCCGGGAGGTGACTGTCCAATGAAAACTCGCAGGATGCGCGAAACCGGCGGCGAAGGCGGATTCACGCTGATTGAATGCCTGGTTTACATCGGCCTGCTCGCCGTTGTGCTGGGGGTTGCCACGAGGTTGTTTTTTCAGTCCTGGGACGACAGCAAGGCGCTGCGCCGGAATGCGGATGACATCGTGCGCGTCCTGCACACCGGCGATCAATGGCGGGCCGACGTTCGCGCGGCGACAGGGCCGGTGCAATTGACGGACGCGGATGGCGTCGAACAACTTCGCATCCCCGCCTTTGCCGGCGAGATTGTCTATACCTTTTCCAAGGGAGAGCTTCGCCGAAAAGTGAGCGCCGACGCCGTCAGCAAGGTCTGGCTCGCCAATGTCGAATCATCGCAGATGCGGTCCGATTTGCGCCGGAACGTCGCGGCGTGGCGTTGGGAACTCGAACTTAAAACAGTCAAAAAGACAGCGCGATGGCGGCCGTTGTTCACCTTTGAAACAGTGGCCGGCAGCGCGATCACCCGATGAAAACTCAATTTTCCATTTGCCATCGGCCGCGCCAAGGCCAGGGCGGTTCGGCTGTTTTGGTCATTCTGATCCTGCTGTTCATCATGGTCATCTTTGTCGCGGCCAACACGGCCACGTTGAACTGGTTGAGACGGCAAGTGAACGCGGTGGACAAACATCAAACCCAACGGCTCGCCCTGGCTTCGACCAATCAGTTGCGCAGCGCCCAGGCCGTCACCAACCAGCCGGCTTCAAAATGAAAGCGCGTCCGCCGCTGACCAAGATTGAAATGATTGAGCGTTCGATGCGTTGTTTCGAGCGGGGATTGCCCGGTCTAATCCCGGTGATCGGGATTCCAATGGCCGTGATGGCGCTGGTCCAATACCGGCGCGTGAAACTTGGCCAGGGCGCGATGTGGAATCCCGCGCAACGCTACTGGTTTTGGGGCGGCGTTTGTGCGCGGATGGGAATAGCGCTGACGTTGATGACAGTTTGGGTTATAATCGCAGCAAGGTAGCTCTCCTGATGCCCTTAATGCGCTTTCACATCCAGGCAGACCAAGTCGCCCCTGCCGTTGCGGCAGTAGAGGCGGCCGTTGGCCAGCACAGGCACGGTCCAGCATCTGCCGCCCAGCACTTGCGCGCGTGAAATCGGGGTGAAGCTCCGCGGGGAAACGGCGGCGGTGAACAATTCGCCCTTGTCGCTGAGGGCGATGATCTTCCCGTCCGCCACCATGAGCGCGCCGCCGCCGAGGTCGGGATAATTCCACTTGACAGAGCCGTTTTGCAAATCCACGCATTTTAGACTGGCGTCAGACGTGGGGCCGGCCCAGCCGTCCACCCCGTACAAAAAGCCGTCAACCAGGACGGAGGAATTGAACTGATTGCGCAGATTCCCGTTTTGCCAGACGGCCTTCGCGGTCCCGTCCTGGATTTGCAGGAGCGCGCCGCTCCCGGCGTACATGGAAGAAACAAAGAGGCGATCTCCAGCGGGGACGGGGTCGGCGGCGTTTATTTTCCAATCGGCCTTCAAGAGATATTGCCAAAGTTTCACGCCCGTGGCCATGTCCACGCCGGCGGCCCCGGTGCTGGTCATGAGAGCGAGCGCCGGTTTGCCGCCGAAAGAGCAAGGCACCGGCGTCGAGTAGCCGGAGGCGGTTGTCCCTGTGCTCCATAGGACCGTGCCGGAGGATTTGTCGAGGGCCGCGCCGAAGCTGCCGACGTTGAGCAGGAGAAGATTGCCTTCGATCAATGCGGAACTGGCGAAGCCCCACATGGGAATTTCGAGGCTGAGTTCACTGGCAATATTTTTCGACCAAACGATTTTTCCATCCTCGGCTGCGAAACAGAAGAGGTCTCCCCTTTTGCTCAAGGTAAAAACGTTGTTGCCCTCGACGGTTGGCGTGGCGCTGGTGCCGCCTTCGTAAAAGTGCGCATCGGTCGGGCAGGGATAGGAATGTTTCCAGAGCAATTTGCCGGTTTCAGCGTCAAAACAAAAAACGGTGTCGGTGTCCTTTTGGTTGCCCATTGTGCAGGCGCGGCCCTTGCAGACGGCGACGGAGGAAAAGCCAAGGCCGACGGAAGTTTTCCAAAGCTGCGGCGGGCCGTCGGCGGGCCACTTGGCCAGCCAGCCGGACTCGGTGGAGATGCCGTTATGATGGGGGCCGCGCCAATTGGGCCAGTCCTCCGCCCGCGAGGGCGCAGCGGCGGCGAGGACCAATGCCAGGGCAAAAAACGAGTGCTGTTTGAGATTTATTTCGAACACGGGGGCCAGATTGCAGCAAATGGCGAGCATTTCAATTCAAATTCATCGCCGCAGAAAGCAAACTCGATTCCTCCAATCCCATTTGGCGGTTTGTTATCTGTGAAATCAAATCACCTTGGGAATGGTTTCGGTCCTTGATTCTTCCGGCAATTCCACTGCGGGCAGTTGTCGAAGCGCCAACATCAAACCGACAACCCACAAAATTCCGGCAACCAATCCTCCCAGCACCATCAATTCCAAAATGACCTGGTCAAGCTCGCTTTGCGGATAACCCAAAATGGGATGGAACTGACTTCCTACCGTGAGCAGGAGCGCGACGCCGGAAGCCCAAGCCCACAAGGCGAAGCAGAGGCTTTTTGGCCCTCGACAGCCTGACAGTGCATACCCGAGCATTACAGCATTCACGACGCATGTTGTCACAAAGCCCGGTGAACCGGAGTAATCGAGCGAAGGACGAAGGCCAATCAGCATGAACAGAACGCCGACAGCCACATATTTGGCGGTGTTGATGGACAACGGCCGGGAACCTTCCGGTCCTGATTGGCGGACAAGCAAAATCATTCCTGCCGCGATGAGAACGCTGGAGACGATGTGGCCCAGCCAGTAAAGTTCCAGAAGCCATTCGGCATGCTGGGCGCTCCAGAAAAAATCTTGCACCAGGTTCCAGAACGAAGAGATCGGCCGGCTTGTGCCTGGTGGTATCTCGCTCCAGACAAAATTTTGCGCCAGATTCCAGAACCAACCGGAATGGCCCATGCCCCACGCCGCCCGTGTGCTGGCCTCGGTATGGCATTTCATGCCAATTTCACTGAGCAGATTGATCGAATAACCCCAGAACCAATAGACAAAGGCCCGGTTTTTAAAATATCGCAGCCCCTTGAACGAATAATACACCATCAAAGCATTCAACCCCAAAATGGCCAGTGATCCGACAAAACTCACGGTGAGAGATGGAAAATCAGTTCCCAGCAACAAAAACAACAGGCCCAATCCGGCAAAAATGAGCGTCGATGTGACCCCTTCGTATTGTTTCGATTTGAATTGAAGGATGGCATGACCGAGCAGTATCACAACACCAAGGACATAGCCCCCTCCGATGGCAAGCGACCAGGGCGAAGCAGTGAAGTTTAAGAAAAGTCCATAATGGCCGGCAATATAAAAGCCGATGCATTTCCAAACAACCAAAGCGCAGGCAATGTAAATTTTGACCAGGCGCAAACATACGCCGATCATTTTATTCGATTTGGTTGCCGGATTATTCATGACAACTACGTGCTCATCACCGGCGGCCCGATAAATATGCCGAATATACAGCCGATAATGAGTAGAATGTATAAGGCCAGAAACAAACCGCCGTAGCACCGCCGTCCGCTTCCGGGTGAGAATAAAATGGCGCGGGAAAACGCCGCTCCGAACGTCAGGCAAATATAGGAATTAGTCATCCACACATAGACTTTGGCCGGTCCCAAATAGTAATGTACATAAGGGTACAGGGACAGCAGCTCCACCTGGAACAATAACCAGTAAACAAAAATAATTGCCGGATAAACAAGCAAAAGACCTTCCTGTTCCTTTCGCCGCATCGAATTGAACGGCGAAACCAGATAAGCGAGGAAACTCAAGACGATCAAAAGCATGATGCTTTTGGCATTATACGATCTTGGCTCGCTATAATCTATGTAAGCAAACATCAAACTCAAAGCTGTGGGTAAAGGATTTCGAGCGACATCAAGGAATACGAGGTGACGAGGGCTGGGTCATGTTCCCACCAGCGGCCATTGTCGTTGGCCCAGGAGCCGTCGGCCTTTTGCAGGTTGATCAGCTTCATGGCAACGTCCTTGCGCCAGTCCGCCGTTTGGCCGCTGGCGGTCGGCAATTGATCCACGCCGTAAATGGTCAGCGCCTTGGTCATGAGGTGCAAATAGTAATAGAGTCCCTGCGGTCCCATGCCGGGATTTTCCTCGAGCGTGTAATTGTTGCGGAGCCAGTCGAAAGCGGCCCGCACTCTTGGGTCGTCGCGCTGGAGATCGGCGTAAATATAGCTGAGCAAACCGGCGTAACTGATCGAGCCGTAAGAGCGCAGCGCGACGCGGCCTTGCGCGTTGGTAAACGCGCCGGCTTTGCTGTCGCCGGGGGAATAAACAAAGCCGCCCTTGTCCCGCGCCTCGGCTGAGACCCACGGCGCCTTGTTGTAAGCGGGCAGGTTCTGGCAGGATTGAATGAAGTGAATCGCCGCGGCCCAATTCAGGTCCTTGCCGCCGCCCGGGGGCTTGTCGGTGTCCAGGTATTTGCTGTAGTAAAGGCTCTCCAGAGCGGTCATGGTATTGTTCATGTCGGAATACGGGCCGTGGTCCCCGTAGCCGACCCCGCCGTCAAGCGGGGAATCGGGTTTGCCTCTTTCGTTGAGATGGACTTGCTGGCTGATGAGCCATTGGCGGCCGCGGCGCAGGAGCGGATCAAAATGGGGGTTGCGCGCCGCGAGCAGGCCCATCATGCAAATGGCGGTGTTGTAATTTTGCAGCCCTTTGCCGTAGATGCTGCCGTCGGGTTTGGCGTGGGCGGCAATGAATTGGTAACCGAGTTCAATGGCGGGAGACGGATGCGATTGATAATTGCCCGACGGCTCGCCCATGAAAGCGGTCAGGGCCAGGGCGGTCACGGCCGGTTGATCGGCGGTGGACCAATATCCGTTTGTATTCTGATTGGTTTGCAGCCAGTTCAACCCTTTGTCGATCGCGTGCTGGACTTCGTTGCGGAAGGAGATGTCGGATGGGCGTGGAATGGAGGGGGCCGCGCCGCCTCGCGCGCCCGCGGCCAAAAGCACGAGAGTGGCACAGGTGGCGAAGCTGGAATGGATGGGAGTTTTCATTTGTTGGCCGGAATTTCGAGTTTGAAAGTGACTTCAACTGGAGTGTTCAATGGCGGCAAAGCGTTGCTGTTAATCTGCCAAATTTGATCGTTGTCACTGCCGGGACGGGGGTTGTTCACCAGGGCGTCAATATCGTCAATCATGGCGGCGATTGAGGCCTCGCGCTGGGCAAGGAAAATTCCGTTGACCACGCGTGAACCATTGTAGGTCCAGGGACCGCGGCTGGCATTGGTCTTGGTCGCCAAATTCATGATGCAATCCTCAGCCGGCAGTTGCTTCCGGCCATCGGCTGTCTGCCAGGCGAGTTCAATGGTAACAGAATCCCCCAAAATGGCCAGGGCCGGATACGAATTGGTTGCGGCGGTCGGGCGGTTGACATGAAAAGGCACGCTGGGAGCGTTGAGCAACGCCGCGGTTTGCGGCGCGCCTTTGGCCCCGATGAGCAGCATGGCCAGATGGATGTCATACGGCTCCGTGTCGGTCCGAAGCAGGCTTTCATAAGTTTTGCCCCGGGCATTGACCAAAAGATATTCGATCACGCCGTCTTTCATGTTCAATTGGGCCGGAAACTGGACGGTCTTCCGGCTTTTATCCAGGCGCGCGGCGCCCAATTGGAAGATGTCGCGGCTGATTTGCTGGAGCGGCTCATTGGTTGAGGCCGCCGGCGGTGGCTCGCCTCCGCAGTGCGGCGCGGCAATGAGCAGGAGCGACAAAACCCCGCCAGCCATGACCTTCAGCAGCATTAAATCGGTTTGATTCACTTTGACTGAGTTTGACCAGGGTTGATGGGGTTTAATGTGTAAGTTATTCATTGTAAAGTATTTGCATGGATTTTCCCGCGAATTTGATCAGCAGCATCGCTTTGACCCGCCTTCGCCGAAACGGCTGCGGCGCGGCAAGCCCAGTTTGGTTGCTTGGCACCCCAACCCGTGGGGAGGATTAACGTTAATGGAATAGCCGCCAAGAAGCGCAAAAAGCACAAGAATGGAAGCTCCTTTTGCGACTCTTGCGCATTTTGGCGGCAATCTTCTGTATTGGCTTCCGCGGCTCCCCGCAGACCCTGAACCCCGTTCATTTTTGCTGCTTTCATACTTCTCTTAGACTACATATAGCATCAAATATTCAATAGTCAAATGAGTTTTTTAATTATTTTTGCTGGAAAACCGGACTTTTTGAGGAAACGCGGCGCAAGCCATTGCGCGGCAAAGATTTAGCGCGTTCTGCGCGCCGCCCGGACGCGGGGGAATGAGACCTTCGACCGCGAGGCGAAAGATTTCTTCCACTTTTCGCTGACAAATGGTATTGTGAATGGCATGAAGAATCCGCCTTCGCCGCATCCCCCTTTATGCTGCTTTCAATTTCCCCGATTTCAGCGCTTTATGTCAATAATAATGCAAGCGGTTTTTGCAGGCGCCTTTCTGACAATAATTGTGACTTTTCAAAATGTTGAAAATTTCACGGTTTTCAGTGTTCTTGTAAATACTAGCTTCACCCGTCTTTTGCAAACACCTTGCTGACAACT
>Ga0326728_10006561_pt1 | contig 31150 bp, 23 predicted proteins | sample MB3enrmetagenome_FD_207602 | JGI IMG/M metagenome (GOLD analysis project Ga0326728, IMG submission 207602) | Lab enriched peat soil microbial communities from McLean, Ithaca, NY, United States - MB31MN | ecosystem: Environmental > Terrestrial > Soil > Wetlands > Peat | place: USA: New York...
ACTTGATTCTTTTTCGATTTGAATTTAGGAAAACCTTCCTTTTCTCTGAAAAATTTGGTAAATCCAGACTCCAGATTCATCAATGAGGAAAGCAATGATTGAGAATTTACTTTTTTTAACCAATCATGAGAGGGTTTTATTTCACGAACAAGAATTTTCTGTAAGTCAAACCTTGAGATTGACTTTTGAGTTTGTTTATACATTTCAATTTTTTGTTCCAAAGCCCAATTATAGACAAACCTACACGCACCAAAATGAAGTTTGATAAATTTCATTTGCTCTTTTGTTGGATAGATTCTATACTTGTAGGCTTTTAGCATCCTATTATATATAGAACTTAATAAGATACATACTTTTCAAAATACAACTAAATTATTTACTAGATTTTAGGCTAATGTTAGAAGCTTCGCTTTTATCATCAACCTGCCAGCTTATAGCCGTTAAAGCAAGGAACTTCCCATTGTACCTCTGCACATTTCCCGAGCAGACTATTTGAAAATCTAACCGCAGATTGATGTTCACCGTGTATGCAGCGATTGATACAATTTATGGAAATGAAGTTTTATGGGTGGAAGAATTTGTAAACCACTATCTTCAAATAGAAAGCTTAACCCTCAAAGTCAATCCAATCTGAAAATGTGATATAATTTTCTTTTGCAAGGCTCAAGGAACTCATCCTATATTTTACAACCAATCGCTTCTTGATATTAAAAATTTTTAGAGCATGTTGACTCCCTTTAAGTCTCTGCTTGAGAAACTTTTTATTATTTTCAGAGATCGCTAAAATAATTGTCGCCCGCATTCTGCGACTGCAATCAAGCAAACAACCAGAAAATAATTAAAAGTCACCTGCTCAAAGTATCTTCTTTCCTACTCCTTTATAACTAAATTGAGAACCATTAAAACATAATTATTTATAATTTATGTTATAATACGATATTATTCGTAAGCTTGTCCACTAAAAAATGATTGAAACATGATTATAAATATACAAGAGGTCACAACATGCATTCAATCGAAACCAGATATGGAGAAATGGATTTTCACATGATCAAGAAGGAAAGATACATATCCATTTTACAGAAGAAGCAATTCGTGAACAAGAGCAACTAAAAAAAAATCGAAGAGTTTCCCTATAAGGTCTGAGCATTGGTAATCCACAGATTTGTTAGGCAAGATTCTGTAAAAGGTGACTATTCAGCCTGTCGATTGACTCTAACAGGAAGCTGCAAAAATCACCGCTAGAATAATAGTAATTTACCTACTTTCAAAACACTGAAAACAAAAGATCCTAGTACAAGATATTTTATTTTGCCCGTTTAAACTAGCTCACATTTAGGCTCTTCACTATTTCGAGTGGGTAATTATCTTAACTTTATCACGTTCCTTTGTATTAAGAAGATCTCAAATTAGCTCTTAAGATCCCTGATCTAATTTGACAATAGTTTTCTAAAAATATTCTCCGATTTTTTTTTGAACCTAGTTTTGTAATTCCATAAGCTCCAATATAGAACTTACGCACTTGAATTACAAACCAATAACAACAAATTAACAACTTTATGGAATTAAAATTTTAACTGTGGCTTTTAAAATACTTGATTTTGCATCATAAGTGCCTATCATCCTATATTGATGTAAAGAACAAAATGGAAACGGGGAATCATAAATGAAAAGCGCTATTTTCAGGAAGATAATGGTTGTAACCGACGGTTCGGAATTGGTAAAACAAGCAGTTAAGTCAGCAGTTGGAATCGCAAAATTAAGTGAGGCAAAACTATATGCTGTAAACATGATCTCAATGGGGAATTATTCGATAATTCATTCCTTAGATGAGAAATGGAAAAAGACAATGAAAAAGCAACTCACAATAAAAGGTGAGAAAGCAATAGCTTATGTCGAGAATGTTGGAAAAGCTGCAAATATTGATGTAGAATCTGTAATTCTGGAAGGAAACCCTGCAAATGAGATTATAGATTTTGCAGAAAATAACGATATCGACCTTATCGTTATGAGCACACACTAAAAAACTGAACTCCAGAGATTTCTGGTTGGAAGTGTAGCAGAAAATGTGATCAGACACTCGAGAAAAGCAGTACTTGTTGTAAAAGGGGAATCTGCCGAATTATTATTAAATGCTTTGTTAAAATTCTCAGATTCAAAGATATTATGAGCATTAAACTGAAAGATGATAGCGTTGCTACCCCCAATCCTTTTTGTAGCCTTCTGTATGATTTATTTTTCTGAGGGAAATAACACCAATCAATTTAAAGAGAACGCCCTAAAGGTTACCATCAAAAAATAAGATGCATGGTTTTTGCTTTAAAATCTCTGCACCCAAAGAGTGTACCGAATCAATAAAAATTTACAGAACCAAAAAACTCAATTTTTATATATCATATCCAGAAGATTACAGCTATTTCATATAATTTCAGTGACATCTTGCAAAGTCATAGAAGGAATAACATATTTATTATTTGAAAAGATAAATATTACTTAATTTTTAAGTCATGGCAAACTATAGATGTAAACAGTATAGGTATTTATTGTAGTTTGAATGTGACTATCCAGCTTGGTCAAACTCACTGGCCGATATTTATTATGATCTAGCAATACTTAAAAGTACTGACGGACAAAAACTAAAAAAAAATTAATAGTAGCTAATTCAATGCAATCAATCAACCAAAATTTGCTCATTGAATCCTTATAAGGATCTATAATAATATTGTTTTCCCAGGATAATAGTTATGCTTAAGTCTTAAGGTACCGCCATAATTGAAAAAAGATAAGGACTTTTTTTGTAGGCTTGCTGAAAGTGGACTAGACAGTTGTTTTGCCAATTAAGTTTACTTTAATTTTTGTGTCCATGTTTCATTCTGATTCACTTTTTCCATTTAAACTGCTGAAAAGTCTCACTGAAGGTTCGGGATAAAAAAGATTGAAGATTGCGTATCCAGTTATATTTACTCAAGTATTTTTTTCTTCTCCATATCTCTTGGAATTTATTTAATAGACTCCTTATCAATACTTTTGCTTGATCATATATAGAGTATGAAATGACCAGTAAGATAACGACGTGTTGATTGCTGGCAAAGACTTATACGAAAAGCCTCTATTAATATCCACTTCATGAAACATGATATGTCAAGTGCCGACGTTGCTGCAGTTGTTGCCGAGCTGTCAGCAGGCCCAAAGTCCATCATTAATTCGAAGATAGGGAAGATCTACCAGCTTGCAAGCGAGGAGATTCGCATCAACCTTTATATTTTTCATAAAGGTAGGGACAACCTGGTTATCGAGGCTGGTAAACGCATCCATCTAAGCAAACACTTTGGGGCAAGTCCTGATCTTCCCAAAGCTTTTCCGATGCTACTTAGAAAGTACCTGACAGGTGGCAGGATCGTATCTATGGAACAGCATGATTTTGACAGAATCATTAAGATAGGGATAGAGAGGGCAGGAGTCAGGAGTACTCTTATTGTGGAACTTTTTGCTCGGGGTAACTTGCTTATCGTTGATTCTGAAAACAAAATTATCCTTCCAATGAACCCTGTGACCATGCGGGACCGCAGGCTCAGGAGCGGAGAAATCTACGAACTTCCTGAGGCACAACTAAGTCCAATATATGCTAAGGTTTCGGATCTTATGAAAGCTTTTTCCGAATCTACAGCTGACGTTGTCCGTACAATTGCTACTAGGTTCAATCTCGGAGGAGTTCTGGCAGAAGAAGTCTGTTCGAGGGCAAAAATTGAAAAATCTAAACCTGCAAAGGAAGCATCAGAAGAGGATGCTTCTAAGTTATCCAATGCTATGCTTGATTTATTCGCCCCTCTCTTTAGGGCAAGAGCTGCATGTAATGGAGAATTTCAAATTGAAATTGCGTCTGGAGTCGAGATCGAAATTAAAAATGAAACAAAAATTGAAGCTGAAGCTCTTAAACTCAAACCTCAGCACGTAAAAAAAGAAATCAATGGAAAGATGGAAACTTTCGATGTTCTTCCTTTTGATCTTATAAGCTATTCAAAATGTGAAAAAGAATATTTCGATTTCTTCAACACGGCGCTTGATGAGTTTTTCGGGAAAAAGGCGCTTGAAAATATTGTAAAAGTAAAGGAAGCTGATAAGACAGAAAAAAATTTAAATGTTTATGAAAGGCGGCTTCTCCAGCAGGAAGAGAGCCTTGAGAAGTTCGGTAAAGAAATTGAAAAGAATAATATGCTTGCAGAAACTGTCTATGCTAATTATCAGCTTATCGAAAAGCTTTTTTCGGTGCTCAATGAAGCGAGATCAAAGGGTTATTCCTGGGATGAGATACGCTCTATTCTTAAAAAAGCAAAATACACATTACCTGCTGCGCAAAGAATTACAAATATTGACCAAAAGACGGGGACTGTAACCGTGGAGCTTGATGGCAAGAGCGTTAACCTTGAAATAAGGAAGACAGTGCCTCAGAACGCTCAGGTATACTATGAAAAAGTAAAAAAATTTAGTAAAAAAAGTGAAGGTGCAATCAAAGCTATCGAAAATACCAGGAAAGCTCTGGAGAATAAAATTGAAGCAAAGACTGCAAAAGCAAGTAGAAAACTGCAGGCTTCCAGGAAAAAGCACTGGTATGACCGCTTCAGATGGTTTGTATCCTCGGATAATTTTCTAGTTGTAGGAGGCAGAGATGTTGATACAAATGAGGAAATTTTCAAAAAATACATGGAAAAAAGAGATATTGTCTTCCATACTCAGACCCCAGGTGCTCCCCTGACGGTTGTCAAGACCACAGGAGAGGAGGTCCCTGAATCTACGCTAAGGGAAGCTGCGCAGTTTGCAGTTTCTTATTCTAGCCTCTGGAAAGGAGGTCACTTTAGTGGGGACTGCTACTGGGTCCGATCTGAACAGGTCACAAAGACCCCAGAATCTGGAGAATATGTGAGAAAGGGAGCTTTTATCATTAGGGGAGAGCGCAATTACTTTAAGGGTATACCTCTGAGCATAGCAGTCGGGCTTGAGCTCAAAAATGAGACAAGGGTAATCGGCGGCCCTAGTTTTGCTATCCGGAAGCATGGTGATTATATTCTGGAGCTTGTTCCAGGCACCTTCAATCAGAATGACATCTCAAAAAAGATTTACAAAATTTATGCAGATGAACTCAAAGATCCTCGTTTCGTCAAACAGATCGCATCCCCAGATCAGGTTGCCATGATGGTTCCTCCTGGAGAGTCGGATTTAAAGAACCAGAAACCGGAAAGAAAAAGTCAGAAAATAGAGCATATGGGTGGGGAATATGAAACTTCTGAAGTAGAATGTGAGCACGAGGGTAGCGGAGAGGAAGCTGAAGAAGAATTTGGAGAAATAGCAAAAGAAGAATCTGAAGAGAGACTTTGAGTTGAAGCTCGAGAAAAAGCTGAAGAAATGATAGAAGACTTTTAACCAATTATAAAAATAAAGCCAAGAGTTAATTGAAATGTAGATTGAAATGCAGGGAGTGAGAAAGATATGAGAGTTACAAATCGTTCCCTTAAAGGAAAAGAAGGGAATATTTCAGTAACAATCGAATCTATCGATGATCTATGGCATCTAAAATATATTATTGAAGTACGGGACCTTGTCTTTGCTCTTACCAAAAGGAAAGCTGATATTTCAAGCGATAAAATACGTCCCGAAAAGGTTGAGAAAGTAAAGGTCAGGCTAGGAATTAGGGTTGAAGAAATGGAGTTTAATAAATTCGCTAACAGGTTGCGAATACACGGGCCGATAGAGCATGGGATGGATTCGGGCTCCTATCACACTCTTAATGTTGAGATCGGAACTAATATTTCTATCATTAAAGAGCACTGGAAGAATGACCAGCTACAGCGAATTAAGGACGCTGAAGAGGCTTCGAAGCGTCCGAAGGTCGTTATTGTTGCAATTGAAGAAGGGGATGCAGATATTGGTTTTGTACATCATTATGGAATCGAGATCTACTCCCATATTCACCAGTCATCTGGAAAACGGGAGATCGGTCTAAGAAATGAATTTTTCAGGAGTATCCTTGAGCAGCTTAAGCATGCAGTTCCTGAGGATGCCTCTTTAGTTATTGCGGGGCCAGGGTTTACCAAAGATGATTTTTTGAAATATTTCTATGAGACTGAGTCCTCTATGGCTTCAAAGGCAATAGTAGAAGATACGGCCATGATTGGGATGTCCGGCTTTCAGGAAGTACTTCGCAGAGGCGCAGTTGACAGGATAATGCTGGAATCCCGCATAGCCCGTGAATCAATTCTGATAGAAGATCTTATTCGAGAAATATCAACGGATGGCAAAGCAGCCTATGGTTTTGCAGATGTTCAAAATGCTCTTGGTTATGGAGCTATCGAGACGATTCTCGTTGCTGACGAAACCTTAAGAAATGGGCGTGAAAAAGGGGTAGATATTGACGAGCTCCTGATGAAGATAGAACAGGCCCAGGGAAAAGTTGTTGTTTTCAGCACTGCCTTTGAGCCTGGAGAAAAGCTTCATAAACTTGGAGGAATTGCGGCGCTGCTCCGTTTTAAAGTGAATTGATAACAAATCTTTTCCAATGTCCATCATGCTTATTTACTCGTAGATAAAGTCTAGTTTTTGAACTAGAGGATGGCATTAATCCATTAAAAAATATTCCCTCCTAAATTCCTGCTGCTTCTATGCTTGCAACCGGGGTTTCCAGATCTTTTATTCTTCCGATTTTAAGAATATCGGCTCCTAGAAGTGTTCCTATTACACATCCTACGTAGGCTTTATCGAATCAGCAATAGTCAATTGGGCAATTACATATATGAAAAAATAAAGTTAACAAAATAGCAGTAAGGTCTGCATTTAGGGGTGGAACAATGGTTGAAGTTGCACTCCCTAGTCCACGAATGGGCTTCACTAATGAATGTGTTAAAGCCGTAACTATTGAGATATCTACCATGTAATGGAAAAAGAAGAAGTGAATCTTGTAAGAATGTAGGCGGAAATTAGGACCTAAATAATTGCTCCTCTCACATTGATAACAAGTATAGTTCCATCCCTTGCCAGTCTCCTGATCTGGATCCTGTAAGAAATACAAAAGAAATGGACTTAATTATCCTTAATTGTTGAAATTTCGGACTTGAGTGTTGTCAAATGATATTGATCCTGTTCCCGACGAGATATTGTAGCAGGATTAAAAGTACATCTCCTACAGAGAAGCCAATTTTCACAAAAATGGAGATCAGAACCATGAGAAAGGGGGTACCAAGTCGAAGATCAGAATAAGGATTAAAAAAGGAGCAGAAAGCTAAAAAGAATATAAAGAAGTTACTTTTCCATGAAATCATTCCTTTTTTTCGGTTCCTACATATAAAAAATACATTTTTTATTTATCCACTTCCGACAAATGTATACAATAATGCTATCTGTTTTATTAATATTGAAAGTAGGTTAAAAATGAATTCAATTTTCAATGAATAATGGTAATCAAATAGGCAACAAATTATATATCCGTGTACATCTAAGGAATGTCGGATTTATGATATAACTGTTTATTTTTATATGGTTTTATTTTGTTTATTGAAACTATTAATATTCTATTCAAATATAAAATCAAAAATTATTAATTTATAAGACTAGGTAGATTTATTGCAGGTTTCAAGGATTCCATACAGATAGTTTCTTTTGCATCTTTGTATATCCTGATCACTCCTCCTGACTCAGATATCACAACCGCGATTGCAACTGTATCCCTGCTGATTGCGGCTGCTGAAACATGCCTGCCTCCTAACCCTTTTTCAATATCCACATTTTTTCCATCAACATCAAGGTAGCGTCCTGCTGCAAGTATAAGGCCTGTATCACTTATTACAAAAACTCCATCTAGCTGGGCAAATTCTTTTATAGACTCCCAGTTTTTTTTGTCAAGGAGATTTCGGTAAGTTTCGTCATGACCTGCATACGGATTAATAATTATCTGGTGAGAACGTTTCATAACTTCTTCGAAATCCCCTAAAATAAAGGCGGTTCCTACTCTCTTTCCTTCCCTACCTGCTAAGGCAATGTCACAAGCAATATTCATGATTGCGCTCATTACTTCTGGCTTTATTCTCTCTTGACATTCCTTCATGGCTTTTACAAGGGGGTTTTCATCGAGATTGTGCACAACTATCGAAATGGATCCACGGGCTTCGACCACACCTATAACAGTTTCACCTTTGAGTTCTCCAAGCACGTATTCTATTGCCACAGCCTGTTGGAGGTCATCAGCGTTGCTTGAAGCTTCTCGGTTTATTTGGTCGCTGAGACCCCTTACAGGGCATTTTCCATCTTTGCCAGTCATTACAAGGTGAGTTAGTATGCTTTTCGGCCGCATGGAACTGTGGTAGATCGGAATTCCTCCAGTGTCGATTCCTTCAAAACTCAGCTCCCCAGAAACAATGATTGCGGCAGCATTGAGTTCCCTGGCCATCCTGACTGCTGTTTCCTCAATTATACGCGCTTTATCCATTTAATTCACTGCTTTTTTATTTTTGTAGAAATCCATTTGTGATTCTGCTTTTTGTTATTAATTTTAATATTATTTCTTTGAACTAAATCATTTACTGAACTTACTTTTGCTATTTTCTCATTTTTAATAATGTTTATTATGGTTGACATTATTCTCTCTAGGTTAACATTAGTGGTACTTTTATAAATAGTTACGCTTGTTTGCTCCCTACAGTGTCAGTATGTTGTATAATTTGTCTTGATTTTGTCACATTATTTCCTTCCGGCATCCAGTGGGAAAAATGATATTATTGCAGCTACTTATTCTAAATAAATAATTCATAAATAAAATAATCTTTCATCGAGTCAAACAATTTATTTGTAGAAAAATGTTTTTCTGATACTCTTTTTTATAATAAGCAGTATGAAAATAACCAGCATTTAGTATAGTATATGGATGAGTTCGGAATAAAGCTAGCTTCGTGATTTCAAAGTTTGTAACTTGTATCGAAGATTGCAGCAGCTTCCTTTTTATGGTTGCATTTAATAAAAAAGAAGGCTGGGAAAATAGTTTGTTGCTAAAGACACTGTCGGTTTGAGCGCCCCTCACTTCAGCAACTCTCTGGCAATTTAACATTTTATCAGGGTTTGGCAATGATTTGATAATGTGTATTCTTTCCATTAATTTGAAATCGATACTCTACAATATCTCAGTTTCTAATAACTACATTCTCCGGTGTGTATTGTTAGCCCGTAAGTTATATATACTATCTTTAATAAATAAGAACAGTGTATTAATATATTGCACAAAAATCTCTAATTAAATTGGAGAGTGTTTTTAAGATAATATTTTACGAGAGACGAATACAGCTTAATTTTAAGATGTAGTTGCTGAAACTTTCCATTTTTTTATATCTTTTTAAGGATTCGATAAAAGCTAGGGTATATGGATTAAAGTCCGAGACATTATCTTACTCTTAAACTTGTTGAATAATGCTTGCAGTAAAAATGGGTAGTTTCCTAGAGTAATTGATTCAACTGAAAAAAAGGCATGATCCCTTTTTTTTGAAAATTTAGAGAGAAACTTATGTTTACAATTTTCAACAATTCATTGAAATGGCTTATAAATTGAATTGGTTCGAAGGACTTCGATATCTTTGGAATCCTCAAAATTTAATATCAATTACACTTGCGATTGACTTTAATAAATCAGAAATCCAGAAAATAATAACAAATCTTTTAATTAAAAGCAATATAAATTGAAGATAAAATTAACAAACCAAAGACATAATACTTTTAGCACCTTTATTTGCGAGGTCAGAAAGAAATGTCAGAAGAATCAGATGATCCAGACAGTAGTAGTAACAGTCGTCAGAAAATACTCATATTAGCCGGAATGGGCCTTTGTGTTGTACAATTTGCCTTCTTCGTATATATGATATGTAAGTTTGTAGAGATGGATTTTGGTCAGGGCTTTAAATTCATGGTCCTTGCTTACACTTCAGCATTTATTTACAAAAATCTAGAGGGTTCAGGAGCAATTCCTATCCCAGCAGACAACTGATGATTGCGTAATTTTCTTTAATGAATCCGTACTTTCTGCATAATTATATGTTCTGAATTTATTTCTTCTTTTTTGTTTTTATCCTATTATTTCATTTTTCCGATGTACCATATTTGTTAGCTCCCTTTGATCTCTACAAAAGTTAAAATTAGCACTCTAAAGCCTAATTTGCTTGTATATCTATTTAACTTACTTTGAAAATCTCATTTTGTCCTTGAGATTATTGAGACTTATCCACTTAAGGTCTGAAATAATGTACAATAGATTTTATTGTTAAATATGTATATTATACAGTTTGATGCTTATGCTATTGATTTTGTACCTCAAGTGCATAAGTCTTAATATTGTTCACTTACTTTCCACTTTGGTATACCTAAAATTGTTACTGAATTACTTCTGCAGCATTCTTTACCGTTAATATTAACATTGTTTTTTCGTTCTTTACTACCCTTCTACACAGGGTTTTTGGATGTAGAAGTGCTTTATCACCCAATTCCCTAAACCAAGAATTATTTGATACAGCGCTTTTATAGGTTAATTCCAATATTAGCAGCGTCTTCCATATATAGCGATACAGAAAAAGTAGTAATCTGAAGTTTCAAAGCGGTTACAACAATATAGTTAGATTCTGTTGTAGTATTATACTTACAACAGCATTCTTTACGTTTAAGTTAAATGTATATTCTACTATTCTGCTAAGCACATGCACAGGTTTCTTGATTGTTAAATTATATCTCACCAAAACTTCATCTCATAAGTAGGTTTTCCTCTACATTAACTAGATAATAAAAAGGAGCAGAGATCCGAATTATATTATTACTGAAGCTTTCAGTGGAAAATATAGGTGTTGATAATCTTGATTCTGATTTTGAGGCATACCTCGTATTTCCATCAGGGCCTATATTGATCCTGTTTCCGTTGGGTTGCGGTTCATTAGAATAATCCGATGAAGGATATCCGGCATCTATGCATGGTGAACTTATGATGTCATTTACCCAGCCACTTCCATCCCAGCGACCTGCTTTTGATTTTAGGTGATAGTCGTGTTTATCCCGATCTGCGTATTGAGGGTCTGCTTCTATATCCAAAGGTGATGGATTAACACCTCCTATATAGTTGCCTCCTGTATTGTTGTAGAAACAATTGTTCTGTGAGACAAAAGAGTGTGTGTCTGTAAGTAGGTTGTATATCCCATAGCCCTCACTTCCGGTTTCTGATTTCCGAGTATTCGTTATTATGTTGTTTCTCACTGTAATCACAAACCCTGAGCCAGCTGGGGCTGGAGAATAGTCATCATTCTGCACAATACCAACTCCGTATGCTCCATCGATTACGTTGTTTTCAATGAGGGCATTGAATCCATCGGACACGATTCCACCTTTTGTTTTGCCACTGGACTTAGTTCCAGTATCATATATCCGGTTATGATGAATATGGACACTTGCAGATGATATGGGATATGAAGCTGATCCGAACATCCAGATTCCTGCATGCGCAGTCTCATATATTACGTTATTATATACCTCGATATCATCCATTGCTGGAAAGCTAAACTTCTGGATTTCGATCCCCACGCCTCCGGAACCCTTTGATGTGATGATATTGTCGTGGATATTCACATGATTTGTATTATATATTCTTAGTCCACTGTTTGTCCTACATGTTATTTTATTATTATAAGCCTCCACTTTTGAGCAGTGACTGGAATATAGAACATCATGTCCTAATAAATATGCTTCATTGTTATAGAATTTTATGACAGAGCAATTGTCAGTCTTTAAGCCATCTCCATGGTTATTGGTCAGATACATATCATGTACATTGATATTTTGACAGTTGCTCAAATGGATGATATTGTAGTAGCCTTTTCCACTATCAACATTAGTATTGACTTCTCGGCTCCCATCAATTGCAAAGCCCCAAATAGTTATATCATGGCTATTAGAGTTTTTTTCTTTAATCATTGGCTGTCTGTTTGCCCAGTTTGCATTACCTATAAGTTTAATTGTTGCATTGGAATCTCCTGCCAGAGTTGTGCAGTTACTGATCAGGATAGTATCATTGATTGTGTATGTGAAAGGGCCCTTGATATAGACAGTTGTATATTCTGGATTGTCTGCAACAAATTGAAGCGCCTGGTTGATTGGTATTTGATTACTTGTCGCATTACAATTAAAATCACCACTGCCATCTCCTGCAACATAGACTATTGGTGCATGTGTCGTGCACAAAGCGGCATGAATAGGCGCAAGTATAAGGAAGCCTAGAAGGAACAATATTTTTAACTTTCGATTCAACAGGTCTATCCCCCCATAGATTATCTGCAAGTTGAATTTACTGCTACTGTTTCCTCAGCTCAACTGCTCAAGTTCTAAAAAAGTATGCGATTTAAACTGGATATCAGAGAACAAATAGGGATTTTGGAAAAATCCGATATTTCTCTGGTAGTCTAATCTCCCTTATAGAGCCTAATGACATATATTGCCCTTCTCAAATTCAGACGGAAGTCTCCTTGGTCAAGATATAAGCAACTATCACGGAGTTAAGCTTGCTTTTCCTTGAAACCTCTTCATCAATATATTCAGTGGATTTACTTTCAAGTTTCATTGCCCTCATTTTTTCAATCACTGAAAGTAGAATACTTAATATTCTTTAATGTCCTTCTTGTGACTACAGGTATCTTCTTTGATAATCTTTATTTTCTGAATCTCAAGGAACATTTCACTGGAATTGATTTAGGTAACTGGACTACTTCTATTTTTGGCTAGGTCTCTACCAAGTCAAAAACGTCCTTTTTCAAAGGTTGGAAAGTCGGTTGGTCAGTTGAACAATATTTTAATTGGAGTTAAGTCTAAATATTTTTGATCTTAGACTAACTACCCTATTTTCATGTCTCCCCTCACTGTAAAGTTTTTTAATGCTTTTACTTTGATATAATTAAGCTATACTCACCATAAATATTTATCTCAATGAGCTAACATTATTTTGGTAGTATTTTCGATTTCTGTTGATCAGATATTAAGCAGATATTCACAGATATAGAATTTATTTTTCTATTTGGTCATTATTATTCATCGAAAGTTAGATTAATTTTTAAGCTACTACTAGATTGAAAAAAATATATGGCATTTTGATACCGTGGAAATCTACAATGTTTCCATCAATTATTAAGGATTGTCTATCTTCCAGTTTTTTGTAGCTGCTATGGCATCTTCTTCAAAGGAAAACATTATCTTCTTTAGTTATTTATGATCTTTCTTATATTCCATAATCACTCCCTTGATTTTATTCCAATCGAATACCCCACAGCTTGCTGTGGGGATGGAAACCTCCGCGAGAACCGTTATCAACTGAATGAGTTATATTTTAAGCTATATTTATACTTTAAAAATGGGACTAGGTCATGAAACTATTGTGTCTATAAAATAAGAGATTACATTTTTTGCATATTAATTATCGTAATTTTTTTTAGATAATGATATCATCAATTATTTGAGATATATGATTTAAAGTTGGTAAAAGGTGCTTTTTGAGCTTTATATAATAGGTACTGATGGTGATCAAATACATCTTTTCATTGGTGATGAATCAAAATATTCTTCTTCAAGAGCGATACAAATTCCAAAAAGTATCATCAAAAAAAGTCTTTAAAGAATACCCTGATATTAAAAAAGATTTATTGGGTGGTGAACTTTGAAATGATTGAGGTTATATTGTAACTTTGGATGATGGTATAACTTCCTATAGGACTATAAAAATATTTAAAATAGTTCTAAGTAACTACTGTTTTTCAAGATATTGTTTACACTTATATTACTTTCTAAAAGCAATGGTAGTCTAGTATTAAATGGTTGATTCTTTCGTGATCAAGTTTTCAGTGCAATGAATGCTACATTTTTATTCATTGTAGCAGGTCTGCCTTTGCATCACAGAAGGTTGAATAAAAAGTGCTTTGAGAAGAAGAATTCCACCATAACTATTCCAGTTTTTATTTATTCCATCCTTATTACTATTAAACCTTTCTTATTCTGTAAACACTATGTCTACCCATTTCATATCTCAACAAAGACCCAGTCTTTCTTTAATGTCTACCTTGGTTGCCTAAACAACCTTTGATCTGCAAGCAAGTCTACAACCATCCTTACCACTCCATCATCAAAAATTGTTTTAAAGACAAGGTTCATGCGGATAATTTTCAAGTCCTGTTAATAGATCCATAAAGTGCTTTTCCCTGCTCAGGATAACTTATTGGGTTGTTGCCTTCTTTTCGGTAACAAGCCCGTGCTTTTCTTCGTAGTCTCGAATCGCAGTACTCAGCTCCTCAACTGCAAGCATTGATCACTGAGCTCTGATCGGAGAAAAGCCCTCTAAGTTCTTAAGAAGCTTGTTTCAATGTTATTTTCTTTGCTTCATCCAGGTTTTTCCACGAACATGGTATCTAATAAAAAGCACAGGATAACAAAATATATTTACTGGCAGAAGATGTAATCTATACTTGTATTGCTGATTCAAAGGGTAGATTATCTTCTGTTGGACTTCAGAATGTGAAAAAGAGCTGTACTATCATTCTGCATTCAAAAATTATCAAGAAGTTCGGGAAGTTTTAGAAAAGGAAGAGAAACTACAGAAGTTGAAAGAAAATATTGCCAAAAACTTTAGGCACTCAATCGTCTGGAAGAGCAAGTCAGATATCTGGAAAAAGGGTGATCTTTCGAGTACAGAATTGTTTTCTCAACAACTACCCTAATCATTTTGTATTGTTGTTAACTTTAAAAAGTTACTGTTCTCTCCATGAATTACAAAAAAGGTTTAGAGGGCTAATTTTCAGGGCCATTACAACATATCTTAAACTTGCCTTCATTGCCCTTTTTTCTTTTTTGAGTCTTCCTCATGTATTCTTTATCGAGTATTTTGTAAAAAACGGTCATCATCTATTATTTGCTTGATATAATTTCCAAGATACGATAAATGCTTTTTTTGGTCTTTGGTTCTGCAATTTTGTTGTTATAGTAAACATGTTCCAATGCATGAAAATGCATCATGAAGCTTTATTTTGTTCCAAACATTTTATCATTTTATTTGAACTTAATGACTCTCTAAAGCTAAAAATCGGATCGCGTCCATAAATTATTAAGTAATTCTAAAAAAAGAGAACGTTTTATTTTGAGGAAAACCTCGAAAATCCTTTTGCTCACAGTTTTTATTAACTCACAAGCACGACAACAAAATTTAATTTTGATATCAAAAGATTACAAAGTATTTTAGCAATTGCTGAAAGAATAACTGATCGCATATGGTATTTAAAAAATTTATTGACGTTCAGAGTTACTTTTTAATAACTTATAACCTTACCAGAGATTAAAAAGCACGGAATAAAAAATATATATGAAGTAATACAGTATAATAGTTAAAAGTAATGTGTGCTAGTAAAAGCTGTAGCGGGTTAGTCAGATACACAGAAACTTATACCGCATATTTAGATTAGAGACTTTTTAATATTTTATGGGGTCTCCATAATTTATTATTAATTCACTAGCTGTTGACTTCAATATATCAAAAAACCAGTAAATAAATAAAAAGTCTATAAAATTACTATAGCTTGATCGATCCGAATGAAAGCACAGAGACGTCATATTTATTCTATGATTCAGGGTGTTGTTAAACATCCAGTTATCATACAAAAATTAATACTGTTCCAGACAAAGGATTCAATAAAGGATTTCGATAAACCGCTGATTTTCACGGGTCGTTTATATACTGTTAATGAGCTTATAAAGAAGGTCAGGGTTTATAGAAATTATCTATATTAGCTCTTGTGTGGTATTATGTAAATAAGGCTAAAATAAATTGATGGGGGTTTATTGAAATGGAAAGGGTTTCTACAGGCATAGAAGAATTGGACAGGAAGTTGAGTGGGGGTTATCCTGTAAATAAAGTGACCCTTGTTACAGGTATTGCAGGGAGCGGAAAAACAATTATCGGTATCCATTTCATTCACAAAAATTGTCTTGAAGGCAAAAAATGTTTGTTAATTGCAACTGAAGAAACTCCTGAAGATATTCTCTACCAGGCAAGAATGGTAGGACATGACCTTAGACCATACTATGAGAACGGACAGTTAGTTATAGAAAATATTTTTGAGGATCGCTCCGAAGTTATAGAGCAGACGAGATACGGATTTAGGCCTGAAATTCTGGATATTGAAATTCCCAATCTGTTTAGATCTATACGTGAAGGAACCGATTGTCTTGTCGTAGATAACATAGGAACCTTTGCTCTCAGGGTTTCTACAAAAAAACTTAGAGACCAATTTGACGGGTTGAATTACATTGTAAGAAAAAAAGGATGTACCGCTCTTCTAATAATGGACGAATCTGCACACAATATGACCCATCAGCTTGCTGAGTATTCAGTCTATGGGTCCATCCACTTATTGGTAAAAGAAAACTCTTACCTTGGAATAATGGAGCGTTACCTGTACATACTTAAGATGCGCAGCACTCCTATTTCTCCCGAAATGTCTGTCTTTGAGATCACTTCTGAAGGAATCAAAATTCATGAGTCAGGGGGAGAAAGTCTTGTTTAGTAAAAGAAACAAACTAAAAGTACTTATCATCGATGACATCCCAGAAAATATAGAGATTGTGGAGGCTTTCCTGTCACTGGAACCCTATGATGTTATTACTGCTCGAAGCGGGAAAGAAGCCCTCTTAAAAGTAAAAGAAGAGAAACCAGATTTGATCCTTCTGGATATTATTATACCTGATATGAATGGATATGATATCTGCAAAATTATCAAGGATGATCCTGAGACCCAGTTCATTCAAGTTTTAATGCTAACTGGCCTTTCGGAGCTTCAAGATAAGATAAAGGGGATCGAAGCGGGAGCTGATGATTTCCTTATAAAACCAATTAACAGACTGGAGCTCAAGACCAGAGTAAAATCTATGCTTCGAGTAAAATCCATGCATGATCGGTTGGTGGCTGACCGCGATCGTCTTGAGATTAAAAATAGAATCCAAAGTATCCTTACATCAATTATTCCGACTTTACTCCAGGCTATTTCCCATGAGGAAAAAAAGATCATTATAAACCAGATAACAGGTATGGTTGAAAAAACGCTTCTTGATATGTACTATTTTGAAAATCGAGAAATGGATTTCGCTTATGCAGGGGAAATCTGTGCTGAGGTAATGAACCAGTTAGGTGGTAATTTTACCTCTTTCATGGGTGAAACCGAAAATTCTTGGATAATCAAGGGAACAAAGTGCCCCTGGAAAGGTGAAGAGGCCCGTAAAAACTCTATTTTATGCACCCTTACACGAAAAATCTTTTCAAATATAGCTTTGAAAGTGGATTCGGACTTCAATATTGAGGCCCGGAAAACTATAGGAAATAAAAACGACTGTTGTGAATTTCTTATTAAGGTAGCATGAATTGTCACTTAGCTTTCTTATAAAGGTTGAATGATATTCACTTGCTTGGGTAAGTGAAAGCTTTTGATAAATTGAAAATTTTCACAATAATTATTAAAGTTTGCAAGCAACGTATGGAGCAAATTATTTATTTCAGTTGATATGGACAAAATTTGAGGCTGATTTCGACTATGAAATCGATAATTTTCAGTAAGAATATTCTTTAACTGATGATAAATGGAATAGGATCTTTTTTCCACTTGTTTTACCTTGCTTTTATCCAGTTTTATTTCCAATTTTTTTTGAGGTTTGAATACCCCTTCTTTTAGAATTGAAACTATTATGACTTAAAAGTGGCAAATTCTATACATCTTCAGTTCAAGTAAAATGTTTCAAAAAAGTAGGTCAGTTGTTTACTTCATGCTTATAATAATTCTCATTCCTTCGGGTGTGATATCAAACAGAGAGTACTTAACTGGAACAGTCTTCTCCCTCATTTTTTCGATATAGATATACTGTTTTGTCTTTCCAGAGCTAAAGTTTTCCTGTGACATAAGCCGTATTAGCCCAAAAGCCATATAACCGGCAAGTCGGTGGGTCAGGTTATAAGAGTCCTCGTCCATAATAAAGAGGCTTGTACATTCGTTTTTCAGAAGAATTATGCTTATCGAGCTAAATTCATCGGCAAACTCTTTTATATCGTAATTTATAGCCAGGACCCCAATGGTATCAATAACCACAACATCAACTTCCGAAGACATTGCGCTGAGATACTCTATTATGTCTGTATCCACAGAGCAGAGTCCTTTACCGAACTTGGAAACGAATTTAATTTTGTTCATTTTGTCCTCAAAGACATTCCTTATACTAAGCAGTCCACTCTCCAAAAAAGGTTCGAGGTCAAGTTTGATGCTTCGGGACTGGCTGAGGATGTCTGCAGTGAGTTCCCTCGTCAGAATCAATATACATTTCCTGCCTTCCTGGCAGCTCCTATGCAGAAAGTGAAGTCCAAGAATAGTTTTCCCAGCACCTGGAGGACCCGTTATAAGAATCCCCTTTCCTTTAGGATATCCTCCATCCATTAACACATCCAACCCTTCAATTCCTGTAGACAAACTCTCCATATTATCACACCTCAACCTCGAAAATTTCTACATTTATATTTGTTTTGAGTGATAGATCCTAAATTCCGCAAATGTACACAGATTTATAATTTGTTTGCTTATTTGGCCACTATTATTCAGTGAAAGTTAGATTAATTTTTAAGTTACTGTTATATTGAGGAAATAGATGGCATTCTTGTACACATCTACGGAAAGTGGAATAGATTCCTTCCTCAAAACTAAAATAAGTATTATACAAAGCAGACTTTTACTCAAGGTATCTTTCCTTAAACTCTGAAATCTGCTTATTGCTTCCAACAACTGCAATTATATCGCCGGCCTTAATTGCTGTTTGCCTTGTAATGGTAGTTATAACAAGTTTTCCCCTTCCAATGCCTATAATAGTGCATCCGATATTCTTTTCTAGATCAAGGTCTTCTATTAATTTATCCTCAAGGTAAGAACCCTTCTCAATGCGATGCTTTTCAATTTCTATGCCCTCGTAAAGCATTATATCCTCGTCGATTCTACAGCTTTTTCCCACGCAATTTGCAGTCATTTTGGCAATCAGCTGGCCGGCCACTATGGAAAGAGAACCGACATAGTCCGCTCCTGCCTTGTAGATCTTATCTATGGATTTAACTGAATTTGCCCTTGCCACGATGGTAACTTCCGGATTCAGACCCCTAGAAATGAGGGTTGCAAAAATAACATTCGTATCGTCATTAAGGACCACAAAAACGAAAGAAGCAGTCTTTACTCCGGCTTCAATCAGTATCTCTTCATCTGATGCGTCGCCGATTAAATACTCAAAGTCAACATAATCAAAAACTGTTTTATTGGAGTCTACAACTACGAAACGAAAAGGTCCTCCAGAAAGTACTTTTACGATGCTTTTTCCAACATCTCCGTACCCGAGTAAGACAAAATGCCCTTTAGTTTCCATTTTTGACTCCACAATCCTCAGAATTTATGCTCTTAAGACTTAAGATTTGACTTATTCTGTAAACTTAATGCTATCTTTTTGGATATATATAAATTTAAAATGTATATCAAACTATCGGATCAATGTGTCACTTTTTTTTAGTTTTGAAAGCCCATCTGCAGTTCCTGCAGCCAGAAAACTGAGTTTTCCATGATCAAATTTTCCTTTTTTGGATTGAAGGAGATGTACCAATTTCTCCATATTTTCTATAATTTTTGCACATGTCAAATTCTTCTGTCTAGAAATTTCTTTAATTGCCTTTCTTACATTAAGGCTTTTCAGTAGATAGAGGACTCAAAGATATGGATTCCTCCATAAATTTAGGTTGTCCGTTTGACTCCGACTCATAAATTTTAGTTGACTTATTTTGGTCGACTTTTTTCCGATAACCTGTCCAAACAATGCTTTGGAAGAGACAATTATATCAACCCCTGCGTACTTAGGTATTTTGTGTTGGATTTGTTCTCAAAGATAGCAATAATTTTAGGATACTAAAACTCCGGGCATCAGAACAATATTTCCACTTTTTCATCAGATTTTTTTGTAATTAAGAGTCTTGCTTTTTCAATACCTTCGATAAACCTCAGATTTCCACAAATTGCTTATGTAAGCATTATAAACTAAATAAGTTTATTTTTTTTCTTTAAGAGTAACATCAGTAAAAATTTTCATAAATAAAAATTATTACTAAGAGATCTAAAACTCCATTGCTCAAATGAATAGGAGTTTCTCAAAATTCTCACAATATTTTTTGTAATATTACTACTTACTTCATAGACACGACACAAGATTAATATAACGAAATTCTTTATATATTGATTAATAGATACCGTCTAAATTGGACCAAATTAATGGCTTAAATAAACTAAAAGGGATTCCTGGGAGAAATTAAAGATGTGCGAACTTAATGTTATCCTGCTTCGAGGAAACAGGCGCGAAAGGGTTATGGATTCCGTGGCAAAAATCCTGGTTGAAGGAAATTCTATCCAGCTTACGGGGATTTTTGGGGATAAAATGACCCTCGAAGGTTCAATAAAAGAAGTTAATATATCACGCGGAGAAGCTCTTATTCTTGCAAACTAAAATTTTGCACTTTATTTTTACATTTTTTATCTGTTCTTTTACTTATTTTTCAGATTCTTTTTTGTATGGCTTCTGAGAAAAGTATGAGGACATTTAGCTTTTGTAGTAATTTTGCCGATATTCTGTGGATGCTATAAAATGTATAATTTGGTTGCAAATTTGCACACTATTATTATTGAAATCTGAATTATTATTGAAATCTGAATTGTTTTTAAGCTGCTTCTATATTAAGAAAATATATGGCATTCTTGTTTCATCTGTGGAAAGTGGGATTCTGCTCTAATTGACTCAATAAATTAAATCATAAATCCATCAGATGTATATAATATCTAAATTCAGTTATTGTAATCTGGTTAGTTCGTATTTTTTATTCTAAAGCAGGGTAATATGGTGCTTTATGTGCTAAAAATGCAAAAGCTGGGTTATAAGGTATCAATTTATTTTAACTCGAATACCCCACAGCTTGCTGTGGGGATGGAAAATATATGCTTCGAAATTGGTAAAAGGTACTATTAAGTTTGATACCGCAGGTACTGACAGTGATAATGTACATCTTTTATTTTCTTTCTGAATGATAAGACTGTGGTACTGACTGATATTTACATAGAAAAACCAATAAATTTCCTGAAAGAAATTCAATCAATAAATTGTTTATCAGGTTCGAAGTCGGAGAGACTATGCCATTGCTGTAAAACAAGTAGATCTTCTTTTGAAATTATCGAGTACTAGTTAGTGAATTACTGGGAAAAATTTCGATAAACCCTTAAATTTCTTCCTTGCTTATAAATTGCAGATAAATGACTCTTTAAAATCAGAGGTTTATCGAAACCCTCTGAAGATGGATACTTGTTATCTGATACTTTCTTTCAAGTTCGGCTACTAACATGTAACAATCTCTGCCTATATTTATGAGAAGTCCTTATGTAAAGGCAATATTCTCGGTGGTTAGGACAAGAATATTGTTCTGAATTCTTTTTGCCTTCACATTCCAATGATGTCTTCAGTATCATCTAAACTAATTAGTCTGATGAGTAGATTCATAATCCTTCACTATCAAATTTTTCTTAATTAATAATCCATCATAGATTCTGATTCAATATATAATTATTTATGAGGCTTCTCCGGCTCGTAGACCATGGTTCCTATTCCACAATTTGTAAATAGTTCGAGAAGCATGGAGTGAGAAAAGCTTCCATTAATTATATGGGCTCTTTCAACCCCGCTTTTTACTGCCATTGCAGCGCCCTTAATTTTAGGGATCATGCCCCCATGTATAGTGCCCTCAGAGATAAGAAGATCTATATCATCTAGAGTTACACGAGATATACGACTGCTTGGATCCTTTAGGTTTCTAAGAAGACCTGAAACATCAGTCATCAGTATTAGTTTTTTGGCATGCAGAGCTGCAGCAATATCGCTTGCTACCGTATCAGCATTAATATTCAGAGCATTGCCCTTTGCGTCCACAGCGATGGGCGAGATAACCGGAATGTAACCTTTTTCAAGTACTATATAGAGAATGTCAGGATTAATGACTTCACTTTCCCCTACCCAGCCAATATCAACTTCTGTTTCAATACCCTCAACAACTACTTTCTTGGTAGCCTGCTTATGACCCAAGATCATTCTTCCGTCATATCCCGTAAGACCAATACCTTTTCCTCCTAAAACTCCGATGAGGGATACCATTTTGGTATTGATGTTTCCAACGAGAACCATCCTGGCAATTTCCATAGTTTCGTCATCTGTAATACGGAGCCCCTGGTAAAATTCAGCCTTTTTACCCATACGCTCCATTTTTTCCGTAATCTCAGGCCCACCTCCATGTACTATGACGGGTTTGATTCCCACATAGCGTAGCAGTAGAATATCTTTAATTATATCTTCCAGTATCTGGGCGCTGATCATGGCGTTTCCACCTACCTTGATAACCATTATTGAATCGTAAAATTCCTGCATATAAGGTAGGGCTTCAATGAGCACATTCTCTCTCTTCAGTTCCATGATGTAAGAATCAGAAAATCTGTTTTTAAAATTATCGTTGAATGTTCTTAATCAAAGTTGCTGTGTTTCAGCCAGTTGACAGCAAAGCAGTATACTCGCACCCCAGCTCTGGATATAAAAGAATTGTTCAAAATTAAATATTTTTATTTGTCTAGATCTCACTTTTTGAAGACTTATACAAAAATGCCATTCATTTTCTTAATATAACAGTAGCTTAAAAATTAATTTAACTTTCACTGAATAATAGTGTGAAAATCGGCAACCAAATTATACATCTGTATAGCATCCACAGAATTTTTATTATTTGCTTTTTTTCTCATGGTTTCCCATATTTCCAAAATACTTTTTAAATTATATTGGAAGTTGCCCCATACCCACAGTTTAATGTGACCTCCCTCACTCCGAAGTTCACAACCCAATGATTGTTTTAATCTCAAAGTATTTTTTAAGCTTTTTCTTTCTATTATACTTTTTATAATCTTCATCACTCTTGAAGGAGAATATTTTGGTTAAGCACCAACTACCATAAATACCTTTATTGTTTACAGTTTTAGTTAATTATTACTTGAAAATTAAATAATATTTCTTCATTAAAATAATAAATACATATCTATTCTGTGACTTTGCAAGACAGTAAGTAGAATATACCGATTCATATCTCTCTGATTGATGAATATTTGTTTTATCGTATGTAACTGGTTGCGGTCTGGTTGCAGTTTCTGATAACAAAACTATAGGATCGATTTCACTTTTATCTCGAGGTGAGGAATATGTCTCTAGCTATTTTCTCAGGCACGTGAATTCATATATAGGTACTCAAATCTTACTCGTAAAATAACCAAAGGATAGACCACTGGTAAGCTCAAGGTAAATTTCTCATTCGTTGGCATAGATTAGAGCTAGCCATCACAAAATCGTTTCTGGAGTCACTCAAGTGATTTGCTTGGACTATGTGGGCTATGAGTTTTTGAACCACATATTTGATAGATGGTTTAGTGACCCTGGTGACTATGTTAGAGATTGTGATAAAGATTATTACATAGACCATGAGGACTCTAGAAATATTGTTAGTATTTCTAAGTAAATATTATTTCTCAACATTGTTTGGATCTTTTTTGCTATGAAATTGTAGCAAGTGTTGGAGCGGGTATAGTGAAAATGTTAATCATTTATTAGTGAATGATCAATCGCACCAATAATGAACGTTTGAATTAAAATATACATTTCAGATGAATACAAGTTTAATACCATCGATTTTTCATTCAAACTTTGTAAGTTCTATAGTGTTTAAGAATTGTACACCATAATACCGAATTAAACCAATAACTTTCAATCTTCTCTATTACAATCAACTCTACTATACTTCTTTGTTTGGTTTTAGATTTGCATTCTGCTCTCTCAGTGGTCACAGTACATGCAAATAGCCTTCTCACATTCTTCATTTTGGAATTTCCACTTCAGTCCCCAGCGTTTGATTGCTTGTATTATCTTCACAAAATCAGCCCCACTTTCAGTTAGGTAATACTCAGATTTTGGGAGATTTGCCGAGTCATCGACCTTTTTTGTAATCAAGCCTTCATTTTCTAGTTCTGTCAGCCTTTCTGAAAGTATTTTTGGGGTTATGTACCCAAGCTTTCTTTTTAGCTCATTAAAACGTTTCTCCTTCTCTTCCCCTTTGTGCAATTCGAGAAGTATATGAATCGTCCATCGTTTTCCAATTATATTCATGGTCTTATAAACTGTGCAGTCTTTCATAGTATAGACATAGAAACTGTTCAAGATATAAAGTGGTATCTCTAATATACTGGTATTAAAAAGATTACATATAATAGGAGTAGCTAAATATGTGCGAAGAACATCAAGTTATGCATGCTGGACCAATACCTGAGTTTTGGGCACTTCTGACTGAAGGACAAAAAAAGAAAGTTGCAGTAATGAAAATGGATCAAAAAATACAATGGTTGGAAGCAAAAATAAATAATATGCAAAAGATGATAGATGACATCCGAAAGGTCCAGGAAATGATGAAATAAAGTAATTGAGTTAAACAGAAAAATAATCTTGAAATTTGTTGGTATCCAGGTTTTTTAAATGGATATCCAAGATATTTATACTTATAAACCCACAAAAGTTTGCTATGAGTCCTGCAGTGAGAGCGTATGGAGTCAGAAAGCAACATTATCACAGATACGTTTGGTTATAGCTGGAATAAGTTTTGATGGGCGAGCCATAGATTCACCGTTTTTACTATATGACTAAATTTAGTTAGTCTTATATTTTGATATTTAGTTCGTTTTGTTCTGCATAGAAGCAGGGTTTATACACATCTAATCAGAGCCATTCTCAGGCATCCTGAGCTATTTTTTTTGACGATGGTAATTTCCCAATTGACTTCAGATAAAAGTCTCCCAAGTAAGCTCAGAACACGTTGTGTTTCCGATCAAATAAAATCTCCATGATATTAATCCCACAGCACGGTAACTACCTTGAAGATATTTTTCACATACTTTTATTACTATAAAACTATATGAATTAAGTACTAATAATAGAAAAAAACCCTATAAACCGTGACTTATGATAAATATAAAGCAAAAATGATCGATTGTGGGGCGATTTGCAGCATTTTTTTGAGCGAGTACGGGAATTACCTTGGACGAATTATAAGTCTGTTGTAGGGGCTGAAATTAAGTTATCCATTCATTGTCTGACAAAGGCCTCTGTCTATCATAGTTCATGAAATCGGGACTACAGAATTTAATACTAAATAATTTACGTTCGTACAATATATTCATAAAAGATATAATAAATTAGATCAAATTATAATTAATAAATTTCCAGCATTTTAAATGGGATATGCGATCAACTATGGTATTCCCTTCGCCTGCAGCTCTAAAGAGTAACTTTTTTGACATTTAAGATCATCTGATAACTCGAATTATTCAAAAACTAAGTAACTGATGTCTTTTGAAGAAACTGTGGTTGTTATTTGCATGTTCGATGACAAAATTAAAATGAAGCAAGCAGACATTTATTGTTAAAGTCATTATTGGTGATATATTTTTAGTATTTTCATGGACTATTTGCTTTGTTTCACTACGTGTAATGTTAAGTGATTCGGAAAAAATGTGAGCTAAAGAAGATAATGGGAATAATATATACGAGAGTAAATAAGAAGGGATTTAAATTGATGATAATGAATCATTTTAGGAAATGATTGCTCTTACTCTTTACTGTGATATTGTATAGGAAGGATGATATACTATATTAAAATAAAATTTTAAGTTTATTCTTTCTTAGGAAACTCTAGAGATGAATGAAGAAAATAAAAACCTGAGAAACAGCGCTGACCAGAAGTTAGGAAAAGATAGATTTCTTCTCCCCCTTATTACTGTTATTTTCATAGGAACTCTTGGATTCAGCATAGTTTTCCCATTTCTATTATTTTTGGTTAAGAGGATGGGAGGCAATGCTTTTATTTACGGGCTGGTTGCTTCTATGTATCCGACATTCCAGCTGATAGGGGCTCCCATTTTTGGCAGATGGTCTGATATATATGGGCGTAAAAGAATCCTCCTCTTATGCCAGTTAGGGAATCTGATTTCATGGATTATCTTCCTTGTGGCTCTTTATCTCCCTCTTATAACCTTATTTAAAGTTGATTTCAAAAACTTAGGAACTTTTACCACTACATTACCTCTTGCAATTACATTGCCTCTTGCAATTATCTTCTTTGCCAGGGCTTTTGATGGGCTGTCTGGAGGAAATATTTCTGTAGCTCATGCGTATGTGGCAGACGTTACCGAAGAAAAGGATAGGAACCGTAACTTCGCGAGAATGGACATTGCCTCAAATCTAGGTTTCATAATTGGCCCTGCTCTTGCAGGTATTTTGAGTGTAACAGATTATGGGTATGCGATTCCTGTGGTTGGCGCAATAACAATTTCATTTATTGGAGTCTTACTTATAATATTTTATATTCCAGAAAATAAGGAATGCGCTATTAAAAAATCTGAAAACACTTGGGAAATAGGAGAAATCTATGGGTACTTAATAAAGGAATGCAATAGTACGCAAATCGCCTTCAAAGAAGTTTTTAAACTTCCAAATATTCCCTATATGCTTTGTCTATACTTTCTGCTTTTTCTGGGGCCCGGTATTTTCCACACAGCTTTTCCTCTGCATGCGATTGCAGCTCTACACTGGAACATTTCACAAATGGGAATCTACTTTATGGTTTTGGGTGTCCTTTTGATAATCGTGCAGGGTACTGTGCTTCCCAAGGCTTCAAAAAGATATTCAGATTCGACACTCATAATTTTTGGGAGCCTAATACTCGGCACGAATTTTATACTTTTAATCCCTGGAAATCTCTTCCTTACATACTTGGCAGTGGGATTTTATGCACTTGGAAATGGGATTATGTGGCCCTCCTTTCTCTCACTTCTGTCTAAAATTGCAGAAGGAAAATTTCAGGGTACGATACAAGGTTGTGGGAGTAGTTTAGGGTCGCTTGCAAGAGTTGCAGGGCTAATTCTTGGAGGCTTATTATATGAATTACTTGCGGGAAAAACCTTTTTAGTTGCAGGTATGATAATTTACGCTGCTTTTTTACTCAACATCAGGCTCAGGCATTTTGAAAAAGAATGAAAAGTAGTTTGCTAAATATACTTGGAAAAGTACCTGATGATCTTTTTTTGGCATGTAGAGAACGTCTTTTGTATAACTCACCAAAAAATTTTAATCCAATCTTATAACATGGGATCTTAAATACAAATTTAGTCTTACGGTGCAGGTTTAAATAGGATTTTTACATGGACGCTATTTTGTAAGCTTAAAAAATAGCTATCAATTCAAAGTAATATGAATTCAATACATACATAGGAAGTATATAGCTGGTTATATTGAATAAAATGTTAAGTGACTCGGAATAAATATGAGCTAAAGAAGATAATGGAAATAATATATTCGAGAGTAAATTAAAAGGGATTTAAATTGATGATAATGAGTTATTTTAGGAGGTTATTGCTCTTACTCCTTGCTGTGATACTTGTCAGGAAGGATGATATACGATGTTAGAATAAAACCTTAAGTTTATCCTTTCTTAGGAACGCTAGAGATGAATGAGGAAAATAAAAACCTGAGAAACAGCGCTGACAAGAAGTTAGGAAAAGATAGATTTCTTCTCCCCCTTATTACTGTTATTTTCATAGGAACTCTTGCATTCAGCATCGTTTTCCCATTTCTAGTGTTTTTGGTTAATAGGATGGGAGGCAATGCTTTTATTTACGGGATGGCTACTTCTATGTATCCAACATCCCAGCTGATAGGCGCTCCCATTCTTGGCAGATGGTCTGATATATATGGGCGTAAAAGAATCCTCCTCTTATGCCAGTTAGGGACCCTGATTTCATGGATTATCTTCCTTGTGGCTCTTTATCTCCCTCTTATAACCTTATTTAAAGTTGATTTCCAAACCTTGGGAACTTTTACCATTACATTACCTCTAGCAATTATCTTCTTTGCCAGGGCTTTTGATGGGCTGTCTGGAGGAAATATTTCTGTAGCTCATGCGTATGTGGCAGACGTTACCGAAGAAAAGGATAGGAACCGTAACTTCGCGAGAATGGAAATTGCCTCAAATCTAGGTTTCATAATTGGCCCTGCTCTTGCAAGTATTTTGAGTGTAACAGATTATGGGTACACAATTCCTGTGGTTGGCACAATAACAATTTCATTTATTGGAGTCTTACTTATAATATTTTATATTCCAGAAAATAAGGAATGCGCTATTAAAAAATCTGAAAACACTTGGGAAATAGGAGAAATCTATGGGTACTTAATAAAGGAATGCAATAGTACGCAGAAGATAAATAAACTTGCCTTCAAAGAAGTTTTTAAACTTCCAAATATTCCCTATATGCTTTGCCTATATTTTCTGCTTTCTCTAGGATGCGGTTTTTTCCACACAGCTTTTCCTCTGCATGCGATTGCAGCCCTACACTGGAACATTTCACAAATGGGAATCTACTTTATGGTTTTGGGTGTCCTTTTGATAATCGTGCAGAATACTGTACTTCCCAAGGCTTCAAAAAGATATTCAAATTCGACACTCATAATTTTTGGGAGCCTAATACTCGGCACGAATTTTATACTTTTAATCCCTGGAAATCTCTTCCTTACATATCTAGCAATGGGATTTTATGCACTTGGAATTGGAATTATGTGGCCCTCCTTTATATCACTTCTGTCTAAAATTGCAGGAGGAAAATTTCAGGGTACGATACAAGGTTGTGCAAGTAGTTTAGGGTCGCTTGCAAGAGTTGCAGGAATAATTCTTGGAGGCTTGTTATATGAATCACTTGCAGGAAAAACCTTTTTAGTCGCAGGTATGGTAATTTACGCTGCTTTTTTACTCAACATCAGGCTCAGGCATTTGGAAAAATAATTAAAAGTAATCTGCTAAATATACTTGAAAAAGTACTTGATGATCTTTTTTTGGCTTGTAGAAAACGTCTTTTGTATAACTCACCAAAAAATTTTAATCCAATCTTATAACATGGGATCTTAAATACAAATTTAGTCTTACGGTGCAGGTTTAAATAGGATTTTTACAAATACGCTATTTTGTAAGCTTAAAAGGGAAGTTGCTATTTTGGCCTTTATTGGTGGAGCCTAAATCATTTTTCTTGCAGAACCACCGAGTAACCACCAATTACGAAAGCTGTTAATTATTGAAAGTGCCGTGTAATGTTAGATGGTCCTACTTCCAAAATCACCAAAAGTTCAATAAATTTATAAGAAGTTGATGCATTATTTACTTTGCCTATAAATTTATTTTATTAAAAAAAATTTATATTTTTGGTTCCTTACTCTTGCCTTTTCATGTAGGCAATAATTGTTTCGAAAATATAATTGAGCTGAAAAATTGGTCGTTTTTCGGTTCCGTTGTAAAAATTTTAGAATAAATTAGAATTTGTCTTTTTATTTATACATAAGTTTTAGGACAAAAACTATTCATGGAAAAGTAAAAAATAGTGAGAATTTAGATGAATCCCAATTCTATGGTGATTGCAGGTAAAGCCTATAGTTCAATGTGCTGAAATAATCGGTTTCTCAAAATCCTCAGTGAAATATTTGTATCTCGTATTCCGTTTTAGGGCGCGCTCCCATTCCCTTTCCACTAAATTATATTAGGCGCCTTCCGGAGTACCCGGTGATTCGGAACGACTATATATTAAAACGGTACCGGTATTAATTCCACTGGGTGGGTCTATAAATTCAGGAGCCCCTTTTACCCATAATAAAGGAACTTCATTGGTAGTAACATACCTGGGCTGGCTGCTCTCATAGTAGGTATGATAGTTACCATCGGCATAGTTGCTCTGTGCACTCGATAATACAGTTGTCAATGGTACTAATAACAGTATTGCTAGTGAAATAGTTAGTACCCTTTTCATTTTACTAGATGGCTGTTTCAACATTTATTTCACTCCTATTATTAAATCGACAATAACACTTTCGGATTATGTTGTTGGATCATGTATATCTCAGATCAATTATTTGAAATTATTTATAAAAAATATAGTTTCTGAATAAAAAATCTCTCCAAATCGAATATTTTTACATCGAACAACAATTTAATATAAATTATGTATTAGTATAATTTAAAAATTATATTCACTTTTTCATTACTGACTTTTAAAAAAAAGATAAAATGTACGCAAGTTTACATCGATTTATTTTATATAATATATGTTATTTATTTATATAGTTCTAAACTGTGAAGGCTCGGAATCTACGATACATATGTTTTAAGAAAAAACCTGCATCAATGACAACAATAAAAACGGTTCCGTTGCAAAAAATTCAAAATAAGCATGTAAATCTATGAATAATGAATAAAAATCAAAATATTCAAAGAAAATGTACCAACATTATAAAACTATACCAAATAAGTGATTAATGTATTTGACTTCATTAAGAACCGAGTAATTTAAATTATTGACTTGTCTTTTTTTAATCATATTCATAGCTTCAATTCCTTTTAAAGTCTTATTAGCGCATAGAAAAGACTGAAATCCTAACATTGAATTAACGATTCGCTTTATAGATCTATGATCTTGTTCTATAATGTGGTTCAAATACTTGATTTGTCTAATGCCTACATTTTTAGGTAGTGTTTTATCATTTTTCAGTTCATCTATAGCAGGTGGATAAGCTGGATTCTTATCAACGGTTATTTCTCTTGGAATTTGATTATGATTAGAACTCAAAGCTTTCTTAAAGAATCTCTTCGCTGCTTTTCGATTTCGTTTTGAACTTAACATGAAATCGATTGTATCTCCATTTGAGTCAACTGCTCGGTAAAAATATTTCCATTTACCTTTTACTTTGATATAGGTTTCATCAACTCTCCAGGAATTATTTGTAGGTCTTAAATGTCTTCTGATCTTCTTTTCTATTTCAGGGGAATATTGATGCACCCATCTCATTATAGTACTGTGATCAACTTGAATTCCTCTTTCTATCATCATTTCCTTTAAAT
>Ga0326728_10006562_pt1 | contig 31149 bp, 26 predicted proteins | sample MB3enrmetagenome_FD_207602 | JGI IMG/M metagenome (GOLD analysis project Ga0326728, IMG submission 207602) | Lab enriched peat soil microbial communities from McLean, Ithaca, NY, United States - MB31MN | ecosystem: Environmental > Terrestrial > Soil > Wetlands > Peat | place: USA: New York...
CGGCCGGGAAGACTGCCTCCTTGGCCAGCCGGTAATTGACGCTGACCACGGCGTATCCACGGGCGAGGCCATCCATCTCGGCGTTCACCTCGCCCGTGTTCTTGTCGCCGCCCTCAAAGCCGCCGCCGTGAATTGCGACAATCACCGGAAACGGCCCCTTGCCCTCGTTGGGTAGATAGATATCGAGCTTCTGGGTCGGCGAGCCGCTGGCATAGGCCACGTCGAGCCACTTCTGGGTGACGCCGTGTGTATCGATGGAATGCGGAGTGCCACCGCCCGGTCCGCCGGGACCGCCTGGGCCACCGGGGCCAGCGGGGCCTGCTGGGCCTGCTGGAGGTTGCTGTGTCCAAGCCGTTGCGGCAGCCAATGTGAGAGCTGAAAAGATGAGTGCGGTTAGAGATCTCTTATGCATTGCGGTTCTTCTCCGGGTTCGCAACTTGATTCAGTGAATTGTATCGCGTACCGCGGATGGACGCGCCAAGGTGCACTTTGCACTTCGATCGGCGACCCGTGCGCTATCTAATGCAAGCCGGGAGGCGGTTGAATGTGTTTATCGGGATTCTTGAACAGCCAGGTGCACGCCGCGCAGATGATGGCCAGCGCCGCGGTCCAGCGGAAGACGTCGACGTAGGCCAGCAGAGCCGACTGTTGGAGCAGGGCGCCGTAGACAAGGCCGAAGGCTCCAGGACGGCCCGTTGCCGAACCCAAATGGTGCCCGATGTATGCTGCCGCCAGCGCAGACTTCTGTTGCAGCGCCGGCGCGGAGGGCGCAAGATCTGCAGTCAGGTTGTTCTGGTGAAAAGCGGCACGGCGGACGAGTGCGGTCGCCATGGTCGCGATCCCGATGGAACCGCCAATGTTGCGCAGCATGTTAAAGAGGCCGGTGGCATTGCCCAGTTCGTTGACGCTGATGGTTGAGGTGGCTTCCGTGGCCAAAGGCACGTAGACAAAGCTCAGTGCAAAGCCGGTAATGACGATGGGGATCAGCAGCGTGTAAGGGCCAATGTCCAGATCGACCCTTCCGAAGGTGAACGCGCAGATGGCGAAGCCCAGGAAGCCCCCGGAGATCAGCTTGCGGGGATCGATTCTGGAGCCGATGATACCCACCACCGGCGCGCCAAGAAATGCCCCGATGCCGCGCGGACCCACCACGAGGCCGGCGGCAAATGCCGTGTAGCCCATCAGCTCCTGGTAGTAGAGGGGCAGAACCGCGATGGTGATGTAGATACACATGCCCAGCAGCGCGACCATGAAGCACGCGGTTCGGAAGTTGCGGTCCTTGAGGATGTGCAGATCGACCAGGCCCCTGGGGTTGGTCCATGATCGCCAGACCCAGAGCACAAAGGAGACGATCAGCGCCGCAACAGTCCAGCGCACCCAGGTGGCGCCGAACCAGTCGTCCTCCTGGCCCTTGTCGAGGACGACCTGCAGGCATCCGCTCCAGACGATGAGCAGGCCGAAGCCGATGTTGTCGAAGGGGCCCACCTTGGCGTGCTGGATGTGGGGCGGATCGTGGACAAAGCGGGTGATCATGAGGACAGCGAGGATGCCGATGGGGATGTTGATATAGAAGGCGTAGCGCCAGCTCCAGGTATCCGTGAGCCAGCCGCCCAGCGTGGGGCCGAGCACAGGCGCAAGCACGATGCCCAGGCCGTAGGCGGCCATCCCCTTCGATCGATCTTTGGGCGCAAAACTCTCGAGCAGAATCGACTGCGAGAGAGGTTGAAGCGCACCGCCGCCTGCTCCCTGGAGTACGCGGGCCAGCAGGATAACCCACAGCGAAGTCGCGGCGCCACACAGGAACGAGGCAACGGTAAAGATCATCACGCAAATGAGCAGAAACCGCTTGCGGCCGAAGCGCCGCGCGAACCAGTTTGAGGCGGGCAGAATGACGGCGTTGGCCACCAGGTAGCTGGTCAGCACCCAGGTGGCCTCGGAGTTCGAAGCCGAGAGCGACCCGGCGATATAAGGCAGCGCCACCGAGGCGATGGCGGTGTCGAGCACCTCCATAAAGGTGGGCAGCATGACCGAGACCACGACAAGCCACGGGTTCACGCCCTGCGTGAGCGGGTAGCGGCGCTGTTGAGAAGGATTGAGGCGGGTCTCGGACATGAATGAGCGTCTACTTTGAGAGTAAATGATCAGGGGTAAATATTCGCGGGAGCCGTGGCGCGCCGGTCAGGCATTACGATTGGCTGCGCGCCGGAAAGATGAGCCTTGACACAAACAGCCGGGGCCTTGATGCTGTACAGTTCCAGTCTTTGCGGTTTCCCGAATGAAGGAGTTTCAATTTTGCGGGTTCGAGTTTTTTACCACGACAAGTGTTTTGACGGCGCCTGCTCGGCGTCGCTGTTCACGCGCTTCCACCGGGAGTGCGTCGCAAAGAGCGCAACGTATGAGTATCACGGACTGGTGCACAGGGCCGGTGCTCTGTTTGACGAGGCCGACTTTACCGGCGACGAGAACGCGATTGTGGACTTCAAGTACTCGGCCTCGCCGCGCATTACCTGGTGGTTCGATCACCATCTGTCGGCGTTTTTGAACACTGCAGACAGCGATCACTTTGCCGCCTGCCAGAGCGATCCGGTCTGCTCGATGCACAAGTTCTTCGATCCGCACTATACCTCGTGCACCAGCTTTTTGGCCCATATCGCTTCAACAAAGTTTGGCTTTGACACCAAGCCCGTGGCGGACCTTGTCTACTGGGCCGACATTGTGGATGGCGCAAAGTACGAGAGCGCGGAGTCGGCCGTCGAGATGGCAGCGCCGGCCATGAAGCTGACGTTGATCATCGAGGCGTCGCAGGATCCGGAGTTTATACCGAGGCTGATTCCGCTGCTCACCGAAATGCCGCTCGCCGAGATTCTGGAGCAGTCATTTGTAGCGCCGCTGCTGGAGCCACTGCTGGAGCGGCATAAGGCGGCAACGGAGTTGATCCGCAGCCGAGCAGAAGAGCGCGACGGCACCATTTTCTTCGACATCACCGATCACCTGCTCGAAGGCTTCAACAAGTTCATCCCCTACTATCTGTTCCCCAACGCGATCTACTCGATCGGGCTGTCGAAGTCGAGCTTCCGAACCAAAGTCTCTGTCGGTTCGAATCCCTGGACAACGGCCGACCCGACCAGGATGGCTAACCTGGCCACCATCTGCGAGCGCTACGGCGGCGGTGGCCACGCCCGCGTGGGAGCGGTGAGCTTTTCGCCGGACAAGGAAGACGACGCGCGCGCGGCAGCTAAGGAGATTGTGGCCGAACTGCGGGCGCGCGGTCCGCAGGGATAGAATTGGTCGATTCGAAAATCAGTGAATGCTGAGCCTCTCCGCAGGAGCGCGGGCGGACTCGGCCACCGGAGGACTTGATGAAGAAGGAACTGGGTGACTCTCTTGGAAGCATGAACCGCCGCGCGCTTTTGACGCGTGGCGCGGCCCTGGCCGGCGGCCTTGTGGCCAGCGCGGGACTCAAATCCTACGGCCAGCAGCCGGCAGCAGCCAAGCCGACGGCGGCAAAGCCGGTGGGAGGAGCCAATCTGCGCCCACCCGTTGCCACCGTTAAGGGCGGCAAGCTGCGGGGATTCGTCGAAGACAAGATCTATACCTTCCGTGGCATTCCCTACGCGGTGGCCGAGAGATTCGAGCTACCCCAGCCGGTTCCGGCATGGCAGGGAGTTCTGAACGCGCAGTCCTATGGGCCGGTGTGCGCCATCCAGAACCTGACCGCGCCCAGCAAGGACGAGTTCGTCTTCCCGCACCGCTACTGGAGCGAGAGCGAGCACTGCCAGAACCTGAATGTGTGGACGCCGACGCTGGACAAGAAGGCAAAAAAACCGGTGATGGTGTGGATGCACGGCGGCGGGTTTTCGAACGGTTCCGCTGTGGAAGCCTACGCGTACGACGGTCGCAACCTCAGCGAGTTCGGCGATGTGGTGGTGGTCTCGGTCAACCATCGGCTTAACATCCTGGGCACGCTCGATCTGTCGGCTTACGGCGAGAAGTATGCCAAGTCCCGCTACACGGGCACGGCCGACCTGGTGACCGCGCTCCAGTGGATTCACGACAACATCGAGAACTTTGGCGGCGACCCGGGCTCGGTGATGATCTTCGGCCAGTCGGGCGGCGGCGGCAAGGTCATCCGCATGATGCACACGCCGGCAGCCAAGGGGCTCTTCCATCGAGTGACGGCCGAGAGCGGCGGAACCACCTACTTCCGCGACACCACTCCGGCAGAGAGCATCAAGACCCAGCAGGCCATCGCGGCGCACACGCTCGCCAACCTGAGCCTTACGGGCGCGCAGATCGATGAGTTGAAGAAGGTTCCCTACGACAAGCTGATCGCCGCCGGCACCGAGGCACTGAAGCAGGCAGGCAAGGAACTTGGCCGCGAACTCACCTGGGAGGTGATCGCCGACGACCAGTACGTGATGCGCGAGTACTGCGACTGGGCGAATTCGATTCCGCTGATGGCCGGCTACAACTTCAGCGAGCACGTGGGCACCATGGACAAGGGTGTCTTCGACAAGAACGATTGGACCGAGGCACAAGTTGACGCCGCTCTGACCAAGGAGTTCGGCGCAAACAAGGATGCCGTGGTCGCCGAGTTCAAAAAGGTATTTCCGGAGAAGCGGGTGCAGGATGTGATCTTCTTCTCGGCGGTCTCGCGGCCGATTATCAAGCGCGCGCTCAGGGTGAAGCTTGAGCAGAAGGCGCCGGTCTACCACTACCTGTTCAACTACGAGGCCGAGGTGAACGGCGGCACCACGCCATTCCACTGCGCCGAGATCACCTTCGCATTCCATAACGTGGGGCTGCGCGAACCGCGGATCGCGACCGGCGGAACGCCCAGCGCCTTCGCGTTGCAGGACAAGGTTTCGCGGGCGTGGGTGAACTTTGCCAAGACCGGCAACCCGAGCCAGCCGGACCTGGAGTGGAAGGCCTACACAGAAAAAGACCCGCAGACCATGATCTGGGACGTGAACAGCGGCTCGCGGGCGCTCCTCGACGACAAGCTCGTCGAGTTGATGACGAAGAAGGCCTAGTTAGGGCTTAATCTGAGGGCCGGGCGGCGCTGATGCTCTGCCCGGCCTTTGTGTGTGTGGATGCCGTAAGATGGAGTAGGGCAGCAGGTTGCTGTTTCTTGACTGCCCCGCTCTCCAAATGACAGATCCTTCGACATCATCGCAACGCTATTACCTCAGCACGCCGATCTACTACGTCAACGCGCGTCCGCACCTGGGCCACGCCTACTCGACAATCGTCTGCGACGCCGTCGCTCGGCGCAAGCGGGCTCTCGGTATCGAGACCTGGTTTTTGACCGGCACCGACGAGCACGGCCAGAAGATCGAGCGCAGCGCCAAGCTGGCCGGACGAACGCCGCGCGAGTTTGCCGACGCCATCGCCGGCGAGTTCCGCGGGCTGTGGGATAAGCTGGGCCTGACCTACGACGACTTCATCCGCACCACCGAGCCGCGCCACATGAAGAGCGTGCAGTATCTCTTCGCGCAGCTCCGCGATCGCGGATTCATCTACAAGGGCTCGTATACCGGCCAGTACTGCGTGAGCGACGAGTCGTGGATCGACGGACCGGCGGGCACCGTATGCCCGGACTGCGGCCGCGTGACCGAGACCGTGAGCGAAGAGAACTACTTCTTCAAGCTGTCGGCCTTTGAGCGCAAGCTGCTGGAGTTCTACGAGGCCAACCCGGAATTCATGGGGCCTGAATCGACGCGGCGCGAGGTCATCAGCTTCGTGCGCGGCGGCCTGAAGGACCTTTCGGTCAGCCGGACGAGTTTCACCTGGGGCATCCCCGTACCGGGCGACGAGAAGCACGTCGTCTACGTTTGGCTCGACGCGCTGGCCAACTACATCACCGCTCTCGGCTATGGCACAGACGACGACCAAAAGTTCAAAAAGTTCTGGCCGGCGGACCTGCACCTGATCGGCAAGGAGATCAGCCGCTTTCACTGCGTCTACTGGCCGGCGTTTTTGATGGCAGCCGGCATCCCGCTGCCAAAGTCGGTGCGGGCGAATGGATGGCTGCTCTTCGACCAGGGCAAGATGTCGAAGTCGCGCGGAAATATTGTGCGGGCGGAGACCGTGGCAGAAGTGCTGGGCGCGGACGCACTCAGGTACTTCCTGCTGCGCGAGATTCCCTTCGGGCAGGACGGCAGTTTCAGCTTCGACGCACTTGTGCACCGCTACAACGCCGATCTGGCCAACGGCTACGGCAACCTCGTAAGCCGCGTTGTCAACATGGTGCACAAATACTTCGGCGGAGTGTTGCCGGAGGCTGGCTCCTCGACTGCGACCGAAACTGCTCTGCGCGCAACCGTTGAGAAGGCTCTGGCCGACTACGATGCCACGTTTGAATCGCTGAGTTTTTCCGAGGTGTTGAAGAGCCTGTGGGTTGTGGTGGGAGAGACGGACGGCTACCTGACTGCCAACGCGCCGTGGAAGAAACCTGCTAACCGCAGCGATGAAGACCACGCTGCGCTCCAGGCCCGCGTGCTGGCAACAGCAGCCGAGGCGATTCGCGTGATCACTGCTTTGGCGTATCCGATTGTGCCCGAGGCGGCGGCAAAGGTCTGGCGGCAGCTTGGGCTGGGCGAACTGGCCGATGCGGCGAAGAGTGCTTTTTTGACTAACATCCAGTGGGGCGGATTGAAGGCGGGGACGATGTTTGGCGAGCCCGCGCCGCTCTTCCCCCGCGCAGAGAAGGACGCAGTGGAGCGTATGCAGAAGATGGAAGACGAGAACAGCAAGAGCGCAATTGAAGCAGCCAGCGGTGGAGAAATTGTGGAGTCTGTGAAGGCATCAACCGTGGAAGCACCCAAGATGGCGGTTCCGGCGGCGAAGCCGGTTCAGGAAGCGCCCAAGCCCGCAGTTCCAGTTGCGCCTGCTCCGGTTGCGCCTGCTCCGGAAAGTGCTGCACCTGCGCCCGCACCTGCCGCACCTGCGGAAGTCGCTCCCGTGGCCGCGCCCGGCGGCCCGGCCGCTGAGGCCGACCAGATCACCATCGACGACTTTATCAAGGTGGATCTGCGCGTGGCCCAGGTGCTGGTGGCCGAGCGTGTACCCAAGGCCGACAAACTGCTGCGCCTCGAAGTCGATCTCGGCTACGAGAAGCGCCAGATCCTGGCAGGCATAGCCCAGTACTACGAGCCGGAAAAACTCGTAGGCCGCAAGATCGTGATCGTGGCCAATCTGGCTCCTCGCAAGATGCGCGGTCTTGAGTCGAAGGGGATGCTGCTGGCGGCCTCGCTGCCCGATGGCAATCCAGTGCTGGCCGGCTTCCTCGAAGAAGTGCCGCTAGGCTCACGGCTGAAGTAGGAATCAAATTGCCTATGCTCGACAGAGCAGTGCGCGCGTTCCGCGCCTGAGGTTTCGTCTTGCTCATCGACTCGCACGCACACATTGACAGCCCGCGCTACACGGACGACCGCGAGGCCATGCTGCTGCGCGCGGCTGAAGCCGGCGTGGGAGCCATTCTCGCTATCGGCATCGGCGAGGGGCCGCACGAGATGGGCCAGACACTCGGGCTCTGCCGCGCGTTCAATGCCAAGCGCGAAACAGGCGCAAAGCTGCCCAGGCTCTATGCAAGTGCTGGGGTCTATCCGCACAACACGCCGGAGATCAACGACGCCGAACTGGCAAAGCTCGATTCCCTGCTCGCCGAGCCTGAGACGATCGCCTGCGGCGAAATCGGCCTGGACTACTTCCACGAGGGCGCGCCGCACGACGTGCAGAAGGCCGGGCTGATCCGGATGCTTGGGGTGGCCGCAGCGCGCAAGCGCCCGATCCTGATCCACTGCCGGGGGACAAAGGAGACGACCGACGCCTGGGACGATCTTTTTGTAATTCTCGATGAGCATTGGCGGCGGACGGGCCTGGGCGGCGTGATGCACTGCTTCGGAGCAGGATGGGAGCAGGCGCGGCGCTCGCTCGATATGGGCTTCCTTGTCTCGTTCGCAGGCAACGTCACATACCCCAAGGCCCTGCCCCTGCGCGATGTGGCGGCGAAGATGCCGTTGGACGGCCTGCTGGTTGAAACCGACGCACCGTGGCTGGCTCCTGCGGCCAACCGGGGCAAGCGCAACGAGCCGGCCATGATGACCGAAACCGCCCGCGTGCTTGCCGAAGCTCTGAAGCGGACGCCGGAAGAGATCGCCGAGGCCACAACGGGCAATTTTTTGCGGCTGTTCGGTCTGCCGTCCGGCGTGGGAAACTGAGAGTAGCGTCCCGCAGGGGCTAAAGCCCAGGATTTCATTGGGCAGTTGGATGTACGGGCAAAAGCACGTACCCTTCACACCCAGGCAGGCGGCCTTCAGGTAGGCTTTTGCGCAGAAATTTGCGGGAACGCGGAAGAGACAGTTATGGCACAAGAAAACTCATTCGACATCGCAAGCAAGGTGGACATACAAGAGGTCCGCAACGCGATCGACCAGGCTTCAAAAGAGATTCACCAGCGCTTCGACCTGAAAAACTCGCATTCGGAGGTCAAGCTCGAAGGCAACGACGCGATCCAGTTGGCCTCGGCCAACGAGTACAACCTCGAAGCCGTCCGAGACATTCTGAGCCAGAAGCTGGTCAAGCGCGGGGTCTCGCTCAAGAATCTGACCTGGGGCACAGTGGAGCCGGCCGCCGGCCAGAGCGTGCGCCAGAAGGTGAGCCTGCAGCAGGGCATCCCGGTCGAGAAGGCCAAGGAGATCGTCAAGCTGATCAAGGACTCGAAGAAGAAGGCGCAGGCCTCGATCCAGGGCGACACCGTGCGCATCTCCAGCAAGGATCGCGACGAATTGCAATCGATCATTGCCCTGCTGCGCGGGCGCGACATGGGGATCGAGTTGCAGTTCACCAACTACCGGACGAACTAGGACCGGCTTTGAGCAGGTAAGATTAAAGCATCGCGGGCTGGCCGCGAAGCGGGGGACTTTGAGCACACTCACCACAGCCACAACGCGAGAGGTCTTCGAGCTACTGCGCGAGGATCTGGTCGCAGTCGAGCAGGAACTGGGCCGCGACGCCGCATCGAGTGTCAGCACGATTACCGAGATTGCCGAGTACCTGCGCGAAGGCGGTGGCAAGCGGCTGCGCCCCTCGCTGCTGCTGCTATCGGCGCGCATGGCCGGCTTCTCTGGCCAGGGCGCCATCCGGCTGGGCGCGGTGATGGAGATGGTGCACACAGCTACGCTGGTGCACGACGACATTATCGACGGCGCCGACACGCGCCGCGGGCGGCCTTCCGCCAACACCACCTGGGGCAACGAGAAGTGCGTTCTGGCCGGCGACTGGCTCTATATGCAGGCCTTCAAAGTGGCGCTCGAAGAGAAGAGCCTGCGCACCCTGGCGCTGCTCATCGATCTCACCCAGCAGATGGTTGAGGGCGAGCTGTTGCAGATCCAGAAGCTGGGCCGCGCGATTAGCGAGGCCGAGTACTACGACCTGATCTACCGCAAGACGGCCTGCTTGTTCTCGGTCTCAATGCGCATGGGCGGACTGCTGGCTGGAGTTGAAGACAAAGTAGAGTCCAGTCTGGCCACCTACGGACGCGCCGTGGGACTGGCCTTCCAGATCGTGGACGACGTGCTGGATCTGACAGCGACCGAAGAGGTGCTTGGTAAGCCAGTGGCCAGCGACCTGCGCGAGGGCAAGACCACACTGCCGGTGATTCACGCATTCGACCACGGCAAGGCCTCGGATCGACGGGCAATTCAAAGGGTGCTCGACGACCGCAGCTTTGAGAACGTCAGCCGGCAGGAGATTCAGGAGATCCTGGTGCGCAACGGTTCGGTCGAGTACGCTCGTGCCGCGGCCGACCGCTATGCCGAGCAGTCGCGGAATGCTCTCAAGAACTTTCCGGAGTCAGAGTACAAGCGGGCACTTTTGTGGGTGCCGGAGTTTGTGGTGGCACGGGAGAAGTAACCGGCGTCGGAGCTACTTGCCTGCATCCTTGTAAACCACCCCGGCCTTCATGACGAATTTCACGTTCTGAAGGGTGCGGATGTCGTCGAGGGGATTCTTTTCGACAGCGATGATGTCGGCCCATTTGCCGAATTCCAGCGTGCCGGTTTTCGCCGTCCAGCCCATCAGGTCGGCCGCGTTGATGGTGGCCGTTTGCAGCGCAGCAAGCGGAGCCATTCCTAGTTGGTTCACATAGACATCGAGTTCGTGCGCGTTCAGTCCGTGGGGATAGACCGCGGCATCCGTACCCATGGCAATCTTTACGCCTGCCTGCATGGCGCGCTTGATGTTGCCCTTGGCTACGGCGCTCACCTCTTCCATCTTTTGTTGTGAGTAGGCCGGCAGATGTCCATTCTGGACCATCCAGTCCTCAAGGTAGAGCGTCGGCACCAGGTAGGTGCTGTGCTTCTTCATTTCGGCAATGGCTTCGTCGTTTATGTAGCTGCCGTGCTCGATCGAGTCCACGCCGGCCTGGGTGGCCCACAAAATCCCTTGCGCTCCGTGCGCGTGCGCAGCAACCTTACGGCCTAGCCGGTGCGCATCGGCCACAATTGCCTGCATCTCTTCGAGTGTGTATTGCGAGGCCTGTGGATTGTCGCCTTTGGAGAGCACGCCTCCTGTAGCGCAGATTTTAATCAGGTCTGCGCCGTACTTGATATTCTGGCGGACCATGTGCTGCACCTGGGCAATGCCGTCCGCAACGCCGTCGCCCACCGCGTGATATTCGATGGGCAGCAGATTGTCATCGCAGTGTCCGCCTGTTATTCCCAGCGGCGGTCCGCTTACCTCCATATGCGGCCCTGGAACCTGGCCGGCGTTGATGGCGTCGCGCAGGTCCACGTCGGTGTAACCGCCCGCGCCCACATTGCGCACTGTCGTGATGCCGGCCAGCAGTGTGGTACGTGCGTTCGCTACCCCATTGATCGCCTCTTTCCCTTCGGTTGTGGTCAGCTCGTGGTAGGGATCGAAATTCGTATCCCCGGTCAGGTGCGTATGCACGTCGATGAGCCCGGGCAAAACGGTCAAGGCGCCGAGGTCGATGACCGCGTCCGTGGGCTGAGCCTGGATCGAGGCGGTTGGTGCGATGGATTGAATGGTGTCGCCAACCACGACAATCGTCTCGGCATCGAGCAGTTTTCCCGTCTTAACGTCCAGCAGGTGGCCGGCACGGACCAGCGTTCGCTGCCCCTGGGGGTTCGGGGCAGTCTGGGCAAAGAGGGGCAAAGCGCCGATAACCAGCGCCAGGGCAATTTTCAGCTTGGGGTGCGAGAACATGCATGGGCCTCCTGGGGAGGTTACAGAGATTTCTTGAAAAGTCTAACAGGAACGCCGAAGTAAGACCGGAGTTTGTGGTGGCGCGGAAGAAGTAAGGGCATCGAGTAACGAGCAAGGCCGGGGACGAGTCCCCGGCCTTTTTTGTTTCTGAGTGGAAGTGCGCCTACGGCTTGGCGCAGACAAAGCTGTCCGCGTCGTTGATGTTGCCTGTGCCCTTATATTTGGCCACCTGCGGATAGGGGCAGAGCGGGCGGGTCCTGTCCACGTAGCCCTGCGAGTTGGAGTGCGCTGCAACGATCGCATCAGGGGCCTTGCCCTTCTCCACCCAGTTCGAGATTGCATCCAGTTTGTCGAAGGCATTGGGCCCATCGCCGCCGCCACAGTGGCCCATCCCCGGAACCATGAACAGGCGAATCTCGTTATAGGTCTTGTCGAGACCGCCGTTGGCCTCTACGGCGCTGTTGTAGTACTCCACGCTGATCAGCGGCGTGATGTTCGGGTCTGCCCAGCCGTGATAGAGCAGCACCTTGCCGCCGTGATCGAAGATCGGCTTGAGCTTCGTCTGATCGACGGCATTCATCAGGCCGTTGCCCATCTTGTCGGACTTGGCGATATCCGCGTCGAAGTCCATGGTGTGGTAGTCCCAGTTGGCGTCCTGGAAGAGAACACGGAAGGTATCGATCGCGTCGCCCTGGGGATCCGCGCCCTGCTTGTTTCCCAGCACCGGTCCGGGGAACTGCTTGGTCGCCATCGGCCAGCCCGGATAGAAGTTCTTTCCCGTGGTCGGGCTAACCGCGCCGTGAGCCAGCTTGTTCAGCGCGTCGATCTGCACCGCAGTCAGGCAGTCGTCGCCGTCGCCGCTCTTGCACAGCAGCGTGTTGGGGTCGAAGTTGCAGACCGTCGGATCCTGAATCAGGCCATCGACGACGCCGTCTTTGCCGTCGCACTGCTTGAGAATGGTGTCGTGAATCATCTGCCACTTGGCCGCGGAGATGAAAGTGGCCGGATCCTTCTGCACCACACGATTGCTCCATATTGAGCCCGATTGCAGCCGCGTCATTGGATTGGCCGGGTCGCCGATGACGTAGCCGTCAAAGTCGCTGGGATAGTACTCGGCCGCCATCCAACCCTGCCTTCCACCGGTCGAGCACGCATCCCAATAAGAGTACTTCGGCCCGGAGCCATAGTAGGCGGCGACGATGAGCTTGGCGTTCACGGTCGTTTCGTGAACCGCGCGATAGCCCCAGTCAATCAGCTTCTCCGGATGGCCGATGAGCGAGTTGGCCCCGCCCTCGTGCCCGGTGTTGCTGCCCGTTCCGGCGTAGCCCTTGGCCACGAACTCGGCCAGGTTGTTGTAGCCGATGTTGGAGCCAAAGCCGCCGTTGCCGGTCTCCGCAAGCCGCCCGTTCCAGCCCTCTGCCGGCATCCATAATTCAAACTTGATTTCAGAGTCCGCGCTCGGCCGCGAGATGGCCTGCACATCGCAGAAAGCCGGCAGAGTCTTGTAGAGCGCGGCCTGCTGGGCCTGCATGCCTCCGCCGGGTCCGCCCTGCCCGCCAGCGGGAGCGGCTTGCCCGCCTGGAGCCGCAGCGCCAGCCGGCCGTGCCGCCGGATTGGCTGCCGGCTGCTGTCCGCCGCCCATCATAGGGTTGCGCGGCGGGGTGAATGCGCCTTTTTCAACGAGCGTGGCGCTGGTGATCTCCACGTGAGGAAGCTGCAACTTGGTCAGGCTGTCGCAGGGCGTTCCGGCAGCCCAGGCTAGGGCGCTGCCGGCGAAAGTTGCGGTCAGGACCGCGAGGGGAAGAACTTTCATCGTTATCTCCAATTGTGATTTGTTCCGGGAAAGTTGCGGGTCCAGCCCCAACCGCTACCATGAATGGAACTGGACCCTGTTGCTGTTCTGAATCGACTTCGCTCTGTTACGGCTTCGGTATCGGCACCAGCTTGTTGCCGTCCGCCTTGTAGAACTTCAGATTGTCGGGGCCAAGGAGCAGAAGGCCCTCGCTGTTGAACACCTGCGGAGTCTTCAGCGGACCCTTGACGGACTCGTAATTCGCCGCGTCGTTCACATCGCCCGTGCCCTTGTACTTTGCCACGTTCGGGAAGGCGTAAACGGGACGTGTGTAAACAGTGTCTCTGCCCGGCAAAGCATACGGAGGATAGTTCGGCACGGCTCCCGGAGCCGGCGGACCGCCCGGTCCGCCCATACCCCCTCCTCCGCCCAGACCGCCGGTTTGCGGCACCGGCCTGCCCGCAATCAGCACCTCGGGTGCCTTATTGTTCTCTACCCACGCCATCAGCGGGCTGAGCGTATCGATCTGGTTTGCGCCGTCGCCGTTGCCGCAGTGGCCTACTCCGGGCAGCAGGAAGAAGCGCACGACGCTGTCGGCCTCCTTTGCGCCCATATACTTCTGCACCGCCTCGTAGTAGGCGATGGTTCCGGCCGGCTGCACCACGTTGTCCTCGGCTCCGTTCCAGAGGAGAATCTTGTGGCCGAGCTTGGCCAGCGGCTTCAGGTCGACATTGCCGGCGTTAAAGAGCGGCCACATCTCTTTGGACTTATCGAACCACTCCTGGTTGAAGGCGAAAGTGGCCATGATCTCCGGAGTCGTCTTGCCGCTGAGCGGAGGCATGATGAAGCTGTGGATGCCGTGGGGAGCGGGGCCCTCGCCGTCGGCCGGCTTGCCCTGCGCGCTCAGACGCCACTGCATCTCCGAGCCCAGCGGGAATCCGCTCATCTCGAAGAAGTTCTTGCCGTCATTGGGGCCGAGGTAAAGCTGCTCGGCGACGTTGGCTTCTTCAGCCGTCAGGCACTTTGTGGTGTCGGTTGCGCCAGCCGCGCACTGAACCCAGGACTTCTCGAACCTGCAGGCGGTGGGCTGCTGGAGAGTACCGTCGATGAGGCCCGAGACATCCTTGCAGTGGTCGATTGCTGCTGCGTGGAGAATAGGGAGCTTATCCTTGGCGAGGATGATGGTGCCGTCTGCGCGCTGGTTCACGTGGTACTCCCACCCGTGCCAGAAGCCGAGGTCGTGCGTGGTCTGGTAGAGGGGCGGCGCGCCGATCGTGTAGCCGTTAAAGTCCTCGGGGTAGCGCTCGGCCTCCTTGAGGGTCTCCATGCCGCCGCCGGAGCAGCCGGCCATGTAGGAGAACTTCGGCCCCTGGCCGTAGAAGGACTTGATGACGGCCTTGAATGCGACCGAAACGACGTGCTGGCCAAGATAGCCGGAGAGGATGCGCGCCTGGGGCGCCATGCCCCATTCGCCGGCCGCGGGATCGGAGTTGAAGCCGTTGCCGCCGGCCGCGCCGCCTGTGACGACAGCGAACTCGCCGTTCAGTGCCGGCATGCAGCCGCCTGCACGTTCGATGCCTTCCCGGCCCTGCGCGCCCTGAAGAAAGCGCTGGGTCCAGTTGTTAAGTGGCAGGTCGCCCTGAAAGTTGACGCCGGGCTCAAGCGAGCCGGTGACGCGGCAGTAGGGGCCCTTGTCGGTATCGCGCTGCTTGGCTGTCTTGATGACGATCTTTGTGCCATCGGGGGTCTTGATGTCGGCCTGGGCCAATTGATCGCAGGTCATCGCCGGCTTGACGACGGCGAGGTTAGCGTAATCGGCGGCGTGGAGCCGAGATGCGGAACCGGCAACCAGAAGCATTGCCACTCCAAAGAGCGGGATCGAGAGTCTCGATCGCGCGGAAGAACCGGAGAATCGTTGCATAGGTTTCTACCTCCTGGGTCGCTACTTTGTTGTCTTGAAGAGTTGTGAGCCGAAGTCGATGAGATCCTGCCGCCAGAAGGCCCATTCATGGCCGTAGTCGGGGCGGGTCATCCAGCTGTATTTGACGCCCTTTTCGTCGAAGACCTTTGCGCCGGCCTTCTCTTCCTCGAGTAGGCCCTCGGAGCCGCCTACCGAGAAGTAGAGCAGGTGAATGCGCTGGTTCCAGCCCGGACCCATATCCGGGAAGTTGGCGGCGAACTTCACCGGATCGATGGAGGTGCCGAGATCGGGGCCGCGGCGGGTGTCGGCGTCGGCCGGCAGCGGAATCTTGATCTCGGAGTTGGGTACGCGAGCCAGAGCCGGGCTGAGCAGGCCGATCCAGGAGAACTGGTCCAGGTGCTGAAGGCCGGTCAGGATGGCGTTGGTGCCGCCGGCCGAGGTTCCCGCCACGGCGCGATGATCCCTGTCTGCAATCGTCCGGTAGTTCTTGTCGACCCAGGGAATGAGGTCGGTGACGACGCTGTTGGGGAAGGCGGTGACGGGCGTTGGATTGGCGCCGCCCTGCGCACCTTGACCGGCGGGCGCGTTGCCGGGTTGCGGGGTTGCGTTGGATTGGGGTGCACTTGTCGTAGGGTTAGCGTCGATGGGAGCGATGGCCGTGCGTCCGTTCCAGGCAGGCATGACGACGATCATCGGGACCATCTTGCCCTGGGCGATTAGGTTGTCGAGGATCTCAGGGGCGCGGCCCAGTTCCGTCCACGTGAGCTCGTCTTCGCCGCCACCATGGTAGAGGTAGAAGACCGGGTAGCGCTTGGTTCCGTCGTCGTAACCGGGAGGCGTGTAGACGACGAGGCGGCGGGTGAGGTTGAAGGCGGGCGAGGGGTACCAGACCTGGGTGAGTCGGCCGTGAGGCACGTCGTTTACCAGGTAGTTGCTGGACAGCGCTCCGGGGACGATGAACCAGTTGGAGACGCGTCCGTCGTGCGTGACGTGCAGGTTTCTTGGGTCGAGTGTGCGCAGGCCGTCCACCGTGAAGGTATAGACGTAGAAGTCCGGCTTGAGCGGGCCGACGGTGACCGACCAAACGCCCTTGTCGTCCTTGACAAGCTGGGCGACCTTGCGGCTTGCGTGGGTGTTGACGGTGATGGGATAGTCTCCTTCAACGCTGACGCTGGTAGCGTTGGGCGCGAGCAAATTAAAGGTGACTTTGCCGTCAGCCTGCACGACAGGCGAAGGCGGGCCTGCCGGGGCCTGCGGGCCTTGCGCAATCGCGAATCCGCTCGATAGCAGAACCGCTGCAATGAAGGTCGATACAAATTTCATGATGCGAATCTCCGTGATACCGAAGGAATGCGCGCGGAGCGCATCCCTTCGGTTGAACAACGGGCCGTGAAAGACAGCTTTACGGCTTGGCGCAGGCAAAGTTCGCGGCCTCGTCAATCGAGCCCGAGCCCTTGTACTTGGCCACCTGCGGATACGGGCACAGCGGACGGGTGCGATCGATCTTGCCCGCCGTCGCGTGCGAGGCCACGATCTGGTCCGGAGCCTTGCCCTGCTCCACCCAGGCCGAGATGGCGTCGAGCTTGTCGAAGGTGTTTGGACCTTCGCCGCCGCCGCAGTGGTTCATCCCCGGCACCATGAAGAGCCGGATGTCGTTGTAGGTCTTGGCCACTCCGCCGTTGGCCTTCACCGCGTCCTCATACAGGTTGATGCTGATCAGCGGCGTGATCGCCGGATCGTTCCAGCCGTGATAGAGGATGATCTTGCCACCGTGGGCGAAGACCTGGCTGAGCTTGGCAGGATCGACCGCATTGATCAGGTTGTTGCCCAGCTTGTCGGCGCGGGCCGTGTCGGTGTCGAAGTTGAAGGTGTGGTAGTCCCAGTTGGCGTCCTGGAAGAGCGCGCGGAAGACGGTGGGTGCGGAGTTGTCGGGGTTCTTGCCGACGACCGGGCCCTGCATGTTGATGCCGATCGGGTAGCCCGGATAGAGCGCCTCGCCGGTGCGCGGGTTCTTCGATCCGCCGGCAATCACCTTGAGCGACTCGATCTGCGAAGCGGTCAGGCAATCTGCCGCGTCGCCGTTCTTGCACAGCAGCGAGTTGGGGTCGAAGTTGCACTTGGTCCAGTCGGCTACCAACCCGTCCTTCAGCCCGTCTTTCTCGTCGCAGGCTGCTAGCACCGTCTGGTGGATCATCGCCCACTTGGCGGTGGGGATAAAGTGGGCTTCGTCCTTGGTCAGCTCCAGGTTGTCGTAGATGGTGTTGGCCTGCAAGCGGGTCATAGGGTTGGCCGGATCGCCGATCGCAAGGCCGTCGAAGTCCTTCGGATAGTACTCGGCCGCAACCCAACCCTGGCGTCCTCCGGTCGAGCAGCCGTTGTAATACGAGTACTTCGGGGCCGAACCATAGTATGCTGCCACGATCGCCTTGGCCGCCACCACGTTCTCGTGCATGGCGCGATAGCCCCAGTCAACCAGCTTCTCCGGATGGCCGATGGCAAAGGTACTGTCGTCGCTCTGGTGGCCGGTGTCGCTGCCCGTGACCACGTAGCCCTTGGCGACGCCCTCGGCGAAGTTATTAAACATGATGTTGTGGCCAAAGCCGCCGTTGCCGACTGCTTCGAGTCGGCCTGTCCAGCCATCGGCCGGGAGCCAGACTTCGATGTCGATCCGCGAATCGGCGGTGGGCCGCAGCGAGGCCTGCACATGGCAGAAGGCCGGCAGGGTCTTGTAGACCGCGTTCTGCTGCCCTTGCCCACCGCCCGGGCCACCGGGACCGCCAGGGCCGCCGGCTTGCGGCTGGCCCATGGGTCCGGGCTGAGCGCCGGGCGCCTGCAAGTTCTGGCCGGGAGCGCCTGCCGGAGGAGCCATCTGCTGCTGATTCGGGTTGGGCGGCGGCGTAAACGCGCCCGCTGCTACCAGGGTTGCCGCGGTTATTTCGGTGTGGGGAAGCTTCAGGTTGGCGAGCTGGTCGCAGGGCGTTGAGGCGGCCCAGGCTGGAACCGACAGTCCTGCCAGGAGGCCAAGAGCATAGATCTTCTTCATAATTTCCCTCGCGGTGGTTACATCTCTCAGGATTCAGACCAGCGGATTCCGGACAATAGGGGACAATCGTCCGGTTGCTCTGAGATACCCGACATTCCAGAGACGAGCGGGGGGCGGAAACAGTTGAAGCCTCAAGGGGCTGGCCAGGCAAATAGGCTAGGACGGTTCGACCAAAGTGCCCTGGTGGTACAGAGCCTTCCAGCCCTCCCTGGACCGCCGCCAGACGGTCAGGCGCCATGTGAGCCGGGCCCGGCTCTGGAGCAGCGTGTAAGTGAGCAGGTAGGTGTCCGGGCCAAGCTGCCGGCAGTGGAACTCATTTGCTTCCCAGATGTCCTCATGGGGCGCTGCGAAGCGGCGTTCCAGCTCATTGAGGACGCCGGCGCGAGAGTAGCGACGACCGCTTGCGCCGGTCTCCCAGAAGTCCTCGGCCGTCATACGCTCGAAGTCGGCGCGGGTGGTTCCAAACTCAGCGCGATGAAAGATAGGCTCGCGGGCCATGAGTTCGGCCAGCACCGGCTCGAGTTCGGGCGGCGTGATCCAGGCCGGTTCCATCAGTCACCGGCAATCATAGCGCGTATGGCTTCGGCGAACTGCTGCGGCAGGTGCTGGCGCTGGAGCTTGTCATCGCATACCACGTGGATGGTGTGTCCTTCGGCCAAAAGCTCCCGCTCCTGCCCCTCGGCGTGGGGCTTGCGGAAGAGGCGGTACTCGAACTTGATGACCGAGCCGCGCAGCATGGAGGGCCGCGTCTCAATCACGATCTCGTCGTCGTAGCGGGCAGGCGACCGGTAGCGGCAGTGGGATTCGATGACCGGCAAACCAAGGTTGTGGTTGGTCTCCAGCTGCCGGTAGGAGAGACCGACGGCGCGGAGGACCTCGACACGGCCAATCTCAAACCACACCAGGTAGTTTGCGTAGTAGACCACGTTCATCTGGTCGGTCTCGGCGTAGCGGACGCGCAACTCGGTGGTGACGGGCATGAAAGGCAGCTCCTAGCTTCTAGCCTCTAGCTTCTGGCTCTCAGCCTTCAGCTTTCAGTGGCGTTCCTTCGATTTTAGTGGATGCGAATGAAAGGCCGGGCCAGCGCACTGCGCTGGCCCGGCCTCAGAAGTGTCTGTCCCTAGTCCCTGCTTCTACGGCCGCAAATGGCTGAACAGCGGCAGCCGGCTCATGTCGTTGAAGATGATGAACACGAAGAACGCCATCAGCACCACAAACGCTGCCTGGTAGATGCGCTCCTTGACCCTGGCGCTGATGTCGTGGCGGATGATGCTCTCGATCAGCAGCAGCAGGATCATCCCGCCGTCGAGGATCGGGAACGGCAGCAGGTTCAGGATGCCGAGGTTCAGGCTGATCATACCGGCCAGATTGAACTTGGGCAGCCAGCCATGCATCTCCGCGGCCTCTCCGGCAACGCGCGCTATGCCGATGGGGCCAACCAGTTGCGTGACCGAAGCGCGATGTGTGAAGAGCCGGTCGAGCATGGCGAAGACGACCCAGGAGTTCTCTTTGCAGAAGGCCAGCGACTTCCTGAATGCCGGCACCAGCGAGAGCGGCTGGGCGCGGTAGGGCGGCGGCACGGTGGCAAAACCGATCTTATAGCCGGTGTCGAGCTTGGCCGGGGTGGCGATCATCGGGATCTGGGCGCCGTTGCGCGCCACAACCAGGTTGATCGGCTGGCCCTTGCCCGCCTGCATGTAAGCAATCAGCGTGGTGACACTGTGGAAGGGGTGGCCATCGACGCTCACGATGCCGTCGCCAGCCTTCAGGCCCGCGGCTGCGGCCGGGGTTCCGGCCTGAACCTCGGTTACCTGAATGGGCCCGGGCAGAAATTGCGGCTGGATGCCGGTGTCGGAGATGTCGAAGTCGTCATCCTTGGCTGCCGCGGGAATGTGCAGCGTGAGGTTGACGGGCTGGCCTGCGCGCAGCACGGTCACAGGCACAAACTGGCCAGGGTTGAGCTTGACATGCTCGTAGACCTGCGGGAACCACTCGGGATTCTGCGCGCCGTCGAAGCTCTGGACCACGTCGCCGGCCTCGATACCTGCCTCGGCGGCGGCGGAGTTTGGCGTGACCCACTCGACGGCAGTGGAGTTGACCTGGACCGAAGGCACCTCGTTGATGAACCCGTAGTAGACCAGCATGAGCACCAGCGCCAGCAGAAAGTTTGCTGCCGGACCGGCCAGGCCGATGAGCATGCGCTGCCAGCGGGGATGCGAGGTAAATGCGCCGGGATCGTCTTCGTGGGACTTTTGCTCGGAGCCGGGAGCTTCGAGATTCTGCTCCGGAGCCTCCCCGGTCATCTTGACAAAGCCGCCCAGCGGCAGCAGGCAGACCTTGTACTCGGTTTCGCCGTGCGTGAAGCCGAACAACTTGGGTCCGAAGCCGAAGGAGAAGGCCTCCACACGGACACCGCAGGCCTTGGCAACGGCGAAGTGGCCGAGTTCATGGACGATGACCATGACGCCGACGAGGACGATGAAAGCTACTATAGAGACGAGAAACTCATGCATAAATCGGGATCAATTCCTTCCGATGTTGGCCGGATTGGTTTGCGCGCCGGATCGCGGGGGTAATAGTTGGACGCGCCGGGGAGCGATTCGCGTTGAACGCCCGGCGTCAGTTGGCGAGCAAGCGGCGGGCCGCCTCACGCGCATCCTCGTCGGCCCGGAGCACTTCGGCAATCGTAGCCGGATGGGACTCGGGCGTGGCCGCCAGCACTGCTTCAATTGTACGTGGGATCCCCATGAACGAGGTCTTTCGGTTGAGGAAGGCCTCGACGGCGATCTCATCGGCCGCGTTCAGAGCGATGCAGTGCGCGCCCCCTTTGGCTGCCGCCTCAAAGGCCAGCCGCAAACAGGGGAAGCGCTCGAAGTCCGGCTCCTCGAAGTCGAGGTGGCGGAGTTTGGCAAGATCGAAGGTCAGATTCGATGCCGGCCGCTCCGGGTAAGCCAAGGCATAAAGAATCGGCAGGCGCATGTCGGTAACCGAAATCTGCGCCAGAATCGAGCCGTCCACATACTCGACCATCGAGTGCACAGTGGACTGGGGATGCACGGTGACGCGGACCTGCTCCGGGCCAACGTCGAAGAGACGGCAGGCTTCGATGACTTCAAGGCCTTTGTTGAGCATGGTGGCCGAGTCGATGGTGATGCGCCGGCCCATCACCCATGTCGGGTGCTTCAAGGCCTGCTCGGGAGTGATGGCGGCGAACTGCTCGATCGGCGTCTGGCGGAAGGGTCCGCCGGATGCCGTGAGCCAGATGGCCTTCACTTCCCTGTGCTCGCCCACGCGCAGGCACTGGTGAACCGCGTTGTGCTCGCTGTCGATGGGCAGGATGGGCACGTTGCGCTCGCGAGCGGCGGCAGTAAGGATCTCGCCGGCGGCGACCATGCACTCCTTGTTGGCCAGGCCGACGGGCTTGCCCGCCAAGATCGCGGCGTGGGTGGCCTCGAGGCCGGCGACGCCGACGATGGCCGAGACCACGAAGTCCGCTTCATGATGCGTCGCGACGGCGACCGTTCCGGCCGAGCCGTGAACTACCTCAATGCCGTGGATACCTGCCTCGCGGAATTTGGCCCAGAGATCCAGGGCAAGCTCGTCGGTGGCCATCGAAACGACCTTCGGACGCCACTTGAGACACTGTCCAAAGGCCGCGTCGACGTTGCGGCCGGCGGCAAGTGTAGCGACCGAGTAGCGGTCGGGAAACTGCTCGACGATGGAGAGTGTGCTCTGCCCGATGGAACCGGTTGAGCCGAGTATGGCGAGACGTTTCAATTCAGCTCCTGGCTTCTGGCTCTTAGCTCCCGGCGCGCTTGCGGCGTCACTCGCGCATCTTCTACCGCCGGCGCAAAGCCGTACGGCGATTAATGACTAGTCCCCGTTTGCTCATGATGAAGCCAGAGGCTGGAAGCTAGCAGCTATTCGCTATTTTAGAACTGCAGCCACATGGCCTGCATGCACCACAGCACCGGAGCCGCGAGCAGCAGCGCGTCCATGCGGTCGAGAACCCCTCCGTGGCCGGGCAGCAGAGACCCGGAGTCCTTGACACCGGCCGAGCGCTTGAGGGCCGACTCGGCCAGATCGCCTACCTGGGCGGCCACGTTGACCACGGCCGCGGTCACCAGCCAGTAGCGGAAGTCCTCGGGATAAGAGAGCAGGGCGATATCGTGCTGCTGCAGAAATGTGGCCAGGCTAGCCAACAGAGCGGCGATGGCGACACTGCCAAAGATCGAAGCAATCGCGCCCTCCCAGGACTTGCCCGGGCTCAACGTCGGGGCGAGCTTGTGGCGGCCCCACTTACTGCCCGCGTAGTAGGCCGAGATGTCGCCGGCCCATACCACAAAGAACAGAAAGAGCACCAGCGAGGGTCCGTTGGGCTTCTCGCGCAACGCCGGAATCGCAATCAGGGTCATGCCCGTGTAGAAAAGGCAGAAGATGGAGCTGGCCGAATCGGCCAGCACACCGTCGATGGGGCTGGCGAACGTGCAGTAGATGAGCAACGCCGCCGAGAGGATTCCGTAGACGGTGAGAAACTTCTCCGGGTCCTGCCACTGCCACCAGGCCGCGTATAGGACAAGCGTGCTGACCAGCACAGCGATGCGGGGCGCGCGAGCGCCGGCGCCGCGGGCCAGGCCCAGATACTCCCATGCCGCCATGGCCGAAACCACCGCTGTAACCGCCACAAAGAGCGGCTGCCAGCTGGGAGGTAGAAACACCAGAACCAGGACAACTGGAACAAGTACAGCAGCAGTAAGAACTCTTTTCATTGTCTCGATTGAGGATACACCGGCAGGGGCATGGCGGGCGCATCGGGCGCGACGCTTTTGGGGTAAACTCAGTGCGCGCCCTTGGCCCTCAGCAGACCGTAAATTTCATTGCTGTTGCCGATGGTCGCCCAGTCCACACCGAGTGGCCGCTGTTGTCCATGGCATCGACATTTGCGCCCTTGGCCAGCAGCAGCCTCACGACTTCTGTCTTGCCCTGCCAGGCCGCCAGGATCAGCGCCGTCCAGCCGAACTCGGTGGTCCTGGCTTCGGTGTTGGCGCCTTTGTCCAGCAGCAGCATCACAACCTCATTCCTGCCGTGAAAGGACGCCATGATCAGCGCCGTATAGCCGTTCTTGTCCCTGGCCTCAATGTCGGCGCCCCTGGTCAGCAGTTGCTGAACCACGGCCACGTTGTCACCTTGCGCGGCCTGGATGAGTTGGTCATTGAGGCTGGCGCCGGCCTGTCCCACCGCCAGTTGGCTCAGAGCGAACAGAACGACCGGAAGAATGATGCCGAACAGTGCTTTCTTCATCGCCTTCTCCTTTCGAAACGCACCGGGACCCTCTGATCCTGAATTCGCGGCGTATGGTTCAGGCTCACCCATGCCGGATCGTGCGGCATGGCTCGCGCCGGGATTCAGCGCGCGCCATGCTCGCGCAGCAGATCCACGATGTCGGTGTAGCGCTCTTGGGTGGCCACTTGCAGCGCCGTATGGCCATCGCTGCTAAGAGCATCCGTATTGGCGCCCTTCTCCAACAACAGCTTCACCGCCGCGGTCCTATGCGCCATAACTGCGTAGTGCAGCGGCGTATCGCCGCCGTTGTCTGCGGCGTTGATATTGGCGCCCTTGGTTAGCAGCAGGGTCATAACGTCGATGTTGCCCTGTTCGGCCGCAATCATCAGCGCTCTCCAGCCGTCGTTGGTCCTGGCCTCGATGTTGGCGCCCCTGGCAAGCAATAGCGTTACAACATCCGTCGAGCTGTTATAGGCCGACCAAAGCAGGGCCGTAAAACTGTCCTTGTCCTTATCCTCCAGCCTGGCGCCCCTGGCCAGCAGTAGCCTCACGGCGTCGAGATGCCCCTTCCAGGCCGCCGCCATCAGCGGGGTCATCGTATCTGTCGTGCCGCCTTTGCCCCTGGCCTCTACACTGGCGCCGCTGGCCAGTAATTGCTGCATCGCCGCGGTGTCACCGCTTAGAGCGGCTTGAACAAGCTGCTCATCCGAGCCCTGGCCAACCGCCGTGCGGCCCAGCAACAACACCAACGGAAGAACCATGAAGATCAGTATTCTCTTCATTGCTTTCTCCTTATTCGGAAATAGACACCACAGGAACCTGCGACCTGGACTCTCGGCAGGGCTTACTGGGCGCCCCTGGCCTTGAGCAGATTCACAACCTCGGTGTTTCCCTCCTTGGTTGCAAAGTAGAGCGCGGTGTGGCCGTCATTGTCTCTGACATTGACGTTGGCGCCCTTGGCCAGGAGCAGCTTCACTGGATCGGGATCGCCGAATTCAGCCGCCGACATTAGCGCCGTGGAGCCGTCGCTGGCCTTGGCCTCCACGTTGGCGCCCCTCCGCAAGAAGAAGTCCAGAGCGTCGGTACTGCCGCAGATGGCCGCGACGATCAGTGGTGTCTCGTTGTCCTTGGTCCGGGTTTCGATATTGGCTCCCTTGGCAAGCGCCTGCTGCGCTAAGGCCACGTCGTTGTTATAGGCGGCCTGGATCATTTGGTAATCCAGGTTGGCGCCGGTCTGGCCTGCCCCAAATTGGCTCAGCGAAACAGCCAAGGCCAAAACCAGAGTGCTGATAAGGACTCTCTTCATACCGCTCTCCATCGGGAACAATCTTTCCTGAGCAGTGACCTAGCACTGGGCCGGAAACCAGTCCGCAAGACCGCCCATGGCTGCTTAAGCCCATAGCCGCTGGCGCGCCGCGATCGGACGCGGACTCGGCGAGCCATGAGCAGGAATCTTGCCGATCACATTAGCGCTATAGTGGGCAAAAAGCAAATGCTCCATCCCGAAAGCAATTTACCCGCCGGATGGAGCAACAGGCTGGCTCTTGATGGATAGGACGGAAGGAAAAGGCGTGCGGCGCTCACTTGAGCCTAGCTGGCCGCGATGCGGATCTGATCCACGTTCTCCTCCACCTCGCCCGAACCCTCGCCGATGCCGCCATAACGCCGCTCGCGGCGCTGGAAGTCGGCGATGGCCTCAAGCAGGTGCACGCCGCGGAAGTCGGGCCAGAAGCGGTCGGTCACAAAGATCTCGGTGTAGGCGATCTGCCAGGGCAGAAAGTTGGAGATGCGCATCTCGCCCGAGGTGCGGATGAGCAGATCGGGGTCCGGCATGTGCGCCGTGTAGAGGTGGCGGTGAACGTCTTCCTCGGTGATGCGGTCGGCCCTCAGGCGCTTGGCTGCAATCTCTGCCGCCAGCGAGCGGAAGGCATCCACGATCTCGGAACGTCCGCCGTAGTTGAGCGCGAGCGTGAGCGTGGTGCCGGTGTTGCGGGCCGTGGCTTCCTCTGCCCAGCGCATCTTCTCCTGCACTTCGGGGGGCAGTTCGTGGGTGCGGCCGATGTAGCGGATGCGGACGTTGTTGTCCATCATGCGCTGGAGGTTCGTCTCAAGATAGCTCTTCAGCAGCCGCATCAGGAAGTTGACCTCCGCGCGCGGACGGCGAAGGTTGTTCTCCAGCGAGAAGGCGTAGAGCGTCAGCCAGGGCAGTCCGATACGGGATGCGGTCTCTGTAACCAGTTGGACGCTCTTGGCTCCCTGCTGATGGCCGAGAAAACGCTTGAGCGAACGCAGTCCGGCCCAGCGCCCGTTGCCGTCCATAATGATGGCCACATGATCCGGGAGCCGCTCCGGCTTGAGCGTGTTGTAGACGCTCCGCTCTTCGGGAGTTAACTCGTCAATGCGCAGAGGACCGGAATCCAAGAAGACCGCCTGTTGAAACGAATAGGTACTTCGCCCCGAGGGCCTGATCCTTCCGGCGTGACATAAGAACCGTTCGCGGGAGAGCTTCCAGCGGGCGGGGCAGACAGATGCCATTGCCGGAAAGGAGCGACAGATAGACTATAGCATTTTGCCGAATCCCGCGAAGGGTGCGCGGCGAAACACGGGCAGTGCCGGCCGGGCTCGAGGCCCGGCCGGCGCGGCTCCAGTGCCTGCTCTACGCGGTGCGGCGGCGGCCGGAAGCGCAGTCGCGCACGGCGCCCATAAACAGCGTCCGCTTCAGCGAGTCCAGATGCGGCAGCAGCTCGGCAACCTCGGCCAGGAACGGGTCCGCGAAGATCGCGGCCACCTCTTCCTCGCGGCGGCTGCGAGAGTCGCGCACCAGCTTGCCCACCTCGACCTCAAGAGCGCAGGCGAGCCGCTCAAGCGAGCCGAGCGTCGGAACCGCCTTGCCGTTCTCGATCTTCGAGATGTAGGTGCGGGGCACCTGCATGCGGCCGGCGAGCTGACGCTGGCTGAGATGGCGGAGGCGGCGGATCTCGCGCACCTGCCCAGCCACCTGCATGCCGGCTTCGGTCGTCGTGCTCGCGTTGCTCTCAACCAACTGCGGAGTAAACACTACCGGCTCCTCGACATCGAGGGGTCTGTGGCATCTTCTGCAGAGGGAGTCTCTGGTTCTGTACTGAACGAGTCCGCAGCAATCGCAGCGAACGACATCGCGCGTCTCTGCGACGCTCATGATTGGGGTAGCCATCGGGTCGTGTGCGGCGCGCCAGAGCAGGGAGCCCGCGGGGTGCAGTTCATGCACCACGACAAGGTTACTTTCGTGGAATGAACCAGAATTGTCAAGTGGAGATTAGGGGTCAAAGGGAAGAAAGCCAGAGGAAAACCGGTGATTCCGGACAATTCGCGAACCAAGGTAGTAACACCTGACCTAAAGAAAGTGCCTGCGCGCCACTCCGAACAGTCGGTTGACGAAGGCTGGCGTCCGATAATTCCCAGGAGGAGAGTTCGATGATCGATCCGCGTTATAGCCGGGAAGAGGCCTGGAAGCTGCTTACCGAGTGGACCCAGAGCGAGAGCCTGCGCAAGCATGCGCTGGCTGTGGAGGCTTGCGTCGCGGCCTGCGGCGAGCAGGAGGCCGACAGGCTGGGACTCGTGGGCGAAGAGCGGGAGGCTCTGGTGAACCTCTACTCAACCACTGCCCTGCTGCACGACTACGACTACGAGCGGCACCCGACGGCCGAAGAACATCCCTTCGTCGGAGTCAAGGAACTGGAGCGGCTGGGCTGGCCTTCGGAGCTTCGCACGGCGATCCTGGGACATGCCGAGTACTCGGGCGTCGCGCGGGAAACGCACCTGGCCAAGGCGCTTTACGCCTGCGACGAGCTGGCCGGCTTTCTGACCGCCTGCGCGCTGGTGAAGCCATCGAAGGCGATCGCCGAGGTGGAAGTAGCCAGCGTCAGGAAGAAGATGAAGGACAAGGCCTTTGCGCGGGCCGTGCATCGGGAGTCGATCGTGTCCGGCGCGGCGGAACTGGGCGTCGATCTCGACGCGCACATCGGCTTCTGCGTCGAGGCGATGAAGCGACGGGCCGCGGAACTTGGACTCTAACGCTTGCCTGCCCTGCTTACATGGCTTCGGGGCTTTCGATGCCTAGCCAACTGAGGGCTTCAACCAGCTCGCGCAGCGCCACGGCGGCTGTCGCAAGCAGGAAGGTCTTGCGGGCCGGATCCTCTTCGCTGAGGATGTGGTGCTTGTGGTAGAAGTTGTTGAACTCCTGCGCGAGCTGAAAGGCGTGCTTGGCGAGATAGGCGGGCTCCGAGGTCTTGATGCACTGGTCGAGCACCAGCGAGAGGCGTCCGGCGCGGAGCCAGAGCGACCAGATGTCGTCGTTGGCCTCGCCCTCAAGATACGCCGAGAAGTCGCCCAGCGCGGCTGAGGCGATCTCAGCCTCCGGCGTTGTGCCGCCCTTGCGGAAGATGTTGCGGATGCGGACTACGGCGTACTGGATGTACGGGCCGGTTTCGCCCTCGAAGCTGAGAGCGTCCTTGAAGTCGAAGGCGATGACCGAGTTGCGCGTGACCTTGAGCATGAAGTAGCGCAAGGCGCCGATGGCGATCTGGCTGGCGATCCTTTGCCTTTCGATCTCGGTGCGGGCGCTCTGGCGTGCCTCGACCTCGGCGCTGGTGGCTGCGATGAGCTTGTCGATCAGGTCGTCGGCCTTGACGCCGAAGCCCTTGCGGCCGCTCACCTCGATGTAGGGGCGAGCCAGGTCTTCGTCGGAGACCGTGTAGCCGAGCTCGACGGCGCAGCGCGGAGTGAGCGCGACCATCTCGTAGCTGAAGTGGGTGTAGTGATCGGCTTCGGCGGTGTGGCCCATTCCGCGCAGAGCCTGGATGACGTTGGCCTGCGGATCGGACTGGCGGGAGTCGATGACGTTGTAGATGGCCGTGGCTCCGCCGAAGTGGGGATGCGTCTCCTCGCCTGAGACGGCCGTGATCCAGCACATGTGATTCGGGTACTGGTAGAAGGGCTTGTAGCCGAAGTCGCGGCCGAGGAGGCCGAACTTCCAGAGGTGATAGGCGATGTCTTTGCCGACGTAGGTGACGGTTCCGTTGGAGCGGACGATGACTTTCGCGTCCTCGTCGGTTTCGCCTTCGGTGGTGTCTGCGCCCGGTCTGGTCATCACCCAGCAGCCCTTGTTCTTGCCCTCGATCTCGAAGTAGAGAACGCCGGTCTTCTTGAGCTGCTCGAAGGCGACATCCCAGAACTTGAGGTGGAGGATCTCGCTCTCGCGGGGCAGCATGTCGTACTCGATGCCGAGGCGCTGCATGGTCTCGAGGTGGCGGCGCAGAACGGCGGTCGAGATCAGCTCGGCGATCTCGGCGGTCTCGTTGCCTCCGTGCTCGATCAGGTGCAGCGTGTCGTACCTAAGCTTCTTGCGCGCTGCCTGGTCGGCTTCAGAGCCTTCCGAGTACCACTGCGAGGTGCGGGCGTAGAGGTCCCAGCAGTAGTAGTCGATGGCTGCGGCTTGGCCTTCGGTTTTGGCGCGGCTCTCGCAGTCGGCGATGAGTGCTTTGACCTGGGCTGCGGACTTGCCTTCGAGGTGGAGGAAGCCTACGACTACGTCGGCGACCTGAACGCCGGTGTTGTCGATGTAGTTCTGGACGTCTACCTTTTGGCCGGCGGCGCGGAGGAGGCGGACGAAGGTGTCGCCGAGGATGGCGTTGCGGAGGTGGCCGATGTGAGCGGCCTTGTTGGGGTTGATGGAGGTGTGCTCGACCAGTGAATGCTCGGTCGAGGCCGGGCGGGGCGCGGGCTTGAGAACCAACTGGGCCGCGGCGACGCGGTCGATGCGAGCGTTGATGTAGCCTGCGCCGGCGACTTCAAAGCCTGCGAAGCCTTCAACCTGGCCGAGGCCGGAGACGATCTCCTGGGCGATGACCTTGGGTGCCTTGCGCAGCTTGCGGGCCAGCTCGAAGGCCACGGGTGTTGCGGCCTCGCCGAAGCCCAGGTCGGGCGGAGTCTCGATGGGGATGTTGACGCCTTCGAGATCGTACTTTGCCTTGAGGACCGCTGCGATGGCGGCGGCAAGCCGTTGCTGGAGAAAGAGAACCACGTTGAACGCCCCTGATTTACTTAGTCAAGTCTATCAAGGGGGCTAAAGGCAGGGGCTAGGGGCTAGGGACGAATGGTGGGGCTTCGGGATCGAGTTCGGATTCCGGGCCGGGATCGTATCCGCCGGAGGGGGGAAGCTTGAAGCCGGTGACGACGGTCTGAAGTACCTGAAGCATGACGGCCGCTTTGCCCTTGGAGAGGCGATTGGCGGCCATGCCCTGAAGGATCTGAGTGGCGATGACCTGAATGGAAGCGGGATCGATGATGGGTTCGATCTCAAAGGCGAGGTCGCGGGCGGCGGAGACACGGCGGGGGGCCTTTTGCGGGCCGTGGTAGTAACAGTAAGCCGAGTTGCGCATGGCGGGCGACTTGCAGTTGCGTCCGCTGGGCATGAGGTGGCGGCAGAGTTTGCAGGCTGCCATAGTGGTTCCTCCTTTTCGATAGGCCGGGGCTTCGATATCCCCCCGGGGGAGTATCCACCCCGCCCCTGCCGAAAGTCCGGTGAGTCTTTGTTTTCAGCGGGTTGGAGGAGGATGCCTGGATTGATGTTCTTTCTTTTCAAGGGGTTAGGATACGACTGTCTTGAAAAGAAACGATTTAGCGGCCAGACGAGCCGGAATCGGCGGCGGTGAGCCGTGCGATTCCGGCTGAATCTGGATTACAAAATCAGGATAGGACAGATCCGGGTAATTATCGGCAGCGGGGGAGATGAAATATTTGTTTTAGAATGTGCAATTTGCAAAGATTTTTGGAAACTTGGGGGTTGACGGGAGCGGGTCAGCGAGTCAGCGGGGGCGTGGGACGGTGGGGGCGGGTTGGCGGCGGAGATCGAAGGCGCGCCTGATCTCGTTGAGGGACCGGTCGAAGGAGGCCTGGTCGATGTGGCCGATGGAGAGAGCGCCGAGAAGGGCGGCTAGGCTGGTGGGAGGGTGGTTTTGCTGAATAGGAGTCATGGTTCCAGTGTGGCAGGGTTGGGGAGAAAATCGGCAGGGGTGGGGGCGGCGGTAAGGTGTTGATGGGATGTAGGTTGCTGGGATTTTGGAGGGAGTGGGGGTTGACGGGTAGCGGGTCAGCGAGTCAGCGGGTTCGCGGGTTCGCAAGTTGGCGAGTTGGCGGGAGCGTGGGCGGGGTGGGAGTTGAGCTTTTCCGGGTCCGAAGAGGCGGGAGCTTGGGACTCGCAGCGGATGGGTTTGGGAGGTATTGGCGACCACACGACCGCAACCAGAACAAGAAGGTGTATTATCGGTCCTTACGCACGGAACCGACATGTCTAGTGTGGTTCATTCTGGCTTGGACACTCGCTCCCTTCTTGATCTGGGCGGCTATTTACCTAGCGGCGCGGCAGAACATATTCACGCGAGACTCGATGTTTCGCGTTCTGCGTGTCTGGCGGTGGATCGCGTGGACCGTAGCAGTCGGGTTGTGGCTTTTCTTTCTCTTACCTCCACACATTCACTGGCAATACGGCGCTTGTGCAAACATGTTTTCCCTCGGCCTTTCGTTTCCTGAGTCATGGCTAAAGGCACGGCTCAGCGTAACTCCCCGATAACCGCCAATGCGGAAGTTTGGGAAAGCAACCGCAGATGTTTCGACTCCGCTGCGCTGCGCTCAACATGACAGGGGTTTTGTTGGGGTGGCGGGGATCGCTGCGTATTCGGAAGTTTTTCCTCCTGTGAAGGGTTGGTTGGGAGGGGCTGATCTTGCCCGCGCAAAACGTATCCCTTAGCAAGCTGTTCTAATGCGAAAGGGTAGCGAAGATGACGAAGTCGAAGCGGGGACGTTACACGCTTGAGTTCAAGCAAGAGGCGGTGCGACTTGTAG